>Ga0066480_100656_pt1 | contig 10662 bp, 10 predicted proteins | sample LakWasM118_HOW13_2_FD_59556 | JGI IMG/M metagenome (GOLD analysis project Ga0066480, IMG submission 59556) | Freshwater sediment methanotrophic microbial communities from Lake Washington under simulated oxygen tension - Sediment Metagenome 118_HOW13 | ecosystem: Environmental > Aquatic >... | reverse complement strand
GGCGGCTGCCCGGCGGGGTCTATCCCGAGCTGTTGCGCGGCATTGCCAAGGAGGGCTGCGACTTCGCGTTCAGCGTGGTGCCGCGGGCGCGCCAGGAGGCCATGTTCGAGGCCGGCAAGGCGGATCTGCTGATACCGGCGAGCCGTTCCTCCCGGCGCGACCAGTTCGGGCTGTTCGTGCCGCTGATCTTCGCGCGCGCCACGCTGATCTCCCTGCGCAGCGAGCGTCCCGCCATCACCAGCCTGGATGAGCTGCTGGAGCGCAAGGAGCTGCGCGTCGCGCTGGTGCGGGGCTTCGACTATGGCGACGCCTACCGTTCCCTGCTGTCAGAGCTGCGCGAGCAGCGACGGCTCTCGCTGGAGGTGGATGCGCTGGCGGTGGCACGCTCGCTCAGCAGCGGCATGTCGGATCTGACCATCATGGCGCCCTCGATCCTGGTGGGCGCGATCTCGGCCGAGCCGCGCTACCAGGCCCTGCTGGAGCGGCTGCGCTATGAGCCGGTGGAGGAGCTGCCCTGGGCCGACAGCGGCGCCTATCTGTCGCGGGCCAGCCTGAGCGACGGCGACCGGGAGGCGCTGCGCGAACTGCTGGAGCGCAGCGCCAGGTCGGGGGCGGTGTGGAAGGCGTTCCAGCGCAACTACCCCGCCGGCAGCCTGAACGGCAGCATCCGCCCCCGTTGAGGCCTTTGCTCAGCCGATGCGGCCGAGCAGCAGGTACTCCATGAGCGCCTTTTGCACGTGCATGCGGTTTTCCGCCTCGTCCCAGACCACCGACTGCGGCCCGTCGATCACGTCCGCCGCCACTTCCTCGCCGCGATGGGCCGGCAGGCAATGCATGAAGAGCGCGTCCGGCTTGGCCTGGGCCATCATGTCGGCGTCCACGCACCAGTCCGCGAAAGCGGCCCGGCGCGCCTCGTTCTCGGCCTCGTAACCCATGCTGGTCCAGACGTCGGTGGTCACCAGGTCGGCGCCACGGCAGGCTTCGTTGGGGTCCTTGAAGACCTTGTAGCAGGCGCGGTTCTGGATGCCGGCCACCGCCGGGTCCACCTCGTAGCCGCTGGGGGTGCTGACGTGCACGGTGAAGCCGAGGATCTCGGCCGCCTGCAGCCAGGTGTTGGCCATGTTGTTGCCGTCGCCCACCCAGGCCACCACGCGACCCTTCAGACAGTCCATGTCGATGGCGCCGCGGCGGTCCATGCCGCGCGCCTCGATGAAGGTGAAGAGGTCGGCCAGGATCTGGCAGGGGTGGTACTCGTTGGTCAGGCCGTTGATCACCGGCACGCGCGAGTGCGCCGCAAAGCGCTCGATCTTGGTCTGCTCGAAGGTGCGGATCATGACGATGTCGACCATGCGGCTGATCACGCGCGCACTGTCCTCGATCGGCTCGGCCCGGCCCAGCTGGCTGTCGCCGGTGGTGAGGTGCACCACCGAACCGCCCATCTGGTACATGCCGGCCTCGAAGCTCACGCGGGTGCGTGTGCTGGCCTTCTCGAAGATCATCGCCAAGGTGCGGTCGGAGAGCGGCTGGTACTGCTCGTAGTTCTTGAAGCGCCGCTTGATGATGGCGGCGCGCTCGAACAGATAGGCGTACTCCTCGGCGCGGAAGTCGCGGAATTGCAGGTAGTGGCGCATCAGGCTGTTCCCCGGCTTCATGCTGGCACCGCCAGAAAGTCCTTGATCACCGGCACCAGAATGGCGGCGATCTGGGCGGCCTCGTCGCTGCTCAGGATCAGTGCCGGCACCAGGCGCACCACGCGGTCGGCGGTGACGCTGATCATCAGCCCGGCCTCGGCCGCCTTGGCCAGCAGCGCGCCGGCCGGGCGGTCGAGCTCGATGCCCAGCATCAGGCCCTGGCCGCGGATCTCCACCACGCCGGCCACGCCGTCCAATCCCTGCGCCAGGCTGGCCTTGAGCTCGGCGCCGACCTTGGCGGCGTTGGCCAGCAGGCCTTCCTCTTCCATCAGGCGCAGCGTCTCGACGCCGGCGCGCATGGCCAGCGGATTGCCGCCAAAGGTGGTGCCATGGTTGCCCGGCTGCATCACCTTGGCGGCGCGCGGGCCGCACACCACCGCGCCGACGGGCACGCCGCTGCCCAGGCCCTTGGCCAGGGGCATCACATCCGGCTGGATGCCGGCCCATTGGTGGGCGAACCACTTGCCGGTGCGGCCGATGCCGCATTGCACCTCGTCCAGCATCAGCAGGATGTCGCGCGCGTCGCAGACGCGGCGCAGTGCCTGCAGGAACTCGATGCGCGCCGGGTTCACGCCGCCTTCGCCCTGGATGGTCTCCAGGAAGATGGCGGTGATGTTGGGATGGGCGTCGAGTGCGGCCTCGACGGCGGCGATGTCATTCAAGGGCACGCGCACAAAGCCGGGCACCAGCGGGCCGAAGCCGGCATGGATCTTGGGATTGGCGGTGGCCGAGAGCGTGGCGATGGAGCGGCCATGGAAGGCACCCTCGAACACCAGCAGCTCGGGATTGTGGTTGCCACGGTCGTGGCCGAACTTGCGCGCGATCTTCAGCGCGGCTTCGTTCGCTTCCAGGCCGGAATTGCAGAAGAACACATTCGTCAGGCCGGAGAGCTCGCAGAGCTTGGCGGCGAGTTGCTCCTGCAGCGGCACATGGTAGTAGTTGCTGGTGTGGATCAGCTTGGCAATCTGTTCCTGCAGCGCCGGCACCAGCTTGGGATGGGCATGCCCCAGGGTGTTGACCGCAATGCCGCCTAGCCCGTCCAGGTATCGTCGGCCGTCCACGTCCCAGACCCAGCAACCCTGACCATGCGACAGCGCGATCGGCAGTCGGCCATAGGTTTGCATCACATGCGGTTCGGACGGGGGCACGGACGATACGGCGGCGTTCATCAAGTCTCCATGAAAGGGGAGGGAACAAGAAGGGGACACCCGGCGCCAGCCGGGAGCGATCGATTCTAAGTGTGCATCGCAGCAAATCCGGGTTTGCGCGCACAAAGCCGCAGCGGCCCGCTGGAAAGTTCGCACTGCGCGATGGCTCGTGCTGCGGCGCAACACATCCAGGGCACAATAGCGGTTTCGCCGCGGCTGGTTGTTGCCGCGGCCGCCGCTTTCACGTCATGAGCCAGCCCCCCAAACCGCGCGAAGTCTTCATCCAGGGTGTGACCCTGGAGGGGCGCACCTTCCGCCCGAGCGACTGGGCCGAGCGACTCGCCGGGGCGATGTCCTGCTTCCGCCCGGGCGGGGCCAAGGGTGGCATTGGAGCCCATATCGGCTACTCGCCCTACTGTGTGCCGCGCGTCATCAACGGCGTGAAATGCGTGATCGTCAACGAAGAGCTGAAGAGCATCGAGCCGATGGCCTGGGACTTCGTGATGAACTTCGCCCGCGACAACCACCTGCAGGTGGCCGAGGCCTGCCTGCTGCCCGAGCGCGGCGGCGGCGGTTGAGCTAGGCGCGCCAGCGCGCCCGCAGCAGGGCGTACAACTCCAGCAGCCCGCAGCAGAGGGCAAGGGCAAGGGCAAGGGCCAGTTGTCTTGGTGCCTGGCTTGTGGTGGTGGGCGCGTCCATGCGGAACAGGCTAAGCGTCAACGGTGACAAAAGCATGAGTGCCGGGGTGAGCCGATCGGCTCATGGTGCCGGCTGAGGCGCTTGGCTATGCTTCAGCGCTTTGTATGGCCATGGGCGGTGACGGCAAGTCCGAGCCGGCGGCATCAGCGCTGGCGTGGTTGGAGGAATTGCGGCAATTGGCGGCGGCTGGCTCACCGCACGTCGAGTTGTGTCATTTGGGCGACGTGGAGGCGGGTGCACAGCGCTGGCCCTTGTTGGCACTGATGCTGGGAAGTCGGGCTCCGCAAGCTCCCGCAATTGGCTACTTCGGGGGCGTGCACGGGCTGGAGCGCATCGGCACCGAGGTGGTGATGGCCTATCTGCGCAGCTTGGTGATGCGTTTGCGCTGGGACGCGCTGCTGCACCGGCAACTGGCAGGTATGCGCATGGTCTTCATGCCCTTGGTGAATCCGGGCGGCCTGGAGCGCGGCACCCGGGCCAATCCGCAAGGTGTGGATCTGATGCGCAATGCGCCGGTGGAGGCGCTCGGGCCGGTGCCCTGGCTGGTGGCTGGGCAACGCCTCAGTGCCAGCCTGCCCTGGTATCGGGGCGCCGCCGGGGCAGCGATGGCACCGGAGAGCCTGGCGCTGTGCGCGCTGGTGCGCGAGGAGTTGCTGAGTCACCAGATCGCCCTTGCGGTGGACTGCCATTCCGGCTTCGGCATGCGCGACCGCGTCTGGTTTCCGTACGCGCACACGGCCAAGCCGATCGAACATCTGCCGGAAATGCACGCCTTGTGCGAGATCATGGATCAGACCCATGCCGAGCATCGCTACTTGTTCGAGCCTCAGAGTCGCCAATATCTGACGCATGGCGACCTCTGGGACTATCTGTATCTGCAGTCCCGCGCCGAGCCGGGGCACTTGCTGCTACCCTTGACCCTGGAAATGGGCTCATGGGTCTGGGTCAAGAAGAATCCTCGCCAGCTATTCTCGCGGCTGGGCATATTCAATCCGCAGATCCAGCATCGGCGGCAGCGCGTCTTGCGCCGCCATGTAGCCTGGCTGGATTTCATGTCCCGCGCTGCCAGCAGTGCCGGGCACTGGTTGCCCCGGGGCGATCAGCGGCGCGCGCACTATGACTTGGCGGTGCAGCGTTGGTATCGTCGCTGAGGCTGGCATGGACGTTGGGCAGAGGTGGGGATGAGCCGGGCAATTACCTGGATTCTGTTGCGAGGTTTGACCCGGGAAAGCGGGCATTGGGGGCGCTTCCCTGCGGTGCTCGCTGCCGAACTGCAGCGCCAGCAACCTGGGGCGCAGCTTGAGCTGCTTGACCTTCCGGGCAATGGCAGCCTGCATCGCCAGACCAGCCCGAGCAATGTGGCGGATATGGTCGAGGCCTGTCGCGACGAAATGCTCAGGCGCGGCCTGCCTCCGCCTTACCACCTTCTCGCGATGTCGCTGGGTGCCATGGTAGTGAGCGAGTGGATGCGTCGCTATCCGGAGGAGGTGTCGGGCTCGGTCCTGATCAATACCAGCTTGCGACCCTTCAGTCCCTTTTTCAGGCGCTTGCGTCCCAGCAACTATTGGCCACTGCTGTTGCTGAGTCTGTTCAGGCTCAGCTTGCGGCAGCGTGAGGCCAAGGTGCTGTCCCTGACGACACGCCTGCTCGAAAAGCCGGAAGCGGTGCTTGACAACTGGGTTGAGCTGCAGCGCAGCCACCCGGTGGGGCGGCGTAATGCGATACGCCAGCTGCTGGCGGCCATGCGTTACCGGGCCAGCTATGCGCGTCCGCGCGCGCCGACCTTGCTGTTGTGCAGCAAGGGCGATGAACTGGTGGACTGGCATTGCTCGCAGGCGATCAGCCGCGCCTGGGGCGTACCTCTGCGCTTGCATGCCAATGCGGGCCACGATCTGCCGCTGGACGATGGGGACTGGGTGGCGCGGTCGGTGGCTGACTGGCTGCGTGCTCAGCAAGTGCTGGCGCCGGTCGATATGATGCCCAAGTAAAAAGGTCCGCCGAAGCGGACCTTTTGCTTTGCACCAGGCTGGCTATTAGGCGGCCAGGGCCTTGATCTTGGCCGACAGGCGGCTCTTGTGACGAGCAGCCTTGTTCTTGTGGAAGATGCCCTTGTCAGCGACCGAATCGATCACTTGCTGGGCGGTCTTGAACAATTCAGCAGCCTTGGTCTTGTCGCCAGCGACCACGGCCTTTTGCACGTTCTTCACGACCGTGCGGAATTTGGAACGCAGTGCCGTATTGGCAGCGTTGAGCTTGACGTCCTGGCGGGCGCGCTTGCGGCCCGATGCCAAACGGACGGTTTTCTTCTTGGCTTTGGAAGAGCTTGCCATGTTATAGGTCTACCAGTTGGTGCAAAGACCGCGAGTGTAGCACTTTTCTAGCGGTGATCAAAGACTTGAAGCGATTTGTCGACCAGCCCGGGCGCAAATAGATAATGCGCCGGCCGTCGAATGGCCGGCAAACCCCGTTCCCCATGAATCTGCTGCGCGCCGCTTCCCTTGTTTCCATCCTGACCCTTGCGTCGCGCGTCACCGGCCTGGTGCGTGAGCAGATGGTGGCGGCGCTGTTTGGCGCCAGTGCCATTACCGACGCCTTTCAGGTGGCCTTCCGTATTCCCAATATGCTGCGCCGCCTGTTCGCGGAGGGCGCGTTCTCCCAGGCCTTTGTGCCGGTGCTGGCCGCGACCCGGGCCAAGGAGGGTGATGCTGCCACCGGCCTGCTCATCAGCGCGGTGGCCACCGTGCTAGCCTGGACGCTGCTGCTGACCTGCCTGCTGGGCGTGCTGGGCGCGCCGTTGCTGGTGTGGTTGCTGGGCGCCGGGCTGGCGGACGATGCGCGCCGCGCCGCCATCGTCATGACGCGCTGGATGTTCCCCTACATCGGCTGCATGTCGCTGGTGGCGCTGGCGGCGGGCATTCTCAACACCTGGAAGCGCTTCATGGTGCCGGCGGTCACCCCGGTGCTGCTGAACCTGTCGGTGATCGCCGCGGGCTGGCTGCTCGCGCCGCGCTTGCAGGCCATGGGCTACCAGCCCATCTATGCCATGGCCATCGGGGTGATGCTCGGCGGCGTGTTGCAGCTGGCGGTGCAGATTCCGGCGCTGCGCCGGCTGGGCCTGTTGCCGCACCTGGGCCTGAGCTGGGGCGGTCTGCAGCGCGCCTGGCAGCACCCTGGCGTGGGCCAGATCCTGCGCCAGATGGGGCCGGCGCTGCTGGGCGTGGGCGTGGCCCAACTGTCCCTGGTCATCAATACGCAGATCGCGATCTGGGTGGCGCCCGGCGCCGCCTCCTGGCTGACCTATGCCGACCGCCTGATGGAGTTCCCGATCGCCTTGCTGGGCGTGGCTCTGGGCGTGGTGCTGACGCCGCAGCTCTCGGCTGCCCAGGCCAAGGGCGAGACGGCCCAGTACTCGGCCATGCTGGACTGGGGCCTGCGCATGGTCTTGCTGCTGGCCCTGCCTTGCGCGGTGGCGCTGCTGTTGTTTGCCGGCCCGATGGTGGCCGTGCTGTATCACCGCGGGGCCTTCAAGGCCGACGATGTGCTGCACACCACCAGCGCGGTGATGGGTTATGGCGTGGGGCTGATTGGCCTGGTCGCGATCAAGGTGCTGGCGCCGGGCTTTTATGCGCGGCAGGACACGCGCACCCCGGTGCGCATTGCCGTCGGCGTGCTGGTGCTGACGCAGCTGCTGAACGCCTGTTTCGTGCCCTGGCTGGGGGCGGCCGGCCTGGCGCTCTCGATCGGCCTGGCTGCCCTGGTGAACGCCGGCCTGCTGTTGCGCGGGTTGCGCGCGCGCGGCAGCTACACGCCCGCGCCGGGTTGGTGGCCCTTTGCCCTGCGCGTGTTGCTGGCCAGCCTGGCGATGGGGCTGCTGCAGCATCAGCTGGCTGTGCGGCTGGACTGGGTGGCGCTGGGGGCCACCGAGCTATGGCGTGCCCTGTACATGGCGGGCAGCCTGGCGGCTTCGGCGCTGCTGTACTTCGCGGTGCTGATCTTGAGCGGATTGAAGCTGCGCCAATTCGTGCGGCGCGCATAAACTCGGCCCATGAGTGCCTCCCTGAGCCTGCGCGCGCCAACGCCGCTGGAATACTTTGCGGCCCTGGTGGCCGACGAGCAGAGCCTGAACCTGCTTGAGGCGGCCATCACCATCGCCCAGGACGAGTTCCCGCAGCTGGATGTGCAGCAGGTGCTGGCCGAGGTCGATACCCTGGCGCAGCGCCTGAAGCGGCGTTTGCCGGCCGATGCCGCCGCCGCCTACCGGCTGCGCGCGCTCAACCAGTACTTCCATCAGGAGCTGGGCTTCGCCGGCAACGTCAACAACTACTACGAGGCGGGCAACAGCTTTGTGCACCATGTGCTGGCCACCAGGCGCGGCATCCCCATCACCCTGGCGGTGATCTACATGGAGCTGGCGGCGCAGATCGGCCTGCGCGTGCAGGGCGTGGCCTTCCCCGGGCATTTCCTGCTCAAGCTGCGCCTGCCGCAGGGCGAGGTGGTGCTGGATCCCTTCAGCGGCCGCTCGCTGACGCGCAATGCGCTGGAGGAATTCCTGCTGCCCTACCGGCATGGCGCCGGCCTGCCGGACGACCAGGAGTTGCCCATGGAGCTGTTCCTGCAGGCCGCCAGCCCGCGCCAGGTGCTGGCCCGCATGCTGCGCAACCTGAAGGAAATCCACCGCTCGGGCCAGGACTGGCCGCGCCTGCTGCAGGTGCAACAGCGCCTCGTCACCCTGCTGCCCGGCGAGGCTGTCGAGTGCCGCGACCGTGCCATGACCTGGTTCGCGCTGGGGGACTTGCAGGCGGCGGCGGTGGATCTGGCGCATTACCTCGCCGAGGTGCCGGATGCACCGGACCGGCAGGCGCTGGAGGCCATGCTGCAGGAGTGGCGTGCCAAATGTGCCAGGGGCGGCCCCACCTTGCACTGAGCGTGAAGGGGCGCCGCGCACTTAGAATCCGCGCCGCAAGCCCCCACCATCTCCCGGCCATCCCCTATGACGCTCAGTACCCCGCAACGCCATGCCCTGGCCTGGGCCGCCCTGGCCCTGTTGGCATTGGCGCTGCTGCGGCTGCTGCAGCCGGTGCTGGCCCCCTTCATCGCCGCGGCGGTACTGGCCTATGCGCTGACGCCGGCGGTCGAGTTGCTGGTGCGCCGGCGCGTGCCGCGCCTGCTGGCCGTGCTGCTGGTGGAGGTGGTGGCGGTGTTGCTGGTGCTGGCCCTGCTGCTGCTGATCGTGCCCATCCTCAGCAAGGAACTGCCGCTGCTGCGCGAGCAGATCCCAGTGCTGGCGAACGCCCTCAACGCCCATGTGCTGCCCTGGTTGCAGCAGCATGGCATCAACGCGGCGCTGGACACCGCCAGCATCAAGAGCTTTGTGCTCAAGTACCTGGACGCCAACCTGGAAGACTGGCTGGCCACGGCGCTGAGTTCGGCGCGCATCGGCGGCAGCTTCTTGCTGGCCATCGTCGGCAATGCGGTGCTGCTGCCGGTGGTGCTGTTCTACCTCTTGCACGACTGGCCCGAGCTGATGCGGCGCGCCTGGTCCATGGTGCCGCCGCGCATGCGCGAGCGCGTCGGCGGTTTTCTGGGCGAATGCGACCAGATGCTGGGGCAATACCTGCGTGGCCAATTGCTGGTGATGCTGATCCTGGCCGCCTACTACAGCGTTGCGCTGGCGCTGGCCGGCTTCGAGCTGGCACTGCCGGTGGGCGTGTTCACCGGTCTGGCCGTCTTCATTCCCTATCTGGGCTTCGGCCTGGGGCTCTTGCTGGCCCTGCTGGCGGGCGTGCTGCAGTTCGCGAGCCTGTATGGCCTGCTGGCGGTGGCGCTGATCTTCGGCCTTGGCCAGCTCATCGAGGGCTTTGCGCTCACCCCGCGCCTGGTGGGCGAGCGCATCGGCCTTTCGCCCTTGATGGTGATATTCGCCTTACTGGCCTTCGGCCATTTGTTCGGCTTCCTGGGCGTCTTGATCGCCCTGCCGGTCAGCGCCCTGGGCGTGGTGGCCGGGCGCCGCGTGCGCGAGCTCTATCTGCGCAGCCCTCTCTACAAGGCTTGAGCGGCAATGAACCTGCAGTGACCACGCTCTTGAAACAGATTCCCCTCTCCCTCGGCCCCGAGCCGGTCTACAGCTTCGACAACTTCATGCCGGGTGCCAATGCCGCGGCGCTGGCGCAGTTGCACGCCTTGCAGCCCGGCTCGCCGCCGGTGTTTCTGTGGGGGCCGCCGGGCTGCGGCAAGACCCATGCCCTGAAGGCGCTGGCGCAGCGTTGGCAGCAGGGCGGCGCCCAGGTGGGCTGGTACGACGCCGACACCCCCTTGCCCTGGGAGCTGCCCGCCAACCCCAGCCTGCTGCTGCTGGATGACTGCGACCGTTTCGACCCCGGCCAGCAGCATGCCGCCTTCACGCTCTTCGTCGAGGCCGCCACCCATGGCCTGGCCGTGGTGGCCACCGGCACCGCACCGCCGGTGGACCTGGCGCTGCGCGAGGACCTGCGCAGCCGCCTCGGCTGGGGGCCCACCTTCGGCCTGCAGGCCTTGTCCGAGGCCGAGATGCGCGCGGTGCTGCGGCGCGAGGCGGATCGCCGCGGCATCTTCCTCGCCGACGAGGTGATGGACTACCTGCTGACCCGTTTTGCCCGCGATCTCAAGCACCTGATGAGCTTGCTGGATCGGCTGGATGAATTTGCCATGGCCAGCAAGCGCGCCGTCACCGTGCCCCTGCTGCGCCAGATGCTGACCGATGGAATGAGCGACGAGCAAGCCCCATGAACCTGACCCTCTTCGACCTGGACGGGACCCTGATCCCGATGGATTCCGACCATGCCTTCGGTGGCTTCATGGTGGAGATCGGCTGGGCCGACGGCGCCACCTGGGCGGCCCGCAACGACGAGTTCTACGCCCAGTACCAGGCCGGCCGCCTGGACCTGGACGCCTACATCGACTTTGCGACGTCGGTATGGCGCTCGCGCCCCCTGGACGAGGCGCTGGCGATGCGCCGGCGTTTCATGGACGAGGTGCTGGCGCCGATGTTGCGCGACAATGCGCGGGCTCTGGTGCGCAAGCATCAGGAGGCGGGGGACCTGGTGGCCATCGTCACGGCTACCAATGAATTCGTCACCGCCCCGATC
>Ga0066480_100647_pt1 | contig 10728 bp, 23 predicted proteins | sample LakWasM118_HOW13_2_FD_59556 | JGI IMG/M metagenome (GOLD analysis project Ga0066480, IMG submission 59556) | Freshwater sediment methanotrophic microbial communities from Lake Washington under simulated oxygen tension - Sediment Metagenome 118_HOW13 | ecosystem: Environmental > Aquatic >... | reverse complement strand
ATCGCCAGCATTGCAGCGAGCGCGGAACGCGCGATCTACTACGGCCCGCTCGCGCATGAAATTGACGGGCCCGAGTCTGCCGAGCACATGCACCTACACATTGACGCACTGCGCTCAGCGATCTGCAGGATTGGCTGGATGGCCGACTTGGGAGCCCAGGCGCTAGGGAGAGGCGTCGTGCGTGGTGGCGCTGAAGACTGGCTCCTCTCGCCCCTGTTTCCTCGCAACGGAGCGGAGGTGTTCAATGGCTGATCAAGAGCTTACCGCGGGCCTCACGGCATCTTGTACCGTTGAAGCCGACCAGAGCGCGTTGCATCAGACGCATGTCGTTTTTCCCAAGCAGCAGGCCAAGGCGCTGCAGCAGGTATGTAGCTCGGCCACTCTGGAGATCGAGGGCCTGCTGGAAACAATGTTGGATGTGGTCAGCAGGCCTTCCGAATCTACGGAGTTGGTCGTTCGTGGTTTGGCCATTCGTGCTAAGGCGCTGAACGACATCGTCAGCCTTGTCGTCGCCGATCCCACGCATGCTGACTTGCGCGGAGCGGAAGCTGCGGTCTATGGCAAACGTGACGCAGCATACCGAGACCCCGCCCCTGGCGGGGGCTCCTCATGAGAGCCCCGGGGATGCTCAGCCGGCCTATTCTGGGCGGCGTGTTCGGTCGGGGCCAGTACGAACTGGCGACGATGCCTTGCATCAGCAAAGGCCTGCATGCTGTGCGGTTCATGGTCGTTCAGCTTGCGGCCGGCCAGGTGGTGAGCATCGCAGAAGACAAGCGAGAGGCGCTGTCCTGCGCGCGGCAACTGCTCAAGGACGCCGCGCCGGCGCCGGCCGGACCGCACTGGCGTCAGCCAGCGTTGTGGCCCGAGTTTGAGCTGGTGCTCGCGAGCCCAGTGCCGGTTGTATCGCGCCGACGGCGCGAGATCTTCGGCAAGTCCAATGGCTTATGCCACTACTGCCGGGCGCCACTGGCGCTTGATGGCACAGACGATCCCCTGAACCTCGTTGCGGCCTGCGTCGAATGCAACCTGGCCAAGAGTGATCGGACAGCGCTGGAGTTCATGGCGCGACGCATAGCTTGACGGCCAGTCCTCGGCTGTAGGCCGCCTTCGGGCGGCTTTTTCGCGCCCTCACCGAGTGTGCGCATATCGCTCAAATGGACGGGATTCCGACCGGCGCTAAATCCGAAAGTTGCACCCATCGCAGTGCAACCGGAGGAAATACAGTGCTTCAACAGTCCGAACACCCAATTGGCGGACAGGCAGTCCGCCAACGAGCTAGCAACGACGCCAGCTCCACAGCAGGGCAGTCCCCTTCTGCCAGCCAGTCCGCCGGCTTCACAGTCGTACCGGTGCTGCTGAACGACGATCAGGCGGCCGCTTGCCTGGGCGTCAGCGTGCGCACGTTTCGCAATCTGTGCTCTCATGATTGGATGCCGCGCCCGGTTGTGCTTGGCCCGCGTCTGCTCCGATGGATCCGCAGCGAGCTGGAGAGCGCCGCTGTCGAACTGATCCCCCGCCAGCCTGCAGGCGCCGGTGAGCCGACACAGCTGCTGCGCGCCCGCATCGAGCGCGCCAAGCGTACGGGGGTAGCAGCATGAGCGCCCCGCACCGTCAACTGGCCTGGACCCGCTATCTTGACGGGGGCACGACCTGGGTGCGCACGCCTGAGGAGGCGCAGGTGCTGCGAGGCGTCCTGATGGATCTGCCCTCCTACCTTGATGCGCAAGACCCTGGGCACGCGCAGTGCGTCGGCGATGTGAACTCGCTGTATCACCATTTCGTTCCCAATGTGCCCGAGCCCAACACCATGATCGTGGGCCGCCGCATGATCGACCTGGATCGCGATCCGGTGCTGCAGCTGGGCGGCGCCAAATGAGAGCGCCTAGCGTGTTCGATACGCGCCATGCGCCGCCCGCGGACACTGCTGGCCAGGCGGCTGAGCAGATCGCAGCTGAGCAGCGCAAGCGAACCTCCACGATTCAAGCCCGGCTGGCACTTCGCGGGTATGTGCTGGTGGAGAGCCATACCGAGCGCGGCGACGCTGAGTGGATCGTTTCCTTTCAGTCGCTCTGCAAGGCTTTCGCCTCACTTGACGAGCTGGAAGCCTGGCTGCTGACTCGCGTCGAGGGTCGCCGGGCATGAAGACCGCCGAGCGGCCTCCATCACCTGCAGAGGTGCAGGCGCTCGCCCGTGCTTGGTACGAGCGTCAGATTGAGCTGCTGGCCAAGTGCCACGGCACCAACTGGCCTCTGTACCAGGAGTGGTTGGAGTCGTACCTGAAGGAGCAAGTCCGGCAGCGGCTGATCGCGCTTGGATGGAGGCCCAAACGATGAGCGGCGCAGACTTCTTTGACGATCTGCTGCCGCCGCCGGTGCTACCGCCCAGGGACCCACGCCCGGAGCCCCCCAAACAGCCCGCAGCGCCCGCGTATGACACTCTGCGCGCCATCCCAGGCAGCGAATTCATCGAAGGCTGGGCCCCGCTGGAGCAGTTGGTGGACGGCATCATCCCGCGCAATCGAGTGATCAGCGTTACCGGTCCGACCGGGCATGCCAAGACCGCGATTGCAACGGTGATCGAGGTCTGCCTTGTGGCAGGCCTGCCCTTTGCAGGGAAGGAGACAGCCGGCGGCAGTGTGTTGGTGCTGTGCGGTGAGAACCCCGACGACTACGCCATGCGCCTGATTGCGACCTCGCAGTGCATGGGTATCGACGGGCCGACCCTGGACCGCATTGGCGTCATTCCTGACGTCTTCAATATCGAGCATCGCTGGGTGGAGATTGAGGCGGAAGCAGAGCGCCTGGGCGGTGTCTGTGCGGTCATTGTCGACACCTCGGCAGCCTTCTTTGTCGATGGTGACGAAAACGACAACGTCGCCATGCGCCGCCACGCATCAAGCATGCGAACGCTCACGCAGCTACCTGGCAATCCGGCGGTGCTGGTGCTGTGCCACCCCACCAAGTCCGCAGGCAAGGAGAACCTGCTGCCGCGCGGCGGGGGTGCCTTCCTTGCCGAGGTGGACGGGAACCTGACCTGCTGGAAAGACGAGGCAGGGATTGTCACGCTGCATTGGTCTGGCAAGTTTCGCGGTCCTGGTTTCGACCCCATGCGCTTCGAGCTGAAGCAGTGGGAACTCGAAGGCGTCAGGGACGCCAAAGGCAGGGCGGTGATGAGCGTGGTCGCGGTGCATTTGCCTGAGGACCGAGCAGAGCAAATCAGCGAGAAGGCCGGAGATGACCAGGACGTGCTGCTGGTGGCCATGCAGAAGAAGCCCGGGGCAAGCCTGCGGGACCTGGCGAAGGCCTGCGGCTGGATCTCCGCGACGTACAAGCCGCTTGTGTCGAGGGTGGAGCGGCGCCTGAAAACTCTGGAAGGTTTTGGGCTGGCAGAACAAGACCGCAAAGGCGCCTGGAGGCTCACGACCAAAGGACACAGGGAGGCCGACCGACTATGAAAACCGGTGGGACAGATCGCGGGACAGCCGCGCACCTGTCCCAGGCGGGACGGCACCCGGGACAGATCGCCGCAAACCCGCATCAATGCTTGCTTTCCGGTGGGACAGCAAGTGAAACAGGCCCGTATCCCATCACTGGGACGTCCCACCCCACCTCATAGAGGTGGGACAGTGGGACGGGGTAGGACAGAGATCAAAACCTAACCCAAGGAACAGACCATGAACATCAAGCACTTCACTCTGGACCATGAAGAACTGATCAGCGACGCATTTGCCCTACCAGGCGGGCGCTGCGTGTTCGCCGAGCTGGAGCAACTGCCCAGCGTGCCGGTAGGCAACAGCCCGAAGGAGCCCGACTCCCTGCAGCTGGTGGTCGAAGTGCGCGCCACGCCGCAAGAGGAGTTCAAGGAGGTCATGGCCAGCCATCTGCTGACCGAGCCTGGCCAGGTGCGCGTGCAGATCCCCACGCCGGCCGCGGCCATCGAGTTCTGCGAGCCGGTGCCTGTCGCTCGGCTTCGTGTGGTGCACCAGGGCCGCATGCACCCGCGATACGAAGTGCGCCTGGTGGGCCTTTGAGCGTCAGCCGATGGAGATCAACATGCCGACATTGTTCAACGTCTACGAAATTCGCCCCGTCGCGCCTGATCACTGGCCCGAACTGGCCAAGCAATGGGCCGCGCGCCTGCAGGAAGACGGCCGTGTGACCTACTCGCTGTGCAAGCCCACGCAATTGGCCCCGGAGTTCACGGACGCACAGGCCAGCGACTTGTGGATGCCGATCGAGCGAATTGCTCACACGACCGGCCCAGGTGGGGGCTTTGAGCTGACGGGCCGGCCCAGCAGTGGCGCGGGGCAGGGCGTCATCCTGGTGTGGATGGACGGGACCATGCACGAGGGCGTAGCCCCTCGCTCGCCGGCTGACCTGGTGCACCTATACCGGGTGGCGCGGATGACGCTTGAGGCTGAATGGGCCGCTGGCGTTGCCGACGCGCTTGGAGACTGGGATCAGCACTCTGCCGGCGTCTCGCCGAGCTGAAAGGAAAAAGATCATGTGCAATGCATTGACCATCCTCGGCGCCGGGATTCAGCTGGCCGGCGCGGCCCAGCAGGACAAGTCCCTGCGCCGCCAGGCCGATCAGGTCATGACCGACGCGGAAGAACAGGCGGCCCTTGAGGAAGACAACGCCAAGTACATGGCGCACCAGATCCGCCTGGAAGGTGAACGGGCACGGGGCGAGACGCTTGCGGGTGTCGCCGCCTCGGGCGCCAAGATTGGCGAGGGGTCCGCGTTGGCCGCCGAGCGTCAGGTGATCCAGAACACCGAAGAGGACGCCATGATGGCGATCCTGAATGGGTCGAGGACTGCCGAGTCAATCAGGAAGGGTGGGCGGCGGGCGCGCGACGAGCTCAGCGATCGTCGCAAGGCCCTTCGCATCAGCACCTTCAGCTCGCTTCTGTCGTCCGGCGCGCAAGGGCTCGCCGCAAGCGGAGGCGCATCGTTCAAGGGCTGGGATTTCGGCGGGTTCAATGGTTCGAACGACCGCGGCGGCTTCAGCATGGGCAACAGCATGGACTGGTGGCTCCGCAACGGGAAGTCGGGGGACTGAAATGGCACTCTCTACTGAAAAGCTGCGCATCCTCAGCAAGGTCCAGAAGTGCCTGAACCTGGCAGCCGACACCCGAGGCGATCCGACCACTCGCGAGACGGCCTGGCGCCAAGCGCAGGCGCTGATTGAAAGGCACGGTCTGCAGCTGGAGAAGCTGATGCCCGAGGCCGCCGCGCCGGCTGTGCCCGCACTGTCGTCCCCACTCTGGGGGCCGTACTGGGCTCAGCGGACCACCGCCGAGGCGCTGGCAGCAGGCGTGCGAACGCCTGTGCTGTGCCGTGATGGCTGGTTCGTCGCTGGATGACCGATATGCCGGAAAGCCGCGTCGTTGTTGAAGAGGTCGAAGACCATGCCCCCCCGCCGAGCGAGCGCCGAATCAGGCTGGAGACGGTAGACCAGGTGCGTGTCGAGATGGCCCGGGTTTACCGCGAGGTGCGCCAGGGCAAGACTTCTCCGGAGTTGGCCGGGAAGCTGTTCTACATGCTGGGCCTGCTGGCCCGCACAACTGAAGTTGTGACCGTCGAGCGTCGGTTGCGCGAGATCGAAAACATGCTGGCATTGAAGAGAGGGGGCCGCCATGGGCTGGAACACAAGGAGTAGCCGACTGGTGAAGGTCGAGGAACGCCTGGTGGCTGAACGCCTGCCGGTGGAGTCGGCAGAGGAGGATCGGCTAGGCCGCATCGCTCTGGTCGAGGGCGTCATTCGAACTTGCGCCAAGGTGATCGCTATCAGCGAAGAGATGCTGAACAAGCCATTCGATGTTCGGATGCCTCCGGGGCAATGCAGGCCGGAAACATCGCGCGTTGCAATATTTGGCGACGAGGCAATCCGGGCATCGATAGCGCGTGAGCGCGAGACCATGGCCGAGTGGCAGGATGAGCTTGACGAGCTGAATGCGCAAGGCCTGGCGGCGAAGGGGTGACGGCGTAGGACAGCGCCTCAGCGGGCCTATTCGCCCTTCTCCGCGGTGCGAATGCTCCACCAGCACCACACCCCCAGAGCGACCGCGGCGGCCCACGCAATCTGCTCCCAGGTGCGCCAGCGCTCCAGGGCCTGCATGATCGGGCGGAACACCAAGAGCGGGCAGACCAAGGTCAAGTACAGGCTGGCTACCGTGTGGAGGCGGGTGTTCGGCTTCATTGCTAGTGCATCGAACTGGGGGGCGGCCTCAAGTGTGAACCAGCCAGCAGCCGCTGGCGAGCGGCTGCCGAGGCCTTGAATGATTGGAGGACGCTTGGTCCTTCAACGTGCCGCCGTTGGCTAGCCCTCCGAGGCGTAGAACGCCAGTCCGCCAGCCTGTCCCGCTGCCAACTGGAGCAGCTCGCCGACGCACGCGGAAATGGCTGGTTGCAGTTTCGTCAACGCAGCTCGAAGTTCCAAACAAAGTTCGTGCGGCGCACCGTCGATAGTGGCGCTCACCCCTCCGTGACCATGTTGGACATTGAAACGCGGGCCGTCAGCATGCCCCAGTTGCTGGTTTCGGATCTCAATCAGGACATTCCGTAGCGACACCCATGCCTGCAATTCTTCTGGAGTCTGAAATGCTCGGGCCTCTACCTTCCCTCGTAGTTGGCTGGCCTCGGTTTCAAGGTTCTTGGCTACAGAGCCAGGGGCGGCGTACCCCTGTGTGTACATCTGACAGAAATACACGATGGCGAGCTTGCGGAGGTGATCCGCGGCGCTGTGGCATTCCGAAGTGGATGGCAGCTCGCGCTCAAACCCTGCAGCAATAGCAGCGTCCTCCGCAAATGCAATGTGGGGATCTAGCTCACGGCCTGTCCGCGCAACGAAGTAGGCATTGAATGCGATCTCTTCGGCCTGGATGGCCGAGCTCAGTGGGGCGCGGCTCAGCGTGTCTGCCAAGTCCAGGCAGGCTGCTGCGTCCGTCAGTGCTGAACTCCAGAGCAGCGATCGACCGATTAGTTCTTGTGTCATGCAGTCACCGGCGAGGAGTGGGCGTGCGGCATAGGCATGGTACGGCGAAGGCAGGGCGATCACCCCAGCCGCCCTGATGGGCCGCCGTGTGGCCAGCGCGCCAGGATAGGCTGCCCCAGGCCCTGCTTGCTGCAGAATTTAGGCACATGCTGTCGGCTGCGCATCCCTCTGATGGGTGAGGCGGTTGCCGGCGCTACATTCACCGCATGTGCTCGAACTACGAACCCGTCACGTCAGCTGATCGGCTCCTGGCTCACTTCGGTGCGCATCGCGAGGAAGATGCCCCTCAGGTCGAGGCGTGGCCGCTCAGCAAGGCACCATTCATTCGCCTGGCCGAGGACGGTAGCGGCAATCGGATCTGCGAGGACGGGGTGTTCGGCCTGCTGCCGCACTTCGCCACGGAGCTGGCCTTCGGCCGCAAGACCTATAACGCGCGCAGCGAGACAGTGGCCGAGAAGCACAGTTTTCGCCAGGCGTGGAAGGCCGGGCAGCGATGCATCATTCCGGCCGAGCGGATCTTTGAGCCCAAACACGGCCAAGACAAACCTGTTCGCTGGGCCATCCAACTGCCGGGGCAGGCCCCGATGGGGTTGGCCGGCATCTACCGGCGCTGGAAGGGGCCTGATGGCCTCGAGCAGTTCACCTTTGCAATGCTCACAGTCAACGCAGACGGGCACCCGGTGATGCAGCACTTTCACCGCCCTGAAGACGAGAAGCGCATGGTCATCATCCTGCCAGAAAGCGACTATGGCGAGTGGCTGTCGTGCCCCGTGGAAGACGCGCCGCGCTTCTTCCGGCGCTGGGAGGGGCCGCTTGACGCATATGCGGCGCCGCTGGCACCCCGGACGCGGAAGGCCGCAAAGGTCAAGGCGCCAAAGCCCGGGGGCAGTGAACCAGACAGCATGTTCTAGCTTGCGCAACCCAGCTCAACGCGACCCGGTCAGTGTTGCCGGGCGCTCTCAAAACGGATCGTCCGGGTTCCACTTCGGCCGCGGCGGAGTTTTGTGACTCGGCGGCAGCTCGTCGCGGTCATAGATGGTTCTCGGCTCCATCGAGCCCGGCATGCGCACGGCGCCCGGGTCGCGCTTCAAGGCTTCCTCTTCGGACATCTTCCAGCGCGCCACGCCCACCTTGCCGGTGGTTTCGCAGCGCATGCGCCAGGACCATTGTTCGACTTGCTTCATGGGCCATATGCTGCGCCTTCGGTGGCTCATGGCGCGAGCCAGGTCGTGAAGGACCACCCTCGAAGGTGGGAATACCGCCACCCCTCGGCGGGATGGCGATCACACCAGTCGCCCAGAGGGCGCCCCAAGGTCCCGCAGGTCAAACCTGCGTGCAATCACACCCTTGTGAGCCCCTGACGTGATACCTCTGATCATCGCGGTATCACAGTCACTTAGCCGTTCACGCTCCGCGACTAACGGCGGGAGGTTCTTCTAAATTGGCCGGATCACTTCCCATCAGTTGCCGCAAAGAACTCATCAAGCTTTCGCGTCTGCTCTTCCCGGAAACGGCTGATGATGTCGACGTTCTGATTGATTGCCGAGAGGACGTTTTGCGCGAACTCAATCGCGGCGAGTGTCGGCATCACAATCTCCGCGCAGATCTCGCGTACTTGCTGGCCCGTAGGGTTCGCCGGATCCACTTCACTGGAGCTATGTAGACGCAGTCTACAAACTGGAAATCCGAGACTGATCTGGCTGATACCTTCGGCATAGATAGTCGGAACTGGTCCGCGCTGAACCAACAATGGGGGCGTTCCCTCAGCGGTGGTGTTACTCATTTCGGTTCAACCTTTAAGCTCAACAACATGGCGGGAAAGTGCTTCGGCTCTGCTGCACGGCCTGTGTCAAAGCGAATGACTCTTGCCGTAGCGATCGACTGCTGCGCTGGGACTTCGAATTTCACGATTGTGTCCACGAGTGCTGTGCTGGTCGGCGCAAAACTCACCAGCGGTGCTTCTTCCTCGAAGGAAGGGACACATCTGTCTCGGGCTGAAGGCTTCCATGTGCTCTTCAACATGTCGATCATGGAAACGAAGCGGATCTGAAGGCCCGTGTCGAAGGTTCGTGACAGTTCAATCAGAGTCTGAACTGAGAGCCGACCGTAGCTGGGGTCCTCGAGGCGAGAGACAGCTGCCTGTGTTGTTCCAAGACGCTTTGCCAGTTCGCGCTGTGTCCATCCCCGCTGGTTGCGAATCGCGCGAATTTGATGAGCGAGCGCAGTGACCACTTCTGCCTGCACGTAGGCATGCCTAGCACTGGGCTTCTCCATCATCCGACGGAAACTCTTCTCCAAGGATTGTGAGAGCGACAAACGAGGCTGTGCCGTCCGCGACCTGCTGAGCGCGAGTCGCTGCGGTGTCGAGGGCTTCAGGGGGCTTGTAGACGTTTTGCTTGTGAGTGCAGAGGATAGTGATTCCAAAGCACTTGGCGTCTGGAACAAAGTACCCGATGGCCCTGGTAGCGCTGCGATAGGCCTTGTACCGAATTTCATAGAGTTTTCCGCCCCCTTTCAGCTTCTTTGCATGTGGTTCGTTCCACTGGCTCTGTTCAGTGACCGCTAGATGTGCCACAGCCCGACTGAACGCTTCGCGCGCGTAGTCGTCGTAGCGGTCAATCTCGTCTTGCACTTCGGTTCGCCCGGTCGCGGAACGGAACGTAGCAAAGCTCCATAGAAGCATATATCAATTATGTGATTTTACCGTGCAAGCGAGACACCCAACTCAAGGGTATTCGCGGCCTATTTGGCGCTGCGCGCAGTTCTAGGATGGCTGCAAATGTTCGAAGCTTGAACCAGTGGATGCCCTATGTCGCTTTGTGCGGCGGGAATTCGTTGTGCCTTACATCCATGGGAGGTCAGCCAGCTCTGCTTGCCTCCTCCCCCAAAGGTGGGGACTGCACCACCCCCTCGGCAGGATAGAGATCGCGTACTCAATCGCCGAAAGTCTCTCCATCGACAGGAGATCACCATGCAGTGCCAGACCAACCAGCCGCCCGACAGCTTCGCCCCCGTCCTTCAGAGCTTTCTGAGAGCCTCGGGCCAATTGTTCCAACGCCGCCTGCCGGATGACTTCGAAGCGCTGGGCGTGGAGTCGGCAATGCCTGGCCTGGAGGTCAGCGACTCCACCTGGGACGCTTGGGCAGACGCGGCGGCTGAAGAGGTGGTGGACTAGCTGGCGGAATCGAGTACAGTCGGCTGGAGAACTAGAGCTGGCGGGGCTCTTGACAGTCCCCCTCTCCTCCAAACGAAAAGCCCCGTCGCGTAAGCGTCGGGGCTTTTTCTTTCCGGCGTCGCTTGTGCAGCGCGTTGCCAGCGCCCCGGCCATCGCGTACAAGCGGGCTCATACCCCGACGCGCACCTGGCGCACACACCGAGGACTTCAATATGAGCGGCAAACCAACCACCACCAACGGCGCAACGGCCGAGCAGCCCGCGGCGCTGCCCAAGCGAGCCAAATGCCCCAAGGGCGTGCCGCCGTCCAAGCTGCTCTCCTGCAGCAAGTTCCGTCCGGTCGGACCGGATCAGCCGCAGACCTGCGCGCTGTGCGGCCGCACCCAGAAAAGCGCCTGAGCGCGGGCACCTCGGACGGATCTTGAAATGGCTTGTATTCTGTAAATATATCGTAATATGCGACGCTGTCTCAAAGCCATGCGCTCGCATCCATGTCCTCTTCATCCTTCCGTCGCCGCCCGTTCGCGCGCGCCCTCACCACGGCCAGCGCGACGCTGA
>Ga0066480_100625_pt1 | contig 11081 bp, 10 predicted proteins | sample LakWasM118_HOW13_2_FD_59556 | JGI IMG/M metagenome (GOLD analysis project Ga0066480, IMG submission 59556) | Freshwater sediment methanotrophic microbial communities from Lake Washington under simulated oxygen tension - Sediment Metagenome 118_HOW13 | ecosystem: Environmental > Aquatic >... | reverse complement strand
TCGCCCCGACGCATCTGATTGTCAATATCGATGAAAACGAAAAACCGACGGTTGATGCGCTCGCCGAGTTCATCCCGAATGTGATCGTCACGCATCCTTTAGCGCCGCGCGACAACCTTGCGCTGTATCGCCTGCTGGGCGGGATTTTTCGAGCGGAACAGAGAGCGGAAAATCTATGCAGCGCGTTCGAGCAGGAATGTACGGCGCTGGAAGCAATACCCAAAGCGCCGCCCCAGACCATGTTGTATTGCATTTGGCAAGATCCGTGGATGACGGTGTCGCCCGACACCTATATCGCGCGCATGATGGCAGCAGCCGGCTGGACTTGCGCCGTCATGCCGAACGCCGCAGCGGAGCGCTATCCGCACTTTGCATGGTCGGATGACCTTGTGCGATCAATTGATGGGGTGTTGTTGTCCAGCGAACCCTACCGATTTACGGAAGCGCACGCCGATGCGCTCGAACGGCAGATCGGCAAACCGGTTCAGCTGATTGATGGCGAGATGATGTCCTGGTACGGCAGCCGGGCCATTGCCGGCATGCGCTACCTGAGACAGTGGATCACTTCTGGCGATTAAGCCTGACCAGCATGCGGATGAATTCGCGCGCAATTGCTTGATGATGTTCGTCAAGGCGTTGAAGATCGGCAATCAGTTTGACGTCTGCTGATTCGAAGCGTACGGGCGAACCAGGCGCATCAACACCGCTTTGCGTTTCGTTTCCGCCGAAGCGCAGCCATTCGGCCGGGACGCCAAGCCACTGCGCAAGCGTGCGCAATTTTTCCTGCGTCGGGATGGCTTCACCCACCAGCCATTTACGCGCGGCATGCACAGTAATGGGGCGGCCTTCAAAGCGGATATTGAATTCCCTGGCGAGCTGGGTCGGACTGTCTGGAGAGTACTCCGCGTTTCGGAGGGCTTGCTGCAGTCGCTCGCTAAAGCTTTCTCGTTCGATAGATGGATTCATGACCGCGCACTATTCCATGTCAAGCGTTGACAGTCAGTTAATAGATAACAGGAACTACTTGTGACCTAATGTGTTAAGTGACTGTAACACGTAATGACAAAGCGGCATGAGTTTTTTGCCTCTGTTATTTATCCAGATTACGGGCCAACTTGGACAAAAAACGACGGAAAGAGCCATAAATGCGGAGAATTATGCATTTTATTGCCCTAAAGAAATTCTAACGGGGAAAGCCGCTGTTCATGGAAACAGCATGGCTGGAACGGGGTGGCAGCCTCGAGAATGACCGATTCAGCGAGCGGTTTTAAACCGGATGACGCCATCAGTGCCTGTTTCCCGGATCAGCACGTCGTCGAACCACAATTTGTGCAAGTGCGCGAGCGCTTCACCCATCGCAAATGTGAGTTGATGTCCGTCCAGAGGGCGACGAAACATGATTGGCACAATATCGGCCGCAGATTGCGGGGTAGCACAGGCTTCCACCACTTCCGCAAGGCGTGCGCGGTGATGATCATGCAACTGGCCAATCCGCGTATGCAATCCGCGGAACGGTTTGCCGTGTGACGGCAATACCAGCGTGTCTTCCGGTAGGTGTTGATATTTCCCCAGAGAATCGAGGTAAAGCTGGACCGGGTTAGCTTCCGGTTCAACAGCGAATACCGACACATTGGTTGAAATGCGCGGCAACACCATGTCGCCAGAAATGAGGACATTGAGATCGGCGCAATACAGCGATGCGTGCTCCGGCGCATGGCCGAAGCCGGTAATCACGCGCCAATCATGCATGCCGATGCGAAACACCTGCCCATCCTGCATACGGTAATAGCCTTGCGGCACGGCGGGCACCAGCGTCGGATAGTAGCTCTTGCGCGTTTTGAGCTGCTCCTGCATCGCCGCATCCTTCAAGCCGTGACGCTGAAAATGCGGCAACATCGCGGTGCCATCGACCCCTGGCAGCGAGGCGGACATCATGCGTGCAAAACCGTATTCGCCAGTCGTCATCCACAGTGGCGCATTCCATCGCGAACACAACCAATCCGACAGTCCGACGTGATCCGGATGGCAATGCGTAACAATGACGCGCCGCACCGGCTGGCCGTCCAGCCCTGAAGCAAAGATGCTTTCCCAAGAGGCGCGCGTCGCGTCAGTCGCGATGCCGCAATCCACGATGGTCCAGCCGTCGCCATCGCGGATCAGCCACAGATTGATATGGTCAAGTGCAAACGGCAAGCCCATGCGCAGCCAGTACAGTCCGGGGACGACTTCATGCACAGTGCCGGGCGCCGGCAGGATATCGCCGAAGGCGTAACTGAGCTGGGATTCAAGTGGATTCATCGGCGTGGCTTTCCATGCATGTTGGCAAGATGACAGGTTCACATTTGAGGACGGCGCGACTACAATGCGCTTTACGTTAACGTAAACTGCAATCAATAAGAGGGATTCTAAACACAATCCTTTTTTATTGCTGAACCCGACCGGGAAGCCATGCCGACTTACACCATTACCGAACTGGCGCGCGAATTCGACATCACGCCGCGCGCGATCCGCTTCTACGAAGATCAGGGTCTGCTTACGCCCAAGCGCGAAGGTGCCGGCGGCCGCACCCGCGTCTATAGCGCACGCGAGCGTACGCGCCTGAAGCTGACTCTGCGCGGCAAGCGACTCGGCCTGAGCCTGCTGGAAATCAAGGCGCTGGTCGATATGTACGAATCGCCCAAGGACACCACCGCGCAATTGAAGCGCTTTCTCTCGGTACTTGCACAGCATCGCGAAACCCTGGAGCGGCAGCGTGAAGACCTGGAAGTCACGCTGGATGAAATCGCTGCGCATGAAGCCGAATGCCGCCGCCTGTTGGAAGGCGGTAAGGCGGACAAGCCCGTTGCCGGAAAGAAAGCAGCGAGCCGTCGTCTGAAAGACGCCGCCTGAGCAGGATCAAGATAGTAATTCCACCGTATTTGCTTTACGTTTACGTAAACGTAAATTAGAAGTATGATTTTGCATCATCGGCAAGTGCGGTGGATCGCCATATTTGCCAACATTCCAACAACGTGAGGATGACATGCTCCATTTGCCCGGCTTGACCTTTGACCATGGCGAAGATATCGCCGCGCTGCGCGAAACCGTGCAGCAGTTTGCACAGGCGGAAATCGCGCCGCGCGCCGCTGAAATCGACCGCAGCGACCAGTTCCCGATGGATCTGTGGAAAAAGATGGGCGATCTCGGCATCCTGGGCATCACGGTAAGTGAGGAATACGGCGGCGCCAATATGGGTTACCTGGCGCACATCATTGCGATGGAAGAAATCTCGCGCGCGTCCGCGTCGGTCGGGCTGTCCTATGGTGCGCATTCGAACCTATGCGTCAACCAGATCAAGCGCAACGGCACCGAAGAGCAAAAGAAGAAATACCTGCCCAAGCTGATTTCCGGCGAACACGTCGGCGCCTTGGCGATGTCCGAGCCGAACGCCGGTTCCGACGTGGTTAGCATGAAGCTGCGCGCCGACTGGAAAGGCGATCGCTGGGTGCTCAACGGCAGCAAGATGTGGATCACCAACGGCCCCGACGCCGACACGCTGGTGGTGTACGCCAAGAACGATATCGAAGCCGGCCCGCGCGGCATGACCGCCTTCCTGATCGAGAAGGGCTTCAAAGGCTTTTCCATTGCGCAGAAGCTCGACAAGCTCGGCATGCGCGGTTCGCACACCGGCGAACTGGTGTTCCAGGATTGCGAAGTGCCGGCAGAGAACGTCCTCGGCGGCCTCGGCAAGGGCGTCAATGTGCTGATGTCCGGTCTTGATTTTGAACGCACCGTGCTGTCCGGCGGCCCGCTCGGGATCATGCAGGCGTGCATGGATGCGGTGGTGCCCTATGTGCACGAGCGCAAACAGTTCGGCCAGCCGATCGGCGAATTCCAGCTGATGCAAGGCAAGCTTGCCGACATGTATTCGACCATGATGGCCTGCAAGGCGTATGTCTATGCAGTGGGTCAGGCCTGCGACCGCGCGACCAATCCGGAAGCGGTGCGCGCCCTGCGCAAGGACGCCGCCGGTGCGATCCTGTACTCCGCCGAAAAAGCAACCTGGATGGCGGGTGAAGCGATCCAGACGCTGGGCGGCAACGGCTACATCAATGAATATCCGGTCGGCCGCCTGTGGCGCGACGCCAAGCTGTACGAAATCGGTGCCGGCACCAGCGAGATTCGCCGCATGCTGATCGGCCGCGAGCTGTTTGCCGAAACCAAGTGACGCCACAGTCACTCGGCAGACAAGAGGAGACGAATAATGCGAGCCCCCGATCCCAATTATCGCAAGGTCGTCGAAGACGGCTTTAGCGAAGCCGCTTTTCTCTCCGATCTCGGGATTACTCTCGTCGATTTCGGTCCCGGCTGGTGCGAAACATCCTTGCGCATCGAGCCGCGTCATCTGCAGCATACCGGCATCATCCATGCTGGTGTGCAAGCGACGATTGCGGACCATACCGCCGGTGCGGCTGCGATGTCAGTCACGCCAGCGCATGAGTACATCCTGACCGTGGAGTTCAAGATCCATCTGCTACGCGCCGGCCGTGGCGACAGGCTGCTGTGCCGCGCGCAGGTGCTTAAGCCCGGCAAGGCCTTTCATGTCGTAGAGGCAGAAGTATTCGCATTTGACGGCGACAAGAAGACCCTGGTCAGCAAGCTGAGCGGCACGATGGCTGTGCTGCCCCGAAATGCGCAATGACGATGCGTCCTGCGCTCACCGTTGCCTGAAAGATCGAACCCTCCATCATGGCTGCCCTTCACATCACGACTCCGCTGCTTCGGCATGACAGCCTGTCGGCCGCACTCGGCAAGCAAGTCTTGCTGAAGATGGAAAACCTGCAGCCGTCGGGTTCCTTCAAGCTGCGCGGCATCGGCCTGATGTGCCAGCGGGCGGCGACACGCGGTGCGACGCATTTCGTCTGTCCATCCGGCGGCAATGCCGGCTTCGCAGCAGCGGTCGCGGGCGCGGCCATCGGCGTGCGCACGACCATCGTGGTGCCGCATTCCACGCACGAGACGGTACGCCACAAAATTCGCGCGATCGGCGCTGAACTGATCGTGCTCGGCAATGTGTGGGATGAGGCCAACCAGGAAGCCTTGCGCCTGTGCGAAATGCCGGGCGCACTCTATGTGCCGCCTTTCGACCATACCGATATCTGGGATGGCAATGCAACACTGATCGACGAAGCTACGGCGCAGGCGCGTGCAGCGGGACTGGAATTCGATACCGTGATTTGTGCGGTCGGTGGTGGCGGCTTGATGTGCGGCGTGATTGCGGGCCTGCATCGCAACGGACTGGCGCACGTGCCGGTCATCGCAGTGGAAACCGAAGGCGCGGCGTCGCTGCACGCGGCAATTGAAGCGGGAAAACCGGTGATGCTTCGAGTCATCGAATCGATCGCAACTTCGCTCGGCGCGCGGCGTGTTGCACAACAGGCATTCGACTGGACGGGCCGTCACGATGTGCGCAGCGTAACGGTCAGCGATGCACAGGCAGTCAACGCCTGCCGCCGCTTTGCGGACGATTTGCGCACGTTGGTTGAACCCGCCTGCGGCGCTGCGCTGGCGGCGGTATATCAGGACTTGCCGGTACTGCAAGACTTTCGCAAGCCATTGATCGTGGTTTGCGGCGGTATTGGTGTGGATTTGGCTAAACTGGAGGCTTGGAAAACCCAATTCGAGCTATAACAGACCATGCCCCAGACTGCCTTCCCCAAGCTACTTTCCTCCCAGATCGCGTTCGACATCGCGCGCACCATCCTGGACGGCTTCGACAAGCACTATCGCTTGTTCCGTGCCGAAAGCCAGGCGGCCAAGCGCTATTTCGAGCGAAGCGACTGGAAGACCGCGCAGATCAAGGCACGCGAGCGCATCGCTTACTACGACACGCGGGTGCAGGAATGCGTGCACTTGCTGGAAGATGAATACGACCGCGAAGAAATCGGCGACGAAGTCTGGCGAGAAGTGAAGTTGCATTACATCGGCCTGCTGATCAACCACAAGCAGCCGGAGCTGGCGGAAACCTATTTCAATTCCGTGTGCTGCAACATCCTGCACCGCACCTACTTCCACAACGATTTCATCTTTGTTCGCCCGGCCGTGTCGACCGAATATATCGAACCGGAAGAGCTACAGCCAACCTATCGCGTGTATTACCCGGCCACCGACGGCCTGCGCTTTACGCTCAAGCGTATCGTGACCAATTTTCAGCTGTCGTCGCCCTTCGCCGACCTGGACCGCGATGTTGGCTTTGTCGAGACGCGCATGCGGGCGATGTTCGGCAATGACCTGCTGGAACCGAATCACCAGATTCAGGTCCTGTCGAGCCTGTTCTACCGCAACAAGGGTGCCTACATCATCGGCAAAGGCATCAACGGCAATCGTATCTATCCGTTCGTCGTGCCCATCCTGTACAACCGCAAGCGCGAGCTGGTGCTCGACACGGTACTGTTCGACCCGACACTGATCACGGTGTTGTTTTCGTTTACGCGCGCCTATTTCATGGTCGACATGGAAGTGCCGTCCGCGTATGTGCACTTCCTGCGCACGCTGATGCCGTACAAGCCGCGAAGCGAGATCTACACCATCCTCGGTTTGCAGAAGCTGGGCAAGGCGGCGTTCTATCGCGACTTCCTGCATCACCTCAAGCATTCGTCGGATTGTTTTGAAGCGGCGCCCGGCATCCGCGGGCTGGTGATGGTGGTGTTCGCGCTGCCGTCCTTCCCGTACGTATTCAAGGTCATCAAGGACCATTTTCCGGCGCCAAAGGAAACCACGCGCGCCATCGTCAAGGAAAAATACCTGCTGGTGAAGAACCACGACCGCTGCGGCCGCATGGCCGATACGCTGGAATATTCAAATGTCGCCTTTCCACGCTCGCGTTTTTCCTCCGAGCTGCTGGCCGAACTGAAGGACGTCGCGCCGTCGATTGTCGAGGAAGAGGGCGCAGAAATCATCATCAAGCACGTGTACATCGAGCGCCGCATGACCCCGCTGAACATCTGGCTGTCGGAGGCCGAAAAGCGCGGCGACCATGCAGCAATGGAACACGGCCTCGTTGAATACGGCAACGCGATCAAGGACCTGGTCGGTGTGAATATTTTCCCCGGTGACATGCTGTACAAGAACTTCGGCGTCACCAAGCACGGGCGCGTGGTGTTCTATGACTACGATGAAATCGAATACATCACCGATTGCAATTTCCGCGTGATTCCGACGCCGCGTAATGAAGAAGACGAAATGTCGAGCGAACCGTGGTATCCGGTCGCCAAGAACGACGTATTCCCCGAGCAGTTCGGTACTTTCCTGCTCGGGAATCCGGAGGTAAGGAAGTATTTCCTGAAGCACCATGCGGACCTGCTGACGCAGCAATACTGGCAGAACGCGAAGCAGCGCATTCTCGACGGTCACGTGGAAGACGTATTCCCGTATCCGCAGGAATTGCGCTTCAGCTACAAGTCACTCCCCCCGGCGGCGCAAGCCGCTTAGCCCACCATTTTTTGGAGACTCATGATGAACGATCCTATTGTTATTGTCGGCGCCGCCCGTACCCCGATGGGTGCTTTCCAAGGCGACTTTTCCGCTTTGTCCGCCAGCGATCTGGGTGCGGTTGCAATCCGCGCCGCCCTCGAGCGCGCCGGGATCGAATCGCAGCAAGTCAATGAAGTCCTGTTCGGCAACTGCCTGATGGCAGGCCAGGGCCAGGCACCCGCGCGCCAGGCGGCGATCAAGGGCGGCGTGCCTGTCTCGGCCGGCGCGGTCACGCTGTCGAAGATGTGTGGCTCGGCAATGAAGGCCGCGATGTTTGCGTATGACTCGCTGGTGGTTGGCACCAATGACGTGGTAGTCGCCGGTGGCATGGAATCCATGACTAACGCACCCTACCTGATCCCGAAGGCACGCGGCGGTTATCGCATCGGCCACGCGATGATGTATGACCACATGATGCTCGACGGCCTCGAAGACGCGTACGAGAAGGGCCGTTCGATGGGCACCTTCGGTGAAGAATGCGCAACGGAATACAAGTTTACCCGTGAAGCACAGGATGCCTTCGCGATCGAATCCGTGAAGCGTGCGCAGGCGGCAACCAACGACGGCTCCTTCCAATGGGAAATCGCGGCGGTCACGGTGGCGGGTCGTGGCGGCGACGTCGTGATCGACAAGGACGAAGGTCCGGTCAAAGCCAAGCTCGACAAGATCCCGTCGCTCAAGCCGGCGTTCAAGAAGGACGGCACCATCACGGCGGCATCGTCTTCCTCGATCAACGACGGCGCGGCAGCGCTGGTGATGATGCGCGAATCGACCGCGCAGAAACTCGGCTGCAAGCCGATCGCCCGCGTGCTCGGCCATGCGACGCATTCGCAGGCACCGAACCTGTTTACGACTGCACCGGTCGGTGCGATCCAGAAGCTGTACAAGAAGCTCAACCTGACCACCAAGGATGTGGATCTGTTCGAGATCAACGAAGCCTTCGCTGTGGTGCCGATGGCCGCGATGAACGACCTCGACATCCCGCACAGCAAGATCAACATCCACGGCGGCGCCTGCGCACTCGGCCATCCGATCGGCGCGTCCGGCGCGCGCATTCTGGTCACCTTGATCGGCGCACTGAAGAAGACCGGCGGAAAGCTGGGCGTTGCATCGCTGTGCATCGGCGGCGGCGAAGGTACGGCGATGGCGATTGAGCTGGTGTAAGTCTTAAACACTCCTCCGTCCGACTCCTTTTCCTGCAAGGGAGAGGGAGTCGGGCGGAGGTTTTTATCGACATTCTTTTTCTGAGCAGAATCCATCATGCCTACCGCACTCATTCTCGGCGCATCCCGTGGCATCGGCCGCGAATTTGTGCGCCAACTGCTCGCCGATGGCTGGAAAGTTTTTGCTACTGCGCGCGATGACGCTGCGATTGCCGAACTGCGCAGCGCTGGCGCCGAAGCATTCAAGGTCGACGTTGCCCGCCCCGATACGCTGGCCGGTCTCGGCTGGCAGCTTGATGGCGAAAAATACGATCTCGCAGTCTACGTCGCCGGTGTCTACGGTCCGCAGGCGCAGAGCGCGAAATCGCCGCCCACCGCGCAGGACTTCGATAATGTCATGCACACCAACGTGCTCGGCGCGATGCAGTCCATCCCGCTGATCGCGCCGATGGTCGAAGCCGCACACGGGAAATTTGCCTTCATCAGCAGCGGCATGGGCAGCATCGGCGAGACCGATTCGACCTACGGCTGGCTGTACCGCACCTCGAAGGCAGCACTCAACATGGCAGTAAAAAGCGCCTCGCTCGACTATCCGGCAGCGACCTTTGTTGCCTTGTGCCCCGGATGGGTACGCACCGATATGGGCGGACCGAATGCCTCGATCTCGGTCGAGGATAGCGTGAGCGGTTTGCTGAACGTACTTGGCACATTGAAACAGGAAGACAGCGGCACTTATCGCAATTACGCCGGGCGCCATCTCGCCTGGTAAAGGGAAAATAATAATGGTCTTATCCGAACAGCATGAAATGATCCGCGACGCGCTGCGCAGCTTTGCACAGGAACGCCTCGCGCCCAACGCCGCCCGCTGGGACAAGGAGCATCACTTCCCGCAGGAGGAACTGAAAGGGCTGGCACAACTCGGCGCGTTCGGCGTAGCCGTGCCGGAAGAGCTGGGCGGCGCCGGCCTGGATTACTTGTCGCTATCGCTCGTGCTGGAAGAAATCGCCGCCGGCGACGGCGGCACCTCGACGGTGATTTCGGTGAACAACTGTCCGGTGTGCAGCATTGCGATGATGTACGCCAACGACGCGCAAAAGAAACAATGGCTCAAGCCGCTGGCGCGCGGCGAAATGCTGGGCGCGTTCTGCCTGACCGAGCCGCACGTCGGCAGCGATGCGGCTGCGTTGCGCACCACCGCGACGCGCGACGGCGACCATTACGTACTGAACGGCGTGAAGCAATTCATCACCAGCGGCAAGTACGCCGATGTCGCGATCGTGATGGCCGTGACCGACAAGGCCGCCGGCAAGAAGGGTATCAGCGCGTTTTGGGTGCCGACCAACACGCCAGGCTACATCGTCGCGCGGCTGGAAGAAAAACTCGGCCAGCATTCGTCCGATACTGCGCAAATCCTGTTCGAGAATTGCCGCATCCCGGTACAGAACCTGATCGGCGAAGAAGGACAAGGCTACAAGATCGCGCTGTCCGGTCTGGAAGGCGGCCGCATCGGCATCGCGTCGCAATCGGTCGGCATGGCGCGTGCGGCATTCGACGCGGCGCTGGCGTATGCGAAGGAACGCACCAGCTTCGGCAAAACTTTGTTCGAACACCAGGCGGTGCAGTTCAAGCTGTCCGACATGGCGACGCAAATTGAAGCTGCACGTCAGTTGATCTGGCATGCGGCCAGCCTGAAGGATGCCGGCAAGCCTTGTCTGAAGGAGGCGGCGATGGCGAAGCTGTTCGCCAGCGAAATGGCGGAGCGCGTGTGCTCGGATGCCATCCAGATTCATGGTGGCTACGGTTATGTCAGCGACTTCCCGGTAGAACGTATTTACCGCGATGTGCGGGTGTGCCAGATTTACGAAGGCACCAGCGACATCCAGAAAATCCTGATCGGACGCGCACTCGCTTGAAAGAAAATACGATGACGCGCGCGCTCGATTTTTACTTCGATTTTTCCTCGCCCTACGGTTACTTTGCTGCGACCCGCATCGAGCCGCTTGCCGCACGCTATGGCCGTACGGTGAACTGGCATCCGATCCTGCTGGGCGTCGTGTTCAAGACTACGGGTGCTGCGCCATTGCCGCTGGTGCCGCTCAAGGGCGAGTATGCGTATCGCGATTTCGAGCGCACTGCGTGTTTTCACGGCATCCCCTACCAGCGGCCAAGCAATTTTCCGATTCCGTCCCAACTTGCCGCACGTGCGGCAGTGTGGTTGGCGCAAAGCTTCGGCGATTTCAAGGCAGTGGAATTCATCAAGGCAAGCTATGCCGCGTATTTCACCGGCGGCGCAGACATCACCAGGCCGGAAGCCATCGCCGACATTGCGTCATCGATCGGTATCCAGCCTGCAGCGTTGATCGATGGCGCCAACAGCGACGCCACCAAACAGGCGCTGAAAGCCAA
>Ga0066480_100621_pt1 | contig 11164 bp, 8 predicted proteins | sample LakWasM118_HOW13_2_FD_59556 | JGI IMG/M metagenome (GOLD analysis project Ga0066480, IMG submission 59556) | Freshwater sediment methanotrophic microbial communities from Lake Washington under simulated oxygen tension - Sediment Metagenome 118_HOW13 | ecosystem: Environmental > Aquatic >... | reverse complement strand
GGCTCACCCGGTCACGCGACGCATTGGTCGCCGACCTCCCCGGATTGACCCGTGATCGACATTACGGCGAGGGCCGTATCGGTGAACGTCCTTTTCTTGTGATTGATACAGGTGGTTTCGAGCCTGTGGCCAAGGAAGGCATCATGTACGAGATGGCCAAGCAGACAAAGCAGGCCGTGGCTGAGGCGGATGTCGTGGTCTTCCTCGTCGACGGTAGGCAGGGACTAACGCCGCACGATAAAACCATTACCGACTTCCTGCGCAAAGCAGGGCGCCAGGTCATGCTGGTCGTGAACAAATCCGAAGGGATGAAATACACCTCGGTGACCGCCGATTTTTATGAACTCGGACTCGGCGACCCGTATGTCATTTCGGCCGCGCATGGCGACGGCGTAGTCGATCTCGTCAATGAAGCTCTGGATCAGGCATTTAGCCAAAAACCTGCCGAAGACAAATCCGTAGAAACCGTTGCACGAGGCATTAAGATCGCCATCGTAGGCCGCCCAAATGTCGGCAAGTCGACTTTGGTCAATACCTTGCTTGGCGAAGATCGCGTAATTGCCTTCGACATGCCGGGAACGACACGGGACTCGATTGAAATACCGTTCGAGCGTGAAGGCAAGCAATACACTTTGATCGATACCGCAGGTATACGCCGGCGCGGAAAGGTATTTGAAGCAATCGAGAAATTTTCGGTCGTCAAAACTCTGCAGTCCATTTCGGAGGCAAACGTTGTGCTGCTCCTGCTTGATGCGCAGCAAGACATTTCGGAGCAGGATGCGCACATCGCCGGCTTCGTTCTTGAATCAGGACGTGCGCTAGTTGTGGGTGTTAACAAATGGGATGGACTTAATTCCGATAAGCGTGACGAGATTAAACTCGACATGGAACGGAAATTGAGTTTTCTATTTTTCGCGAAGTTTCACTTCATCTCTGCACTGAAGGGATCCGGTATCGGGCCGTTGATGAAATCCATCGATTCTGCTTATGCCGCAGCAATGGCGAAACTGTCGACGCCGCGTCTGACGCGTGCGCTGATCGAGGCGGTCGAACATCAGCAGCCGCGTCGCAAAGGATCGATTCGTCCCAAGCTTCGTTACGCTCACCAAGGCGGACAGAATCCACCGATCGTCGTTATCCACGGCAATGCGCTTGATGCGATTGACGACAATTACAAGCGCTATCTCGAGAAGCACTTTCGCGAAACTTTTTCCTTGGTCGGCACTCCATTACGTATCGAGCTGCGTTCGAGCAAAAATCCTTTTGCCAAGGATGAAAAATAGCCTTTCTCTTGGCACGAAACGCGAAAATCGATTACAGTCGTAATTCACCGTAGCACAGGGCACTTGAAATCCTTCAGGTTGCCTCCAACTCCACATCACAACAACACAATGGAGCCGTCATGAGCAATAAAGGGCAACTGTTACAAGACCCCTTCCTCAACGCCTTACGCAAAGAGCACGTACCGGTTTCGATTTACCTCGTCAACGGAATCAAGCTGCAAGGTCATATCGAATCGTTTGATCAATATGTAGTTCTGCTGCGTAATACGGTGACACAAATGGTCTACAAGCATGCAATTTCTACCGTGGTGCCGGCACGCGCCGTCAATATCAATCTTGAGTCCGACGCGGAATAACACATCGTCACCGCGCCTCCCCATCTTATGCGCGCTGCTTTAGTCGGCGTTGACTTCGGCAAGGACGACTTTGCCGCTAGCCTTGAGGAATTGTCCCTGTTGTCGAAGTCGGCAGGGGCTGAGCCCGCCATCACAATCACGGGAAAACGAGCTAGTCCGGATGCCGCTTTGTTCATCGGTTCTGGCAAAGCCGATGAAATCGTCGATGCAGTAACTCGCGATCAACTCGACATCGTTATTTTTAACCATGCATTGTCACCGGCGCAGCAGCGAAATCTTGAGCGTCATCTGAAGACGCGCGTTATTGATCGCACTAGTCTTATCCTCGATATTTTTGCGCAGCGTGCTAAAAGTCATGAGGGTAAAGTGCAGGTCGAACTCGCACAACTTCAGCACTTGGCAACTCGACTGGTTCGCGGTTGGACTCACCTTGAGCGGCAAAAAGGTGGTATTGGCCTGCGTGGCCCCGGCGAAACCCAGCTTGAAACGGATCGTCGTCTTATTGGCGATCGCGTCAAGGCCTTGCGTATAAGGCTCGAGAAGCTGCACCGGCAGCGCGAGACGCAGCGTCGTGCGCGCGACCGAAACAACACGTTCTCCGTGTCTCTGGTTGGCTACACCAATGCAGGGAAGTCAACTTTGTTCAATGCGCTTACCAAGGCGCAGGCATATGCGGCTGACCAGCTTTTTGCAACGCTTGATACTACTTCTCGCCGTATTTACCTCGGCGAGGCGGGGAGCGTCGTGATTTCAGATACGGTTGGCTTCATTCGTGAATTGCCACACCAACTGGTTGCCGCATTTCGCGCTACCTTGGAGGAAACGATCCACGCCGATCTACTTCTGCATGTCGTGGATGCGTCTAGTCCGGTTCGCATGGAGCAGATTGAACAGGTCAATGCCGTGCTTGCAGAGATTGGTGCCGACCATATTCCACAGATTCTTGTATGGAACAAGATTGATGCGGCAGGCCTGGATCCTGCTTTGGAGCGTGACGAATATGATAAAATCCGGCGTGTTTTCATAAGCGCCCAGAACGGCATAGGTTTGAACTTGCTGCGAGAGGCTGTCGCCGAGTTTGCAAAGGCGGGCGCCGTAGCGCGCATTGATCGTCTTCCGGTACGGGAGCAGCACGACGCACGAACATAGGCCCAATCCTCATTGTTAGAGGCCGACAAAACTTCGTTACAACCCATTAACAATAAGCCGGATAGCGAGAGAATGCCTGTTCCTCTAATCAAAAAAATCGGCCTGAAATTTTCGTTGAACGACCCTCGATGGGGACGTGGTTCCCAAGACAACGGCCAGAATCAAAATCAGGATGGAAAGCGACCAAATGATGGTCCGCCTGACCTCGACCAGCTTTGGCGTGAATTCAATCAGCGCCTGAATCGTCTGTTTGGCAATAAAGGCGGTGGGCGTGGCGACGGCGGCGGCGGTGTCAATGGCGACATGAAGGGCGCCGGCATCGGTGCTGGCCTGATAGCTGCGATCATCGGTTTTTTATGGTTGGTCAGCGGGTTTTTCATCGTGCAGGAAGGCCAAACCGGGGTGGTATTGACCTTCGGAAAGTACAGTCATTCGACTCCAGCCGGTTTTAATTGGCGTTGGCCGTATCCGATACAGGCGCATGAAGTTGTAAATGTGTCCCAGGTACGCACCGTTGAAATTGGCTATCGCTCCAATATCAAGAACAAGCAAGCCAAAGAATCACTGATGCTGACTGACGATGAAAACATTATCGACATTCAGTTTGCCGTGCAATATAAACTCAAGAACGCCTCTGAATGGGTCTTCAATAACCGGGATCAGGATGAAATGGTTCGGCAAGTGGCCGAGACCTCCATCCGTGAAATCGTCGGCAAAAGCAAGATGGATTTTGTTCTGTACGAGGGGCGTGAGAAAGTTGCTTTTGACGTCAGCCAGTTAATGCAGCAGATTACCGACCGTTACAAGGCCGGCGTTCAGATTGCAAACGTCACTATGCAGGCGGTCCAGCCTCCGGAGCAGGTGCAGGCAGCATTTGACGACGCAGTGCGGGCAGGACAGGATCGCGAACGCCAGAAAAGTGAAGGTCAGGCTTACGCCAACGATGTAATTCCGAGAGCGCGTGGAGCAGCGTCCCGCCTCCTGCAGGAAGCGGAAGCTTATCGTTCCCGCGTAGTAGCAAATTCGCAAGGCGATGCATCTCGCTTCAAGCAAGTACTGGTTGAATATCAAAAAGCGCCGGCCGTCACACGCGACCGGATGTATCTGGAAACGATGCAGCAGATTTTCTCGAATACGACCAAAGTCATGGTGGATAGCAAGAGTGGAAGCAATCTCCTTTATCTCCCGCTGGACAAGCTAATCGCGCAGTCAGCGAATGACATGGCTAAATCCGGTGTCCAGGCAGCGCCGTCATCGCCGGTTGCGGCGCCGGCGGCAGAGCAGTTGCCGTCCACGGATAATCAAAGACAGAGAGATGCGCGAACTCGCGATGGACGAGATTCTCGTGATCGGGAGGTTCGATAATGAGCCGCCTCGTTTCTTATGTCATCGCAGGCCTGATTGTTCTCTCGGTGATGCTGTCGACATTGTTTGTCGTTGACCAGCGACAGTACGCAATCGTGTTTGCGCTAGGTGAAGTGAAGAAGGTCATCAGCGAGCCCGGGCTGCATTTCAAATTGCCTCCGCCGTTTCAGAATGTGATTTTCCTGGACAAGCGAATCTTGACACTCGATACGCCCGACGCGGACCGCTTTATCACCGCAGAAAAGAAAAATATTTTGGTGGATGCCTATGTAAAATGGCGCATTCTGGACCCGCGTCTGTACTTCATCAGCTTTACTGGTGATGAGCGCCGGGCGCAGGATAGGATGAACCAGATCATCAAGGCTGCATTGAATGAAGAGATTACGAAGCGCACTGTACGCGAAGTGATTTCCGGCGAGCGCAGCAAGGTGATGGATGCAATCCAGAAAAAAGTAAGTGATGAAGCCACGCAAATTGGTGTCGGGATTATCGACGTACGCTTGAAGCGTGTCGACTACGTCGAGCAGATTAATAACTCTGTCTATGATCGAATGAAGGCGGAGCGTGTGCGCGTGGCAAATGAACTGCGTTCAACGGGTGCGGCGGAATCCGAAAAGATCCGTGCAGATGCTGATCGTCAGCGTACCGTTATTCTTGCTGAGGCTTATCGCGATGCCGAAAATATCCGTGGTGATGGTGACGCGAAAGCAAGTCAGATTTATGCACAGGCATTTGGACAAAATCCGGACTTCTACAAGTTTTATCGCAGCCTCGATGCATATCGTGCGAGCTTCAAAAATCGCAACGACATGATGATCCTTGATCCGAATTCGGAATTCTTCAAGTATTTCAAGAGCCCGGGAGCGGGGCCGGCGGTCAGTTCAAAGAAATGATGCGGGCCTGCCGTGAAAAGCTCACTGCTCATGGCGCTTGGATTGATGTTTGTATTAGAGGGCATCTTTCCATTTCTTTTTCCCAGGCAGTGGCGCGACACATTTAATCGCATTACCCAGCTGACCGATGGACAGGTCCGCTTCGTTGGATTGGCGGCATTTTTGTGCGGCTTAGTTACGCTGGGCCTGGTTTATTTTTATTCTTAAAGCAGTACTTCCTGTCATGCCGAATTGGCTTCTCCCTGAAAATATCGCAGACGTCTTGCCGTCCGAAGCGCGCAAAATTGAAGAGTTGCGGCGCGCCCTTTTGGACAACTTTCGCTTGTACGGCTATGAACTGGTCATGCCTCCGATGCTGGAGTATCTTGAATCGCTTCTGACCGGTGCCGGCCAGGACATGGACCTCCGTATCTTCAAGCTGGTCGATCAGTTGTCTGGGCGGACCATGGGAGTTCGCGCAGACATGACCACACAGGTGGCGCGTATCGATGCGCACCTGCTTAATCGCGCGTCGGTAACACGACTGTGCTATGCGGGCAGCGTGCTGCATACACGACCATCCGGACTGCATGCCACGCGTGAGCCTTTGCAGGTCGGTGCCGAAATTTATGGTCACGGTGGTCTAGAGGCCGATGCCGAGATTCAGCAACTGGCGCTAGCATCTCTTTCTCTGGCAGGCATAACGCAAGTACGCTTGGATCTCTGCCATGTCGGCGTCCTTCGTTCGATCATTGCCAGCGATCCGAAAGCGCAGAAGCACGAAGCAGAATTGTTTTTGCTGCTTGAAGCCAAGGATATACCCGGACTTAGGGCTCTATGCAAAGGTTTTGATGCGACGACGTGTGAGGCCTTGCTTGCCCTGCCCGGGTTATATGGTGATGCCACAACGATTGCGCGTGCGCGCCAGGTTTTGCCGTCAGTACCAGGGATCGCCGCCGCCTTGGACGAACTTGAAATATTGATTCAGCAAGCAGAAGGCGCCAGCCTCACGGTCGATCTTGCCGACCTGCGCGGATATCATTATCACAGCGGGGTCATGTTTGCCGCCTATGTGCCTGGCTTGCCTAATGCGGTCGCGCGCGGTGGGCGTTACGACCACGTTGGTGAGGCGTTCGGGCGGGCTCGACCTGCGACCGGATTTTCTATGGATCTTCGCGAGCTGGCCCGATTGACCCCGGTAGCTGAGCGAAAAAGCGCGATACGGGCTCCATGGGGAACCGAGGCCGCACTCCGCGAGAAGATAGCGCAATTAAGGAAGACCGGCGAAGTCGTCATCCAGATAATGCCGGGACATGAAAACGATCAGGACGAATTCGATTGCGATCGCGCGGTCGTGTTCGAAAATGGAAACTGGACTCTTAAAAAACTAGGTTGATAGCATGGCAAAGAACGTCGTTGTCATCGGTACCCAATGGGGCGATGAAGGAAAAGGAAAAATAGTCGATTGGCTTACCGATCATGCGCAAGGCGTAGTGCGCTTCCAAGGCGGCCATAATGCCGGCCACACCTTGGTTATTGGCGGACAGAAAACTGCTTTGCAACTGATTCCTTCCGGCATCATGCGCCCAGGCGTAGCCTGCTACATCGGCAACGGTGTTGTGCTATCCGTTCCGGATTTGCTGCGTGAAATCGACAAGTTGCAGGCGATCGGCGTGGAAGTTGCATCTCGTTTAAAGGTTTCCGAAGCATGCCCGGTAATCTTGCCTTACCACACAGCACTCGACGCAGCACGCGAAGCGGCACGCGGTGCCGCGAAAATTGGTACGACCGGTAAAGGCATTGGCCCAGCGTATGAAGACAAAGTGGCGCGACGCGCAATCCGTATAGCTGACTTGCTTAGCGAAAAACGTTTTGCAGAGAAGTTGAAGGAAAATCTCGATTATCACAACTTCGTACTCGTCAATTATCTGAAGGCGCAGCCGGTCGACTATCAGAAGACGCTAGAAGACGCCCTGGCCACCGTGCCGCGCATTGCGCCAATGGTTGCCGATGTGTCGAGCGATCTTTATGCCGCACACAAGGCAGGAGCGAGCCTGTTGTTTGAAGGCGCTCAGGGAAGCTTGCTCGACGTTGATCATGGCACGTATCCGTTTGTCACTTCGAGCAACTGCGTTGCCGGCAATGCGGCTGCAGGTTCCGGTGTCGGCCCGAACATGCTGCATTACATACTGGGAATTACGAAGGCGTACACCACGCGTGTGGGCTCAGGTCCGTTCCCGTCAGAGCTGCCGACAGATGCCGGCATTGGAAAACATCTCGCGAGCGTTGGTCATGAGTTTGGCACGGTGACCGGTCGCGCGCGTCGTTGCGGGTGGTTCGATGCTGCGTTGCTGCGCCGTTCCGTGCAAATCAATGGCGTATCTGGCATGTGCTTGACCAAGCTCGACGTACTCGACGGTTTGGAGTCACTACAGTTGTGCACCGGCTACAAATTGGACGGTAAGATCATCGACGTATTCCCGGTCGGCGCAGAAGATGCTGGTCGCTGTGAACCAATTTATGAGCAGATGCCAGGATGGACTGATTCGACGGTTGGCGCCAAATCACTCGCAGCCTTGCCTGCGAATGCGCGGGCTTACGTGAAACGCATCGAGGAATTGGTCGGCGTACCGGTGGATATGGTGTCAACCGGCCCAGACCGCGAAGAGACCATCGTGCTCCGTCATCCATTCTTATAAATAGGAGTGGGAGATGACGGAAAGAGTAACAGGCACTTCAACTGATCGCGACCTTTGGGTCTCGTGGGATGACTACAATGATGCGGTGGTCAAACTTGCGCTGATGGTCCACGAGTCGAACTGGCAATTTGACCAAGTGCTTTGTTTAGCGCGCGGTGGCTTGCGACCGGGCGATATTTTTTCGCGGATATTTGACGTGCCGCTGGCAATCCTGTCGACTAGCTCTTACCGAGAAGAGGCGGGAAAAGTGCAAGGCACGCTGGATATTGGCAAGCATATTACGATGACCAAAGGTGCGTTGTCCGGCAAGGTGCTACTGCTCGATGATTTGGTAGATTCCGGCGTCACGCTGCAGCGGGTGCAAACTCACTTGAAAGAAAATTTTCCGGCAGTGACCGAAGTGCGTTCCGCTGTTATCTGGTGCAAGGCATGTTCCTCGGTGCAGCCGGATTATTTTCTGCAATACTTGGAGAGCAATCCGTGGATTCACCAACCGTTCGAGGAGTACGATAGCCTCCGTCCGCATCAACTTGCGGCGTGGCTGAGAAAAGGCGAAGTAACTTGATTCGAACTTGCTTCTTGAATCCGAATCCAAAGTTCGGATTTGCCTGATTACGATGGAAAAAAACCCGTTGGCATGCCAGCGGGTTTTTTGATTTAGAGGACAAAGTGCCGACATGGGCGCTGTTGTACTAAAACGCGGACGCTAAAGCAAAGTGGTTATGTTCTTTGCTGAAGCTGAAAAGAAAAAAGGCCCGCGATTGCGGACCTTTTTAATAAACTTGGTGCCCAGAAGAGGACTCGAACCTCCACAGTGTTGCCACCGCTAGGACCTGAACCTAGTGCGTCTACCAATTCCGCCATCTGGGCGATGCGAAGACAGAGATTATAGCGAAAAACTGCGGAATGTCAATTCGTCGCTGCAATGAAATCAACGGAAGGCGATGAAAGGTTGAGGGTAGGGCGTTAGGTAAATACAACTGTACTCCGTTACACTACCCTCTGTATCAATAATAATGAACTGAAATACCCTTTTGAGCCAATATTCATACTCTATTCCCAGCCGGGAGGAAATCCTCGGCATCCTACGCACTGCGGCCAGCCCTCAGGATGTGCAATCGCTTGCTGCGGCTCTCGATGTCAAACCCGAAGAACTGGACGGCCTGACGCGCCGCTTGAATGCGATGGAACGTGATGGTCAAATTAAGCCGAATCGAAACGGCCACTATCAACTCGCTCATCAACCGAACTTTATCGAGGGGCGGGTAAACGGACACCGGGAAGGCTACGGCTTCCTGACGCCGGATGATGGTAGCGATGATATCTTCCTGCCCGAGAAAGAAATGCAAAAGGTACTGCATGGTGATCGGGTGCAGATCCGCATCATTGGTACGGACCGCCGCGGCCGCCCAGAAGGCACGATCGTTGAAGTTTTGGAACGCGCAAATGTCCGCGTCATTGGACGTTTGCTGAACGAGAACGGCGTATGGGTTGTTGCGCCTGAAGACAAACGCATCGGCCAAGATATTCTGTTGTCCGGATCGCCTGGCAAGGCGAAGACTGGACAGGTAGTCAGCGTCGAGTTGATTGAGCAGCCTTCTCGGTATACCCAACCGGTTGGAAAAATCGTCGAAGTCCTTGGTGATATTGACGATCCCGGCATGGAGATCGAAATTGCGGTGCGCAAGTACGGTGTGCCACACGAATTTTCTGAGGCAGCCAAGAAGCTGGCGGCAAAACTGCCGGGTGAAGTCCATGATGTCGATTTGGCCGATCGCGTTGATTTGCGCGATATTCCGCTGGTCACCATCGATGGCGAAGACGCGCGCGATTTTGACGATGCCGTGTACTGTGAACCCGTCAAGATTGGACGGAGCAATGCCTATCGTCTGATCGTTGCCATCGCTGACGTTAGCCATTACGTGAAACCGAGCGATGCATTGGATGCCGATGCGCTGGAACGTAGCACGTCGGTGTATTTCCCGCGCCGGGTAATTCCGATGCTCCCTGAAAAGTTATCAAACGGGCTGTGTTCGCTCAATCCTGGCGTAGACCGCCTGACACTCGTATGTGACGCGGTCATCACGGCCAAGGGCGAGATAAAAGCTTATCAGTTCTATCCGGCGGTAATTCACTCGGCAGCGCGACTGACATACACCGAAGTCGCGGCGATTCTGGCCAATACCAAGGGAACGGAAGCAGCGAAGCGACAGGGGCTGGTGCCACACCTTCTAAATTTGAATGAGGTATTCAACGCGTTGTTGCAGGCAAGGCATGCACGCGGCGCGATCGATTTCGAAACGACCGAAACCTATATCGTCTGCAATGCCGTCGGCAAGATCGAACAGATCCTCCCGCGGACGCGGAATGACGCACACCGACTGATCGAAGAGTGTATGTTGGCGGCCAACGTCTGTGCCGCTGATCTCCTTGCGCGCCACAAGCATCCCGGTGTGTACCGTATCCACGCAGCGCCATCGAAGGAAAAACTTAATCAGGTTCGAACGTTCCTGAAACAAATGGGACTGCATCTTGGCGGCGGCGATACGCCGACAGCATCGGATTACGCAGAATTGATCCCTAAGATCAAGATGCGTCCAGACGCGATTCTTTTGCAAACCATGTTGCTGCGCTCGATGCAGCAGGCTGTCTACAGTCCTGACAATATCGGCCATTTTGGCTTGGCATATGAAGCGTATGCGCACTTCACCAGCCCAATACGCCGCTACCCCGATTTGCTGACGCACCGTGCGATCAAGGCTATTTTGCAGGGCAAGCGTTACGAGCCGAAAGGAATTGAAACAAGCGCGCTCAATACCATGTTGTCGCCTTCGGCACGACGGATGGCTGCGCAGGACAAGGCCGCAGGAAAGAAAAAGAAAGAAGGCGAACTTGCCATTTGGGAGGCGCTTGGCATTCATTGTTCTGCAAACGAACGGCGGGCCGATGAAGCGTCGCGCGATGTTGAAGCTTGGCTGAAGTGTTATTTCATCCGTGACAAGCTGGGTGAGGAATTTACCGGCACAATTTCCGGCGTCGCGCCGTTTGGCATTTTTGTTCAGCTCGATACGCTGTTCATCGAGGGAATGGTGCATGTCACCGAACTTGGCGCTGATTATTTCCAGTATGACGAAGTGCGTCACGAACTGCGCGGCGAGCGCACCGGCATCCGATATCAACTGACCGACCGTGTCACCGTGCAGGTGAGCCGGGTGGATCTGGACGCACGCAAGATCGATCTGCGTCTGGTTAATGAGCCAGACATCAGGACGACATTGAAAAACGAAGCGCGCCGGGCCGAATCCGAGCAGACGCGCGAAAAGAAAACCAAGGCAAAAGCCAAGTCTGCTCCCCGCAAGTCGACATCCGAAAAAACGGCAAAGTCCAAGGGCTCCGGGGCCGGTGTTGCAAAGACTACTCGCTCTTCCAAGACGTACGCC
>Ga0066480_100564_pt1 | contig 12105 bp, 7 predicted proteins | sample LakWasM118_HOW13_2_FD_59556 | JGI IMG/M metagenome (GOLD analysis project Ga0066480, IMG submission 59556) | Freshwater sediment methanotrophic microbial communities from Lake Washington under simulated oxygen tension - Sediment Metagenome 118_HOW13 | ecosystem: Environmental > Aquatic >... | reverse complement strand
CAGCACGGCCTCCATGCGTTCGTGGTGCGCGGTCTCGGTGGCGTCATTCATCAACTTGTCTCCTTGGGCCTAGTCAGCCCGTTGCCTGTGCCGGTTTTGCCGGCTTGTCGGCCAAGTATCCCAAGCCTGCCACAGGCGGCCAAGCTCGGGGCGCGGCAGCGCCAAATTCTGTTCGGCGCATGCCGCTGTTGTTGCTACAGCGCTAGGGCCTGTTAACACTACGTCTGCCTGTGCGAGCGGGGCTGAAAGGGCCCCAATCTAGGCGGACGACGACGCCCAGGCTGGCCGCCTGGGCTAGGAGTTCAACGACGCGTGGGGCCCTTTCAACCCCGCTCCCGGAGGGTTGCCACACAAATCGCCGTGCACGTCGTTGCAAAGCCTCACCGGGGGGCTACCCCGGTTTCGTTTTGCGCCTAGTTCACGGCGATTTGTGTGGCAACGCATCAGGCAGACGCAGTGTTAACAGGCCCTAGAGCAGGCGCGCCAGCAGGCCACCCTCGGCCGGCTGGCCCAGCGGCAGCCAGACGCGCAAGGGGCTGCCGGGCGCCACCTGGATGGCGCGGCCCTCGGCGTCCTGCATCTGGGTGAGGCGCAGGCGCCGGTTGCCGCCCGGGTGGATCAGCTCCAGCTCGTCGCCCACCTCGAAGCGGTTCTTGGTCTCCACCTCAACCCAGCCGTCCGCACGCACGCCGCGCACCTCGGCCACGAAATGGCTGCGCTGCAGCTGCGAGCTGCCGCTGAGGTAGTTCTGGTAATCCTGGTTGGGGCGGCGCTCCAGGAAGCCGCTGGTATAGCCGCGGTTGGCCAGGCCCTCCAGCTCCAGCATCAGCTCGGGATTGAAGGCCCGCCCCGCCACCGCATCGTCGATGGCGCGGCGGTAGACCTGGGCGGTGCGCGCCACGTAGTAGAGGCTCTTGGTGCGGCCCTCGATCTTGAGCGAATCCACGCCGATGCGCGCCAGCCGCTCCACATGCTCGACCGCGCGCAGGTCCTTGCTGTTCATGATGTAGGTGCCATGCTCGTCTTCCATGATGGGCATCAGCTCGCCGGGCCGGCCCTGCTCCTCGATCAGGTAGAGCTGCTCGGCCGCGGGGTGGCGCTCGGCACGGGCCGGCGGCGCAATCGTCGAGATCGGCACGGCCTCGCCGGTATCGCCGCAGTTGCCGGCCTCGTGCGTGTCATAGCACCAGCGGCAGGCATTGGTGCAGGTGCCCTGATTGGAATCGCGTCGGTTGAAATAGCCCGAGAGCAGGCAGCGCCCCGAGTAGGCGATGCACAGCGCGCCATGCACGAACACCTCGATCTCCATGTCCGGGCATTCCTGGCGTATGCCCTCGATCTCTTCCAGGCTGAGTTCGCGCGAGAGGATCACCCGCGCCACACCCATCTTCTGCCAGAACTTCACCGCCGCCCAGTTGGTGGTGTTGGCCTGCACCGAGAGGTGGATGGGCGTCTCGGGCCAGCGTTCGCGTACCTGCATGATGAGGCCGGCGTCGGCCATGATGAGCGCGTCGGGCTTGAGCGCGATCACCGGTTCGATGTCGCGCAGATAGGTGCGCACCTTGTCGTTGTGGGCGATCAGATTGCTGGTGACGAAGAACTTCTTGCCACGCGCATGCGCCTCGGCGATGCCCTCGGCCAGCTGTTCGAGGCGGAATTCGTTGTTGCGGGCGCGCAGCGAATAGCGCGGCTGGCCGGCATAGACGGCATCGGCGCCAAAGTCATAGGCGGCGCGCATCTTGGCGAGCGAGCCGGCAGGGAGCAGGAGTTCGGGGGCTTTGAGTGACATCGCGGGATTGTCTCCAGCCCATCGCCCCCGCCTGCTCAGCGCAAGCGCCCGCCTCGCACTCCTTTGAGCCAGATCAATCCACGAACAACAGGGCCGGACTTTCCAGCATGCCCCGGATGGCCTGGATGAACTCCGCCGCCACCTGGCCATCGACCACGCGGTGATCGAAGGAGGACGAGAGATTCATCATCTGCCGCCCCACCACCAGGCCGCCGCGCAGCATGGGCCGCTCGACGATGCGGTTCACGCCCACGATGGCCACCTCGGGGTGGTTGATCACCGGGGTGCTGACGATGCCGCCCAGCGCCCCCAGGCTGCTGAGCGTGATGGTGGAGCCGCTGAGCTCGTCGCGTGTGGCCTTGCCGGTGCGCGCCACCTCGGCCAGGCGGCGGATCTCGGCGGCGCAGCGCCAGGGGTCCAGCGCCTCGGCATGGCGCAGCACCGGCACCATCAGGCCGGCCGGGGTCTGGGTGGCGATGCCCAGATGCACCGCATCGAAACGCGTCAGCACGCCGGCCTCGTCGTCCAGCCTGGCATTGAGCTGCGGATGCTGGCGCAGCGCGCGGCAGATGGCGCGCGCCAGCAGCGGCAGCAGGGTGAGCTTGCCGCGCGTGGCGCCATGCTGCTGGTTGAGCGTCTGGCGCAGCGCCTCCAGCTCGGTGACGTCCACCTCCTCCACATAGCTGAAATGCGGGATGCGGCGCTTGGCCTCCTGCATCTTCTGCGCGATCTTGCGGCGCAGGCCGATGATGGGGATGGCCTCGACGGCATCGCTGCCGGTGATGGCCGGCGGCCGCGGCGCTGCGGCCGCCGCTGCTGGCGTTGGCGCTGAGACACGCGCACTGCGCTGCGGATGGGCCGCCGCATAGGCTTCCAGATCGGCATGCATGATGCGGCCGGCGGTGCCGCTGGCACGCACCTGGCTCAGGTCCACGCCCAGCTCCCAGGCCTGGCGGCGCACCGAGGGCGAGGCGATCGGGCGCTCATGCGCCAGCGCCGGCGCGGCCATGGGCGGCGCCGGCGGCACCGCGGGGGCAGGTCTTGCCTGCACCGGCGCCGGGATAGCCGGCGCGGGCGTGGGCGCCGCGGCCGGCGCTGCATCGCCTTCTTCCATATCGATCTTGATCAGCGCCGCACCCACCCGCATCACCGTGCCGGCCGCGGCGCCCAGCTCGGCCACGCGGCCATGCACCGGCGACGGGATCTCCACGGTGGCCTTGTCGGTCATCACATCGGCCAGGATCTGGTCTTCCTTCACCAGCTCGCCGGGCTGCACGCGCCAGGCCACCAGCTCCACCTCGACGATGCCTTCGCCGATATCCGGCATCTTGATCACATGTACGCTCATCACGACTCCATCGCGCGTTGCATCGCGGCCGCCACGCGGGCCGGGCCGGGGAAATAGTCCCATTCCTGGGCATGGGGGTAAGGTGTGTCCCAACCCGCCACGCGTTCGATCGGCGCCTCCAAGTGGTAGAAGCAATGCTCCTGCACCAGCGCCAGCAGCTCGGCACCGAAGCCGCTGGTGCGCGTGGCCTCGTGCAGCACCAGGCAGCGGCCGGTCTTCTTCACCGAGTTGACGATGGCCGGCAGGTCCAGCGGCCAGATGCTGCGCAGGTCGATGATCTCGGCATCGATGCCGGTCTCGCGCGCCGCCGCCTCAGCCACATAGACCATGGTGCCGTAGGTGATCACGCTCAGCTGGCTGCCGGCCCGATAGACCGACGCGCTCTCCAGCGGCACGCGGTAATGGCCCTCGGGCACCTGGCTCAGCGGATGGTCGGTCCAGGGCGTGGAGGGGCGGTCGTGGTGGCCGTCGAAGGGCCCGTTGTAGAGGCGCTTGGGCTCCAGAAAGATCACCGGGTCGTCGCATTCGATCGCCGCGATCAGCAGGCCCTTGGCGTCATAGGGGTTGGAGGGCATCACGGTGCGCAGGCCGCAGACATGGGTGAACAGCGCCTCGGGGCTCTGGCTGTGGGTCTGGCCGCCGTAGATGCCGCCGCCGCAGGGCATGCGTATGGTGAGCGGCGCGGTGAAGTCGCCGGCCGAGCGGTAGCGCAGGCGCGCCGCCTCGGAAACGATCTGGTCGGAGGCCGGGTAGAAATAGTCAGCGAACTGGATCTCGGCCACCGGCCGCAGGCCATAGGCGCCCATGCCCACCGCCACGCCGACGATGCCACCCTCGGAGATCGGCGCATCGAAGACGCGGTGCTTCCCGTACCTGGCCTGCAGGCCATCGGTGCAGCGGAACACGCCACCGAAATAGCCCACGTCCTGGCCGAAGATCACCACATCGGGGTCGCGCGCCAGCATCACGTCCATGGCCGAGCGCAGCGCCTGGATCATGGTCATGGTGCTGACGGCGGGCTGCTCCTCGAGCAACTGGCTCAGGTCTTCGGGTTTCATGCGCGGCCTCCTCGCTCGTGTACCTGGCGCAGCTGATCCTTCAGGTGCGGCGGCATCTCCTTGTAGACATCCTCGAACATCGAGGCCGCCGTCGGGATATGGCCGTCGGCCAGGCTGCCATAGCGCTCGGCCTCCTTCTGCGCCGCGATCACCTCGGCCTCCAGCTCGGCCTGCAGGGCCTCGTGCTGGGCATCGGACCAGATGTCGGTGAGGGTCAGGTGTTGCCGGAGGCGCGCAATCGGGTCGCCCAGCGGGAAATGCGACCAGTCGTCGGCGGGCCGGTATTTGCTGGGGTCGTCCGAGGTGCTGTGCGGGCCGGCGCGGTAGGTCACCCATTCGATCAGGGTGGGCCCGAGGTTGCGGCGCGCGCGCTCGGCGGCCCAGCGCGAGACGGCGTAGACGGCCAGGAAGTCATTGCCGTCCACGCGCAGCGAGGCGATGCCGCAGCCCACGCCGCGCGCGGCGAAGGTGGTGCCCTCGCCGCCCGCAATCGCCTGGAAGGTCGAGATCGCCCATTGGTTGTTCACCACATTCAGGATCACCGGCGCGCGGTAGACATGGGCAAAGGTCAGCGCGGTGTGGAAGTCGCTCTCGGCGGTGGCGCCGTCGCCGATCCAGGCCGAGGCGATCCTGGTGTCGCCCTTGATGGCGCTGGCCATGGCCCAGCCTACCGCCTGGATGAACTGGGTGGCGAGGTTGCCGCTGATGCTGAAGAAGCCGGCACGCTTGATCGAGTACATCACCGGCAGCTGGCGGCCCTTCAGCGGGTCGCGCTCGTTGGAAAGCAGCTGGCAGATCAGGTCCACCAGGGGCACGTCGTCGCGCGCGATCAAAAGGCTTTGCTGGCGGTAGGTGGGGAAGCACATGTCGCCGTCATGCAGCGCCATCGCATGGGCGCTGCCGATCGCCTCCTCGCCCAGGCTCTGCATGTAGAAGCTGAGCTTCTTCTGGCGCTGCGCGATCAGCATGCGGGCGTCGAAGATGCGCGTCTTCAGCATGGTGCGCAGGCCGCGCAGCAGTTGCGCCTCGCTCAGCTCGGGGGCCCAGGGGCCGACCGCCCGGCCCTCCTCGTCCAGCACCCGCACCAGGCTGTAGGCCAGCGGGCCCATCTCCACCGGTGCCACGTCGATGGGCGGCTGCAGCACCGCGCCGGCGGGCGAGAGCTTCAGATAGGAAAAATCGGTATGGCAGCCCGGACGCCCGGTGGGCTCGGGGACATGCAAACGCAAAGGCTCATAGCTCATGCGGCTCGCTCCTGCGCAGGGTAGTGGCTGCGCGGCTTGTCATGGTTGGATGCAGCGGCGGGCTTGATGAGGCTCGCGCTGCCCAGCAGGCGCCACGCCGGGATCACCAGCGCGGCACTTGCGCAGGGCTAGCGTAGCGCAATCTGCGGGCCCCGCCGCGGTCTCGCTAACCCTAGCCGGCTACCATGCGCCCCATGCTGAATCGCCGCCTGTTGTTTGCATCGCTGTCCTTGCTGCTGAGCCTGGCCAGCGCCCATGCCGCCGACCTGAAGCTGCGCATCCTCGAGACCACGGATGTGCACATGAGCCTGCTCAACTACGACTACTACCGCGACCAGGCCACCGATGAGTACGGCCTGGCCAAGACCATCACCCTGATCAAGGCGGCGCGCGCCGAGGTGGCCAACAGCCTGCTGTTCGACAACGGCGACCTGCTGCAGGGCAATCCGCTGGGCGATCTGGTGGCGCGCGTGCGGCCGCTCGCCCAGGGCGAGCGGCACCCGGCGTTCAAGGTGCTGAACGAGCTCGGGGTGGACGCCGCCAATATCGGCAACCACGAGTTCAACTACGGCCTGCCCTTTCTGCGCCAGGCCCTGGCCGGCGCGCGCTTTCCCTATGTGAACGCGAACGTGCGGCTGGCCGGCAATGGCCAGCCCGCCTTCACGCCCAGCGTGATGCTGCAGCGCCAGTTCAAGGACGAAGCCGGCCGGCCGCAGCGGCTCAAGATTGCGGTGTTCGGCCTGGTGCCGCCGCAGATCATGCAATGGGACAAGCAGCACCTGAGCGGCCGCGTGCAGGCGCACGACATGGTGGAGACGGCGCGCGCGCTGGTGCCCAGGCTGCGCGCCGCCGGCGCCGACCTGGTGATCGCCATCGCCCACACCGGCATCGAAGCCCAGGCCTCGGTGCCGCTGGCCGAGAACGCCGCCGTCAGGCTGGCCCAGGTGCCAGGTCTTGACCTGCTGCTGCTGGGCCATGCCCACGCGCAGTTCCCCGGCCCCGAGTTCGAGGGGCTGCCGGGCGTCGATGCCAAGGCCGGGCGCCTGCACGGCCTGCCCGCGGTGATGCCGGGCCGCTGGGGCGACCATCTGGGCCTGATCGACCTGACCCTGCGCAGGAGCGCCGGCCGCTGGCGCGTGCTCGAGAGCCAGGCCAGCCTGCGCCCCATCTACGACCGCCAGGCGCGCCGCGCCCTGGTGGCGGCCGACCCCGCACCGGCGCGCCTGATTGCCGACGAGCATGCGCGCACGCTGGACTATGTGCGCCAGCAGGTGGCCAGCACCGAGGCGCCCATCCACAGCTACTTTGCCCAGGTGGCCGATGACCCCTCGGTGCAGCTGGTGGCACAGGCCCAGCTCGCCTACATGGCGCGCGCGGTGAAGGGCACGGCCTACGAGGGCCTGCCACTGGTGTCGGCCGCGGCACCCTTCAAGAGCGGCGGGCGCCAGGGCTGGAGCCACTACACCGACATCCCGGCCGGCCCTCTGGCCATCAAGCATGTGGCCGATCTCTATGTCTACCCCAACACCATCAAGGGGCTCAAGCTCAAGGGCCGCGAGCTGCGCGAATGGCTGGAGATGGCGGCGGGCCAGTTCCGCCAGATCGACCCGGCGGGCCCGGCCGAGCAGGCCCTGATCGAGCCGCGCTTTCCGAGCTTCAACTTCGACACCCTGGACGGGCTCGCCTACGAGATCGATGTGAGCCAGCCGGCGCGCTACGACCTCGAGGGGCGGCTCGTGCAGCCGCAGTCGCATCGCATCCTGGGCCTGAGCTACCGCGGCGCGACGATCGATGACGAGGCCGAATTCCTGGTCGTCACCAACAACTACCGCGCCAGCGGCGGCGGGCATTTCCCCGGCCTGGGCCCGGAACGCATCGTGGTGGACGCGCCCGACGAGAACCGCGCCGCGCTGGCCGAGTACCTGGCCGACACCAAGCGCGTCAACCCGAGCGCGGATGGCAACTGGCGCATCCGGCCGGTGCCGGGCGTGCGGCTGCAATTCGTCTCGGGGCTGGGCGGCATCGCCCATCTGGCCGCCACACCGGCGGTGCGCCTGGTGCGTGAGCTGGGCGACGGTTCGGCGCTCTACGAGCTGAGCGGGGCCGGCCCCGCGCCCTGATCAGGCCTGGATGTCCAGCAGCGCGCCCTCGGCGCGCACCTGGGTCTGCAGCACGCGCAGATTGGCCACGAAGGCATAGGTGGCGCCATGCTGGTTGATGAGGTCCTGCTCGGGCACCTGGCCGCTGGCCGGCACCTGGCGCAGCTGCGCCTTCACGCCGCCGCCCTCGACGGTCTGGGCCTCGACCTGCAGCCGGCGCAGATCGCCGGTGCCCGAGGAGGCGATGTTGCTGGCGGCCGCGCGCAGCCTCTCCTGGGCCGCGGACATGCCGGACAGGGCGGTGGAAAGGCTGATGGACATGATGGCGGCGCTCCAGACTGCAGGCGATATGCCGGGTGATTTCCCTGCATATCGGCAGCGCGCCGCCGGACTTTAGAACTGAAGGGTAAAAAACCCTCAATTCATGCGGTCATCACCCGGCCAGCTCCTCAAAGCCGCCGTTGGAGACAAACACGCGCACGCAATCGCCGCCCGCCGCCTTGGCCTCGGCACAGGCCAGCGAGCCCGCGCCCAGCACCGCGTCCACGGTTTCCAGCGTGGGATGGAGCTGCACCACGCCCAGGCTGGCCTTCACGCGCGTGCGATGCAGGCCCCAGCGCAGGCGGTAGCCGGCCACCGACGCGCGCATCTTCTCGGCCACGATCTGGGCGTAATGCTGGTCGCAGTCGGGCAGCAGCACGGCGAAATGGTCGTTCTCCAGACGCGCCACCAAGTCGGAGGCGCGCACCTTGGTGATCAGCATCTGGCCCAGGCCATAGAGGAAATGGTCGGCCACCTCGGTGCCCATGCCGTGCACCACCTCGGTAAAACGGTCCACATCCACCCACAGCACCGACACCGGCTCATGCCGGCGGCTGCCCACATGCTCGGCCAGGCGACGCTCGAACTCGCGGCGATTCGCCAGCTCGGTGAGCACATCGTGCTTGGCGGTCCAGGTGGGTTGCAGGCGCAGCTGGCGCGCCGCCGTCACGTCCTCGACGATCCAGAGCGCCTCGCCAGCGGGCGCATCCCAGTGCACCGGCGTGGCCTGCAGCCGGCCCCAGAAGCGCGAGCCGTCGCGGCGCACATATTCGATCTCCTCGTCCAGCGGCCGGCCGGCCGCAAAGGCGGCGCCCTGGCGCTCCAGCACGCCGGCATGGGCGGTGTCCGAGACATGCACGCTGCGCGTGGTCTGCCCGCACAGATCGGTCTCGTCGCCATGGCCGAACAGGTGGTTGAACTGTTCGCTCACCACCTCGAAGCCGGGCCCGCTGACGAAGGCCACCGCCATCGGCGCACGCACCAGCAGGGCGCGCATGCGGGCGGCGATCACATCGGCTGCGGGCTCGCTGGCCGCGGGGGTGGTGGCTTGCATTCGGTTCTCCTTGGTGTTGACCATGGTATTGGCCATGGTCTCGGCGCCGGCGTCAGCAGGTCTTTTCGACACGCAGCGGGCCACGCTTGAGGGTGTACCGCGTTTGCGCCTGCCTGAAAAGCCCGAACAAGACCTTGTTTGACTGGTTCAGCATTCGCACGCCGCGGCGGCGGCTCCACGCAATCCCGCATGGCCGGGCCGCTGCCCAGCCCCTAGAGTGCCAGCCAGCAAAGCCCGCCCTAGCCGGGCCCAAGGAGGATGCCATGCCCAGCCATCGATGCGGTGCGCCACGCGCGCCGCGGTCTGTTTTCGCCCTGGCGGCCGGCGCGCTGGTGCTGACGGCGGCGGCCCAGCCCGGCGTCGAGCGCGTCGAAGGCCTGCACGACCACAGCCCGCGCTGGCACGCCATCACCGAGGCGCGCCTGGTGCTGGCGCCCGGCAAGGTGATCGAACGCGGCACCCTGGTGATGCGCGACGGCCTGATCGTGGCCGTCGGCGCCCAGCTGCCGGTGCCAGCGGGTGCGCGCGTCTGGGCCCTGCCCGGCCGCACCGTCTATGCCGGCTTCATCGACCTGGCCAGCAGCCTGGGCGTGCCCGCGGCCCTGCGCGAGCGGCCGCCCGCCAACCCGCGCTGGGGCCCCGGCGCCGACGCGCCGCCGGCCGCCGCGCGGCCGATCCCGCCGCTGACGGGCCGCGGCCTGGCGGCGTCCAACGCCATGCTGCGCGCCGAACAGCAGGTGGCCACGCAGCTGGAACTCAAGGCCGACGAGCTCAAGGCCGCACGCGAGCTGGGTTTCACCACCGTGCTGGCCGCGCCCTCGGTGGGCATCTTCCGCGGCCAGAGCGCGCTGCTGAACCTGGGCGATGGCGGCGATGCCAAGCGCCTGCTGCTGGCCGAGCGCGTGGCCCAGCATCTGGGCCTGGATGTGGACAGCGGGCGCGCCTATCCCAATTCGCTGATGGGCAGCATCGCGCTGCTGCGCCAGACCTGGTCGGACGCGCGCTGGTACGGGCAGACACAGCAGGCCGCCCGTGGCGGCCCCCAGGGCATTGAGCGCATCGCCGCCCATGCCGGCCTGGCGGCGCTGCAGGACGCGGTGGCCGGGCGCCAGCCGGTGTTCTTCGCTGCCGACGACGAGCAGGACTATGCGCGCATCGGCCGCCTGCGCGAGGAGTTCGGCTTCAGGCTGGTGCTGCAGGGCAATGGCCACGAATACCGCCGCGCGGCCCAGCTCAAGGCGCTCGGCGCGCCGCTGCTGCTGCCGCTCAACTTCCCGCCCGCGCCCGAGCTGGAGCAGCCCGATGCCGCGCTGGATGTGGGCCTGGAGACCCTGCAGCATTGGGAGCAGGCGCCCTCCAACGCCGCCTATCTGGCGGCCCAGGGCCTGGAGTTCGCACTCTCGGCCCATGGGCTCAAGGAGCCGCGCCGCGAGTTCTGGCCGCGCCTGCGCCAGGCGGTGCGCCGCGGCCTGGCGCCCGAGCAGGCCCTGGCCGCGCTGACCACCGTGCCGGCCCGGCTGGTGGGCGAAAGCGCGCGGCTGGGCAGCCTGGAGCCGGGCCATCTGGCGAATCTGCTGGTCGCCCGCGGCGACCTGTTCCGCGACGAGCAGGCCGAGCCGGAGTGGAGTTTTGTCGATGGCCAGCCCTATGCGCTGGAAGCCGCCGCGCGCCCCGATCTGCGCGGGCGCTGGCAGCTCGCCGACGCGAGCTGGCAGATTGGCGGCAGCGCGGCTAAGCCCGAGCTGAGCCTGGGCGATGAGCGCTGCGAGCTGCGCCAGCAGGGCCGCCAGCTGCTGCTGCGCCTGCCCTGCGGCCAGGTCGAGCCCGCGCAATGGCAGCAGCTGGTGGCCGAGCTCGATGGCGAGCGCCTCAGCGGCCAGCTGCTGCGGCCCGATGGCAGCCGGCAGAGCTGGGAGGCGCGGCGCGTGGCGGCGCACCAGGCCAGCGAGGCGGCCCCGCCCAAGGCGGAAGCCCTGCCGCCCCCGCCCTCGGCCGGCTACCCGGCCGGCACGCTGGCCGAAACCCTGGCGCCACGCCCCGCGGCCCTGCTGCTGCGCCATGCCACGCTCTGGACCAGCGGCCCCGCCGGCAAGCTGGAGAACCACGACCTGCTGGTGCAGGACGGCAAGATCAGCGCCATCGGCCAGGACCTCAAGGCCCCGGCCGGCGCCGAGCTGCTGGAGCTGGCCGGCAAGCATGTCAGCCCGGGCCTGATCGACGCGCATTCGCATACCGCGATCGCGCGCGGCATCAACGAGTTCAGCAGTTCCATCACCGCCGAGGTGCGGGTGGGCGATGTGCTGGACGCCACCGACATCAACCTCTACCGCGAGCTGGCCGGCGGCCTCACCACCGCCAATCTGCTGCATGGTTCGGCCAACACCATCGGCGGCCAGAGCCAGGTGATCAAGCTGCGCTGGGGCCAGGACGCCGAGGCGCTGAAGTTCAAGGGCGCCCTGCCCGGCATCAAGTTCGCGCTGGGCGAGAACGTCAAGCAGAGCTGGGAGGCCGCGAGCAGCCGCTACCCGCAGACCCGCATGGGCGTGGAGCAGCTGCTGCGCGATGCCTTCCAGACCGCGCGCCTTTACCAGCGCGAGCGCGCGCGCTGGCAGGGCAACCCCAAGGCGATCGCCGAGCCGCGCCGCGACCTGCAGCTGGAGACCCTGGTGGAGCTGCTGGAGCGCAAGCGCGCCATCCACATCCATGCCTACCGCGCCGACGAGATCCTGATGTTCACCCGCCTGGCCAGGGAATTCGGCCTGCGCGTGGCGGCCTTCCAGCATGTGCTGGAGGGCTACAAGGTGGCCAGCGAGATCGCCAGCATCGGTGCCGGCGCCTCCACCTTCAGCGACTGGTGGACCTACAAGATGGAGGTGCAGGACGCCGTGCCCTACAACGGCGTCATCATGACGCGCGCCGGCGTGCTCTCCAGCTTCAACTCCGACAGCGACGAGCTGGCACGCCGCCTCAACACCGAGGCCGCCAAGGCGGTCAAGTACGGCGGCCTGTCCGAGCCCGAGGCGCTCAAGCTGGTGACCATCAACCCGGCGCGCCAGCTGGGCGTGGAGCAGCGCGTCGGCTCGCTGGAACCCGGCAAGGACGCCGACTTCGTGATCTGGAGCGGCCCGCCGCTGTCCGGCTACAGCCGCGCCGAGCAGACCTGGATCGACGGCCGCCGCAGCTACAGCCTGG
>Ga0066480_100541_pt1 | contig 12497 bp, 8 predicted proteins | sample LakWasM118_HOW13_2_FD_59556 | JGI IMG/M metagenome (GOLD analysis project Ga0066480, IMG submission 59556) | Freshwater sediment methanotrophic microbial communities from Lake Washington under simulated oxygen tension - Sediment Metagenome 118_HOW13 | ecosystem: Environmental > Aquatic >... | reverse complement strand
TGCGCTGGCGCACCGAGCTGGAAGACGGTGGGCCCAAATCGAGGCTGCGCTGCAGCAGCTGCGACTTCACGCATTGGAACAACCCGACCCCGGTGCTGGCCGCGGTGGTGGAATGCGTGGACCGCGAGGGTCAGGTCTTGCTGGCGCGCAACGCGGCCTGGCCGGGGCGCCTCTTCGGCCTCATCACCGGCTTCATGGAGGCGGGTGAATCACCCGAGCAGGGGCTCAGGCGCGAGGTGATGGAGGAGACCGCGCTGCAGGTCGAGTCGCTGGACCTGATCGGTGTCTACGACTTCCAGCCCATGAACCAGGTGATCATTGCCTACCATGTGGCGGCGCACGGCGAGATCCGCCTGTCGCCCGAGCTAGCCGAAGCCAAGCTGCTGGCGCCGCAGAAGCTCAAATGCTGGCCCGCCGGCACCGGCCAGGCGCTGGCGCAATGGTTGCGCTCGCGCGGCATCGAACCCCAGTGGTTCGAGCCGGGGCCGGCCTAGAATCCCTTGCAACCCGAGGACGAGACATGGACGTACACAAGGAACTGGACACGCGCGGCCTGAACTGCCCGCTGCCCATACTCAAGGCCAAGAAGGCCCTGGCGGAGATGGAGAGCGGTCAGTTGCTGAAGGTGTTCTCCACCGACCCGGGCTCGACGCGCGACTTCCAGGCCTTTGCGCGCCAGACCGGCAACGAGCTGGTCGAGCAGAGCAGCCAGGCCGACGAGTTCGTGCACGTGCTGCGGCGCCGCTAGAGCGGCGCCAAACCCTCAAAAACCTCAGATATCGAGGCTCTTCAGATAGGCGCGGAAGCCCGGACCCAGGTCGGGGTGGGCAAGCGCCAGTTCCACATTGGCCTGCAGGAAGCCTTCCTTGCTGCCGCAGTCGTAGCGCTTGCCGTCATAGCGGTAGGCGAACACCTTCTCGCGGCGCAGCAGGCCGGCGATGCCGTCGGTGAGCTGGATCTCGCCGCCCACGCCGCGCGGCTGGCTGGCGATCTCGTGGAACACCCCGGGCGTGAGGATGTAGCGGCCGGCCACGCCCAGGCGTGAGGGCGCCACCTCGGGCGCGGGCTTCTCGACGATGCGGCTCACGTCCATCAGCTTGTCGTTCACCGGCGTGCCGGCCACGATGCCATAGCGGCGCGTGTGCTCGGCCGGCACCTCCTGCACCGCCAGGATGGAGGCGCGCCATTCGGCGTACTGCTCCACCATCTGCTTGAGCACCGGAGGCTCTCCCACCATCAGGTCGTCGGCCAGCAGCACCGCGAAGGGCTCGTTGCCGACGAGTCGCTGACCGCACAACACCGCATGGCCCAAGCCCAGCGCCTGGGCCTGGCGCACATAGATGCACTCCATGTCGTCGGGCTTGACGCTGCGCACCACCTCGAGCAGCTCCTTCTTACCCGCCTGTTCAAGGGCTACCTCGAGCTCGAAAGTCATGTCAAAGTGATCTTCGATGGGGCGCTTGTGGCGGCCCGTCACAAAAATCATTTCGCGTACGCCGGCGGCATAGGCTTCTTCCACCGCGTACTGAATGAGGGGCTTGTCCACCACGGGCAGCATTTCCTTGGGCTGGGCCTTGGTGGCCGGCAGGAAGCGCGTGCCAAGACCTGCAACAGGGAAGATCGCTTTCGTGACTTTCATATCCGTACACTCTCCGGTTTGCGTTGGCGCGCATTGTGGCATTGCCACATGGCCGTGCCGCGGATCCCGAACCCCCTAAATAGCGCATGAGCCTGCTGATCCTGGAGCCACTCGAGCTGGAAGTGATGCAATGGTTGTCCGAGCGGCATCCGGTGCATTACGCCCCCGAGCTCGCGCTGGAGCCGCAGGCCTTGAAGGGGCTGCTGCACCAGGCCCAGGGTCTGGTCTTGCCCCCCTCGGTGGCGCTGGACGCCAGCCTGATACGCATGGCGCCCAAGTTGCGCGTGGTCGGGCGCATGAGCGCCGGGGCCGAGAACATCGATCTCGAGGCCTGCCGGGCGGCACGCGTGGAGGTGGTGCGCAGCCTCACCGCCACCGCCGCGGCCGAGGCCGAGTTCGTGATCGGCGCCTTGCTGGCGCTGCTGCGGCGTGTGCCGGTGCAGTCCACCGACGGCATGTGGGTGGGGCGCGAGCTGGGCTGCGCCACCATCGGTCTGATCGGCATGACGCCGGCCTCGCGCATGCTGGCGCAGATCCTGCCGGTGTTCGGCACGCGCGTGCTGGGCTACGACCCCAGCCTGCACCAGAACGACCCGCTGTGGGCGCAATGGGGCATCGAGCCCCTGCCGCTGAAGGACCTGATGGAACAGTCCGACGGCGTGAGCGTGCAGCTGGCCTATTTCCAGCGCTACCGCGGCCTCATCGGCGAGCGCGTGCTGGGCTTTGCCAGGCCCTCGCAGGTGCTGGTGAGCCTGGGCCATTCGGCCCTGTTCGACGAGCAGGCGCTGGCCGAGGCCCTGCACAGCGGCCGCGTGCTGGCCGCCTGGTTCGACAGCGTCGAGCCCGGCCTGATGGAGCCGGGGCGGCCGCTCTACGGCGCGCCGGGCCTGCAGGTGACGCCGCGCGTGGCCAGCACCACGCGCGAGTCGCGCACGCGCGCCGCCTGGGGTATTGCGCGGCGCATCGACGAGCTGCTGATGATTCCGCCCGAACCCGCGGCGGAATTCCGCTCGACTACGCCAGCCGCGCTGCCTGATCCTGTAGCCGAGCAACGGTGGCGCTGAACTCGGCCACGCGCTGACGCTCCTGCTCCACCACGGCTGCGGGCGCGCGCGCCACGAAGCTCTCGTTGGTCAGCTTGCCTTGGGCCTTGCTGATCTCACCCTGCAGACGCGCGATTTCCTTGGCCAGGCGGGCCTGCTCGGCCGCCACGTCGATCTCCACCTTGAGCGCCAGGCGTGCCTCGCCATGCACCAGCACCGGCGAGCTGGCGCTGGCCTTGGCGAACTCGGCCTCGTCGGCGATCAGCTGCACATCGGCGAGCTTGGCCAGCGCTTTCAGCAGCAGCGCCGCTTCGGCGATGAAGCCGGTGTCGCCGCCCACCAGGAGCGGCACGCGCTCCGAGGGGCTCAGCGCCATCTCGCTGCGCAGGCTGCGGCAGGTGCCCACCAGCGCCTTCAGATTGGCCACCCAGGCCTCGGCCTTTTCGTCGATGCGCTCGGGCTGTGCCAGCGGGTAGGGCGCGTTGACGATGTAGTCCACCGTCTTCCTGCCTGCCAGCGGAGCCACCGTCTGCCACAGCTCCTCGGTGATGAAGGGCGCGATCGGGTGCAGCAGGCGCAGCATGGTTTCCAGCGTGCGCACCAGGGTGCGGCGGGTGGCGCGCTGCTGCGCCTCGTCGCCGCTCTGGATCTGCACCTTGGCGATTTCCAGGTACCAGTCGCAGTACTCGTCCCACACAAAGGAGTAGATCGCGTTGGCGACGTTGTCCAGGCGGTAGTCGGCAAAGCCCTGGGCCACCGCCTGCTCGACGCGCTGCAGTTCGCTGGCGATCCAGCGGTCGGCCTGGCTGAAGCTCATATAGCCGGGCGGGCATTGGCCCTGCTCGTGCGCGAGGCCGCAATCCTGGCCCTCGGTGTTCATCAGCACGAACTTGGTGGCGTTCCAGAGCTTGTTGCAGAAATTGCGATAGCCCTCGCAGCGCTTGCTGTCGAAGTTGATGTTGCGACCCAAGGACGCCAGCGAGGCGAAGGTGAAGCGCAGCGCATCGGCACCGAAGCCGGGAATGCCCTCGGGGAACTCCTTCTCGGTGGCCTTGCGCACCTTGGGCGCCGTCTCGGGGCGGCGCAGGCCGGTGGTGCGCTTGTCCAGCAGGGGGCCGAGCTCGATGCCGTCGATCAGGTCCACCGGGTCCAGCACATTGCCCTCGCTCTTGCTCATCTTCTGGCCCTGCGAGTCGCGCACCAGGCCATGGATGTAGACATGCTTGAACGGCACCTTGCCGGTGAAGTGCGTGGTCATCATGATCATCCGGGCGACCCAGAAGAAGATGATGTCGTAGCCGGTCACCAGCACCGAGGAGGGCAGGAAGAGATCCTGTTCCAGCGTCTGCTCGGGCCAGCCCAGGGTGGAGAAGGGCACCATGGCCGAGGAGTACCAGGTGTCCAGCACATCCTCGTCGCGCGTCAGCGCGCCGCTGTAGCCGGCCGCCGCGGCCTTGGCGCGCGCCTCATCCTCGCTGCGCGCCACGAACAGCTCGCCGCCGGTGCCGTACCATGCCGGGATCTGGTGGCCCCACCAGAGCTGGCGCGAGATGCACCAGTCCTGGATGTTGTTCATCCAGTGGTTGTAGGTGTTGACCCATTGCTCGGGGTAGAACTTCACCGAGCCGTCGGCCACCACCTCGGTGGCGCGCTGGGCGATGCTCTTGCCATCCTTGCCCGGCTTGCTGACGGCCATGAACCACTGGTCGGTCAGCATCGGTTCGATCACCTGGCCGGTGCGCTCGCAGCGCGGCACCATCAGCTTGTGCTTCTTCACCTCGACCAGCAGGCCCAGGGCCTCCAGATCGGCGACGACCTTCTTGCGCGCGACGAAGCGGTCCAGGCCGCGGTAGGCCTCGGGCGCGTTGTCGTTGATGGTGGCGTCCAGCGTCAGCACGCAGATCATCGGCAGGCCATGGCGCTGGCCCACCGCGTAGTCGTTGGTGTCGTGGGCGGGCGTGACCTTGACCACGCCGGTGCCGAACTCGCGGTCCACATAGTCGTCGGCAATCACCGGGATCTCGCGCCCGGTGAGCGGCAGCGTCACCTGCTTGCCGATCAAGGCCTGGTAGCGCTCGTCCTCCGGGTGCACCATCACCGCCACGTCGCCCAGCATGGTCTCGGGGCGGGTGGTGGCCACCACGATCTCGCCCGCGCCATCGGCCATCGGATAGCGGATATGCCAGAGGAAGCCTTCTTCCTCCTCGCTGCTGACCTCCAGATCGGAGACGGCGGACTTCAGCACCGGGTCCCAGCTCACCAGGCGCTTGCCGCGGTAGATCAGGCCGTCGTCGAAGAGCTGCACAAAGGTCTCGGTCACCACCTTGGAGAGCTTCTCGTCCATGGTGAAGTACTCGTGCTCCCAGGAGACCGAGTCGCCCATGCGGCGCATCTGGCGCGTGATGGTGTTGCCGGACTCCTGCTTCCATTCCCACACGCGCGCGACGAAGTTCTTGCGGCCCAGGTCGTGGCGGGTTTTCTCGCCTTCTACGCCGCGCTCCTGCAGCTGGCGCTCCACCACGATCTGGGTGGCGATGCCGGCATGGTCGGTGCCCGGCACCCACAGGGTGTTGTGGCCCAGCATGCGGTGGTAGCGCGTCAACGAGTCCATGATGGTCTGGTTGAAGGCATGGCCCATGTGCAGGGTGCCGGTCACATTGGGCGGCGGCAGCTGGATGCAGAAGGACTCGCGCGCCTTGTCCAGGCTGGGCTTGTACAGACCCTTGGACTCCCACAGGGGGCCCCAATGGGCTTCCAGGGCGGCGGGTTCGAAGGACTTGGCGAGTTCGGTCATGGCAAGGTTCACTTCAATACAAAGGCAAAGGGGCGAACTCCCGGTCCGGGAGTCGCCCCTGGCGTGGAGACGGGGGATGCCCCGATTGTCCTACATGAACAGGTGTTCGCCCGCGTTCTCCCCCCCGAGGATCACGTAGTTCACCTTGCGCAGATCGGCGAGCTGCTTGCCGCCGGAGTAGGAGACCGAGCTCTGCACGTCCTCCTGCATCTCGCGCAAGGTGTCGGCCAGCTTGCCCTTCACCGGCTCGAGGATGCGCTTGCCCTCGACATGCTTGTACTCGCCCTTGTTGAAGTCCGAGGCCGAGCCGTAGTACTCCTTGAAGAGCTTGCCGTCCACCTCGACGGTGGCGCCGGGCGATTCCTCGTGGCCGGCGAACAGCGAGCCCACCATCACCATGGCGGCGCCGAAGCGCACGCTCTTGGCGATGTCGCCATGGTGGCGGATGCCGCCGTCGGCAATGATGGGCTTGGTGGCCACGCGCGCACACCATTTCAGCGCCGAGAGCTGCCAGCCGCCGGTGCCGAAGCCGGTCTTCAGGCGCGTGATGCAGACCTTGCCCGGGCCGATGCCCACCTTGGTGGCGTCGGCGCCCCAGTTCTCCAGGTCGATCACGCCCTCGGGCGTGCCCACATTGCCGGCGATCACGAAGGCCTTGGGCAGCTTCTGCTTGATGTGCGCGATCATGCGCTGCACGCTGTCGGCATGGCCGTGGGCGATGTCGATGGTGATGTAGTCGGCGCCCACGCCATCGGCGGCCAGGGCATCGATCACCGCGTAGTCGGCCGGCTTGACGCCCGAGCTGATCGAGACGAACAGGCCCTTGTCGCGCATGCTGCGCGCGTAGGCCACATTGTCGAGATCGAAGCGGTGCATCACATAGAAGTAGCCGTTGGCGGCCAGGTATTCGGTGATGCTTTCATCCACCACCGTCTTCATATTGGCCGGTACCACCGGCAGCTTGAAGCGGCGCGGGCCGAATTCGATCGAGGTGTCGCATTCGGCGCGGCTTTCCACGCGGCATTTGCGCGGCAGCAACAGGATGTTGTCGTAGTCGAAAATTTCCATGACGGAAGTCCAAGTTCGCAAGGTCGGGATGCGTTCGTGCAGTGCATGCCCTGGGCTGCGAGCGCTTGACTTGGAACCCGGCCGGCCCGCGAAGCCGTCCGAGGCAAGGGACGGTGCAGGCACAAAAAACCGGACGCCAATATTTGGGCCCGGTGCCCGATTCTACGCAGATTCCACCGCCATGCTGAACACCCTTAAGCGGTGCCTGCATAGCGGTCGCTACACTTCCGGCACCGCCCGCCCGCCTGGTGGGCACCAGAATCCGAGATTCATATGCATGCAGTCGTCATCAGCGGCACCGGCATCTACACGCCGCCGCACACCATCAGCAACGCCGAGCTGGTGCAAGCCTTCAACCAGTACGTGGACCTGCAGAACGCCCAACATGCCGAGGCCATTGCGGCCGGCACGCATGAGGCGCTGACGCATTCCAGCGTCGAGTTCATTGAAAAGGCCTCCGGCATCAAGCAGCGCTACGTGATCGAGAAAGAGAGCGTGCTGGACCCCACCCGCATGTACCCGCGCTTTGCTGAGCGGGCCGACGATCAGCTCTCGCTGATGGCCGAGATCGCCGTGGTGGCGGCCCGGGACGCGCTGGCCGCGGCCGGCAAGCAGGCCAGCGAGGTGGACGCGATCTTCTGCGCCGCCGCCAATATGCAGCGCGCCTACCCGGCCATGGCGGTGGAGATCCAGCAGGCCCTGGGCGCCGGCGGCTACGGCTTCGACATGAACGTGGCCTGCTCCTCGGCCACCTTCGCGCTCGAGCAGGCCTATAACGCGGTGCGTTCGGGCGCCAGCAAATGCGTGCTGGTGGTGAACCCCGAGATCACCTCGGCCCACCTGGAGTGGAAGGACCGCGACTGCCACTTCATCTTCGGCGATGTGTGCACCGCCATCGTGGTCGAGCGTGCCGACACCGCAACCGCCGCCGAGCAATGGGAGGTGCTGGGCACCAAGCTGGCCACACAGTTCTCCAACAACATCCGCAACAACTTCGGTTTCATGAACCGCAGCGAGGACAGCGACCCGCTGGCGCGCGACAAGACCTTCCGCCAGGAGGGCCGCAAGGTCTTCAAGGAAGTGGTACCGATCGCCGCCGCCCATATCGAGGGCCATCTGAAGGCGCTGGACAAGGCCCCCACCGACGTGCGCCGGTTCTGGCTGCACCAGGCCAATCTGGGCATGAACCAGCTGGTCATCAAGCGCCTGGTCGGCGGTGAAGCCGGCTCCGACGTGGCGCCGCTGATCCTGGACGAGTTCGCCAACACCGCCTCGGCCGGCTCCATCATCGCCTTCCACCGCCACCGCGCCGACCTGGCCCCGGGCGATCTGGGCGTGATCTGCTCCTTCGGCGCCGGTTATTCGGTCGGCAGCGTGATCGTCAGGAAGCGATAGCTAGATCCCGGGGGCCGAGGCCGGCGGCGAACTGGCCGCCGCGTCCAGGCCGATGAAGCGGATGCCGGCCTCGCCGGCAAACTCCTCGAAGCTCCAGTCGCCACCCTCGGGTCGCACCAGGCCCTCGGTGGGCGGCGCGATCTCGGCCACCGGCACGCCCTTGAGCGCCACGCTCATGAAATCGATCCAGGCCGGCAGGGCCATGCCGCCACCGGTCTCGCGGTCGCCCAGGCTGCGCGGGTTGTCATAGCCGATCCACACCACCGCCGCCAGGCTCGGCTGGTAGCCGGCAAACCAGGCGTCCACCGCATCGTTGGTGGTGCCGGTCTTGCCATAGATGTCGGGCCGGCGCAGGCTGGCCTGGGCGCGCGCCGCGGTGCCGCTGCGCGCCACCTCCTGCAAGAGGCTGCTCATCACGAAGGCGTTGCGCTCGGGAATGGCGCGGTTGTCCTCGCTGATGGCGGGGGCCTCGGCCTCGAACAGCGGCACGCCCTTGGCATCGGTGATGCGCGTGATGATGAGGGGCTTGAGCGCATGGCCGCCGTTGGCAAACACCGCGTAGGCGCTGGCCATCTGCAGCGGCGTCACCGAGCCCGAGCCGAGCGCCAGCGTGAGGTTGTCGGGCTGCTTGTCCTGGTCCAGGCCGAAGCGGCCGGCCCAGGCCTTGGCGCGCTGCGGGCCCAGCTGTTCCAGCACCCGTATCGTCACCATGTTCTTGGAACGCGCCAGCGCCTGGCGCACCGTCATCGGGCCGTCGAAAGTGCCGTCGTAGTTCTTGGGCTCCCAGTCGCCGGCCACGAAGGGCGCGTCGTTCACCAGGGTGGCGGGCGAGACCCCCAGCTCCAGCGCCGAGGAGTAGACGATGGGCTTGAAGCTCGAACCCGGCTGGCGCCAGGCCTGGGTGACATGGTTGAACTGGTTGCGCGCGAAATCGAAGCCGCCCACCAGCGCGTGCACGCGCCCGCTGCCGGGCTCCAGCGCCACCAGCGCGCCCTCGGCCTCGGGCGCCTGGGTGATCAGCCAGGCGCCCTGCGGCTCGGCCTTGCTGGGCGCGCCGCGCAGCACGCGGATGATGCTGCCACTGCGGATGCGCAGCTCGCTCCTGGCCTTGTCGGACAGCGCGGCCTGCACCGAGCGCAGGCCTTCGCCCGTGATCACCAGATCCTCGCCGCTCTGCAGGCTGGCCAGCACCTTGGCGGGCGAGGCCTGGGTCACCACCGCGGCGCGCAACTCGTCCTGGTCGGGGTGCTCGGCGAGCGCCTGGGTGATCGCGGCATCCTGCTCGGCGGCATCGCCGGGCAGGTCCACATGGCCCTCGGGGCCGCGGTAGGGCTTGCGGCGCTCGTACTCCATCAGGGTCTTGCGCAGCGCCTTGTAGGCGGCCTGCTGCTGCTCGGCCACCAGGGTGGTGTAGACCTTCAGGCCGCGGCTGTAGGCCTCGTCGCCGTACTGCGCATGCACCACGGCGCGCGCCATCTCGGCCGCGTACTCGGCATGCAGGCGCGGGTCCTGGGCCGAGCGGATATGCAGCTTCTCGGCCTTGGCGGCGGCGTAGTCCTCGGGGCTGATCAGGCCGGTGTCGTGCATGCGCTCCAGCACGATCAGCTGGCGCCGCGTGGCACGCTGGAAGTTGCTGATCGGGTTGGCGTAATAGGGGTTCTGCGGCAGGCCGGCCAGCATCGCGGTCTCGGCAATGCTCAGCTCCTTCAGGCTCTTGCCGAAGTAGGCCGCCGCCGCCGCTTCGAAGCCGTAGGCCCGCTGACCCAGATAGATCTGGTTCATATAGACCTCGAGGATCTGCTGCTTGCTCAGCTGGCTCTCGATCTTCAGCGCCAGCATCATCTCGACGAATTTGCGCGTGTAGAGCTTCTTCTTGGTGAGGTAGAGATCGCGCGCCAGCTGCTGGGTGATGGTGGAGGCGCCCTGGCTGCGCGAGCTGAACAGATTCGCCAGCGCGGCACGCGCGATGCCCGGGTAGTAGAGCCCGCCATGCTCGTAGAAGCCGGTGTCCTCGATCGCCAGCAGGGCGTCCTGCATGCGCTTGGGAATGTCCTTGAGCGGCAGGTAGTGGCGGCGCTCGGCGCCGAACTCGCCCATCAACTGGCCATCCGCGGTGTAGACGCGCAGGGGCTGGCGCGGCTGGTAGTCGGTGAGGTTGTCGATCGAGGGCAGGTTGGGGTAGATCAGCGCCGCGGCCATCGCCAGCAACAGCACCAGCAGTGCGGCCGTGGCGGCCAGGATGATGAGCAGGCGTTGCCAGGCCAGGCCGGACTGGGACGCGGAGGAGTGGCTGAAGCGTGTGCGCATCAAGGCGGGTCAGACAAGCGGGGACAGGTGATTATCGCGACCCTTCGGTGAAGGCCTGCTGAAGCGGCGGGGCAACGATCGGTTATCGTGCCGGCCATGCAAGCCCTGACCTTCTACTGGCACGACTACGAAACCTTCGGTCGCGTGCCGCGCCGCGACCGCCCCTCGCAGTTCGCCGGCATCCGCACCGACGCCGAACTCAATGAGATCGGCGCGCCCCTGATGGTGTACTGCCGGCCCGCGCCCGACTACCTGCCCGAGCCCGAGGCCTGCCTGCTCACCGGCATCCTGCCGCAGACCTGCCTCGAACAGGGCCTGGCCGAGCATGAGTTCGCCGCCACCATCGAGGCCGAGCTGGCAAGACCTGGCACCGTGGGCCTGGGCTACAACACCATACGCTTTGACGACGAGGTGACGCGCCATCTGTTCTGGCGCAACCTGATGGACCCCTATGCGCGCGAGTGGCAGAACGACTGCGGCCGCTGGGATCTGCTGGACGTGGTGCGCTGCGCCTACGCGCTGCGCCCCGAGGGTATTGAATGGCCCAGGCACGAGGACGGCCGCCCCTCCTTCAAGCTGGAGCATCTCAGCGCCGCCAATGGCCTCGCCCACGAGGCGGCGCACGACGCGCTCTCGGACGTGCGCGCCACCATTGCGCTGGCGCGCCTGCTCAGGAGCGCCCAGCCCAAGCTGTTCGAGTTCTGCCTCAGGCTGCGCAAGAAGGAGGCGGTGTGGGCCGAGATCGGCGTGGGCCGCCCCTTCCTGCACATCTCCGGCATGTATGGCGTGGAGCGCGGCTGCATGGCCCTGGTGTGGCCGCTGGCGCCGCACCCGAGCAACAAGAACGAGCTGATCGTCTGGGACCTGGCCAGCGATCCGGCCGAGCTGCTGACGCTCAATGCCGAGGCGATCCGCGCGCGCATGTTCGTCAAGCAGGAGGCGCTGGAGGAGGGCGTGACGCGCCTGCCCATCAAGACCATCCACGTCAACAAATCGCCCATCGTGATCGGCAATCTGAAGACGCTCAGCCCCGCCATGGCCGAACGCTGGGGGCTGGACCTGGCGCAGGGCCTGCGGCATGCCGAGCTGCTGGCGCGCGAGGGCCAGCTGCTGGCCGGGCTCTGGGGGGAGGTGTTCCAGCGCCCCGCGGCGGCCGGGCCGGTGGACGTGGACGAGGATCTCTATGGCGGTTTTCTGAGCCCCGACGACCGGCGCCTGCTGAATCGCCTGCGCGGCCTCGATGCCGCGGCCCTGGCCGAGCGTGTGGCGCAGGGCAAGGCGGCGTTCCAGGATGCGCGCCTGGCCGAGCTGCTGTTCCGCTACCGCGCCCGCAACTTTCCCGCGTTGCTCAGCGCTGCCGAGCAGGCGCAGTGGCAGGCGCATTGCGCCGCGCGCCTGCATGCGGGTGCGGGCGGCGCGCAGACGCTGGCGCAGTTCTTCGAGCGCATCGACGCGCTGGGGGAGAGCGCCGAGGACGAGCGCAGCGAGGCCATCCTCGGCGCGCTCTACGACTATGCCGAGCAGATCGCGCCGCCGCCGCCATGAACGCGGCGGTCTCCTAGAGCCAGTCCTTCCAGCGCAGGCGGATGCGCTCCAACTCGCCATTGCGTGCGATCGCCTCCTGGCCCCGATCCATCAGCTCGCGCAGGGCCTGGTGCTGGGGGCGTGACTTGGCCATTGCGAAATGCAGGGGCATGCGCTCCAGGGCCGGCTCCATCCAGACGAATTGCGCGGCCGCGCCTTTCAACTCGGTATTGATCAGGTAGCGCGCCACGCCCTTGTCGATCAGCACCAGGTCTACCCGGCCGGCCAGCAGCTTGCGCAGATTGGTGAGGTCATCGCGCGCCGGGTCGGCCTTCGCACCCAGCTGTACCGCCTGCTCGAAGGCCTTGGGGTTGGCATAGCCCTGCACGGTGCCGATGTGCAGACCGGCAAGGTCCGCGGGCAGCTGGTTCTTGGCCGCGTTGCGCTGCGTGGCCAGGCCGAAATAGCCGACCTGGTTGTCGATACCCATCGGCTTGGTGAAATCCATGACGCGTTCGCGCTCGGGCTGGTACCAGGCGCCGATCACGCCGTCGTGCTGGCCCGCCTCCAGCTCGGTGAGGGCGCGCGCCCAGGGGCGGAACGCGACCTGCAGGCGCCAGCCCTGGCTGGCCAGGGCGGCACGCGCGATCGCCACCGCCACGCCTTGCTCGGGCAACTTCTCGCCCATATAGGGCGCGAATTCGGTGGTGACCAGATGAAGCACCGG
>Ga0066480_100507_pt1 | contig 13071 bp, 16 predicted proteins | sample LakWasM118_HOW13_2_FD_59556 | JGI IMG/M metagenome (GOLD analysis project Ga0066480, IMG submission 59556) | Freshwater sediment methanotrophic microbial communities from Lake Washington under simulated oxygen tension - Sediment Metagenome 118_HOW13 | ecosystem: Environmental > Aquatic >... | reverse complement strand
GTGGCTTACTCATAGTGCTTGGCCCAAATGCTTCAAAATGTCTAAAGAATAACGCTTGCCCGCCAGGTAATCCTGCACGCACAACAATACTTGCGGACTACGCATCAGCTCGCCTTCGGCGGCTATTTCAGCTTCGGTTTTCCATACCGTGCGAATGATGCCATCATCCAACGCCTGCTCAGGGTAATGCGCGCCCAACTTGCCGGTAAAAGCAAAACGCAAATAGGTAATGCCGTTGAGCGGATGCTGCCAGTGGTAAATCCCCACCAGCGCGTCAGGTGTGAAATCGTAGGCGGTTTCTTCCAGCGTTTCGCGGATCGCTGCCGCAATAATGGTCTCGTTTTCTTCCAGGTGCCCGGCCGGTTGGTTAAAGCGGTTGCCGCGGTCTGTGGTTTCTTCAACCAGCAAAAACTTGCCATCCTGCTCAATGATGGCAGCTACAGTGACGTTAGGCTTCCACTGCTGGGAGGATTTCGATGGATTTGAAACGGTGGAATTCAAAATGCGCAGGTTTCGTTAAAAACGTTATTTTAACGCTATGTGATTGATTGAGCGAGGGATAGTTTTTGATGAGCAACAGCTAAAATCCCGCCTAGCCATCATTAACCAAACTAATGTATTGTTTTATCTTGTAGCACAGGTGTGCTACATTCTAGTTTGGTTTTATATTTGAGGGTGCATCATGACAACCACCACTATTCGATTACCTGAAGAACTGAAAGTGCGCGTGTCGGAAGCAGCGAAGCGCGCGGGGACAACGACACACGGATTTATTCTGGAAGCCATTGCTGAAAAGACTGCCCTTGATGAAAGGCGTGCAGACTTTAGAGCAGAAGCTGAAGACCGTTATGCGAGAATGATTGCCTCAGGGGAATCCATCGCTTGGGATGACATGAAAAACTATCTCAAAGCAAATATTGCCAACCAGGAAACCCTTTTACCCAAAAGCCGCAAGCTTGTGCGCTAGCCATGGCAACGATAGAGCTCGCGCCCGAGGTTGGTCAAGACTTTCAAAGGATATTGGAACATTTACATGCGTTTCAGGTTGAAAAACCACAGCAACGCATTGAGCAAATTATCAATGCGATCGACATCCTCACCCACAGCCCACTGATCGGTCGTCCTGTTGATTCTGGACTTCGTGAGCTGGTCATAGGGCGACGTTCACATGGATACATCGCACTTTATCGCTATATTTCAGAGATAGATACCGTATTTATTTTAGCTATCAGGAGTCAAAATGAGGCTGGCTATGCTGAGCGCGATTGAGGCTATGTTTAATCCATAATGGCTTAGTGGAGGTCGAGGATCTTTTACGGTGTCCAGGATGAGCTTGCGTGGTTTGCTATGCGGCAGACTGTAAAGAGTCTGCTCTACGTTGGTTTCAGTCACGCAAGGTTGATTCTGTGGGTAAAGATCAATCGAATGTAATTTGGTTTTGAAAGCTTTTAATTTCTTGTTGATTATATCTTCGTCTAATGCCGTGATTATTGATGCCAGCAGTTGATTTGTTGTAATCAAAGCCTAATAGGATCAAAACAACTCTTTCAAGCAATAACTGTAATTGTTCTTGAGCTACTTGATATACAGGGCTTATATTCATTCTGTTGCCATGTGCAAGTAAGTTTCTAATTTTATATAAGGATTTGTTGTCAAAAATTGGCCATAAATCATTAACACTAATTTGTTTATCAGTTAAAAAGGCTTCAGCTTTGGTTTTAAGTTTCTCCGCATATAAAAGGGAATTTATATTTTCCTGAAAGTAATTTTTGACGTCAGCAGATACCTCCAAACCTTCGTTACAGGCTAAAAAGGCTTTTTTTATATCTTTCCACTTCTCTGAAATCTCAGTTTTAACTTTAGTTTTATTTAAAGCAACTAATGCTTCAAATGCAGAAAACATAGTTAGGTAAGCTGGTTGCCCTGAGTTATTGAACGGATGAATGGCATATATTGTGTCTTTGATGGCTTTTTGGGTCTCAGGGGCTATTTTTTGCCACTGATACAGCGCCGCAGTCATGAACTCTTCAAAGCATTCGACAGGAATTAATGCATCCTCTGTCACCTCTTCTTGATTCGCTTTATATCTATCAGTTGGATTTTTGAAATATCTGACTCTCTTTGTACCTGTTGAATACTCATAACCTATTGCCATGACTTGATGTCTTGCAGCAAAAGTTAATAACAATACAAAATCATCTACCTGCTTTTGAACAGCATCGAGCTTATCAATGTTGACTTTATTTTCTGCTGTTACTGATAGTACGTTAATCGCACTAACAGCTTCTGTGTTTTCTGAAGTTTTTGTATAAGATGAAAAGTGTTTTTCGATTTTAAAGGTAAAGCCATCAGGGCTTGTTACAGAATAAACCCTTCTAAAATCTGCCGTCCTAGCTCCCAAATATGAGGCACATCTATTAACCTTGGGTTCTGCATATGACAAATTGCTCATGTGAAAATTAATGCTATTAGTTAAAGCATCATTCACATGTTCATTATTAATTTTCTCTTCGACTCTTAAATCAAATGCATGGAGTAACTTGATTCTATTTCGGGACAATTTCCGCATATCCATAGTCGCAGAAAAGTGCTCAATGCGTGCCTTAGAAATTTCTGCAATGAATTTAGGGTTTTCTTCGTATATTTCACTTTCAAAACTGACAAACTCTCCAATGTGTCCATCAATATTGTTTAGAGGGGTATCAATTTCTATAACAACATTTTCATCAGCATTGTGAGGCAACCATAATGCTATGTTACATAAAATTGGGGATAGCTCTTCCGCGTTTAAATACGCATCAAACTCATAATCTGGATTAGATTTTTCCATTGTATATTTTGGGTTATCCCAACAATTGCGGAAACAACCCTGTCAGCCCATGCGCGATAAACTCTACCGCCATCGCGGCCAGAATCAAGCCCATCAGGCGCGTGACGATGTTAATGCCTATGGTACCTAGATAATGCGTAATGCCATCCGCCAGTTGCAACAAGCCCCAGATGAATAATGCAATGAGTGCGACGGGGATCACCAGGCTTAAATGCCCCCAAAAGCCAGGATGTTGCTGCGCTGTGAGAATCATGCTTGAAATCGCCCCTGGGCCAGCCAGCAAGGGGATACTCAGCGGTACGATGGCGATCACTTCGCGCTCGGTCATATCCTGTGCTTCTTCAGCAGTTTGGCGTGTACCACCTTGTTTACCGTGCATCATGGAGATGGAAATCAGCAGTAGCAAGATGCCGCCGCCCACCTGGAATGAGGGGATGGTGATGCCAAAGAAGTCGAGGATCTTGTCGCCAAAAAAGGCCGAGACACAGAGCACGATCATGACCGTAATAGCCACGGTGCGTGCTGTTTTTGCACGTTCTGTTTTGCTCCAGCCACTGGTAGCGCTAATGAAGATAGGCAGACAGCCGATCGGGTTGACGATAGCGATGAGGGCAATCGCGACTTTGAGCAGGTAGGCGTATTCAGTCATGGCCGATTGGAACGTTAAGGTGCTTGAAGCTTGCCTGAAAAAAATCGCCTTGGCAAATAAGCAAGGCTATTTAGTTAGGCTGGCCGTTTGTCGAAAAAGGTAATTGGTTGCGGCGGTGCAATCTGCAAGATATGTTTGCGCACTTTGCCCATCACGTGCATTTCGCACGGTTTGCAGTCAAATTTGAGCGTGTAACGGTCGTTGCCGCTGATCAGCGTCATCGGCTCCGCCGTCACTGTCCCTTGTACGCCAATCACGCCTTTGGCCTCTTTGGGGCACAGGCCGTGGCTAAAGCGCAGGCAGTGTTTGGTGATCATCACTGGTACTTCATCCAGTGTTTCATTGGCTTCATAAGCGCTGTCTATAAGTTTGACGCCATGTTTGTGGTAAAAGTCGCGTGCCTTTTGGTTATAAACGTTGGCCAGGTAACTCAGGCTATCTTGCGGATAAATGGCAGGGGGCTCGACGGCGGCACGCAATGGCGGGCGCTCGTAGGCTAGCGTTCTGATCGCAATCAGTTGTTCTACCGCATCGCGGCGTAATTGATTGACCACTGAAGCCGGCAAAAACCAGCATTGGGTGAGCTCCAGGCTGATTTCTTTGGCCACAAAATCTGTATTGCCCAGTTTTGCCAGATTTTCCCTCAGCGAGCTTTCGGCTTTTGCAATATCGTTAGCCGGCTGTTTTTCCGCCGCGCATTGAGTGGTGGCGATAAAGCCTTGCTCATCGGTCAGAGTCAGCGCAAAGCCATCCTGAGTTTCATAGAGTACGGCATCCAGTGCGATTTTGCGCGAGGCAGAGTCTTTTTCCAGCAGGCGCATAAACGCATGGTCACGGTTGCGATACAGCTGCGTGTTATTGCGAATATCCGCTGGCATTTCATTGGGGAACAGGCGTTGCGTATGCAGATCCAGTGTTTGCACCGTATTCACACGCAGGCCGACCAGCTCTTTGTGCACATCAAAGTAACAGACGCCATCGCCGTTATGCAGTGTAATGTCGGTGGCAACATCAATAAAGTCTTTACCGACCTTGCGCACGGTGCCCAAGGCTTCGCCTGAAAATTTGGGTGTATCAAACGCACCAATATCCGCCTGGCGGCCATTGGCAAAATAATCGGTTGCACTGCGATTGAAGGTTTTTTCAGGCTGTGGCGTGAAAGTGTAACTGGCGTGTCCAGTGGAAGATTTAGCGTATTGAGGCATCTCTTCAAGAATCTCGTCCAGCAACTGGCGATAATGCGCGGTGGCATTTTTCACATACGGCAGGTCTTTGTAGCGGCCTTCAATTTTAAAGCTGCTCACACCCGCAGCGATCAGCGCACGCAGGTTGGCACTCTGGTCATTATCTTTCATCGACAGATAATGTTTGTCTTTGCCGATGATGCGGCCTTTCTGGTCTTCCAGCGTATAAGGCAAACGGCACTCTTGCGAGCACTCGCCACGGTTGGCGCTGCGGCCAGTATGAGCATGGCTGATAAAACATTGGCCGCTAAACGCGACACATAAAGCGCCATGGATAAAGTATTCGAGATTTGCCGTGGTCGCATCTGCGATTTTTCTCACCGTGGCAATATCCAGCTCACGTGCTAGTACGATTTGGCTAAAGCCAACCTGGTCTAAAAACTGTGCTTTTTCTACGGTGCGGATATCGGTTTGTGTACTTGCGTGCAACTGGATAGGCGGTAAATCCAGTTCCAATAAACCCATGTCTTGCACGATCAGCGCATCGACGCCACTATCGTACAATTGATGCACCAACTGGCGCACACCTTCCAGCTCGTTATCGTGAAAAATGGTATTCAGCGCGACAAACACTTCTGCATGGAATCTATGCGCATGCTGCACCAGGCGTGCAATATCCTGCACCGTATTCGGGGCTTTGGCGCGCGCGCCAAACGCCGGGCCGCCGATATACACGGCATCGGCACCGTGGTTAATGGCTTCAATACCGTAATCGGCATTTTTGGCCGGGGCGAGCAGTTCGAGATGTTTGCGGGTTTTTTGCATGGATAATGCATATAAATCAATAAGATGCGCACTATAACACAAACCCGGTTTGACTGTTCAGGTATTAGGTGTTACCTTGGTAACACTTTTGTGTGTGAAAGGCCTTGCAATGGCGACAACCAGTTTAAAGCTTTCGGAAGAACTTAAAGAGCGCGTGGCGAAACTTGCAGAAGCGAGTGGCAAAAGTGCGCATGCATTCATGGTGGATGCGATTGCGACGGAGGCTCAGCGCATCGAAGAAGATCAAGCATTTTTGGCGCGTGCAGAAGCTTCGCTCAAACATTACAAAGAAACCGGTATTTCTTATGCTGCAGAGGATGTGCATGCTTACATTTATGCAAAGCTCAAGGGTGAACCACTGCCAGCGCTCATCCCGGTAAGAGATAAGAAATAATGGTTGCCAAAGCCACACTTGAATACTCGCTAGAGTCACAAAGTGACCTTCTCAGATTAAGTCTTTTTCTGTTTGAAAAAGATCCAGAAGCGGCGTTGGATGTGTTTGAAATCATCAAAAGTGCGATAACCATTCTTGCGGACCACCCTTTGGCAGGTCGTTTAGTCGGACCTGCATTAAGAGAGCTCGTGATTTCTCACGGAAGGACGGGATATGTGGCTAGCTACCATTACGACAGGCTGGAGCATAAAGTACTCGTCCTGGCGATCAAACATCAGCGGGAAAATGATTACCACTAGTCGCGCGCGCATGGCGTCTCCTACTACCGCCCAAGTCATGGAACTCAAAGCTCTTGAAAAATAATACACAGCCTTTATCAAATCAACTTCTACTGTCTCGCTCCCTGCAAGCCGTCTGGCACCCTTGCACACAAATGAAACACCACGAACGTTATCCGCTGGTGCCTATCGCCCGTGGTGAAGGCGCATGGCTGTTCGATACTGATGGCAAGGGCTATCTGGATGCGGTGAGTAGCTGGTGGGTGAATTTGTTTGGCCATAACCAGCCGGTGATTAAAGACGCGATCAAGGCACAGCTTGACCAACTGGAGCATGTGATGCTGGCCGGGTTCACGCATGCGCCCGTCGTTGAGTTGTCAGAAAAGCTGGCGGCGTTAACAGGCTTGGGACATGCATTTTATGGCTCAGACGGCGCCAGTGCCACCGAAATTGCGCTCAAGATGAGTTTTCATTACTGGCGCAATATTGGGCAAGCTAAAAAAACTAAATTTATCAGTTTGCAAAACAGTTATCACGGTGAAACGTTGGGTGCGCTCAGTGTCACCGATGTAGCGATTTTTAAAGATACGTATGCGCCACTGATTCTACAATCAGCGCAAATGCCTAGCCCGGATAGCCGTTTGGCAGAACGTGGCGAGTCGGAAGAAGCTTACGCGTTACGCTGTGCGGAAGCGCTAGAGCGCTATGTGGCCGAGCATCATGCTGAACTTGCTGCGTTTATTATCGAGCCCTTGGTGCAAGGCGCGGCGGGCATGGCGATGTATCACCCGGTCTATCTACAGCGTGCGCGTGAAATTTGCAGCCGCTACCAGGTGCATGTGATTGCGGATGAAATCGCGGTCGGATTTGGCCGTACGGGCACTTTGTTTGCGTGTGAGCAAGCCGGTGAACGTGTGAGTGATATTGCGGATTTTATCTGCCTGTCCAAAGGCATTACCGGCGGTTATTTACCGTTGTCCGTGGTGCTGACGACGGATGCCGTGTACCAGGCCTTTTATCATGACCAGACGGTGAAAGGCTTTTTGCATAGTCATAGTTATACCGGTAACCCGCTGGCGTGCAGCGCAGCACTGGCGACCGTGCAGTTATTTGAAGCATCTGATGTGCTGGCCCACAATCGGGTGACGGCGCAAGCATTGCTGGCGGGCGTTGAAGGTTATGATTTCGGCATGCGCCATGTGCGTCAGCGCGGCATGATTACCGCGTTTGAGGTCGCTACAGAAAATCCACAATTTGCACGCGACTGCTATGCTGCTGCGCTCAAACATGGCTTGCTGTTACGGCCGATTGGTAACACGGTATATTGGATGCCGCCTTACTGCCTGAACGAGCAAGAAATTGCGCACCTGGTGCAAGCGACCCGTGTTGCGGTGGGGGGGAGCTTGTAATGCGCTGGCTGCTTGTGTTGTGCTGTGGTTGGGTGGTCGCCGCCCACGCGGCGTTGCCCATCAATGTGCAAGATGCGTTAACCAAAGCACAATTGCCTGCCGAGAGTGTGGCGATTGTGGTGCAGCCGCTGGATGGTTCTGCGCCCTTAATCAGCCACAATGCGGCTAAAGCCATGAACCCGGCCAGCGTGATGAAGCTGGTGACCACCTACGCGGCACTTGAAGCGCTGACGCCTGCCTATCGCTGGAAAACGGACGTCTATCGCACCGGTACGCTGAACCAGGGTGTCTTGGATGGCGATTTAATGATCAAAGGCGCAGGGGATCCGGCGCTCAATATTGCTGATTTCTGGCGTTTGCTGCAGTTGGTGCAACAGCAAGGCATCCGCCAGATCAAAGGTAATCTCATTCTGGATTTATCCGTGTATGCACCTGAAGTCAGCCAGCGCCCAGTGCTGGATGATGAGCCCTGGCGCGCCTATAACGCGAATCCGAGTGCCTTGTTGCTCAATGGCCGCAATACCAGTTTCCGTTTTGCCGTCGCCAGCCAGGCCAATAAGCCAGTAGTGCAAATCTCGCAAGAATTCGAGTTGCCGCAAATCCGTGTCATCAACACCATGCAATTGCGTAAAGGCGCCTGCAATGACTGGCGTGGCGATTTGCGCTACAGCATCACACCCCAGGCAGATGGGGTCACGGTCGCTTTTAGCGGTACGCTGCCTGAGCAATGCGATGAGCGTTATCTGGAACTCAGTGTGCTCAGCGATACCCAATACGTGTTCTTCAGCTTTAAAAAGCTGTGGACGCAATTGGGCGGGCAGTTTAATGGACAACTATTACTAGCCCCGGTCACCGATACTGTGACGCTGGTGACCACCTGGTCATCGCCGCCGCTGGATAGCGTGGTGCGTGATATCAATAAATGGAGCAATAATGTGATGGCGCGCCAGTTGCTGCTGACCATTGCGCAAGAAGCCGGATTCACCCCGGCAGATGAGGCCGGTGCTGCGCTGGCATTGAAACAAGTTTTGCGCCAGCGTGGTTTGCAGTTCCCCGAGTTGGTGCTGGAAAACGGCTCTGGCTTGTCGCGCAATGAGCGTATCAGCGCGGAACATTTGGCACAGTTGCTCGTCACAGCTTACCAGCGCCCGGTGATGCCGGTGCTTATGGCCTCAATGCCGATACTGGGCCTGGATGGCACCACCAAGAAGCGGTTGGCTGATGGTAGCAGTAAAGGCATGGCTTACCTCAAAACCGGTTCGCTGGAAGGGGTGAGCAGCATTGCTGGTTATGTGCAGGATATGGCAGGTAAGCGTTATGTGCTGGTGGTGATTGCCAATCATGCGCGTGCCTCAGCCGTGCGCGCGGTGCAAGATGCGCTGCTTAAGCAATTGATTGAAGGCCGTTAGCCCATGCTTGAGAGTTTGTCGTCAAAAACGCGTAAAATAAGGGTTGTTTTCTGGGAGTAAACAAGTGAAATCTGCAATCAAATTAATCGGCCTCAGCGCATTGCTGCTGGCCATGACAGGTTGCCAAGCGCAATCTAACTCGTCAAATACTAAGGAATCTGCACAAATGTCTGCCAATGTGACTGAATTACAGAAAATTGATACGGTGGTCGGCGCCGGCCGTGAAGCTGAAGTCGGCTTTAATGTCACCGTGCACTACACCGGCTGGCTGTATGACGCTAGCAAAGAAGACCACAAAGGCCAGAAATTTGACAGCAGCCTGGACCGCAATTCGCCATTCAATTTCTTTTTGGGCGGTAGCCAGGTAATCGAGGGCTGGGATGTCGGCGTGCAAGGCATGAAAGTGGGCGGCAAGCGTACCCTGATTATCCCATCAGACATGGGATATGGCGCGCGTGGTGCAGGCGGTGTGATTCCCCCTAATGCGGCGTTGGTGTTTGATGTTGAATTGCTGGGCGTGAAATAAAAATAATTCTGTTGTCACGTACCTGGGGCATAGCAACTGCAATGTTTTGTGTGGCTTGTGTCTGAGGAGTATCACCCCCAAGTAGAGGGTGTAGGCAATGAATCAAACTCAATGATTGGAAAGTCATAATGCAAGTCCAAGTGAAATGGATAGATGGTGTCAGTTTTGTCGGTGAATCCGAAACGGGTCATGCTGTCGTGTTAGATGGTGCGCCTGAAAATGGCGGCCGCAATATTGGCATGCGCCCTATGGAAATGCTGCTGATAGGCATGGGCGCGTGTACTTCGTTTGATGTCGTGACAATTTTGAAAAAATCCCGTCAGCCGATCGTCGATTGCGTGGCTGAAATCAGTGCTGAGCGAGCAGACACGGTACCAAAAGTGTTCACCAAAATTCATGTGCATTTTGTGGTGACCGGTGAAGGCCTGAATGAATCACAGGTGGAGCGTGCAGTGAAACTGTCTGCCGAGAAATATTGCTCGGCCAGCATCATGCTGCAAAAAGCCTGTGAGATTACGCACGGCTATGAAATCAAAGCGCCAAGTTTTGATTAGCGGAGTCTGGCATGAGCATTCCTAAAGGCATGGTAGGCATTCGCCATGTGGCGTTGTTTATCAAAGAGCTTGAGTCTGCGATTGATTTTTATACGCGCATCGTCGGCATGCACATTGAGTGGCAGCCTGATCCGGATAATGTTTATTTAAGCAATCATGGTGATGTGTTTGCCTTGCATCGGGTAGATTACAAGGCAGACCCATTACAACGCCTGGATCATATCGGTTTTGTGTTGACGGATGCGCAGGCCGTGGATGACTGGTATGCGCACATGGTGGCTCATGGTGTGCGCATTACCGAGGCGCCAAAAAGCCATCGTGATGGTTCGCGCGGATTTTATTGCCTGGACAGTGTGGGCCATTTGCTGGAGTTTATTTACCATCCGCCGATTACGCGTCATCTGCAAAGCGCGTGATGACTTTCAATTAAGCGCGTATTCACGTTGTGCCAAGCAAAAAGCCTCCAGTGTTGGAGGCTTTTTTATCGCTATTGGCGTGATGTTATTCAGTGATGAGTTTGATAGAAAGCGTTTGCTCTTTATCCAGCACATTAAGCAAACGGTCAATATTCGGATGCTTGCCGGGATGATCTTCGGCATCCTCAGTGTGTTCGGCGTAAAGCGCCAAGCCCTCTACCGCCGCATCGGTATTAATCTCACCAAATACCTTGAACAGGTGGTGGTATACCTTGATTGAGCCCTGGGTGCCTGGCTTGTTTTCAAGCACACCGACCGGCTGATTGTTTTCATCATACAGTTCAATGCGTTTCACGTGATCGGCATTGTCCAGTGTGAGGAGGTTGTCACTAAATTTTTGCATGGTTGACTCTAGGTTACTACAAATCTTACAAGTGATACGCCGTGCGGGTCATCACTTTTGAGGCCAGTCGCATCGCCAGTTTCACTGGGGCAGGTAGTACTGCACCACCCAGGTGTTCGGCAGTCTCCGCGTGCTGTTCCTCGTCTATTTTCATCTGCGACACAATCGCTCGCGAGGCGTGGTCTTGCGCAGGCAGTTCCTGCAAATGGCTATGCAAATGTGCAGAAACCTGATGTTCAGTTTCTGCCAAAAAGCCCAGGTTCCATTTGTCGCCCAGCAAGCCCGCAGTCACACCCAGGCCAAAGCTGGCGCCAAACCACAGCGGGTTCAACAGGCTCTTGCGGCCACCCAACTCTTGCATGCGCTGCTCACACCAGGCTAAATGATCAACTTCCTCGCGGGAGGCTTGTTTCAGGGCTTCCACATTGGCAGGGTCACGTGACACCAGTGCCTGGCCGCTATATAGCGCTTGTGCACAGACTTCACCAACATGATTGATACGCATCAGTGCTGCCGCGTGTTTGCGTTCGCTCTCTGAAAGTGTCGCGTCAGCGCTGGTGTCGGCTGCTGGGTAAGGGCGGCCGGCAATGGCCGGGCTGAACACTGTGCGCAGGCCCATGTCCAGCACATTAATAGCTTTATCCAGCTTGAATGGCGGTAGGTTTAATGGCAGTAAAGTCAACATGATACGCTCCCTGTGAGTCGCTGCTGCTGACCCGCATGTTGGCAGGTCAGCAGTAGAAACATCATGGTTTTGCTGTGCTTACTTTAGCAGGTTCTTGTGATTTCTGAACCGGCAACCCTTTTAGCAAGTTCATGGCTTGCGTGAACTGGAAGTCATCTTTGCTGGCTGGCTCAATCGGGCCGCGCGTCTCAGCATGCTTCTCTTCTTTGAGCTTTTCAGCGGCTGCTGCGCGAGATTTTGCTTCATCAGCGGCTTTGCTATCCACATTGCCTTTAGCATCGGTTGGGTTAGACAGGTGACGTTTCAAATCAGCTTCGTGCAAGCTCAGGCTTGGGTCGGAGCCGTCATCTACGGTGATATCCGGCACAATGCCTTTGGCCTGAATCGAACGGCCATTAGGTGTGAAGTAGCGCGCGGTGGTCAGTTTGATGGCGCTGCCGTTATTCATCGGCAGAATGGTTTGTACTGAGCCCTTACCAAAACTCTGGATACCCATGATGGTGGCGCGTTTATGGTCTTGCAAGGCACCGGCTACAATTTCAGAAGCAGAAGCCGAACCTGCGTTGATCAATACCACAATAGGTACAGACTTGAACTCTTCAGGCAAGTCTTTCAGGTAGTCTGATTTGCCACGGCGCGCATAGTCCATAGGCGTTGCATTCAGGCGCATTTTTGAATCTACCACACGGCCTTCTGTGTAAACGACCAGGTCGTCTTTCGGCAGGAATGCGGCTGAAACACCCACGGCTGCATCCAGTAAGCCGCCTGGGTTGTTACGTAAGTCCAGCACCAGGCCTTTGAGCGGCGTTTTATTTTCAGCCTGCAAGCCTTTCAGCGCTTTGGCCAGATCTTCACCTGTGCGTTCCTGGAACTGGGTGATGCGAACGTAGCCGTAACCTTGTTCAATCCATTTGTTTTTCACACTTTGCGATTTGATGATGGCGCGGGTCAAGGTGAAGGTGAGTGGTTTATCTTCGCCTTTACGGATCACCGTCAATACGATTTTCGTATCTGGCGTGCCACGCATGCGTTTCACGGCATCGTTCAGAGTCAGGCCACGTACCTGGGTGTCATCCAGTTTCATGATCAGGTCGCCAGATTTCAGGCCTGCTTTGTAGGCAGGGCTGTCTTCAATTGGCGTCACCACTTTAACCAGGCCGTCTTCCATGGCAACTTCAATGCCCAGGCCGCCAAACTCACCTTGCGTACCAGCCTGTAGTTCTTTGTAGGCATCGGCATCCATAAAGGTCGAGTGCGGATCCAGGCCTTGCAACATGCCTGAAAGCGCCTCGTTGATCAGCTTTTTGTCTTCTACGGGTTCAACATAGTCAGATTTGACTTTGGCGAATACTTCGGCAAATACACGCAACTCATCGATAGGCAGTTGCGACACTGAGGTTCTGTCTGCCCAGGCGGAAATGTTGATGCTGACCAGGATACCTACAAACACGCCTGCACCCAGCAAGCTGAATTTTTCTAATTTGGAACGCATACCATGCCTTGTGTGAT
>Ga0066480_100450_pt1 | contig 14058 bp, 19 predicted proteins | sample LakWasM118_HOW13_2_FD_59556 | JGI IMG/M metagenome (GOLD analysis project Ga0066480, IMG submission 59556) | Freshwater sediment methanotrophic microbial communities from Lake Washington under simulated oxygen tension - Sediment Metagenome 118_HOW13 | ecosystem: Environmental > Aquatic >... | reverse complement strand
CTGCACGACCGCCGCCATCGTCTGTCCTTCCACGGGATCCGGGTCGAATGCAACGAAGTAAACCGGATGGCCTTCAAGAAGCGCCATGCCGACCTCCGAGTCGCGTTTGAAGCCGCCAATACCCGGCCCGTGGCCGGCACGCGGGTCGACCACGACGACCGGCGCGGCACCCTTGCGCACGTATTCCTCGAGCGCATCGGTGCCGCAGCGCGTGATACGCAGAAGCCGGTAATTCGACGGTGGATCAAGATCCCGTCCGTCCGTCACCGGCTCGGACTCGAAGTGCAGCAGTGGCGGCATACCCGCCGCCTCGTGCGCGCTCATGTTGGCCGCGCGCTCACGCATTGTTTCGGCCATCGCGACGCTGCGCCACAGCACGTCCAACCAGTAGCGGGCGAGCAGGTGGCCAGGCTCAAAGCCAGCAGCTTCAATCATGGCAGCAGCATTCGGTGTCGGCATGGTGTCTCACCCGCAGCAGCAGCCGCCACGGCCTTTGGACGCCACCTCGGCGCCGCACCCGCCGGCCGCGTGTTGGCGCGCGGCTGGTGCACCCGGCGCGGCGCCAGCGCCGTAGCCGGCCTCACCGACTGCAGCGACCAGCTCCGCCAACTGGTGCGCGGCGTGCTCGCCGCGGACACGCGCAATGCCACTTTTGAGATCGACCTCGACCTCCTGCACGCCGGGCACACGCTTGAGCGCCTTGGTGACTGCCGAGACGCAGGACCCGCAGGTCATACCGTCGACTTTGAGTTCAGTGGATTCCATTTCGATACTCCTGTGATTTCAGTGTTGGTGGCCGCCTTGTCCACCGGGAGGGCGTTGGCCAGCGTCATCCTTGGGTTTTGTGTCCGGCCCGCCGCCATGCCCGCCATGCCCGCCGTGGCCGCCATGGCCGCCGTGGCCGAACAGGTGCATCAGCGGACAGGCAAGCAGGATCAGGAATGGCAGCAATTGCCCGAGGTGCGCGTTGTGGCGGAAGAACATCCAGACGACCGCCGCGGCCAAGCCGATCCACAGCACCCATTGGTTGATGCGCGACCAATTCGGGCCAGACGGACGGTCGTTACCTTGTTCATGCGAGTGATTCATATTTGCCTCCAGGTTGGCGTGACGCATCGGTCATTGGTTCTTGTGGAACTTCGCGTGGTCGTGAGTCGGCTTGGGCACGGTCTTCGCGCCGGAGGCAGCTGCCTGTGCCGCGCACGGCATGGACTTCGACGACGGGACATTGCGCTCGGCGCCATGATCATGACGTTTCATGGTGCTGGCGCCACAGTCCATGGGTGTGGATACAGCGGGGGTGGCGGCCGGCGGCACCGCGGAACTCTCCTGTGCCATCGTGGAGGCGGAGGCAAATGCAAATGCGGCGAAAGCCGACAGCAGTACGAGGGGGGTGCGCATGGAAAGGCTCCTGATGAATGGAAGGAAACGGTATGGAGACCAGGGAGGATTGCCGTCGCCGAGCAGAGCCGCGGCGGGCTCCCGGGCGGACAGACGGCGGAACGCGGCGCGGATCAGATCCGCGCCGCGTCCGGACGCGTCAAAGCGCTAGGCGCTGGAACGCGATGCGCGGCGGAGGCCCGCCGGGCAGGTGTGGGGAATCGACCACCAGCAGGCCGACTATGGATTCGGCCGGGTCTGAGACCGACAGGATGCCGGAAACCGGTAGTGCGAAACCGAGCAAGCCCAAGCCGTCGACGACAACCTTCAGCTGCGGGGCCCCAATCGACGACTTCTCGCAGAAGTCCAAACAGTTGACCTTGGCTGCATCATCGTGCTCGTCGCCGTGGTGGTGCACCTGGCTATCGAGGTTGGCGGCCGTCGTTGCCACGTAATGCGCCGCCTCACCCAGGGCGCAGGCGTTGGCCACGCCCGTAGCAAGACCGAACAGCCACAAGAGCAGCACCTGGGCTGCCCATCGGCGGAGACGTCGGCGATCGCTGAACATGATGAAGTGCTGGCGAGACAGAGCAGATTCTGTTTGGCTCAGAGTAGATCCGGATACGAGATTGCTGTTTGACCTGCGTCAACGCCGCATCCGGCGCACTTGTGAAAGCAGTTCTCAGCCACCGCATGGTGAAGGAAGCCGCCTGGCTGCGCTCCGGGCAATGACTGCGGGCCATAGGGCACTGGGCCAGCCTGCTGCCTCCGCGCACGCGCGCAGTCCTCTGGCAAAACATCAGCTTGGCTCTGAGCATCATGCTCGTGTTCCAAATCGCGGGCGTGATCGGCGATGCCGGCACGTTGATGTGTCTTGTCCGCCAGCAGTTGTTAGCGGGCGCCTGACCGCACAGGCCAACTCCAAGCTGGTCGGGATGTGGCCAAGATACTGGCACGATCTCGAGCTCGAAATAAACGGCATATATGCCGTGGCCACAAAGAAGCCAGCCGGCGAATCTGTGCGCCGTGAGCAAGCACGCAGACAGACCCTCCGACAAACCACGACGTTCGACCTCGTTTGAGCCGGAAGTTGCGAGGGCGCTGGGGCAAGTCATTCGGATGGCCCGCGAAGCGCAGGAGCATTCCCAGGATGGCTTTGCATTGTTGTCGGGCGTTGACCGTTCCTACTATGGCAAGTTGGAGCGAGGCGAGCGGCAACCCACGGTGGGACTATTGCTTCGCATTGCCCGCGCTCTCGGGATGCCAGGAGCGGTATTGCTGGAGCAGGCCGAACAATTGTTGGCGGAGCCGCCTGTTAGGCGTCGAAGTTCTCGGACTTGACTATCACTCGTGTGATACGAGCCGTGGCCGTTTGTTTGTGCTGAGGTTCGTTCGGATGGTGCTGACCTCCAGATGGTGGTGCAACTCCTGGGCAAAGCTGACGATGTCTGTGTCCAGTGCATTCAGCCACACCAACAACTCGACGACGTCGATTCGGCGCGCACCTGACTCTACGCGGCTTACGATCGCTTGAGACCGCCCCAGCCGTATCGCCAAGTCTGATTGCCTCAGTTGACGCGCCATACGCGTGCCGCGAAGCAGGGCTAGAAAGACCTCATTGGGTCGGCTGTAGAGAGACTTGTGCATATCGGACCTTCAGCGCAACGCTAGTCCGGTTTTGGCAATATCCAAAAAGCGCATGTATGGCCCTTCCAGTTGGGCGTCGCAACTCGATCCCTTTGCGCTTCGTCTTCTAGGCCATCAAAATAGATTACGGCATATATACCGTATTCCTGCACCGAGATCATGGGGTCATCCCAGGCGGGGTCAAGCACGGACCACCTCGGTGATGCCTGACCTCCCAGTGCTCACATCAACCTCTTCAAGATCAAAGGATTGGCTTGCCCAGCGATGATGTTCTCAACTCGTGCAATGCTTCAGCCGCCAAGCTCAGTGGAAGCGCACGGCACTGATGCTCCGTTCTGGCTCGCAATGCGCCGCGCATCACGACAGCAGTGGTTCATGGCCAAGTTTCTTGGGGCTGACGTTTCCGGAAGATTTTGTGAAACCGTCTGTACGCCGAGCGATGTCAATCTCATACGCCGCATAGAGGCGTTTCCGCGGGAAAGCTTGGAGCAGGTTACCTGCTGGATACCTTCGCGGTCCGGCGTGAACTCCCGGTGGGAGTCTCTGCGCGTGGGATCCATCTGGAGAGGCGCGTACAAAGCCCGCGAGGTGTTCGTATTCAAGGACGTGTTCGGCAGCGAGCACTGCTGCGACCGAAGTGTTCGCTTCGTAGAGGACGTGCTATCCCGTCGTTTGGTGGTCAGCATCGCCAACACGTCCATACCTGCGTAGATTTCTGACAAGCCTGACTTATGGCGACAAAAGCCGATGACGATCCCGACTATCAGTACCTCGATGGAGTGACCGACGGGTCTTGGCGCGAAGCTGGGATCAGGCTTGTGCTGCTGCCAGCCCGGCTTGCGACTGAGATCAACCAGGCTCGCCTGAAGCTGCGCCGAACGGGCGGCGATGCCAGAACGCTTGAAGAGGCCCGAAGACTCTTCATCAATGCCGCTGTTCCGGTTCCCCCAAACCTCGGTGAGCTCATTGAGACGAGATATGAGGCCGAGCCGGCAGTCGCGCTTGATCCGGAGCCGTCGGTTCCGCGCAAGCGGCCGAAGCCCAGACCACAAGGCAAGATGGTAGAAGTGCTTGGGCGTGTCGAACTCGACGACCTGTGCCGCGCGGCATCGTTGCACCCAAAATCCGCGAGCAGTGAACAGAAAGCTGCAATCGCTGCGCTACAGACCCTGCAGGAGCGTGGCACGGCTAGACTGGTCGGCTTGCGCCGAGACTGGCGTGCGCGCCTGGATTCGATTGCCGCGGACTATCCAAATTGCCGTGCGCTGGTGCAGCATGTCATGGCAGCCTGTGCGCTCGCCCGGGCGACACAGAAGGCGGTGAGAGTTCAGCCGGTCTTGCTGGTAGGCGCGCCGGGCATCGGCAAAACCGCCATTGTGCGCAAGCTCGTCGAGGTGTTTGGCACTACGCTCACTGTCTACTCGCTGGAGAACGCTGAGTCCACTAGCTTCCTGCAGGGTGGTGAAAAGCACTGGAGCACGTCACATCCGGGCGTGCTTTATCAGGAAATCGTTGAAGGCGAGTTCGCCAATCCTGTGATGCTGCTCGATGAAGTCGACAAGGCTCCAACGAATGCGACCTACCAACCGATCAATTCCTTGCTCAACGTTCTAGAGCCTGCCTCAGCCAGGCATGTTCGGGATAAGTCAACCGACGTGACGTTCGACGCCGGTTACGTGATCTACGTGGGCACCTGCAACTCACTCAAAGGCATGCCTGCTGCACTGCTCTCGCGCTTTCACATCGTTCACATCGCGCCGCCAACGCCGCGCGAGGCGGTGTCGATTGCCAAGAGCATCGCCAAGGCGCTGTATCGGGACCTCGGCTGCGACAGGCTCCTTGAGCCCCCAAGGGGCGAAGTCGTCCAGCAACTTGCACTCATGGGAACGCCGAGAACGATGCACCGTGTGCTGCATCTTGCTATCGCGAATGCGCTTCTCGACGGGCGGCGAGCGCTGCGGGTCGAAGATCTGTTGGGGCGCGCTGCGGCGCCGGACGGCGCCAGCGACTCCGCGTCACCTTCCCCGTCAACGCACTGAAACGGGATTGGGGCAGACCATGAATCAGGCATTGCTCATCCTCGAAGCGCTCAGGAGGCCTACGTGACCAAAGGAGCCTGGACAGTCACGTCAGAGATCCACGTCGATGGCATGTTCCAGCGCGCTGTCCTGATCGGACGCTACGAGAACGAGGTAGAGGCCAGGCAGCACTTTGCCAAGCTGGTCGGCCTTGAGCCGCAAGTGGTCCTGCCAGGCGTACGGTGGTCTGAGACGACAGAAGTGTTGATTGCCAGGGATGCGTGGAACGCAATCACTTGTGAAGATGTGGCAGGACGCGACCTCTTCGCGTTCGCCCGCTTGGACCTCCCCGAGGCCTCGTGAACCCACGGGAGTCAAGAAGTGACGACCTTTGACGAAAGGCTTCGGGCCCTTTCTTGGGCCCGAGATCTGTTGCGAGACCTGGCCGCGGACGAGTCCATGCGACAAGACGTCCGTGAACTCGCCGCGTGGCGGCTGAACTCATACCCGCAACCTACTGAGATCGAAAACCGTCTTCAGGATCTCCAAGGCTTTGCGCTTTTGCTGTCCGTCCGAAGCATCGAACGGACCAGGGCGCTGCTGGACGATCTGTCTGCGCAGGGGGCTGCAGAGTTGACCGTTCGGGTGCAGCGCATCGCGAGGCATTTCCCGGAGTGCCGGGAAATGAGTTCCGCCATCAGAAGTCCCAACGACGCGCGGGCTTGGGCGGCGATGTATCTCGATCGCCCACCAGGCCGCATGGGCCTGCTCCGACTTGCGCGGCCCGAGCCTACAAGTGTCGCCAGTCGTTGTCGCCGCAGGCAGCGGCGCGATGCCTTGCGTCGACTGCGCTCCGCATTGCAGCGACTGCAGCGTGACAGCAGCGTCCCAGTTATGGCGCGGTCTGAGGCACATCGATTGCTACTCGCCATGCCAAGCAATCGTCAACTAGGCCGGCGTCTGCAGGACATGACCATTCGCGATGTCAACGAAGGATTCCAAGCGCTGCAACGCGCCTGCCAGCTCCTGGAGGCGATCGTTGAAGGCACCTTCCCGGCGGGCCTACGTCAACAAACCGCAGCGCAGCGTCTTTGCCTGCATCTGCCGTGCGGTGAGTGGTTTCCTATCAACTCAATCGCGACTGCCCATCGACAGGCATGGGTGGACGCGCTGTTCTTGAAACAGTCGTACCGAATCGACAAAAGAACCAGACGAATCCTTGGCATCCTTGCAGGCGCCTTGAACGTGCCAGACGACTTCGACGACCCGCTGCCGGACGACGTCCTATCTGCCTTCGGTTGTGATTGAACACATGAGAGTGCTTTTCCCGTACGCGTGCTCTTGCCGGGACAGGCGATGTACGGCAGCGATCTCAAGGATTCAAAGCATGGCAAAGCCAAAGAAGCGCCAAGGCCCATCAGAGACCAGCCTTGTGAAACGCGGCCGGGTGGTGACCTTGCCGCCTTCGATGGCGACCTACCAGCTTGGCCAACGGCTGTACTTCTGCAAGTCAACGAAGGGCATCTTGATGACTGTCGTTCCGAAACGAACTTGGAACGGTCGATTGCTGTCGATGCGAGTGCGTCGCGCCGTACGCACTCTTGCTGCATTTGGACCTCGGGCTGGCAAGAAGTCTTCCTAGGACTTGCGATGCCAACGCGCGCAGGCCGCGTCGAAGAAAGGATGAAATGAAAATTCAGCTGGCCTCTGATTTGCACCTTGAGTTTGAGCGACCGAGGTCACCTGCGCGCATCATCGAGCCCGCGCCCGATGCTGACGTACTGGTCCTCGCTGGCGATATCCACAAGGGCGCCCGGGCTGTCGATGTCTTCGCCGATTGGCCTGTACCCGTGCTGCTGGTCGCGGGCAATCACGAGTTCTACGGCCGCGACTGGCGGCGTACGCGCGATGAACTCCAGCGCGCTGCGGCTGGTACATGCGTGCAGTTCCTCGACAACGACTCCTTCGTGCTGGATGGCGTGAGGTTTCTCGGCACCACGCTGTGGACGGACTTCAAGCTCAACGGTGTTCCGCAGTTGACGGCCATGGCCGAAGTCGCGCAAGGGCTGAACGACTATTTCGCGATCATCCATCAGGGAGTGCCACTTCGACCTGCAGATACGCTGGTGGATCACCTGGCCTCTCGTGCTTGGCTGGCGTCCGAGCTTGCCAAGCCCTGGCCAGGCGCCACGGTCGTTGTGACGCACCACGCGCCGCATCCATTGAGCGTTCATCCGCGTTATGCGGAGAGCCGAATCAACCCTGGCTTCGCCAGTGACCTGACGGAGCTATTGCGGCAAGCAGATCTGTGGCTCCATGGTCACGTTCACGACAGCTTTGACTACGAGGTCGCTGGCTGCAAAGTGAAGGCGAACCCTGCAGGGTACGGGCGTCCCGGGCAAGGCCTCGAGAACCGGCAGTTCGATCCTCATCTCGTGATCGAGGTCGACGCATGACCGCGGTCCGCAGTGTCGGGGTGCGCGAAGCACTTCGTGGAGCGCGTAAACGCGACGAGCGGGTCTGCCGAGGGCTTCGAGCGCTGATTTGGTACCGCAACAGCAATTCAATGGAGACGCGATGAAGAAAGCGCGCACGCGCGGATACTGGAATCTGCGAGTCATCGTGTTCGGCCAAGGAGCGGGCTCCAAGAGCGCGGTTCATGAGGTCTACTACTCAGCCGATGGGACGTTATAAGGCTATTCGTCACGCCCGGCTGTGCTGATGTGGACCGGGGATGACGATCCCGGTGCTGGTCAGCGCGGCCTCAAGATGTTTCGCCGAGCGCTGGCCGAGCCAGCGATTGACGCTGCGGAATTTTCGCTGTGAACGGCGGGCAGTCTCTGTATCTTGACGTCGGCATGGTCGCGGACGAACGGTCAACCTGTTGCCAAAGGCGCAGGGTCGCGCGATGAGGCTGCTGAACGGAGCTCGCTCGTATGTCGCTATGCGCGGACCCGCCTTGCCCGGAGCGAAGAGAATCCTGAGGAGGGACGATTGAGGGCGATCTTTTTGGACTTCGACTGCGTCTTGCATCCTTCAGGTGGGGATCCGGGCCGTGTCATGCCATTTGAATGGCTTCCCATTCTTGCTACCCTGCTGGAGGAGTGGCCGGACGTAAGGCTGGTGGTGCACTCGAGCTGGAGAGAGGTGCACTCGTCGGACTACCTTCGAGAGTTCATGGGCCCGCTAGGAAGTAGGTTCCTTGGGGCCGTTCCACCTGGGCCGAGAGGTCCTGCCATTCAAGAGTTCCTGCGCTTGCAAGCTCGGGTCACGAGCTACATCGTCTTGGACGACATGCCAGCTGAATTTCCTTCTGATCTCGAAGATTCGCTCATTGTTTGCGACCCCTTGAGCGGGATCTCGGAACAAGCCGTTCGGGATCAGATACGTCGCTGGCTGGAAAGCACAGAGAGCAAGCGGGCGAGCGATAGGTAGATTACAAACAGTGAAGGCGACGGGCGCGTACCGACGACCGAGATACACACTGCCTTCCTCAGCATCCTCCTGTGCTTGGACCGGCTATAGGCGCTCCAGGCACGGAACCAGCGCTCGGAAGGACGCTTTTGAGATCATGCTGCCTGCGCTGGACGGACCGACGCGCGTCTTCAGGACGTAACGTTGACGCTCATCTTTCCCCTTGTCCGCAGGGCGCAGCGTGTGTCAAAGCTTACCGGTAGAGCGTCCTGGCATCCCGACGCGAACGCAACCTGCTGACGCTGGATCATTCGACCGGCTGGCTGTCGATTACTGACACCAAGGGTCGTCACAACGCAGTCCGGCGGCCGCAGCTTCACCCTCGTGCAGCTCAGCCTGGAAAAGAAGCTCTGAATCGTCAGCCTCGTTGCAAGGGGAAGTCGCTGATCGACGTGCGGCGCCCGCTCGGCCGCGGCCTGCCCCTAGAACGTGCCGTTAAAGACCAGATTCCACTGCCGGTTGGACTCTTGGATATCGTTGCGAGCCTGCGCGGTCAGCGCGGCCGCGGCGTGGCTGCAGGCGTACTCGACGGACGTAACCAGCGCTTGCCGCTGAACTTCGGTGTCGGTGGCTGCGATTTTTCCAGCGATGCCACATGGGTCTAGCAGGTAGCCACAAGCGCCGCGCGACAAAACGGCGAAGAAGTCATGCAAGCATTGGCCATACGTCTTCGCGCCCACGCAGACGCCTGAAGTGGCCAGCACCATGTCGGTGTAGAAGCTACGAATTGGCAGCGACACAGCGCGCGCATGCTTCCACGCCTTGATCAGCTGCGAGACCTTCCGCAGCTTGTTGCCGCTGGCCAACTGCGCAGCCGCGAAGTACCGGTCATGGACCTGCGGGCTCGTTTCGAACCAACCGCCAGCTCCATCGGGGATGAGGTAGACGGGGCGCTGCCCGCCCTTGTCAAAGCGTGAGAAGACCGCCGGCACGACGTCCAAGCTCTGGCGGGTGCTGCCGAAGGCCAGAGCCGCCGCCTGGCCATCCTTGCGGATCGCCGAGGTGGTGAAGCGGCCGCGCAGCTCGGCCAGCAAGTTCTGGATGACGGTGTCCGACGACACAAGCTTGCCACCCCACAGCACCTCCTCCTTGCGCAGCACGACCATGAAGTCCAGATCGCTGTAGCGCCTGATGGCGGTGCCGCGGCAGTGGCTGCCGATGTTCTGGACGGCCGAGACGGCGAAGGCCTTCTCCAGGCGCGCTCGGACCGAGGCGCGGTGCAGCTTTGCGGCCGAGAGTTCGGAGTCCAGCGGCTGGATGCGGCTCGCCAGCGCGAGCATGTTGAACTGGGGGTGTCGAAGCGCTTGCATGCGGCGTCCGTCATCAGGCCACGGCCGTGTGCTTCTTGAGGTAGTCGCCCACCAGGTGCTGAGCGCCGGCGTTCATCTGGGCTTCCAGGTCGTTGCGGCGGTAGCGGTAGAGGAAATCGAACACCAGCGGGCTGGACACACGGTGGCTGAAGATGGCGTCCTGCAGCTCGCGCGAACGTTCTGCGGCCGAGCCCTCGTCCATGCCGGCTGCGGCGCTCTTCCACAGCTTCTCGGATTCGGCCTTCAGGCGCACCAGCGTGTCGACGGTGTCGCCCTGCCGGTGCTTCTCACGCAGCGCCCAGGTGATGACGGGCATGGCCGGCACCAAGACGGTCAAGATCAGCGCCTCTAGCTTGAGATCCATCGCCAGGCTCCATAGGCTCAGTAGCACGATCACCACAGCCAGCCCCCACGACAGCACAGCGCCGTACGTCTTTCGCACACTGCCGTCGTACAGCAGGTTCTCGCGCTGGCAGAGGATGCGGCCGACCGGCAACGGCACCTGGTCGACGACCACCGGGTACCAGTCCCGCAGCCGACGCTCGCCTTCCTCGTCAAACGGCTGTTCCGACAGCTCAAAAACCTCTTCGTGGTCGACGTTGCCGCCAACCAGGAAATCGTTCGGGGGCATGTCCAGCACAGCGCAGTCGAACTCCTCCTGAAGTTTGGCCGCGCACTTCATGCGCGCCTTGTGCCACCGGTCGAGGATCAGGATCTCGCACAGCCCGATGAACAGCGAGACTAGGGTGATGTAGGCCTTCGCGGCCGGAAACCAGGTGACCGCAGCGAGGCTCAACACCGGCAGCGACAGTGTGACCAGCACGATGCTGCCCTGGATGCGCTTGGCCCTCGAATAGATGCGGCTCCTGGCGCGCAGTAAGGACAGCATCTTCGGTTGGTTCTGGATCTCGATGATCGTGTTCAAGGCATCTCCTGTCTTCAAATTCTGACTTCACTGGCCCGCGACCATCGTTTGTACCTGGGTTGAGGGTGCTCGCCACCGCCGGTCCAAACATCCGTCACCAGCCATTCCTCGAAGTAGTCGAGCCACTCTGCCGCCCACGGCAGATAGGTTTCGCTGAGCTTCATACACGCAGACCACTCGTGGGCCCTCGGCAGCCACAGACACAGCTTGGTGCCGAGCCCTTTGTGCGGGTAGACATGGGGCACTGGCCTCGCTCCGGCCAGGATGCGCGGGCTCGGGTCCAGCACCAGCAGCTCTGGCGCGCGCGCGACCGTCAGCTTCAGCAGGCAGCGGTACATCCGAGACAGGGGCGTCGGCGCCAGGTTGAATTCGAAGCGCAACTCGCGCCCGCCGATCAGCCGCAGCGAGGACCCTGGCCACGCCAACGCCTGCAATTCCGCGTGCCGTCGCGCCAGCGACGGCAATGGTCGGGACGGGATCATGCGTGGGCGCCGCCGAAATACGTGTGCGCGCGGGCCGGTGTCACGACGCACGAAACGCCGCCGACGATGAAGGCCGCCTTGCCCGCCAAGCGCAGACCGTCACGCCGCTGGGCTGTGTGGGCCAGCACGGCCTGGCCGGCACGCGCCCCGAACGCCGACTCTACGGCCTTCGCCACGGTGTCCGCGCCCTGTGCGGCCTCAATGGTCTTCAGCAGATCGGCCAGATCGCTGCGGAGCTTCTCGTGCCACTGCCGGAACGCCCATTGGCGCTGGATGGTATTCATCGACGCGGCCAGGTTGTCGGCCAGTGCGCAAGGGTTATCCAGGAACCAGAACTCGCCGCCTCCAGCCAACACCTGGCGCTCGAATAGGAACGGGATGAGCTCGACGATGTCCAGGAAGAGGTCCAGCGGTCCCTCGTGCACCTTGGGCGCCAGGATGGCGTACGCCTTAGCGATCAGGCTGGTGACGAACACCGAAGTCGGCGCCAAACGACTCGCGTTGGGAACGTCGGCAAAGGCGTGGTTGCGGTGAACCTTGGCGAGTTGCACGAAGCGGCTCAGAAGCCGGCCCAGCACGTCCTGGGCGTCCGGCAGCGGCTCGACATCGGCCCTGCGGATCGAATCCAGCGCGTACGACAGCGCCTCAACGACGCGGAACGTCGGCGTCACCCTGGCGATCTCGTCGAAGCCCAGGCAGTACCCCTTAGGGTTTGTCGCCAGGTAGTGCTTCAGCTCGCGATCCGGGATTCGGCCATGGTGCTCCCCGAAGGCAAGCGCATGCATCGGATCATCGATGACGGGCGCGAAGTCGGCACACATGCCGCCAGCGTAGGTCAGCGTAACGCAGCGTTCCCACTTTTTGATCGACAGACCGTGGCGGTCAGCGTAGCGCCCCAGGGCAGCGAAGAGGTGCTGTAGCAGCAGGGCCGGACCGGCGTCGCCGCAGTAGCGGGCCAGAGCATCGCGCGAAAGGCGCGCCACCAGGTCGATGTCGAAGCCCTCGCGGCTGGCATCCAGCGGGCGAACGATCGTACCCATCTGGCGGGAGCCATGGGCGTGGACCTGCGTCAGCGTCCCTGCGAACTCAGGGCACTCGGTCAGATATTCGCCGGTGGCCATGTACGCCCGCTCGAGCTCCGCCAACTGCGTGGCCGTGGGCTCGAAAGCCTTGGCGACCGCCTCCGTGAGGTAGGTGAAACGCGCCGAGGCGTCGGTGGTCACATGGGGGGTGGTGACGCGGTTGAGGTCAGGAGCGTTCATCGGGCTGGTCGGCAGGCCAGGTTCGGCAGGCGGTAGTAGTTCATGCCACCAGTCTGCGATTTCTTGCGATCAGGTTGGGACATAGTGGGTGCAGGTGTGCTGACCCGCTCAGGGCAAGGTGTCAACTTCCTGACTAACGGTCAAGATATCCGAACCGAGGTTCGTGGGTGGTTCAGAAATCTGAACCACCGGCCTGCAAAGGCCAACAGAAGACATGCGATGCTCACGTACGTCACCCGCCCCGCCCTAAGGCACTCCATGTACCGCATCGCTATCATTGAAGACGTTGCCATCGAAAGCGAAAGGCTGAAGGCGCTGATCTGCGAGTCCTTCGACGCCGAGGTGCTTCAGGCCTTCACCAAGGCTGAGGCCGAGGACCTGCTCGGCCGGGAGACGCTGGATCTTGTGGTCATGGACATCGAGCTCGGAACCGGTCCGAAAAATCGCTATGCCGGACTGGGTCTGCTCAGCGACATGCGCGACAAGCCTTGGCCGACCATCGTGGTCTCAGGCATGCCCGAGGGCAATCTTCGTGGATTGGCCTTGACATTGCACGCCTATGAATTCGTGGCCAAGCCCGTCGACGACCAGGACTTCGTCCACAAGGTCGAGCACGCCCTGAACTGGGATCGGGGCGACCCTGGCAAAGACCTGTTCGGCGCCGACGGTTGGCCCAAGGGGCTACAGCCCGATGCCGACAAGAAGAACAAGTTACTGTGGAAGGGCAAGCCGGTTCAATTGACGATGACTGAGCTCAGCATCATCCAGTGCCTCATCGAGCAACCGGGCACCGTGGTGGGCTATAAGCGCCTGCTACCCAACCTGAGCTCGACCGCCAACGTCAAGGCGCTGGCCACCCACGTGTCGGGGGCGCGGCGCGCCTTCCGCGAGGTCGATCCGCAGTTCGATCACATCGACAACGAGCCTGGCAAGGGCTATGTCTGGAAGATTGAGCTTTAGCCGGTGGCGCCGCTGGGCGCGGCGATGGGACTTCTCGCTTCGCAGCGTGGCGATGATCGCCATGCTGGTGATCCTGATCGGCCTGGCCGTCGTGGACCTGGTGACCACGGCCCGGGAGAAGGACCAGCGCGTGCAGGAGTCGGAACTGCGCGGCCAGCTGGCCCAGTTTCTGCTCAGCGTCCGTGAGCCCGATGGCTCCAGCCTGCTGGAGAACCCCGAGGAGTTTTCCCAAGCGAAGCGGCCGCTGCAAGTCAACACGCTGCGCCGAAGTTTCTTCAGCTATCTCCTGCACACGGGCAACGCAAAGACCTTCAAGGCGTCGGAGGTGAACTGGGAGGGCCCGAGGGCCTGCCAGGTCGAGTTCCCCGCGATGCGACAGACGGGTGTGCCGATACCTGCCCTGCAGGCCTGTTTTGCGGCGGTGCCCAATGACGCCTCGGGTCGGTTCGTCTACTTCTCGCTCAGGTACCCGTCGGCCAAGATCCACCGGCACAGGTTCGGTAGGCCGCTGAGCGACGTCAATCGCGTGATTCTCACCTTTGCCGGCGCCCGGGAAACGCGGTTCACCCTGACGTTTCAGTCGCCGCCGCTGGCGCGGGC
>Ga0066480_100376_pt1 | contig 15742 bp, 10 predicted proteins | sample LakWasM118_HOW13_2_FD_59556 | JGI IMG/M metagenome (GOLD analysis project Ga0066480, IMG submission 59556) | Freshwater sediment methanotrophic microbial communities from Lake Washington under simulated oxygen tension - Sediment Metagenome 118_HOW13 | ecosystem: Environmental > Aquatic >... | reverse complement strand
AGAAATCGCCCTGGGCGCCTTCGATTACCAAAAAACCTTCGGCAAACCCTTGCCTGCCGTGGAGACAGACCCCCCGCAGGAGCCCATGCTTGCCGGGCCTGCACCAGGCGCGTTGAAGCAGCCTCCCAGCACAACCCCGCTGTTTAGCGACTTCGCCGAGGTGTGGTTCGTAGAGGCCGAGGTGACATGGCGGCGCAGCTACAGCATCACGCAACGCGGTGCACTGGACAAATACCTGATCCCCTTTTTCGGGGACAAGGAGGTCGGCCAGATCACCAAGGCAGACGTACTGGCATTTCGGGCTTCACTCGCCAAAGTTCCCGCCCGAAAGTCCAGCAACACCCTATCCAACCGACGCATCAACTCCATCATGAAGCCTTTGCGACAGATCCTTAACGAAGCGGCCGACCGGTTCGAGTTTACGTCCGCCTTCCGCAATATCAAACCCTTGAAGATGAAGCGCAGCGATGTCATGCCCTTCACGCTGGAGGACGTGCAGCGCATCCTGTCCACCGCGAGGGCGGACTATCGCAACTACTTCACCGTGCGCTTTTTCACAGGAATGCGAACCGGAGAGGTGCATGGTCTCAAATGGAAGTACATCGATTTCGAGCGTCGGCTCATCCTGGTGCGTGAGTCGATCGTGCTCAACGAGGAAGACGAGCTCAAGACGGATGGCAGCATGCGCGACATCCAGATGAACGAGATGGTGTTCGATGCCCTGCAGGCGCAGTTCAAGACTCGGCACCCTGACTCGGAGTATGTATTCAGCTTGCGCAGTGGCAAGCCCATTGATAACCAGAACTTCCTCAACCGGGTCTGGGCGCCGCTGCTACGTCACCTGGGGTTGGAGCACCGCAGGGCCTACCAGATGCGGCATACGGCGGCAACGCTGTGGCTTGCTGCCGGGGAAGCGCCGGAATGGATTGCGCGACAGTTGGGTCACACCAGCACCGAAATGCTGTTCCGTGTCTACAGCCGGTATGTGCCCAACCTGACGCGCCGGGACGGCTCTGCCATGGAGCGCTTGCTCAAGCAGCACATCTCGTTAGCGCCCGTCACGGGGAACGTGACCCCCGTGATCCTGGCGCTTGAGGCTTCACCGGCAGTGGCAACCACTACCTAACCACATCGCTTTTTTGAACCTACGCCAAGTGCCCGACGCGCAGGGCAGGGCGGAGCCTTGCCTGCGCCCACCCTGTAAGCCCGATTGGCCGAATCTGCACTTCGAGTGCCAAGGAGTTTCATATGACCGCATCACTTCACTTGCATCGAAACCGTAACCGCATCTCCCTCCGCACGCTCATGTCGGAGCGCGTGCAGCAACATGACTGTGACGTGATCACGCAATATCGCGACGAGATCTACGCTCGTATGCCCGATGCTGCACAGGGCGCGCTGAACGCATTCATTCGCAATCTTTTTGGCGATGATGGCCTGGTGCGTGCCTATCTTCATCCCGTGGCAACTCCTGCGGGAGAGCCGGCGACCATGCCTCTGGACCTTTGCGAACGCGCCGCAAACCAAGCGAGCCGTTACCCGAGACTGTTGCACCGCCACGAAAGAGAGTTGGCAGCAGTCGCCGCCTTTGTGCAATCCTGTGGCTACTATTGGTGTGCCTACCAACAAGTCCTGGGGCGGCCTGCTGCCCAGAATGCCGAAACCATGCGCTTCTATCGCAGCCGCATAGCCTCGGCACACAAAGCGTTACTGGAAGAGCCCCTCAGGCAACTGCGACGCTGCCACGCGGATCTGGGATACACACTTGCTCAAGTGCTGGGGATGGAACATGACGACACGGCTGACCCGCAGCAGGTAGCGCGTATACAGGCTGCGCTTGGCAGTGTGATGATGCAGATGCCTTAGCTATCAATCAAGGTGCACAAAATGAGAGTTCATGAATTGATGTCGACACCGTTCGTCGCGGAACTCATTTGCGACCGCTGTGGAACGCAGGCGCGACACGATGAGGGCGATGGCCTGAACAACTTCCTGCAGCTGGGGTTCGACGCGGGCTGGGGATCGCCCCTGGGCGATGGAACGCGGGTGGATATCGATCTTTGCCACAGTTGTTTGAAGGAAACACTGGGTCCCTGGCTGCGCCTGTCGACGTCTGCCTGGGCCTTAGCACCCAAGGGTTGACCAAGGAATCCACATGAGAAATCCGCATTATGAGTATTTGGGTAGGCGCATGCGTGAGTATCACCGCATGCAACAGTGGCGTCTTTCAGATGGCGGTCTGTTCATCCCGCACGCCTACTGGAACATGGGGCCTGAAAGTCTGTCGTATTGGGATGACGTGGGTTTCATCCTCAACGGGCGGCGCATCATCGTCTGGTGGCATCACCCTCGACACACCTATGGGGAGGCTATTTCTTCCATGGCTTGGGACGAGGCGGGTGACGGCCCACGGGATGACTGGCTCTTTGAGGGCGGGACCAAAGGCTACAAGATGGTTGGCAAGTCGAGCAAGCGGAAAAAACTGAGCAGCTTCACCAGCCGCGCACCTTCCGAGGCCCAGACACAGCACTACGCAAAGCTTCAGAAAATTGAAGAACGGCTGACCCGGGATGGGATTGACTTGGAGGTTCGGCCCTCATGGAAATGGGAGCGTCTCAGTTGGGCGATGGGTGTCAGCCTTGTGGCACCGTTTGAAGTAAGAAATGAAAAGGAGCTGGCAGAAGTGGCGCACTTGGCCCGAGAACTCATCTTGCAGAAAACCACCTTGACCCAAGAGTTTCCGGACTTTGTATACGACAAAGCAAGCTGGCTGCGCGAGCGGGCCGTACTGGCTCCCGCCCACCACACTGCCCCTGAAGTGAAGGCCTGAAGAGGCTTGAATGGACAGGGCAGTACCGGCTGTATGGCGAAGTAGTACGCAAGGAATTGATATGACGATTGACCGTGCCAGCTATCCAGGCGTGCCGGATGATTTCCCGGTGACTGCGGTTCCCTCTGCCATTGGAGGCGCCCAGCCGAAGATGAGCCTCGTTGAGGAAGATGGAAAGTTCTATGCGCCAGGTACTTCGCCCTCAGAAGTCGTGGCAGCCTTTCAGATGTGTGACGACCTGGTCTCGCAGATGGTTCCGTACTGCCAGCGAAAGCTGCCCACCTTTGAAGGGGGCCAGGAAGCGACGGTGAAGACTGCGTTAAAAGGTCTTCTGGCCAAGCGATGGTGCACAGATGCGCAGTGCGTATGGATCATGCGCAGGGTTGCGCGAGAGCTGCAGTGGCCAGTGGACGAAAGCGCTTTGGGCGTCTGAACGCTTTGGCTCGTTACCCCGGCGCTGTTGATCGAAGACCATGTGTTGACGCAAGGTGCGCTTCGCGCTGGCACGCTCATGGGATTTACCGACGAAGTGCTCTCCAATGCCATTGGACTGTAGCTCAAGACGATTTTAAGGTTGGACGCAAGACTGCAGGATCTTTGTGCGGGCACTGCAAGTGGGCTCACTTGAAGTCGGCTGTGCAGCGGAGGACTAAACCGCTCGCGCGGTAGACCGCCGCGAAGGCCCTGACGCAAAGTACACATCGCGCCCCTGTCTATGTTGGCGAGTGAGGCAACCCATGCTGGTGCGCAGGCGTTGATCGGTATCGCATGAGATCTGCTTGGCAGTTCTCTACAAGATGAAAGGAATATGCGCCATGGTGGGCTTAATTACCCTATGCCTTATCGGCGGCGTGATTACCTGGTTCGGCATATATGTGGCCACGAGCCAAACGCAACCTTCTGGCCCCTGCGCCGCCAACTACACGTTGGAGTGCATGCGTGACAACGACGGACGGTTTCTGGCCGAGGTTGTCCCGGAGCTGCCGGGAGCACGTGCCTTGGGAGCCACGGCTGAAGATGCCATGGCGAAGGCCCAGGCCGTAGCGTTGCGCGTTCTGGCCGAGCGGTTGGAGCAAGGCGAGGTCACGCCGCGCGCCATCCGCATCGAACTCCGCGTACCCGCAATGACGGTGGATGCCCCTGCCACCCCAACGTAAACATTACCCGAAGGCAAAGGCACAGATTCGAGCGCTCCTCATGTATGTCAACAGTCATCCGGCGATTCAATCATCCTAAGAAAAGACAAATTGACGGTTTGGCCTATCCGATTGACATAGCGGCATGCGTCAACCTCAACGAGTGCTCGTGACTCCATGGATTCCAGGAGAATTTCATACAGAAATGGATGCTCCAGCGGAAGCCAGTGAAGCTGGATCTGCTTGCTCTTGGTCTTCAGTTGTGATCGATGTTCCTTGGTCGGCTCAATAACAGCTTTCTCGCGACCTACCATGTCTACACGAAAGCGAACGGAGACGGGGTCGGGAAGCATTGTTCTTCGCGATTGGTAGATTGAATCCACAGAGATAGTCACGCCATCGCTGGTCCGGAAGCTCGTGGTTTCTTCCCGGTCCGTAAGCAGGCGGATCAATGCTGGCGCAGTGGTGCGTATGGCATCAATGAAGTCATCAGGGCTCAAGCCCGTCGAGGTAGACAATGTTCTCAGGTGCTTCAATGCGTTAGTCGCTTGCATGACTGTTCCAGCGAGAAGCGGATCCTCGGTGGAGGATGCTGAGTAAGGCGCCTTTCTGTCCTCAAAGAGCCTGCGCTGAAGACTGTCACAGCAGGAAACCACTAACCACTGGTCAAGTTTGCACGGGTCTACCTCCAGAGAGTAGTACAGGCGGTCCTGTTCAGACAGCTGCCCCAAGACCGTGTTCATCGTGTTCTGCACGAGCATGATCTCCCGCTGCTCCTTGGCGGGATCTCTGGCCTTTTGCACCGAGTTGATGAACACCCGAAATATTTCTTCGTGCTTACTCATGCGCATCCATTCCAATCATGCCGTGCCATACGGCCATGGAAAACATAAGGCCATGAAAAGATCCCATGCGCAATCTGGCGGAAGGGCAAGGCTTGGATGTTTTGGTGAAAGGCTTTCTTGAGATCAGCATGTAGGGAGGTTGTTCGAGTTTCCGTTGGCGAACCCCTTCAATCGTGACGGAGGTCCCGAAGTACTGTCCTAGCTGATCTTGCGCACTTCTGGCTGAATCACTGCTCACAGTCGTAGCGCGAGAATGAGGATCAGCAACATGCTTCATTGGAACTCGAAGGACAATGCAGCTGCCAGGAACGGAGCCGTCGCTCAGCCAACGCAAAAGGTCGTCGGCCGATCCATCGGGTCGCAATGCAATGCTTTGCCCATCGCGGCAGTGCATCCATGAGCGCACGGCATTGCGCTGTGCAAACGTAGGAGCAATGTTTTGAGGTGCCAACTTTTGCCAGGAAGGTTCATCGGTGACTGTCGGCCGAATATCGCAATCCATAAAGATCTGAAGTAGCCGTGCAAGTTTGATCACCCGCGTGGCATGTTCGAGGATCAGGCAGCGACCACGGACACTTCCCAAGACAAGAAGCTGGTTGGCGATCAATACAGCACGATCGATCACTTCCAAGACGGTGGCCAAAGGGACACTGCAGCGAGAAGCCACAGCCTCGACTGGTATGCCAGTGTGAAGGTCGCAGAGGATCTTGCGTACATGCATCAGGCCGATTGACGCTATTGGTGGCGGCGGCAACGCCGCCAGCAGAGATGGGGGCGGCGCTTGGCGTACAGCCAGCCCAGTGGATGTCTCGAAGAGACAAGACCACAAGAATTCCGCTTTGTTCTCACTGCGTTGTTTAGCCTTTCGCAATGCGGCAGCGGAACGTCCGGTCCAGAAGGCTGCGACTTCAGCGGTAAGTGGCCTCGTCTGCCAATAGCTGTTCAGAGAGCAGCGCAAGGCCATGTCGGGTCGGTGGAAATAGTGCTGCAGGGTTGTCGGAACTTGGGCATGTCCCACCTCAGCGGCAACTTTTTGCAACCAGGAAACGGGGCTTGGACGAGAAGAAGGCTGATCCAGCTGATGGATGATGTTGCGGTTGACCCATGCGTGCCGCAGCGTATGGAAGGAAACTGATTTGTCGCCGCAGACTTGCTTAAGAGCGCGGTTGACCAGTCGGCTGCAGGCGGAAAACATGTAGGTGCGATGGCTGCTGTGGGGATCTCCAAACAGCAGAGCAGACTTGCCATGTCTGCCCTCTTCTTCACTCTTCCTGCGCTTGATCCAGCTGACTACGCACGCCACCCACGCCGGCTCGCCGAAGCTGCGCATCCATCGCTTCGCGCTGTAGCTTTTACCTTGATGCTGCCCTCGCCGAGGGTGGTATCGGAGTTCGATGCCTTCATCAGTGATGACGAAGTCCTCCAGGCGTAGGGCTTGTGCCTCGCCGATACGCAGGGGAAAAATAGCGGCAAGAGCCAGCAGCGCTTGCACACTGGCGCAGATGCGTGCATCGCTGCTGGCAGTGAGGGCAAGTTCCAGGGCCCTGTGGATTTCTTGGGACCAGACCGTGTTGGCGTGCACTACCGTGGTGTTTCCGTCACCCGAAAAAAGTACCTGCGCCATCGGCGGGGCGCCAAATGTCTGGATGCAAAACTGATGGAAGGAGGCAAGGGCCGGGCGTTGTGGGTCGCTGTTAACGGCATGCTTCAGTGCATCGAAGAAGGCGATCCACTGTTCATCGTCCATGTGAACTGCAGAGCACGGGCATTGAGTGTAGTTTTCGGAGATGAGCCCCGCGGCAGCGCTGACGTAGCGAGAGATTGTTGCGACGGAAGGATTCTTCAGGCGCACGCTGCCAACGCTGAGCAGGTGGTGCACCCACAGCAGGACCAGCGCATCGCCTTCTGTGCCTTGGCGTGCAATCAAGTCGGCGGTCATGGCCAACCTGCTGTACAGGCTTGTTCGCCAATGCTGATCAGAAAGCCGGATGTCTGTTGCCTGGTTGGGTAGAGTAAACAGGTCTTGAATCTCCTTCAGGCACCGAGCGCGGCGGTTGATGGGCGCCTCCATCTCAAGGAGTATTTCCAATGCTCCGTCGTGGGAGGGACTGAGAGCATCGTCATCTGCAGCATCCCGCGTTTCCCAGTGCACGTCCTTTTGTCGTAGGTTCCATCGCGTAAGCACATCGCGGGGCAGTGCCGTGATGGGAATACTGCCCGTGAGCATCCCCAGACAAAAATTGGGGATGTGCTGATGTAGCCAGGCCAGCGCGTCGTGGAAGATGAGATGCCAGAGGTCCTTGCCCATCTGGGATTGGGCCATTGGGTAGTTCTTCAGCAATACTTGATGGAAGGAGTTCAGGTCCTTCTTGGGCAACGTTCCACTGGGGACTCGGAACAATGCGATGCGCGTGCGTGGATCGAGCGCCCGGCTATGCAGACGGTCCTGTTCATCGGACCATTGGACGTAGTGGCCGTCACAGGTGGAGTGCGATGACACCAAGGCATGAAGGAAGTTCGATAGCTCTGCGGATGAGCCCATGCCTTCGTAGAGGATGGCGCACAAGATCAGGGCATGCGAAGGCGCGAGTTGGGTCACCAGCCGGTCGGCCGATCGAATAAAGCTGTCGAAGCGAGCGACCCCGCCGGGAGCGCTGAAGGCCGGAATCAGGACTGGATTTCGTTTTGTTGTTGTCCAGGGTTGTGACAGAGATGTCATGTAGCGATTTCCTTGCTCAGGCCGGACCTGGGTCGGATGTTCAGCTCCAGTAGCACTTGGTCGATGCCTGAAATAAGGCGTTCGGTGCTGTGGTACTTGACGCGGTTGGAGTTCAGTTCGTGCGTTGAGATTCCCGGCGAGAAATGGCGGAGCCAGTCTTGGATATCCTCGAATGGCATGCCCGCATCCAGCAAAAGATCCGGCAGAGAATGGCGACCAAAGTCCCGGTTGAGCTGGCTGGCTGGGCCCGTGAAAAGGACATCTGAGCTCAAGGGGACGGGGGCGCCATGCGTGTCCAGCAAAAAAAGCATGGGCAAGTTCTGGAGTTCCCTGATTTGGCGGATGAGTTGAAAGGCGGCCGAAGAGCCGGGGGCTTGCAATTTCAATAGCCGCTTATCCAGCGCGGCGATGTGCGCGTGCCAAAGCTTGAGCTGCTCGGAGAGCGCTGCTGGGATGGGGATCGGTGTCGTGCCTCGCGTGGCACTCAAGGGCTTGTCTTCCATCAAGCCGAAGGTCGTGGTGCTGCTCCAAACGCTCGCACGAAAGTCGATAAGGCGGCGGTCGCGGCCTCCAACGACAAACTGCATCAAGAGGCCGACGTAGCGCGCACACGCGTTGTGGTGCTCGATCAATGATGGCAACGAGTACCTGCGACCACACTTTTTCGCGAGCAGTTCATCGCCAGCGCTTGCAAATACTTCTTTGATCCAATCCGCCGATGGTGTCAGGCGGGAGCCGATGCGGACGTTGGAGTTGCCACCACTTTGCGGTACTGCTGGCCCCAGGCCGACGGCGTCATAGAAGTCGGAGCAGGCCTGCCAGATCTCGCGCTCGCGTGGGCAGACGTAATGGAGATCGGATTTGTTTACCAGTTCAAGGGCAAGAGTCGCGTAGGCAGAGATATCACGCCTGTCGGTGGTCTCTAATGAAATCGATCGCGCGGAGTTCATCAGTCCGGCCAACGAAGCGCTGTGATGAACCCCCAGCAACGAGATTTTTTTGCGGCTGGTTGGTTTGTTAATGCACAGATCGGCGAGCGTGCGCAACTGGCTGTTTTGCGTGTGAGCCTCTCGCAGCATGGTGGCAACACCCTGCGGCAGGGGGCGCTTCAGGATCAGCGTGGACGCTTGATGCCGCGGGCTTGAACGTTTACCAAGACCTGCCAGTGCGAATGACAAGTCCACGTATGTTGAGCCTGCAACCGGATCGATCCAGGCCATCCAGCCTTGTCCGCTTTCGCCCGAAACCAGTGGTATTCGCTTGCCGAGGTTTAGGCCGAGGCCAACGCATAGGCAGATGAGGGTGACCAGGTCATCAGAGTGACCCTGCTGTGCGTGGTCGAGAAGAAGGACGACGGTGCGTGTGAGCTGGTTGCGGCTGAGTGTTTGGCCGGTATCTACGGCCTGGCGCTCGGTTTGACGTAGGGAGCTCAGTCGATTGGAAAGGCAGGAGGTCACCGCTGCGTTAAATGACAGTTGCGCGCTGTTCGTGGAGCAGGAGTTCAACGCCAGCAACTGCAGGAGCTTTTGATGTGCTTGCCCTTCAAGCTTGGTGACCTCCGCTTCGAACTGCTGGTTTGTCAGGATCTCGTCGTGAGATTGTTTGATGAGCTTGCGCAGTTTTTGAACGAAGCTCTTTTCTATGGAGGCTTCTTTCAGGAGGGCCGCGGCCAAATGCTTGCCGACCAAGCTCTGGAGTCGATGCACGCAAGGAAAACTGGCCGATACGAACCAAGCCCAGGCTGGGTAATCGCTCGCGAGGCCGAGCATTGCATTGGGATGAGCAATGCAGGCGCCTGAATCGTCGCTCAACTTGTTGAGCAGCGAGATATGTTGCGCGAGATGAGATCCGGCAGCGGGAACTTCGATCAGCAGTGCCGTCAGGCAGGTCAAGGCATTTTTAGCGACTAAGCCGATGCCCGGTTGATGCGGTGGCGCCGGAATGATGCTCAAAAGCAGTCGCGCAGCATCAGGCCCCTCCACGGCAACGGAGGTTTGAGCGAAAACGAAGGACGCCGGAATAGTCATAGCAACTCCATAGAAAAAGCCGGGCCGAGAAAGGGGGGAAGGGCCATGTAGGCGCGCGCGGATGCACCTCGATCGGCGCCAGCCGAGGTGTCGGGCATCAAGGGGGGCGGCGTGACGCCGCTCGTGATGTGGCTGCGCCGGCCCGAACGTGGTACGCGTCAGGCGGGCAGCATTGAAGGGGCGCGCGTGAGCGCGCCGCATTGATAGCCCCTAATCAGGGCAACTTTTGGGGCTTGGCTTTGCTGGCCTAATTTCCGGACATCGGAGATCGTTCAGTCGAACGCCCTCCACTGAGGTACAGGACGACCTCAAAGAGACTTTTGGCAAAAAAGCCATCGCGAGCAAAAGCCCACGAAATTTTTATCTGCGCAAACAGAAATATCCGGCCTAGGGGCCTTTTGCTGGGATCGGGCCCAGCTTGTTCAGGGGCCCGCAAGTATTTTTGGTGCGGCGGGCTCACACCAGCAGGCCATAAAGCTAGCTCGCGCTAATCTAGCGGAGCTGATGGCTCTTTGTCAATGCCCATTGAGCGCGTCCGATCAGAAGCTGACTGCCCGGTAACTTTATGCATGTGATCAGCAACTGGTCGATGGGACAAGAGGGCTGTTCCCTTCTGCCCTGTATTCAATCATCATCAAGGGGCAGCACGCCCTGTGGCGGTGTGGGTGGCCACTTTCCTGCGCCGCCGCGCTTTTCAAACCAGCGGTGCATGGCCACGTCTTCTAGCGCGTATTCACCGCGGGCCGACTTCCATACCAACGCGGGCATACGCTGTCGCAAACCCTCCAGCGCCCGCTGAACTTGGGTAGCGTTTACTGGGTGGCCAGTTCTTTCCCGGTAAAAGCGCAGTGCTTCGGCATCGTAAGGGCGGTATCGTGAACCTTGCGTCAGCATGCGCCACAGCACGGCCTGCTCGGTGGGCTTCAGCCCCAGGTAGTCCGACTCCATCTGCGCTTCGTCGTGGGTTTGTTGTTGTTGAGCCGCATCCAGCAATGCCGATTCAAAGCGCCCGGTCAGGGCAGCGAGGGGACTGAGCACCTGGCCCAATGCGGCCATGAAAAATTGCGGACGGAAGCCGAACACTTCAAATGCCTGTTGCAGCAGGGTCTGATCCACCGGTTTGAGTTCGGGCCGCTGCGCCTCGATCAACGCTGCTATGTGGGCAATGAAGTCAGGCCCCAGGGGCGGCATGCGCTGAATCTGTGAGCCGTAAAACGGTGCACCGGCCGTGTTGACCAAGCGCAGCAATTTGTCGCGGTCTGAGCCTGACATCACCAGCATCAGGTTCACCACGCCGGGCTGATTGAGTTGGTCGCGGGCTGATTTCAAGGCAGTCATGGCTGCCTCGCCGGCTTCGCTGGTAAGGGCGTGCTGCGCTTCGTCGATGATCAGCGCGATCGGCTTGCCGGCGTGGTCATGCAGCAGGCGCAGCGCATCGGTCAGGGTGAGTCCATCGATCTTGCCGATCTTGCTGGTGTCCACCTCTAGCCCGCCCACCTTCACCTTGTCCAACCCCGCCTTGCGGGCGGTTCGGGCCACAATGCCCAATTGGGGTTCCAACGCGCGAGCAATGGCTTCGGCGATCAGTCCACCCGGGTCACGTCGCGTATCGGCCCACAGATCCACATACACCACGACCACATCGGCTGCTTCCAGCGCGGGTCGTAAGTCACCTTGCAAAAAGGTGGACTTGCCGGTGCGGCGGGGGGCGGCCAAGAACAGGCCGTTGTGGGCGTCTCCCAGCAGGGCTTTGCCTTGCAGGGCGGCGACTAACTCTTGGGCGAGTGCGGCGCGTGGGAAAGCGATCATGTCAATTATCGGAAATTATCTTGAAAAAGATATTTTATCGTATTTTCGATAAAATAGCATAATTAACGGTGTTCTTACAGTGGCTTTGTTGCACAAGCCCAATTGTGCGAACTGGTATCAGCGCACCGGCGAAGGGCGCAATGAGCGAGTGGCGCTTGCATTTGAAGGCGGCTTCAGGCTGGTTGCGGACATACGGGACGCGTCCGCGAATGAGTACTATCGGCCAGGAGCGGACTTTCGCATGCTCGCCTGAAAGCGGACACTCTCGCGGCGACGCTTCTTGCACCGCGATGCCTGGCGGGTAAGCGGTGCCATCGGCTCGGCTCTCGGCTAGTCATCTTCTTCCTCAATAGCTTCCTTTGACTTGCGCTGACGCGCTATCGCATAGCGAGCGTCCTTGAGCAGTCCGTCGTATAGGTCGAACGCTGGTTCGGCTCGGCTAAGCGACGCCAACATCTGCTCGCAGTGCTGCTCCATCCGGAGGTCCTCCGGGAACGGTTCCCCGGGAGTTCCTCCACGAATTCCAGAGTGTGTTGCCGCGGCGATTGCCGACCGAATCTCATCCAGAGCTTCCTCGCCAACGAGTTCGGCCGCGTTGAGGATATCCCGGATGAACTTTGAGTGTTCATAAATGAGAGCTGGCTGGCTTTCCTGCAGCACTCTGGCAACCAGCGTGGCATGGGCTTGGGTGCCCGAGGACACCCAATCAAGCAGAAGGTTGAGCAGGGCTTCGCCGTAGTCTCCGCAAAGGCCGGAGACTGCCTCGCCAACGCGTCGTGCGCTCGGAATGTCCTTCGACTCTTCGAGGGCCCAGTCGAGGAAGTCCCCCAGTAGCCGTGGCCCGGCCTCGACTTCCATCAGGCCAAGGCCCTTTCCGTTGTGCTCTTTGCTCAGTGGCTCGTAAGACCAATCGTTTCGTCGTTTCGCTTCCACGAGTCGTGCCATAACCAGCGCGACGACCGAGCCTGGATCCTTCTTGATTGATGCCGCGAGGAATGCACGGACCCAGTAGTCGTCTAGCTCCTTCAGCACAACTAGCTTCCTCAGCAACTCGTTCCGCCTGCTCGCGACGTCAGCCTCCGAAATGGCCTTGCCGCCGGAGAGCCACATGAACATGTCGTGAGTTGCGCGCGCGTTGACCTCAAAGCCCGCCAAACAAATGAGCTCGACGGCTAGCGCTGGACTTCTGCTGGCCACCTGGCGAGTGAGGTTCGACGCGACCATTAGAACGGTCGGGTCCTTCGACTCAAAGATGCGCTTGAACAGCTCCACTTCTTGGGGCGTGTATGGACGGGAGGGCTCGAACCGCATGTACGCCTCAGCGAGCTGCGCCAGCACCGAAGCGGACTCCTCCGAGCGGATGACATATTCGTTCACGAGACTGGAGTCTCCGGCCTCAACGACCGCGCTCAGTGCTGCGCCCACGTACTGGTCGAGACGACCGGCTCGGCCCTCGTTGTTCCTCAAGAGAAGTTCGGTAGCAAGGCCCTGTACCGAAGCGAGTAGATGGTTGATGAGAAGGAACGACGACCCATATCCGTCGTGCGCGACGGTGGCAATTTCCTCCAAGGAGGCATGCAGTTCGTCAAACAGGCGGCTTGGCTCAGGGAACGCGGCGATGAGGTCTGCCGTGAGGAGTTGACGGTCCTTCACGTGTTCTTCGCGTTCGAGAGCCTCGCTTAGCTTCCATGTCTCCGTCCCCCAGCCGTCTACGAGTGCGCGTGTGAGTCGGGTCCGAATGTCTCTGTTCAACAAGGCCAAGATGGCTTGAGCCTCAACGGAAGTCTCGGGCCAGCCGTGAAACGCATGCCAGGAGATGGACTGCGCGATCCTAATCAGGACGACGGGCGACACGTGAACTTCGTTCAGAACAACCTTGAGTTCTCGCAATAGTTCTACTTGCTGTCGCTTCCAAGCATGGTCGGGCGTGTCGCCATGCATAGGCCCCCGCAGGGCCTGGGCCATCGTCTGCGCCGAGAGAAACGCTCGTCGGGGAGGCCCCTCCCGCAGGTACTTGAGCAATGCACTTTTTACTTCGTCCCTGACTTTTCGGGCCCATTCCAACGGCAGTTGGTAGCGGGTAATGGTCAAGGTCGAGCGGGAGAAGCTGCTCGTCTCCATCTCGGTCCGCAGCGCTCCTTCCAGAATGGAGAAGGGCGTATAGGTCGATTTGAGCGAGGCGGGCCGTTCCAGAAGCGCGAGCGCGAAGCGAACGACCTCGCGCACGTACTCGATTGGCTTGTTCAACTGGAATTCGGCCAGCTCCTTGAGGATTCGAATGCCGTGGCTGGGCTGCTGGTGAAGCGCGCGGGCGTCGTTGCGTCCAGCAGTCCACAGCAGCTGACATGCTTCTTGGATGTGGTTGTAGGTGTACGCCGCGTAGCGCACCATGTTGCATACGGATGAGCTGTCCCCATGCCCCTCGGCGATGAGCCGCTTTGCGAAGTCCAGCGCAAATCTGGGTTGATAGTACGCAACGGCCTCGACTGCCTCTACGTGGGGATTGCTGTACCGCTCACCCCACCGCAGCTTGGGGCCAAGACTGGTCAGTAGCGCGCTGTCATCTGTCTTGCCCTCGCGCAGGCGCCAGTCTAGGCGACCAAGATTGACGAACAAGTTTTTCAGGTGGTCCGCACCGGCAAGGTCGAAGACTTGGGTGACGCGCTCGTTGGCTGTGCCATCCGCGTTGAGGTAGTTCGAGCGAATGATTTCATCGGCCAATAGGTCTGGAGCGAGCCTCGAGCGAAGCCCACGCTTGAACAGGACGCCGGCCTCTCCAAGAAGTCGCATTAGGCGACTGGCGTCCGGTGGCTCTATCCCCTCGGCTTTCAACAGGATGTTGAGCAGGCCTGGGTCGTCCGGAACGATGGGTTGAAGGAGTGCGATTACGCGCAGGATTGCCTTCAGCCTTGGAACGTCCTGCCCTGTAACCAAGGCAACGGTGATGACGTCCTGAAGGCTTCTCAGCACATAGGTACGGAACTCCTCTGCATTGCCAAGAAGCGCGAGCGACACACCATCGCGTGCGACCAACTGCGCTGCCAAGACAGTGACGAGCGGCGTGGTGTACGTTGCGCGCGCAATCTCGACAGCCGCTGCTGGTAGTGCCTTGCATTCGGCGAGGACGGATTCGGCCAGTGCTTGAGCTTGCTCCCGAGTCTGCGGACGCATATCAGCAAATCGGACCGAAGGCCCAGAGAGGCTTACGTCTGCAGCCTGCAGCCGCAGCGCTTCCTTCCCATAGGGGCGAAGCGATAGGAGCAATCGCGTGCGGTTCTCGGGAACAGCCGCGTACCTGAAGAGGATACCAAGGTCTTCACGTTCGTGCGCATCATCGACGACGAGTAGCGTCACGGACCCTCGGCTGTCGCGCAGCCTGTCCAGATGGTGGGCCTTGACCTCTTCGGTCGGCGACACAAACCGAACATGCAGGGGCGTGCTTTGCGCAAGCCGTTGGGTCACTTCGCGTAGAACGCGACTCTTGCCAGAGCCGGGTGCACCTACGAGACACGTTAGGACGACAGACTCGTCTTGGACGCAGTCAACAACCTGTGAGACTTCCTCGTCGCGACCGACGAGCGCCCAGGAGTGGTTGAAGAAGCGGTCGGAAACCAAAAACGGCTTGAAGAAGTCCCCGGGACTCTGAATAGGGCCCGGCTCATCAATGCCAAGCAGGTCGAGGCGCTGGCCACTGAAGTACCGGTCGACCAGGTCCAGGCGGTCGACCAACGGCAGGTCGTGAAGCCGTCGGGTGATGTCCTCTCGATCCCACAACTCCCAGCCAGCGTGCGCTGCCATAGCATCGCGAGAACTTGGGCTCGCAACGCTGGACAGCAGGAGCACCTTGAGGTCGGCGGCGTAGGTCTGCTCGGCCACCGCGGTATGGACCTTCTGAGCGCCGAACTCATTGACGCGCTTGCACTGAAACGAGTGGGTGCCGAAGGGGCCGGTGGCGAAGATATCGATGCCGTGCTGCTTGTGCCCTGTGCCCCCATAGCGATGCACCGTGCCTCCGTGGGGCTGGTACATCCGGTGCAAGAGGGCCGCGCAGAAGCTCTCAAACATCTCCGGCGGAAGGGCGGAAAGCGGCAGAGGCCGGTCGTGCGAGGTGGCGGTCTCGGCACGAGCGGCCACCGGTGCCGCTTGGTACCCGGCCGCCGCCAGGAGTTCGTTGTCCTTGGCCCGCACCAGCCGCTCCAGCGCCGGGATGTCGTTCGACCGCGGGCGCGAAAGCCCTTTCTCCCAACGGCTCACCGACTGCTGGGTGACACCAAGGGCGGTCGCCAGCTCTTGCTGCTTGGTGAACCCGGCAGCAACGCGTAGTCGAGCCAGAAGTTCGCCAAAGGCCGGGTAGGGAGCGGGTATATGGGGTGCTT
>Ga0066480_100346_pt1 | contig 16529 bp, 14 predicted proteins | sample LakWasM118_HOW13_2_FD_59556 | JGI IMG/M metagenome (GOLD analysis project Ga0066480, IMG submission 59556) | Freshwater sediment methanotrophic microbial communities from Lake Washington under simulated oxygen tension - Sediment Metagenome 118_HOW13 | ecosystem: Environmental > Aquatic >... | reverse complement strand
CTACCAGTCCATGCTCAACCCGGCCGTGATGGCGACCCAGGTCGACATCATCCAGAGCGACCGTGTGGCGCGTCGCGTCGTGCGCAACCTCAAGCTCACCGAGAACCCGCAGATTCGTCAGGAGTGGGAGGAGAGCGGCGACAAGGACAGCGACATTGAGACTTGGTTGGTTGAGGTGTTTCAGCGCGAGCTGGACGTCAAGCCGAGTCGTGAGTCCAGTGTCATCAGCGTGGCTTACAAGGCGCGTGATCCGCGCTTTGCCGCCGGTCTGGCCAACGCCTTCGTGCAGGCCTATGTCGAAACCTCGCTGGACTTGCGCGTCGACCCCGCCAAGCAGTACAGCAGCTTCTTCGACAACCGTGCAAAGGAGGCCCGTGACACTTTGGAGAAGGCCCAGGCTCGGTTAAGCAAGTTTCAGAGCGAGAGCGGCGTCATCATGACCGACGAGCGCCTCGATATCGAGACCCAGCGCCTCAACGAACTGTCGACGCAGTTGGTGACCATGCAGGCCGTCAGCTCGGAGTCGACCAGCCGCCAGGGGCAGGTCAGCTCAGGCTCGGTGGAAAAATTGCAGGAGGTCACGAACAACCCCTTGGTGGGGGCCTTGCGCGTCGATCTGGGTCGCCAGGAGGCGCGTTTGCAGGAGATCGGTGCCCGCCTGGGCGAAAACCATCCGCAAGTGATTGAGCTGCGCGCCAATATTGCCGAGCTCAAGCAGAAGATCGACGCCGAGATTCGCCGCATCGGCGGCGGCGTGGGCGTCACCAACGTCATCAACAAGCAGCGCGAGGCGCAGGTGCGCTCCGAACTGGAGGCACAGCGTGCCAAGGTGCTGAAGATGAAGCAGGTGCGCGATGAGGGCACCGTGATCCAGCGCGACATCGAGAATGCCCAGCGCGCCTACGACACCATCCTGGCGCGGCTGACCCAGACCTCGCTGGAGAGCCAGGCTACGCAGAGCAGCGTCACCGTGTTGGCGCCCGCCACACCGCCGATGCTTCCCTCGTCGCCCAAGATGCTGTTGAACTCGATTCTCTCGGTATTCCTCGGCGGCCTGCTGGCCCTGAGCGTGGTGCTGGTGCTCGAGCTGCGTGATCGCCGGCTGCGCTCGGCCGATGACGTTGTCGCGATGCTGGGCCTGCCGGTGATTGGCGTGCTGCCTTCGCTGAACGCCAAGGACAGCAAGAAGAAACGTGCAGCCCAGGCGCTTCAGCACCGCCTTGTCGGCCAGATCGCCGCACCGAAGACAGGAAACTGACGCCATGAGTGCAACCCAAGAATCCGCGCTGCACCAAGCGCCCAATGCGGCTGCGTCGGTCGTCCATGACCGCTCGATTGGCGACATCATCGCCTCTACCCGTAACCTCACGGCCGAACAGGTCGAGCGCATCGCCGAGCATCAGCGCAAGACCGGCGTGCGCTTTGGCGAGGCCGCCATCGCACTGGGCTTTGCCAATGCCGATGACGTGCTGTTCGCACTGGCGCAGCAATTCCACTACCCCTACGCGGCCGAAGCGCAACGCAACGCCAGCCCCGAGCTGGTAACGCTGAACCAGCCCTTCTCGTACCAGGCCGAGGCCTTTCGCGCCATCCGTCCGCAGATCATGATGCGCATCTTCGGCGAGGGCAGCAAAGAGCGCAGGGCGCTTGCCGTGGTCAGCCCCGAGGCCGGCGATGGCAAGACCTATTTCGCTGCCAACCTGGCAGTGGTGCTGGCCCAGTTGGGTGGTCGAACCCTGCTGGTTGATGCCGATCTGCGCGGCCCACGTCAGCATGAGGTTTTCAACGTCACCAACGAGGCGGGGCTCTCGGGCGTGCTGGCCGGCCGGGTCGAAACCCAGGTGGTCAAGCAGATCGCCAACGTGCCCAATCTGTTCCTGCTGCCGGCCGGGGCCACGCCGCCCAATCCGCTGGAGCTGGTGGAGCGGCCGGCTTTCGGTCTGCTGCTGCACGAGCTGACGGGCAAATTCGACCATGTCATCGTTGATACCCCGGCGGCTCAGTTTGGCGCCGATGGCGAAGTGATCGCCGCACGCTGTGGTGGCGCGCTGATCGTGGCGCGCAAGAACGAATCCAGGGTGCAATCGCTGCAGGAGCTGGTGGCCAGTTTGGGTGATCTCGGCACCACGATCGCCGGTGTGGTGGTCAACGAGCATTGAGAAGGCGGGCGGTCGTACTCGAGCGGGTGGGGCTGCAGCATGCAGCGCCCGGCCAGCCCATCTGCCGATGCCCATGGACTATTCGATACAGCGATACATGATGAAGCCGCATGCAGCCATCGATCACCGCAAATGGTTGCCCTGGCTTCCAGTCATTCTCGGCATGGCCCTCATGTATGGGCCAACCCTGTTCGACCTGTTCACCACGGTCTGGAACACGGATGAGCAGGGGCATGGCCCGCTGGTGCTGGCGATCGCGATCTGGCTGATCTGGCGCCGCAAGGAGGAGCTGTTCGATGCCGATGGCGGCACGCTTCGGCCAGTGTCAGGCTTTGCCCTCATCCTGCTGGCTGCGTTTTTCTATTTCCTCGGGCGTACGCAGGACTACCTGTTCATGGAGGCCGGCTCGGTGGTCATCATGTTGGTTGGCCTGGTGTTGGCCCTGCGCGGCACAAAGGCACTGCTGAGCATCTGGTTCGCGCTTTTTTTCATGCTGTTCATGGTGCCGCTGCCCAACAGCGTGGTGGACCTGCTGACCCAGCCCATGAAGATGGCGGTGTCCTATGTCGCAGAGCAGATCCTCTTTGCGGCCGGCTACCCGATCGCGCGTTCAGGTGTGATGTTGCACATCGGCCCCTACCAATTGCTGGTGGCTGATGCGTGCGCGGGCCTGCACACCCTCTTCACGCTTGAAGCGCTGGGCCTGCTGTACCTGAATGTCGTGCGACATGCCTCGGCGATTCGCAATATCTCGCTGGCCATCCTGATCGTGCCGATCTCCTTCACCGCCAACGTCATCCGCGTCATGACGCTGACCCTCATCACCTACTACCTGGGCGACGAGGCAGGGCAGGGCTTCCTGCATGGCTTTGCGGGCATGGTGTTGTTCTTGAGCGCGCTGATGCTCATCATTGCCGCTGACTCGGTTGTCCGGGTTGGCGTGCGCGCCGGCAAGGTGCACGAGCCTTTCGAGGCAGTACCAAAGTAATCCTGAGCGCTGCAGCGCCGAGTTTTTGAATCCGTAGGAAGGTTCTCCATGAGTAAGAAGGTTGCGCTGATCACCGGCGTCACAGGTCAGGACGGCGCCTATCTGGCGGAGTTGCTGCTGGGCAAGGGCTACGAGGTGCATGGCATCAAGCGCCGCGCCTCGTCCTTCAATACCGATCGCATCGACCATCTGTATCAGGATCCGCACGTCGACAACCAGCGCTTCAAACTGCACTATGGCGATCTGACAGACTCCACCAACCTGATCCGTATCGTGCAGGAAGTGCAGCCCGACGAGATCTACAACCTCGCGGCCATGAGCCATGTGGCCGTGAGTTTCGAAAGCCCCGAGTACACCGCCAACGCGGATGCCCTGGGCACGCTGCGCTTGCTGGAGGCGATCCGCATCCTGGGGCTGGAGAAGAAGACGCGCTTTTACCAAGCGTCCACGTCCGAGCTGTATGGTCTGGTGCAGGAAATCCCGCAAAAGGAGACCACGCCCTTTTACCCGCGCAGCCCCTACGCCGTCGCCAAGATCTACGGCTACTGGATCACGGTCAACTACCGCGAGGCCTATGGCATCTACGCTTGCAACGGCATCCTCTTCAACCATGAAAGCCCGCTGCGCGGCGAGACGTTCGTGACGCGCAAGATCACCCGTGCGGTGGCGCGCATCGCCCTGGGGCTGCAGGACTGCCTCTACCTGGGCAATCTCAGCGCCCTGCGCGATTGGGGCCATGCCAAGGACTATGTCGAGATGCAGTGGCTGATGCTGCAGCAGGACAAGCCTGAGGACTTCGTCATCGCCACCGGCGTGCAGTACAGCGTGCGCCAATTTGTTGAGATGGCCGCCGCTGAGTTGGGCATCAAACTTGGATTTGAAGGCCAAGGCGTCGATGAGGTGGCAAAGGTGCTTGCGGTGACGGGCGACAAGGCCAAGTGCAAGGTGGGCGACGTGATCGTCAAGGTCGATCCGCGCTACTTCCGTCCCACCGAGGTCGAGACCTTGCTGGGCGACCCCAGCAAGGCCAAGGAAAAACTGGGCTGGGTGCCCAAGATCACCTTGCCCGAGTTGGTGGCCGAGATGGTGCTGGCCGACTACACCTCGGCGCGCCGCGACAGCCTCGTCAAGCTGGCTGGATTCCAGGCCTATGACCACCATGAGTGACACCAAGCCCTTGGGGCCGGACAGCAAGATCTTTGTGGCCGGCCATCGCGGCATGGTCGGCAGCGCGCTGGTGCGCAAGCTCGCCGAGCGAGGTTTCGGCCAGGTGATCGTGGCGGGGCGCAAGGAACTCGATCTGCTGGATCAGGCGGCCGTGCATGCCTATCTGCAGGCGCAGCGTCCCGACTACATCTTCATTGCTGCGGCCAAGGTGGGAGGCATCCAGGCCAACAACCTCTACCGTGCGGACTTCCTCTATCAGAACCTCATGATCGAGGCCAATCTGATCCACGGTGCGCACCTGGCCGGCGTGCAGCGCCTGATGTTCCTGGGCTCAAGCTGCATCTACCCGCGCGACTGCCCGCAGCCGATCCGAGAGGACTACCTGCTCACCGGCCCGCTGGAAGCCACCAACGAGCCTTACGCCATCGCCAAGATTGCGGGCATCAAGCTGGCCGAGTCCTACAACCGGCAGTTCGGTCGCGCCTATGTTAGTGCCATGCCCACCAATCTGTACGGGCCTAACGACAACTACGACCTTGCCAACAGCCATGTGCTGCCGGCCCTGATCCGCAAGGCCCATGAGGCCAAGCTGCGTGGCGACGCCAGCTACGTGGTTTGGGGCACCGGCACGCCGCGCCGAGAGTTTCTCTATGTGGACGATCTGGCCGATGCCTGCGTGCACTTGATGCAGACGAACGCGCAGGATGCGCTTGTCAACATCGGCGTGGGCAGCGATGTCTCGATCCGCGAACTTGCCGAGACGGTGATGGACGTGGTGGGATTCAAGGGCGAGCTGGTCTATGACAGCAGCAAGCCCGACGGCACGCCGCGCAAGCTGCTGGATGTCTCGCTGCTGGCCGACCTTGGCTGGACGGCCAAGACCGGCTTGCGCGAGGGCATTGCCCTGGCTTACGCCGATTTCCTGGCGCGCGGCATCAGCGCAGGGTGAAAGGGGAGCACGGCATGTTGCGACGTTCCTTCCTCGCATCCGTCGTCATGGTGGCGACGGCCGGCGCCGCGCAGGTGCTCAAGCCTCGGCCGGATACCGGCCCCTCCCGCTTCGGCAAGCTGGACGACATCGTGCCCAAGCAGTTTGGCACCTGGCAGATCGACCCCTATGCGGGTGGCGGTGGCGTGGTGAACCCCTCGCTCGAGAAGGTGCTCAACACGCTCTATTCCGATCAGCTCTCGCGCACCTATGTCAACAGTGCCGGCCAGCGCGTCATGCTGAGCCTTGCCTATGGCCGTCATCAGAGCCGCGATCTGCAGGTGCATAAACCCGAGGTCTGTTATGTGGCCCAGGGCTTTCAGCTACTGTCCTCGGCCAAGGTGGCGGTGGCCACGCCCTTCGGCGCCTTGCCGGCCATGCGCATAGTCGCCAAGCAGGGCGGACGCAACGAGCCCGTCACCTACTGGATACGCATTGGCGATAAGGTCATCCGCGGATGGTGGGAGCAGAACCAGGCGCGCGTGGCCTACGGTCTGCGCGGTCTGGTGCCCGATGGTCTGCTCGTGCGCGCCTCCACCATCGACAGCAACTCTGCCCGTGGCTTCGAGATCCAGGAGCGTTTCATGGCCGAACTGGTGGCGGCCGTCGCACCCGAGAATCGCCCCATGTTTGTGGGTGCTGCCGGCACCGCAGGGGCCGCCTGAACAACAGCATGAAGATCAGCGTCGTCATCCGTACCCTCAACGAGAGCAAGCACCTGGCTGCGCTCCTGCAGGGCATACAAAGTCAGCAGTTGGGCGAGCACAGCGTCGAGACCGTGATCGTCGACTCCGGCTCCACCGACGGTACTCTCGAGGTCGCAGCGCGTTTCCCCGTCAAGGTGTTGGGCATCAAGAAGGAGGAGTTCTCCTTCGGCCGCTCTCTCAACATCGGTTGTGCCGCGGCCACGGGAGATGTGCTGGTGTTCGTCAGTGGCCATTGCATCCCGGTGGACGAGCATTGGCTGGCCGAGCTCGTCAAGCCCATCGCTGCCGGCCTGTGCGTCTCCAGCTATGGGCGTCAAATCGGCGACGAGACCAGCCACTTCAGCGAGCGGCAGATCTTTGCCAAGTACTTCCCCGCCGAGGACAAGCTGCCGCAGGAAGGCTTTTACTGCAACAACGCCAATGCCGCCGTCCTCAAGAGCGTCTGGGCCGAGCACCACTATGACGAAGAGCTCACCGGTCTTGAAGACATGCATCTCGCCAAGCGCCTGGTAGCGCTGGGCCACAAGATTGGCTACACCTCGCGCGCGACCGTCTACCACCTCCACAGCGAGACTTGGAGCCAGGTGCGTCGCCGCTTTGAGCGCGAGGCTATCGCGCTGCAGTTCATCATGCCCGAAGTGCACCTTGGCCTCGGCGACGTGCTTCGCTACTTCTTCAGCGCGGTGCTGCTGGATCTGGGCGCGGCGCTGCAGGAGCGCCAGACCCGTCCGAACTTTGCCGACATCCTGCGCTACCGCTACAACCAGTTCCGCGGCGCCTACAAGGGCAACCATTTTCACCGGCGTCTCTCGCGCGAGGTGAAGGAAGCCTATTTCTATCCGCGCTAAGTACCCACTCAACCCATTCGTACCGCCATGACATCCGCAGCCAAACCCCGCATCGTTGCCCTGTTGCCCATGAAGGCCAACAGCGAGCGCGTGCGCGGCAAGAATTTCCGGGACTTCAACGGCAAACCCCTGTTTCGCTGGATCCTCGACACCCTGCTGGCGGTGGAGTTGATCGATGAGGTCATCATCAATACCGATGCACGCGAGATCCTGGCCGAGAACGGTTTAGTGGACGGCAACCGCGTACGCATCCGCGACCGCAAGCCTGAGATCTGTGGCGATTTCGTCAGCATGAATCTGGTGCTGGCCGACGACGTGGCCAATGTGCCGGCCGACGTCTATGTGATGACGCATACCACCAATCCGCTGTTGTCCGAGCGTTCGGTGCGCGGAGCCATCGATCTCTATCTGAAGGGCGTGGCAGAGAGCAGCTGCGACTCGGTCTTTACCGTCAACAAGTTCCAGACGCGCTTCTATCGTGCCGACGGCAGCGCCATCAACCACGATCCCAACAACCTCATTCGGACCCAGGACCTCGAGCCCTGGTACGAAGAGAACTCGAATCTCTACGTGTTTTCGGCCGACAGCTTTGCCAGCACGAATGCCCGCATCGGCCAGCGCCCCAAGATGTACGAGATGGGCCGCACCGAATCGGTGGACATCGATGACCAGGAGAGCTGGCATATGGCCGAGGCCATGAGCAAGTACATCCAATCTCAACAGGCTTGAATCGACATGACGCTCAAAGTACTCGTCACCTGTCCACCCATGCTGGGCATGATCGAAGCGTTCCGCCCGCTGTTCGAGCAGCGCGGCGTGGAAGTGACGGCTGCCAAGGTGGTGCAGACCCTCAGCCAGGATGAGCTCTGCGAGCTGCTGCCGCAGTTTGACGGCTGGATCATTGGCGACGACCCAGCGACCCGCCGAGTCTTCGAGGCTGGCAAGGCCGGGCGCCTGAAAGCGGCCGTCAAATGGGGCATCGGCGTCGACAACGTCGACTTCACCGCCTGCAAGGATCTCGGCATTCCCATCACCAACTGCCCGAATATGTTCGGTGGCGAGGTTGCGGATGTGGGCATGTCCTACCTGGCCGCACTCGCGCGCGAGACCTACACCATAGACCGCGGCGTGCGTGCCGGCGGCTGGCCCAAGCCGCGGGGCCTCTCGTTGGCCGGCCGCACGCTGGGCCTGATCGGCCTGGGCGATATCGGGCGCAACCTCGCGCGCCGCGCCCTCGCGGCCGACATGAAGGTGGTGGCCTACGACCCCTTCTACCAGGGCGAACTGCCGCCCGAGGTCCAGCGCGCCAGCTGGCCGGCGCGGGTGGGCGAGGCCGACTTCCTCGCCTTCACCTGTGCCCTCACACCGGCCAACACCCATATGCTCAACGCCGAGGTACTGGCCCAATGCAAACGCGGCGTGCGCATCACCAATGTGGCGCGTGGTCCGCTGATCGATGAGCAGGCCCTTGTCGCGGCGCTGCAATCGGGCCAGGTGCATTCGGTGGCGCTGGACGTGTTCGAGATCGAGCCCCTGCCCATGGCCTCGCCGCTGCGCGACTTGCCCAACACCATCTTCGGCTCGCACAACGGCTCGAACACGGTGGACGGCGTGGTGCGCTGCAGCCACTTTGCGATTGAAAAGTTGCTGGCCTACCTGGGCGTGCCGGAGGCGGCATGAGCCAAGGCAGGGCCGTCGCCGTCATCACCGGTGCTGCTGGCGGCATCGGCGCGGCCCTGCTTGAAGCCTTCGAAGGTGCCGGTTGGGAGGTGATCTCCACCGACACCCGCCCGCTCGCCCGCCCTGGCCACGTGGTGGGCGATTTGGCGGACGCAGCCGCACCCGACAGCACTGCAGGCCAAGCGCTGCTGGGCGCCTTGCGCGCCGCCACCCAGGGGCGGGCCAAGGCGGTGGTGCACAACGCCGCCTGGCAGGTCGTCAAGCCCAGTGCCGAGCTCACCGCAGCCGATTGGGCCCAGACCCTTGGTGTGAATCTGCTCGCACCCTTCTGGCTCACCATGGCGCTGCGCGAGGAACTGGTGCGCAACCAGGGTTCCATGCTCGCCATCTCCAGCATCCACGAGCGCCTTACCAAGCCCGGCTTCGTGGCCTACGCCACCAGCAAGGCGGCGCTGTCCGGCATGGTGCGCGCCATGGCGGTAGACCTGGGCGCCGGCCTGCGCTGCAACGCGCTGTGCCCGGCCGCCATCGCCACCCCGATGCTGCGGGCCGGTTTCAAGGGCCGCGAAGCCGCCTACCGCAAACTCGAAGCGCACCACCCAGTGGGGCGCGTGGGCACGCCCGCCGAAGTGGCGGCCACCGCGCTCTTCATGTGCTCGGATGCGGCGCGCTTCATGAACGGCGCCTGTGTGGACCTGAGCGGCGGTATCAGTGCGCGCCTGCACGATCCGGTGTGAGCCGCGCATGAACGCGCTGCTCTCCCGGCTCTGGCACTCTCCCACTTTCACCACCTGGGGCAGCCTGCTCGTGCGCCTGGGCGGCGTGGTGCTGGTGCTGCCCTGGGTGCTGGCCAGCTACAGCGCCGCCGAGGTCGCGGTGTGGCAGCTCTTCAGCAGCGTGTTCACCCTCGCGCTGATCTTCGACTTCGGTCTCGCGCCCACCTTCACACGCATGCTCTCGTTTGCGCGCGGTGGCGCCACGCTCGCGGCCATTCAGGCCATGCCGCGGCAGATGCAGCGGCAGCAGTTGCGCGGAGCGCCCATGGCCGCCTCAGTTGGTTCAGCTGTTGCTGAATGCCCGGCCGATGCCGCCGCCGACACGCTGGCGTGCGCCTATGCGCTGCTGCGCTGGTTGTATCCGCGGCTGGGCCTGGGCGTCTTGTTGGTGCTGGGCGTGGCCGGCAGCTTTGCCATTGCCGGCCCGATCGCGGCGACCGCCGCGCCCGGCGAAGCATGGCTGGCCTGGGCGCTGGTGCTGGCCACCACCGGCGCCGGCTTCATGGGCAATGCCTACGCGGTGGCGCTGCAGGGCATGAACAGCATCGCGGTGCTGCGACGCTGGGAGGCGGCCATGGGCTTGGCCCAGATTGCCAGCACCCTGACCGTGCTTGCCCTGCATGGCTCTTTGCTGGCCTTGGTGGCCAGCTACCAGGTTTGGATACTGCTCAGTGCGCTGCGCAACAGGATGCTGATGCGTGCGCTGCACCCGGCCTTGGCGGCCGTTCCCGCCGGGCGCGAGCCCGCCATGCTGCGAGCGCTGTGGCCCGCCGCCTGGCGCAGCGGGCTGGGCGTGGTGATGGGGCAGGGCATCATCCAATCCAGCGGCTGGGCCTATGCGCAGATCGCTCCGGTGGCCGAGGTGGCTTCCTATCTGCTGGCGCTGCGCCTCATCACCATGGTCAGCCAGTTTGCCCAGGCGCCTTTCTACAGCAAGCTGCCCCATCTGGCCGAACTGCAGGCACGCGGCGAGCGCGGCCAGCAGCTCGCGCTGGCGCGCCGCGGCATGCGTGCCGCCTACTGGGTATACGTGGCCGGCGCGGCGGCCTTGGCGGTGCTCGCGGTGCCGCTGCTGGCGATGCTGCATAGCAAGACAGCGTTCGTGCCGGGCAGCGTCTGGGCGCTCATGTGCGCGGCCTTTTTCGTGGAGCGCTTTGGCGCCATGCATCTACAGCTCTACAGCCTCAGCAACCACATCGTCTGGCATATCGCCAACGGCGTTACCGGCTGCCTGATGCTGGGCCTCGCGCTGCTGCTTTATCCGCAGTTGGGCATGGCGGCCTTTGCCCTGGCCATGTTGCTGGCCTACGCGGGCTTCTATGCGATCTACTCGGTTGCGCACTCGCGGCGCGCCTTCCAATTCAACCTCTGGAGCTTCGAGCGTGGCATCTCGCTGCCGCCGGCGCTGGCCTTGCTGGCCGCGCTGGGTTGCGCCCGCCTGGTTGTTCCCGCACTGAAAGTTCTCTGACGTGAGCGATAGCACCACCAACTCCGATCCCTTGCTGAGCCAACGCGATGTGCTCAACCCCTACCGCATCGGCCTGGGCTTCATGCTGCGTCGCCTCAAGTGGGACCTGAACCCGCAGAGCTGGCGCTCGCGTGCGGTACTGCGCGCCCGCAAGGACAGCCACGCCGGCCAGAAGGCGGTGATCCTGTGCAATGGCCCCAGCCTGCTCAAGGTGGATTTCGATGCATTGCAACGCTCGGGTGTGTACTGCTTCGGCCTCAACAAGATCAACCTGCTGTTCGACAAGACCAGCTTCCGCCCGGCCTGCGTGGTGGCCGTGAATCCGTTGGTGCTGGAGCAGAACCAGGGCTTCTACAACGAGACCGACCTGCCCCTGTTTCTGGACAGCCATGCGGCCTCTTTCGTGAAGGGCCGGCCCAACGTGGCCTTCCTGCACAGCAATGTGTTCCCGATCTTTGCGCGCGACGTGAGCATCAGCCTGTTCCAGGGCTACACCGTTACCTTCGTGGCCCTGCAACTGGCCTTCCACATGGGCTTTCGCGAGGTGGCACTGGTCGGCGCGGACCACAACTTCGCCACCAAGGGCCCGGCCAACAAGACCGTTGTGTCCGGCGAGAAGGACGAGAGCCATTTCGACCCCAACTACTTCGCTGGCGGCGTCAAATGGCAGCTGCCCGATCTGTTCCAGAGCGAAGTGGCCTATACCATGGCGCGGGACATGTACGCGGCCTTTGGCGGCCGGGTGGTGAATGCCACCGAGGGCGGCAAGTTGGAAGTGTTCGAGCGCGCCGCACTGACCGAGTTTTTGCAGAATTCATCGGGAGCCTAAAGTGGTCACTGGAATCAGCCCTGCAATAAACCAAAAGTATGGGGCCAGAGTGGCGGCGGTCGCATCAAAGTATTCGTACTTTGATATGGCTTTCCTTATGCTCCTGCCCACAATAATTAACCTTCCAGCAGTGCTGGGAGGCGGCGGGCGTTTCTTGTCCGCAGCTGTTCTGTGGATCCTGTTTGTTAAAAATATTTCCTTGGCGCAACTAGGGTCTGCCGCTGTTGTCGCCCATCTTCGCAGATTCAGTAGCTCCTATTGGGGGTCAAGAAATGCCCTCTTGCCGCTACTGTTATGCCTAGTCATGCTCGTTCTGTTTTCGGACATTCGCGGTTACTTTACCGGCGTTGCGTCGCCGGTTGCTTATTTGGGGCAATTCTTTTGGATGGTCTCCATTGCTTTCTTTGCATATTCGGCTATCGCTAGAGCGAGAACCCCTCAACACATCGAGGCAATGGTGCTTTCATTGGCTCTTGGATTCGCGCTACTGCTTGCTTGTAATTTGGCGATGGTGGCAGCGGGTGTGCATAGCCAGCAGGGGGCGTTGGAGGCCGGCCCAAACAAACTTCTTTCCATTGTTGGTATTAATATCTCCAGAATCAGATCCCCGCTGAGCGGTGGATTGAATAATTTTGCGGCTGTATCGGCTCTCACATTTGTAATGGCCGTTGGCATTATTTTTTCGCGCAAGGGGATCGCTCGATACGCTGGAACGCTGTCGGCGCTGATGGGGTTGGCATGTATGGTGCTCGCCGATAGTCGCGCAGTCATAGCAGCGTCGATGCTTGCCTTGCTGATTGGATTCGCATGCGTACGTAAGCGCAGTCTTCGGAAAATTGCTCCCAAACTTATCTATTTGCTGCCGTTATTCCCGATCTTGTTTGTGTGGTTAATACCTATTCTGCAAGATTCAGGCGCACTTGCCTGGCTGCAACGTGAAGGACGTTTTGCTGAGAAGCTCGGAATAGCCAGTGGTAGAGAGGTGATCTGGGGCGGAATATTCGATGTTGCCAAGACCTTCAATCCTATACAAATAGTCGGGTACGGGACCTATGGGCAAGTCGTTTCCGGAGCAACGAGGGATTACGCATGGATCTTCTCCGAAACTATTGCATCGACTAGTCAAAGTCCCCATAACGCTGTATTGCAGATATTTATCGACCTGGGCTATGTTGGCTTATTTGTTTGGCTGGTGTGGTTGAATAAAATTGTGGCTGGACTGATGTCGTGCATGGATGCGTCCGATGCCGGGCAATCCTCTGTGCCGAAGTCTGCCATTTATTCACTTGCGCTTGGGTTTTTATTCATAGTGCTGGGTGGAATGACGGAGTCGGCGGGAACAATTTATTTTCCGGATGTTTTCTGTTATATGATTATTTTGACTATGTGGCTTGTAAGGTTTTCTGTTCTGACAGCAGACGGCAAGCGCTTAGCATCAGTTTATTGAGCCTCGGAGTGGCAGCGTATTATGTTTTCGATAAATTCAGGGTGCGCTGATTTTTGGTTTTGGGTGGCTTGATGAAGATTTCCATTATTACAATTACTTGGAATGCAGAAAAATTCATAGAGCGTACTGTTCGTAGCGTTGTTGATCAGGATTTTTGTGACATTGAGTATATTTTGATAGATGGCGGTTCTACCGACGAAACTCTGAAAGTTGTAGATCGATACCCTGGTTTGTTTGCGCATGTGGTTTCAGAGGCTGATAAAGGTATCTCCGACGCGTGGAATAAGGGTTTGGCACTTGCAACTGGTGATGTAGTCTCTTTGCTCAATGCCGGCGATGAATATTGTCAGGGTACATTGACATCCGTCGCATCGATGTTTGCAGGTGATGCGCACGTTGGTGTCATATATGGAGACACTGTTTTGGTTGGAAGTGCGGGTGAAGTCGTGGCAATGAATAGAGGCAGATTCCATCCTTGGTTGTACTCCGGTGGACCTGGGTTCTATCATCCTTCTTTGTTCGCCCGGCGGCGTGTTTATTCCAAGGTCGGAGGGTTTGGGCTAGGATTTAAGTATGCAATGGATGCTGATTGGATATTCCGCGTATTGAAAGCTGGCGAACGCTTGGTGTATTCGCCGCACAAGGTCCGAATGCTTGATGATGGCATCAGCGTCCAGGCCAGGTTTAAGGCGTATGGGGAATATCTCCAGTGCCTGGCTGCCGAAGGTAATCCAAAGTCGTGGCCGTATTTGTCCATGCTCTCTACTGCTGCACGAGGTCTCGCAAAAACACTTGTCGGCAGAGGTCGAGGATGAACAGATTCCGCATTCGATGCAAAGTCCAATTCGGATTGTTTGCTATCTTCCTATTTCGCTTCGTGCTGAATGTACTGCCGGGCTCCGGACTTCGAGTGGCATTACTTCGACTGCCTGGAAATAGTATTGGAAGAAATGTCGGATTGCATCGCGGGCTTTGGATTACATGGCCGATGAATATTTCAATCGGTGATAATTCGACGCTGAATATGGGCACATTCCTAGATTCGCGTGCGCCTGTTCATATTGGGTCTAATACAATGATTGGACATCGTTGTTCAATATACTCGGCAAGTCACGATTTGAATGAGGGTTCATTCGGGACTGTGAAGAAGGCCGTGACGATTGGGAGTCGAGTTGTAATTTTCCCGCATTGTTTGATTATGCCGGGTACCGTCATTGAAGATGGCGCAGTCTTGCTGCCGGGGAGCGTGGCTTCAGGGCATCTCGCTGCCTTTGAGGTTTATGGCGGCGTGCCGGCTAAACGCTTGCGAAGCAGGATGACGGAACAGAGCTACTCGCTTGATTACACGTATTGGTTCCCAAATTCGTGAAACGAATCGTATTTGTTCTTGCTGGATTTAGTTTTCCGCCAAGGGAAGGATTGCACGCACAAAGTGCGGAAATGATGCGTGCATTGAGAGCTCGCGGTTGGGATGTATCTTGCTTTGCAAGAACGCAGCGTGATGCCAGTGTTGACATCCCGGCTTTTTTGGATTGGGTCGGTGGACTTAGCAATTTTAAATTTTACCGATCCAAGCTTAACTACCCTCTCCAGCTCTTGGTATCGATAGCATCTAATTGGTTAGGCGTGCGTTCGATAATGGTACGTGATATTCGCGCGGCGTTGAATGTAGGTGATGGAGTGGTTTGTCACGTCGAAGGAATACCGCTGTTTCCATTGGTAAACATGATGGGCGCGCGTGTTTTGGTACTCAGCGAAGTGGATGCCTGGTCGTTAAGGCAAACTCGGCTTTCGAAGATGCGCAGGCTGGGTTTGCGCTTTTTCTTGCTGACGTACGCGGCGCTCTCAAGGTTTGTTGAGAGGTCTATTTTGCCTCGGGCTTCCTTTTGTCATGTGGTTTCCCCCGGTGATATGAAGTATTTGGCGGACTTGGTCCCTGCGGCAAATCTGACTTGCATCCCCGTCGCGCTTCCTGCGATGGAATTGCGGCGCCCACACGGTGTTCTAATTCCTGGCGAGTTGAATTTGGTTTTCTGGGGTGATATAGGTGTTGGTCATATACGGGCGGGGCTGATGTGGCTGCTTCTTGATGTCCTGCCTCTGCTCGCGGCTAAGGGTTTGTCGGTTAAATTGAAGGTCTTGGGTCGGCAATTGCCAGACGATGAGTTGCGAAAGTGCGGGGGGGCAGCGGAATTTGTGACTTGGGTTGACGATGTTCCGGCCGTATTGAGTTCTGCGAATGCCGTTGTATTGCCTGATAAAAACGGGACAGGGCTAAAGAATAGAACTTTGCAGGCGATGGCTTGTGGCGTGCCTGTCGTCGGTTCAGAGTTCGCATTCGAGGGGGTCCCGGTAACAAGCGGAGTCCACGCATTTGTGTGCTCTGAGTCATTTGCTTTTGCAGAAGCGCTTTTCGTTATTTCTAACCCTACTTTTGACAGCGAGGGTATGGGCGCTGCGGGGCGGGCTTTTGTTGAGGCCAGGTATTCACTCGGCGCGGTTGCCGATCAGTGGGAAAGCGCGTATTCGGTCGCCTTGAATCGGCCCGCAAATTGAAAGCGGGCGGGTAGGTAGATATGAAAGTGCTGATCTACGGCATCAACTTCGCGCCCGAACTCACCGGCATTGGCAAATATTCAGGCGAGATGGCGCAGTGGCTGCTGGCGCGCGGCCATGAGGTTGAGGTGGTGACGGCGCCGCCGTATTACCCGGCCTGGCAGCGTGGGCCCGGCTACCCGGCCTGGGGTTATCGGCAGGAGTCCTGGGGCGAAGCTGCGGACGATGGTCGGCAGCTGCGCGTGACGCGCTGCCCGCTCTGGATACCGGCCAAGCCCTCGGGCCTGAAGCGCCTGCTGCACCTGGCCTCGTTTGCGCTCGGCAGCGCCCCTGCGCTGTGGCGCGCGCTGCGGCGGCGGCCCGATGTGCTGATGGTGGTGGTGCCTACCCTGTTCACAGTGCCGGCGGCGCTGCTGGCGGCCCGCCGCCGGAAGGTGCCGGTCTGGCTGCATGTGCAGGACTTCGAGGTCGACGCCATGCTGGGCATGGGCATGGTGGGTGGCGGCCGTGGTTTGGCCGGCCTGGCCTACCGCTTCGAGCGCTGGTGTCTGCAGGGGCCGCAGCGCGTTTCCAGCATTACGCCCAAGATGGTGCAACGCCTGCTGGACAAGGGCGTGTCGGCGGCGCGCAGCCGCCTGTTCCCGAACTGGGTGGACTTGAGTGCCGTGTACCCGCTGCCGCGGCACAACAATGCCTTTCGCGCCGAGCTGGGCCTGGCCGACGACGAGGTGCTGGTGCTGTACTCGGGCAATATGGGCGAGAAGCAGGGGCTGGAGCTGCTGGTGGAGGCCGCTCGCCGCCTGCAGGGCGAGCCGCGGCTGCGCTTTGTGCTGGCCGGCGACGGTGGTGCGCGCGAGCGCCTGATGGCGCAGGCGCAGAGCCTGGGCCGCCTTCAGTGGCTACCGTTGCAGCCGAT
>Ga0066480_100311_pt1 | contig 17608 bp, 15 predicted proteins | sample LakWasM118_HOW13_2_FD_59556 | JGI IMG/M metagenome (GOLD analysis project Ga0066480, IMG submission 59556) | Freshwater sediment methanotrophic microbial communities from Lake Washington under simulated oxygen tension - Sediment Metagenome 118_HOW13 | ecosystem: Environmental > Aquatic >... | reverse complement strand
GCCCAGCAGATCGCTGCCGCGCAACCACATCGAGGCGCCGGTCTCGTCGTCGCGGCGCTGGTAGTCCAGGCTCAGCAGGCCCACCGGGCGATCGCCCAGGCGCACGCCGCTGTACTGGCCGAAGCGCGTGTTGTCGGCGCGCCCGCTGCCCAGCATGCCCAGCCCGAAATGGATGGTGGACTCAACCTCGCTGCCTTCGGCATGCACCGCGCCCAGCGCGGTGAGCAGCGCCAGGGTCAGTGCGGTCTGCCTTGCGTGAGTCATGATGGATGCTCTCCGAGTCTCAGCGCAGCATCAGGTGCGGCGTTGGATTGCTGACCGAGGGGTTGTTGGAACCATGCACCTGGGTGTGGCAGTTCATGCAACTGCGCCCCTGCCAGAGGTTCACCACGTTCTTGCCGCTGCTGGTGCCGCCGATGAGCGCCGGCTGGCCGGGCTGCAGCGGCGTGAAGACGCCGGGCTGCCCGCCCACCGCGCCCACGCCGCCGGCCACATGGGGCGTGTGGCATTGCTGGCACAGCATCGGCGGGCGCGACTTCAGCATCGCCTGCACGGTGCTGCCATGCGGGTTGTGGCAGCTCGCGCAATCCTCGCTGACCGGCTCATGCTGGTGCACGAAGGGGCCTCGCTTCTCGGCGTGGCAGCTGTAGCAGGTGGCATTGGTGCTGTCGCGCTTGGCCAGCTTGGGGCCCATCGAGCCATGCACATTGTGGCAATCGGAGCAGCTCATCTTGCCCTCCGGCACCGGGTGGTGCGAGGGTTTGTTGAGCTGCGCGCGCTGCTCCTTGTGGCAGGCGTAGCAGAGCTCGGTCTGGCTGGCCTTGGCGAGCGCGCGGTCGTTGTTGGTGTGGATCTTGTGGCAGCTGTTGCAGGCCACGTCGGCACTGTGGTGCTGGCTGCCGTTCCAGAGCGCGCGCTTGGCGTCCTTCTCGTGGCAGGTCTGGCACACCGCACTGCTCTCATGAGCAGGCATGGCCAGGGCCTTGCTGAACATGCGGTCGGGCTTGGGCTGGGTCTTGGCGCCCTTGGGCTTGTGCGCATGCGCCTCGCTGGGCCCGTGGCAGCTGATGCAATCGGGCACGCGCGCATCCTTGCTGGCGGCATGGGCCGAGCGGCTCATGTCGGGCAGGTCGTCGCTGTCATGACAGGTGACGCAGAAGGCGGCACCGGTCGGCTCGGCCTCGGCACGGGCCCAACCCGTGCAAGCCAGCAAGCTCACCGCAAGGGCTGCCATCCAAGCTGTGATACGCATTCGAACTCCCTGCGGGTCTGGCGAGCCGAGCCCGGCCGACGGCGCAAGCCGCCGGCCGCCCGGACACATCACTACTTCTGACCGTGGACGATGTCCACGCCCTTGAAGCCGCCACTGGCGTGGCAGTCATCGCAGGTCTCACGCGCACCGGCCAGGAACTGCGCCTGAGTCTTGTCGCCGAAGGCGGCACCACCGAAGGAGGTGACGTGGGCGATGGCCTTGCTCGAATCGTGGCAGGCGGTGCAGCTTGCCGCCTTGGGTGTGATCACCCTCCAAAGGCCGGGGTCGGTCACCCCCGTGTCCTTCTTCACCACCGACGCCAGCGGACTCAGATCCTGCTTGTACGAGTTGTTGACGTGGCAGACGTTGCAATTCACGCCCACACCCGGCCAGGCGACCTCGGCGGCATAGTTCTCCACATTCGCGGCCAGCGGTGCACCGCCAGTGGCCGAACTGCCGTCCTTGTTGAACACGCCCACCACGGTATTGCCGTGCGTGAACGGATAGGTCCGCTTCGAGTTGCCGTGGATGCCGTGGATCATGCGCTTGAACTGGTAGGACTCGTTCAGCACCAGACCATTGGTCATCACCGTCGACGACACCTTGTTGGCATCGTGGCAGACCACGCAGGCTTCCACGGTGTCACGTGCACCGCCGTGGAAGGCCTCGGCCAGGGTATTGGAACCCGAGGTCGTGCCCAGGGCGCCGTGGCAGACATTGCACTTCTCGCTCGCCACGATGACGCGGCGCGGTTGCAGCGTGCCACTCAGCGCAAGCTCCTTGAAGGTGTTCTTCACCACGGTGTTGACGAGCACCTTGGGCGTCACCTCAGGGCGCGGGTCGGTGGCCCACTTGACCTGCAGCTTGGGCTCCTTGATCTGGCCGATGCTCACCACGCGGGCGGTACCGAAGGCGACCGAGGTGGCCGTGTCGGGCGGCACCACGATGTCCACCGTGTAGTGGTTGCTGCCATCGTTCGTGCCCTTGTAGGCATAGACGTTGGCGGCGCTGCCACCGGTGTTGTTGGCGCTGAACTCGGTCACGCCCGCGGGCTGGCCGATCTGGTTCTGGTAACCCAGATAGAAGCGCAGATTGCCGAACTTGGTGGTGTTGGCGCAGGTCAGGCTCGCGCCCGTGCCGGTGCACTCCGAGGTCACCAGGTTGTAGGCGGCGTTGTTGTTGGTGGGATCGGAGAGGAAGTACTTGACGGTCACCTTGCGCGTGGCAGCGTCGTAGCTGGTGCTCTCGATGTTCATCTTGTACTTGGCACCGTTCTCCTCGTTCTGGTTCCAGTGCACGCGGTCCGAGCCGATATTGGTGCCGGCCTTGTGGCACTCGACGCACTGTGCGTTGCTCAGATCCTTGGCGGCCGCACCGGCCTTCACCAGCGTGCCGGCGTAGACCTTGTGGCTGGTCTCCCAGTCCGAGCCCGTGCCATTGGCGTGGCAGGTCAGGCAGGCTTCCTTGCTGGGCTTGTCCTTCCAGTTGTCACCCTGCGGGGTGGACGCGTTGGCACCCGAGTGGCAGACCGTGCAATTGCGCAGATCCTGCGGGAAGCCGACCTCGGCGAAGCCCACCTTGGTGTTCTGATAACCCCAGATGGTGTAGTCCTCGCCGCCCTTGCCGGCGTCCAGCTTGGCCTTGAGCAGCTTGCCGGCGTGAATCTTGTGCGCCATGGTCGCCAGGTTGAGGTTGTTGCCGCTGTTGGCATCCACCGTACCGGGGTTGTGGCACATCACGCAGTACTGCGTGTCGACGCGACCGCCGCCGTGCAGGGCGAGCTTCTCGTGGCAGCCGTTGCAGCTGGCCACATCGGTCATCTTGCGCGTCTTGCTCGGGTCGGTCACGGGCACCGACTTGCCGTTCGCATCGATGGTGAAGTCGAAGTAGGGATTCACCCGCACCGTCTCGCCGGCCGCATTCTGATAGCTCAGCTGGATCGCGACGCGGTGCGTCTTGGTGGCATCGAAGGCCACGCCATTGGTCTGGGCGGGGTCCTTGATGTCGGTCTTGAAGGTGTAGGTGTAGTAGCCGTCCGGGCTGGCCACCAGCTGCGCGGCGAGCAGCGCCGCATCGGTCTGCTTGCCGTCGGTGGTAGCCTGCATGGCCGTGGCCAGCACCGGCTTGTTGTTGGGGCCCACATTCGCCGCCGCGGTTTCCTTGCGGTAGATGTAGTTCACCCATTGGTCGGGCTCGCCATTGCTGCCCGGCACCAGCTTGGCGATCGCAAAGCTGACGTTGGTGATGGCCAGGCCGGTCTTGAGCTGGCCATCCGAGTAGATGGCGAAGTTCACCTTGGGCGGGCTGGCGATGGTGACGGCGGCCACGCCGGCGTCCTGCACCGTCAGGAAGGGCGCCGAGGTGTTGGTGGCGGTGTCATTGCTGGCCACCGCGGCCGCTTTGCTGAGCAGTTCCTTGACCGTCGGAGCCGGCGTGGGGGTGGGCGTGGGTGTCGGTGCAGGAGCCGGATCGGACCCGCCGCCGCCGCACGCTGCAAGGGCGATCGCCGTCATCACGGCCATGCCCCATCGAGTCAGCTGCTGCTTCATAGCTTTCTCCTTGTTCCAGGAACTGTTGCCATCGGTTCGGCCCGACGGCGATTCGAAATTCACATCACGCTTGTATCGACATGTTTGTGCGGGTCAGTTGTTCTCGATCAAGTCCGCATCAAGTGCCGGAAAAGAAGCCGATCGCCACCCCGGCCAGCAAGGTCAGACCCACCGCAATGAGGGTGAAACCCAACACCTTGGAGGCCAGCGTCATGGGCGCCGCCGGTGCGTCGACCACGTACTTCTGGAGTTCGCCGGACTTCAGCAAGCGCTCGTACTCCACCGCATGCTCGCGCCGGTAATGCTCCAGGCTCATCGTGCCGGTGAACATCACCACCTCAAGCGGGAACTTGTCGGGCCTGAAGTGGTTGTTGAAGAAGTGCACGGTGAACAGGAACACCACCGCCAGGAAGGCCTCCTCGCCATGGAAGATGGCCGCCACATTGAAGACCCAGCCGGGCAGCCAGGCGCCGGTGATATTGGGCAGCCACATCATCAGGCCGCTCACGCCGATGATGGTGACGCCCCAGAACGGCGCCCAGTAGTCGAACTTCTCCCAGTAGGTCCAGTGCTCGAACACCGGGCGCGGGCCCTTGCCGAAGAACCACTTGAACATGGCGATCATGTCCTTGCCGTCCTGCAGATTGGGCACCAGCGAATCCGGGCCGAAGATGCGGAAGGTCTTGCGCTTCTTCCAGATGCGCAGCGCGATATAGAACAGGTGCCAGAAGAACACGCCGGCAAAGATCACCGCATTGACGCGGTGGATCAGGCCCGCGACCTTGGGCCCGCCCAGCGCCTGCATCACCCAGGGCGCCCAGGCAGCATCCGGATAGAACAGCGGCATGCCGGTGAGCGTGAGGATCATCAGGCTGAGCGCGAAGCTGATGTGGGCCAGGCGCCAGATCGCACCGAAGCGCTTGAAATGCTTGCCCTGCAACTCGGGCGGCAGCGCATCCAGCTTGACATGGGGGCGCAGCTTGGCCTGCTGCCTGTCCTTGTACTCGCGGTAGAACCACAGCAAGGTGTGCAGCCAGAAGAAGCCGAAGGTGCCGACCAGCAGCTGCACCATGATCTGGTAGCCGATCCACATCTGCGGATAGCGCTCGAAGTCGTGCGGATGGCCGTGCGGCTGGAAGCTGGCGAAGCCCTTGGGCGCCTCGGCCAGCTCCTTCTTGCCGTTGTGGCAGGTCCGGCAGGTGTCCATGCGGTTGTCCGGATGGACCTTGGAATCGGGGTCCTTGGCCTCCAGGATGCCGTGGCTGCCGTGGCAGTCAAAGCACTTGGCGGTGTAGGCATAGCCCAGGGTGCTGATCTGGCCGTGGTAGGTGGCCTTGTAGGACTGGTAGTTTTCGGCGTGGCAGCTGCCGCAACTGGCGGTGATGGCCAGCTTCACCGCGCTGGCCGAGGTGTTGCCGATGGCGTGCGAGGTATGGCAGTCGGAGCACACCGCGGCCTTGCTGTCATGCTTCTCGAGCGCCGCCTTGCCGTGCACCGACTCCGCGTACTCGTCGAGTTCGTCGCTATGGCACTTCTCGCCGCACATGGCGGCGCTGTTGCTGCGCCAACGCGCGTGCTCGGTACTGCCCTTGGTGGGAATGGCGAAGCTGTGGGTGTCGTGGCAGTTGTCGCAGCTGGCGTTGACCTTGCTCGCGTCCTTCTTGCTCACGCGGGCATGGAAGGACTGCTTGTAGGCGGCAACGTTCTCGGCCACCAGGCCCAGGCGCGGCTTGGCGGCGGCGCTTCCGTCCTGCTTGGCCTGGTCCCAGAGCTGCTGGTGGCAATCGGCGCAGCTGGCCGACTTGGGCAGGGCCGCGCCATCCTTCTGGTGGCCATTGCCCGGCGCGGGTTGGTCCTTGATGGCGGTGTGGCAGGCCACGCATTCCAGCTTGGCGTGCACGCTCTTGCCATAGGCCTTCGCCGACATGGCCGCCAAAGTGCGCGGCTTGCCCTGCGCGTCCGGCACTTCAAGCTTGTGCGCGCCCGTGGCATGACAGCTCAGGCAGCCCTCGTTGTCGGCCACCGCACCCAGGCCCAACAAGGCCAGACCCAAACCGAGACCCAGTCGACGGGCCCATCGCCCAAAAGGAGTGCCGCGCATAGTTCTTCTTCTTTGGAGTTGTGCCGAGGCCCTTGGCAGGCCTGGAGGGGCCCGCCTGAGCGGGCCCAGCGGATGCTATGCCGCTAGTTGGACAGAATCCACTGCGCGAGGTTCTTGATCGCGTCGGCGTCCTTCGTATTGATGATCTTGTGCTCTTCCTCGGTGCCGTCGTCGAGTTTGACCTTGGGGCCGGTGGTCATGTTCTTGATGGCCTTTTCCTCGCCGTCGGCCTTGCCCTTGTACTTGGCGGCAATCTTCTGGAAGGACGGGCCCTTCTTGTCCTTGTCGACCGCGTGGCACTTGAAGCAGTCGTTCTTCTTGGCCAGCGCCTTGGCGGCATCGGCATCGGCGGCCTGCGCCCCATGCGGGACGGCAAAGGCGGCTGCGACCAGGGCACACAGGGCCCAGCGCGGTGAGAGGCTCTTGGATCTCATCTTCAACCTTTCAGTGCTTTGGACAAGCGCCGGATGGAGCACCGCGCGGCTCGGGCCACGCGCACTCCTATCGACAGGTCTAGCCTAACGGGGTGACGGCAAGTACACACTTGATCTAACGCAAGTGCTGATGGGGTGGGGCTGCAGAGCAACACCCACCCGGGGATAACCCTTAGGATCCGGCGCGTTTCGCCAGGATTTCAAAGGCCGGCAGGGTCTTGCCTTCCAGCACCTCCAGGAAGGCGCCACCGCCGGTGGAGATGTAGCCCACCTCCTTTTCGATGCCGTACTTGGCAATCGCCGCCAGGGTGTCACCACCGCCGGCGATCGAGAAGGCGCTGGACGCCGCAATGGCACGCGCGATGGTCTCGGTGCCATGGGCAAAGGCGTCGAACTCGAACACGCCCACCGGGCCGTTCCAGACGATGGTGCCGGCCGCCTTGAGCTGCTCGGCCAAATGCGCGGCCGTCTGCGGGCCGATGTCCAGGATCAGGTCATCCTCGGCCACCTCGGCCACCGGCTTCACGGTGGCCTCGGCATCGGCGGCAAAGCGCTTGGCCACCACCACGTCCACCGGGATGGGCACGGCCGCGCCACGCGCCTTCATGCCCTCGATCACCGCCTTGGCCTCGCCCACCAGGTCGTGTTCGGCCAGCGACTTGCCGATCGGCAGGCCGGCGGCGAGCAAAAAGGTATTGGCAATGCCGCCGCCCACGATCAGGCCGTCGACCTTCTCCGACAGGGCCTTCAGGATGGTCAGCTTGGTCGAGACCTTGGAGCCGGCCACGATCGCCACCAGGGGCCGCTTGGGCGCGGCCAGCGCCTTGCCGATGGCATCGATCTCGGCCGCCAGCAGCGGGCCGGCGCAGGCGATCTTGGCAAACTGGGCGATGCCATAGGTCGTGCCCTCGGCGCGGTGCGCGGTGCCGAAGGCATCGTTCACATAGATGTCGCACAGCGCCGCCAGCTTCCTGGCCAGCTCTTCGCTGTTCTTCTTCTCGCCCTTGTTGACGCGGCAGTTCTCCAGCAGCACCAGTTGGCCGGGGGCCACGCTCACGCCGTCGACCCAGTTGGCCAGCACCGGCACCTCGCGCCCCATCAGCTCGCCCATGCGCTTGGCGATCGGGGCGAGCGAATCCTCGGGCTTGAACTCGCCCTCGGTGGGGCGGCCCAGGTGCGAGGTCACCATCACCGCGGCACCGGCCTTGAGGGCCTGCTCGATGCAGGGGATGGAGGCGCGGATGCGCGTATCTTCGGTGATATTGCCGGCATCGTCCTGCGGCACATTCAGGTCGGCACGGATGAAGACGCGCTGCCCGGCCACTTGGCCGGCAGCAACCAGATCGGAGAAACGCAGGACGTTCATGATGGGCTTGCTTGGTTGGTAATCAGGGCGGCGCGCCAGCGGCGTCGCAAACCGCTAGCTTACCAACCCAGGCCCAGGCGCAAGGCCAGCATCACCGCCGTGCCGCTGACGATGGTGCCGAGAATGCCCCGCTTCCAGAAGAAATAGGCCGTGCCCACGGCCACGGCGAACAGGCGCGGATCCTGCCAGGTCGACACCAGCTGGCCCTTGGTCAGCACGATCTCGGGCACGATGACGGCCGCCAGCGCCGCCAGCGGCGCGTAGCGCAAGCCCTGCTTGGCCCAGTCGGGCATGGGCAGCTCGCGCCTGGGCAGCAGGAAGAAGCCCCGCGTCAGCAGCGTGATCAGGGCCAGACCGAGGATGCCCAGCGTTGCTTCCCAGTTGCTCATGCGCGCAGCTCCGGCTTGGCGGCGTCGGGCTTCCAATGGTCGAGCAGCAGGCCGATGGCCACGGCCGCGGCGATCGCCACGACGATGTTGAGCCGCAGCGGCAGCGCGTAGGCGGCCACCGCCGCGCAGCCCGCCACGCCCGCCGAGATCCAGGACTTGCCCGAGGACAGCAGCGAGTAGGTCAGGCCCAGCAACGCCAGCACACCGGCAAAGCCCAGGCCCCATTCGGTGGGCACACGGTCGGCGAGCAGGATGCCGGCGATCGAGGGCAGCTGCCAGGCACACCAATTCAGCGCCACGCCTCCCCAGTAATAGGGCTGCTGCGCCTCGGGCTCGGCCTGAGGGTCAGGAAAGCGCCGCATGAAGGCGACGTAATTGAGGTCGGCCGCGAAATAGCTCAGGGTCAAGCGTTGCCACCGCGGCAAATGCCCGAAGTAGAGGCGCCATTGGGCGCTGAAGATCACGAAGCGCAGGTTGACGCAGAAGGCCGTGGCCCACAGCACCCACAGCGGTGCGCCGCCAGCGATCAGCGGCAGTGCCGCCAGCTGCGAACTGCCGGCGAACACGATCAGGCTCATCAGCAGGGCCAACCACAGCGACAGCCCGCTCTTCACCATCGCCACACCGGTCACCAGCCCCCAGGCCGAGATGCCCAGGGTGATGCCCAGCATCTCGCGCGCGCCGCGCCGGAATTCGGGATGACGCCATTGCGCCCAAGGAGAAAAGCCCATACGGCGATTGTCGTATGGGCTCCGGGCCGGTGCCGCCGCCAGGGCTTGCGGCGTGCGGCCTGCGCTCAGTTGTTGAGCTTGCGCACCGTGCCGCTGCCGGCCGTGTGCATGCTGATCTCGGGGTTGCCCAGATAGCTGACACCACCGGAACCGGCGATCGAGATGTCCAGCTTCTTGTTGGCCTGCACGATCACGTCGCCGCTGCCGGCGATGCGCACCTTGGCGTCCTCGGCCACCAGGGCGCGCGCCTTCACATCGCCGCTGCCCGAGACCGAGACATTCAGGTTGGCGGCGCGGCCGCTGGCCACGATGTCGCCGCTGCCGGCAATCTTCAGCGCCAGGCGTTCGGCATTGAGTTCGTCGAAGCGGATGTCGCCGGAGCCGGCGATCGAGGCGTCCAGCTCGCCGGTCTTCATCGCCTCCACGCGCACATCGCCGGAGCCCGCGATGGCGACGGCGCGCAGCTGCGCCATGTCGATGCTGATCATGGGCGTGTTGCTGGCATTCAGCGAATAGCCGCGCTTGGGTCCGATCTCGAGCGTGCGGCCCTTGCTGCCGTCCACCACCTTGGTTTCAAGGTAGGGCAGGAGGTTCTTGTCGGTCTTGACCTCGACCTTGTGACTGCTGCTCTGGCGCACCTGCACCTTGAAGCCGCCGGTGACCGAGATGGCATCGAAGCTGCCGACGTCGCGCGTCTCGGTGCTCATTTCGCCCGAGCCGTTCACGCGCTCGGAGCCGATGCTCCAGCTCCAGGCCTGGGCCGAGCCCATGGCGGCCAGGCCGGCGGCGGTGATCAGGGTCAGGGCGGCAAAACGACGGGTGGTGTTCATGAGTGGCTCCGTTGGGATCTGGTGCTGCGCATCATGCGACCCCGGGGCCGGGGCGGGCCAGCATGAATCGACCAACTGCCAGGTGGCGGGCGCCAAATGCAAAAAGCCGCTGCAAAACTGCAGCGGCCCGGGCCTGCGCTCCTGCGTCAATGCGCGGCTTTCGCCTTGCCGTCCTTGGCATCCTTGGCGCCCTTGCCCTCCTTGGCGGCGCTGGCCTTGTCATCGGCCTTCTCGGCCTTCTCAGGCTCGCCCTCGCCCGGCTTGACGCTGCCCGGCCGTGGCACCACCGGCGCCACGCCCTCGAGCTTGTTCTCGCGCATGTACTCGTCCATCTCCTTCCAGCCGGCGAACACCGCCGCCTTCTGGGCCTTGGGGTTGAGGGTGTAGCAGTCCTCGATGGCGCGCAGGGCGTGGCGGCAGGCGCTGCCCACGGCCTTGCCCTCGGCCTCCTTGGCGGCGGCCAGCTTGGCCGGATCTTCGATGCCCAGTTGGTCGCAGGCCGCCAGGCTGGCGAGCAGGGGCAGCAGCAGGAGAAGAAGTCGCTTCATCCCGGAGCTATCGGCCATTGCGGCGCCGGTCTTAAATGTGGATTCAGCGGGGCGCCATCGCCAGCAGACGCGCCACGCGCTCCTCGGTGGCCGGATGGGTGCTGAACAAGCCCTTGATGCCGTCGGCCGAGAGCGGGTTCATGATCATCATCTGGGCCGTTTCCGGGTGCGCCTCAGCCGGGCCCAGCGGAATGCCCTGGGCATAGCGGTGGATCTTGTCGAGCGCCGAGGCCAGCGCCCGCGGGTCGCCCGAGATCTCGGCGCCACCGCGGTCGGCCTCGAACTCGCGCGCGCGGCTGATCGCCATCTGGATCAGGCTGGCGGCGATGGGCGCCAGAATCATCACCAGCATGGCGACGATGGGGTTGGTCTGCCGCCCCTCGGAATCGCGCCCGCTGAAGAACATCGCGAAATTGGCCAGCATCGAGATCGCGCCGGCCATGGTGGCGCTGACGGTGGAGATCAGGATGTCGCGGTGCTTCACATGCGCCAGCTCGTGCGCCATCACGCCGCGTAGCTCGCGCTCAGAGAGCACGCGCATGATGCCGGTGGTGGCGGCCACGGCCGCATGCTCGGGATTGCGCCCGGTGGCAAAGGCGTTCGGGGCCTCTTCGTTGATCACATAGACGCGCGGCATCGGCAGTTCGGCCTTGGCGGCCAGCTCGCGCACCATCGCGTAGAACTGCGGTGCCGAGGTTTCGTCCACCTCTTGCGCGTTGTACATCTTCAGCACCATCTGGTCGGAGAACCAGTAGCTGAAGAAGTTCATGCCCAGCGCCACCACCAGGGCCAGCATCATGCCGCTACGCCCGCCCAGCAGCGCACCGATCGCCATGAACAGGGCGGTGATGGCGGCCATCAGGATGGCGGTCTTCATGATGTTGAACATCGGGGTCTCTCCGTCGGAGTGGCTGGAGCCGTTTAGATGATGCTCAGGCGGCGGATTTCAAGCGCTCGCCCTTGAGGACCGGGCGCGCCTGCAGAAAGGCCGCCGCCGGCAGGCGCTTGCCGCCGGCGCGCTGCAACTCGGTGAGGCGCAACGCCTGCTCGCCACAGGCCACCACCAGGCCGGTGGCGTCGGCGTCCAGCACCTCGCCGGGCTCGCCGCGGCCCTCGCAGACCTCGGCGCGCCAGACCTTCAGCGCCTCGTCGCCCAGCTGGGCCAGCCCGCCCGGGAAGGGGTCGAAGGCGCGCAGGCGGCGCTCGATCCGGGCGGCGGGCTGGCGCCAGTCGATCTGGCTTTCGCTCTTCTCGATCTTGTGGGCGTATGTCACCCCTGTCTCCGGCTGGGGCTGCGGATGGAAGCCCCCGCAGGCCGCCAGCTCCAAGGCCTCGACGATGAGGCGCGCGCCCAGCGCCGCCAGCTTGTCGTGCAGGCTGGCGGTGGTGTCGGTGGCGCCGATGGGCAGACGCTCGGTCATGAGCATGGCGCCGGTATCCAGGCCCGCATCCATCTGCATGATGGTGATGCCGGTCTCGGCATCACCGGCCTCGATGGCGCGGTGGATGGGCGCGGCGCCCCGCCAGCGCGGCAGCAGCGAGCCATGGATGTTCAGGCAACCCAGGCGCGGCAGGTCCAGCACCCATTGCGGCAGGATCAGCCCATAGGCCGCCACCACCATCACGTCCGGGCGCGCATCCAGCAAGGCCTGGCGTGCGGCCGCGGCCTCATCGGGGCACTTGCCGTCCAGCCTCAGGCTGATCGGCTGCGCCACCTTGATGCCGTGCTGCAGCGCCAGCTGCTTCACCGGCGAGGCCTGCAGCTTCATGCCGCGGCCGGCCGGGCGGTCCGGCTGGGTCAGCACCAGTGGCAGCTCAAAACCGGCCGCCAACAGCGCCGCCAGCGCGCTGGCGGCGAATTCCGGGGTCCCGGCGAAGACGACGCGCATGCCCATCAGCGGCCGCGGCCCTGCTCTTCGCGGGTCTTCTTGATCATCTTGGTCTTGATGCGCTCGCGCTTGAGCGGGCTCAGGTACTCGACGAACACCTTGCCCATCAGGTGGTCCATCTCATGCTGCACGCACACCGCCAGCAGGCCCTCGGCGTCGAACTCGTGCGGCTGGCCGTCGCGGCCCAGGGCACGCACCGTGACGCGACTGTGGCGCGGCACCTTGTCATAGATGGCAGGCACCGACAGGCAGCCCTCCTCGCCCTCGGTGAACTCGGCACTGGTGGCGATCAGCTCGGGGTTGATCAGCACGCGCGGCTTGTTGCGGTCCTCCGAGGTGTCGATCACGACCACGCGCTCATGCACGTCCACCTGGGTGGCGGCCAGGCCCACGCCCTCGGCCGCATACATAGTTTCCAGCATGTCGTCGACGAGCTGACGGATGCGTTCGTCCACCTCGGCCACGGGCTTGGCCACGGTGTGCAGGCGGGGGTCGGGATAACGGAGGATGTTCAGTTTGGCCATCGGGGCTTCCATGCGCGCCTTGTGGACGCCGCACAACGTCTGTTTGTAAGTGCTTGCAAGAGCGCCGGGGCGCCCACCGCTTTCATTGCGACCACCCCGGAATGGGGGCAGAATCGCCGCGAGCTGAGGCGGCATTTTCGCCGATCCGCGCGTGCGCCGCCTGCACCAGCAAAAAACGCCCTGCAATGACGATAGAAAGGCAGCCCTTGAGCTCCCACGCAAGACTCACTGCCGGCCTCCTTGGCCTGAGCATCTGCATCGCCAGCGGCCCTGGCCACGCGACCAACTATCCCATCACCCCCGAGCAACGCGAGACCGCGCAACGCGTGGCCGATGCCGGCGTGCCGATTTCCGAGCTGGCGCCCGGCGCGCCGGACTCGCACACCGTCAAGCCCGGCGACACGCTGTGGGACATCTCCAAGCTCTTCCTCAGCAGCCCCTGGCGCTGGCCCGAGCTCTGGGGCATGAACCGCGACCAGGTCTCCAACCCGCACCTGATCTACCCGGGTCAGGTCTTGCTGCTGGTGAAGAGCAACGGCCGCGCCCGGCTGGAGCTGGCGCGCTCGATGAACGACGCGTCGGCGCAGGCGGCCGGCACCACCAAGCTGTCGCCACGGGTGCGCAGCAGCCGCCTGGAAGACAACCCCATCACCGCGATCCCCCAGCATCTGATCGAGCCCTTCCTGACCGATGCGGTGGTGTTCGATACCGATGAGCTGGCGCTGGCGCCACGCATCGTCGCCACGCCCGAAGGCCGCGTGCTGCTGACGCGCGGCGACCTCGCCTATGCCCGCGGCGAGCTGATCCAGGGCGGCGAATACCGCGTGTTCCGCAACACCACGCCGCTGCGCGATCCGGTCAGCAAGGAGATCCTTGGCTACGAGGCCCCCTATCTCGGCACGGCCGACATGCTGCGCCCCGGCCGCGAGGGCCCGGACGCCAACGGCAAGGCGGAGATCGTGCCGGCGACCCTGAGCATCCGCACCGCGCGCCAGGAAATGGGCGAGGGCGACCGCCTCTCGCTGGTGCCGCCGCGCAATTTCGAGCGTTATGTGCCGCACTCGCCGACCCAGCCGGTATCGGGCCAGGTCATCTCCATCTACGGGGAGGCGCTCACCGCCGGCCAGAACCAGATCGTCGCCATCAACCGCGGCAAGCAGGACGGCATGGAGCGCGGCCATGTGCTGGCGCTCTGGCAGGCCGGCCGCATCGCACGCGACAAGACCGGCGACAAGCCGCAGGAAATCCGCCTGCCCGACGAGCGCCATGGCCTGCTGTTCGTGTTCCAGGTCTACCAGCGCGTGTCCTATGCGCTGATCGTCTCGGTCAAGGACCCGGTCGCGCCCGGCGACCGCTTCACCCAGCCCTGAGCGCTTGCGCGCACATCGCGTCGCCACCATGGACCGCGATGAGCTGAGCGCCTGGCTGCAGTTGCTGGAAACCCCCGGCCTGGGCCTGGCAAGTGTGCGTCGCCTACTCGCCGGCCTGGGCAGCCCCCAGGCGGTGCTGGCGGCCGGGCCGCCGGCTTGGGGCGCATTAATCCGGCCCGAGTTGGTGCAGGCGCTGCAGCAGCCACCGCCGCAGCTGCCTGAGTTGCTGGAGCGGACGCTGGACTGGCTCGCCGCCGACGGGCGCCGCAGCCTGCTCTGCCTGGGCGACGCCGACTATCCCCTGCCCCTGCTGAACAGCCCCGATCCGCCGTTGCTGCTCTATCTGCAGGGCCGGCGCGCGCTGCTGGGCAGCGACGCGGTGGCCGTGGTCGGCAGCCGCCACCCCTCGCACCAGGGCCGCGACAACGCCCTGCACTTCGCCGCTGCGCTGAGCGAGGCGGGTTACTGCATCGTCTCGGGCCTGGCCCTGGGCATCGACGGCGCCGCCCATGAGGGCGGGCTGAAGGGGCCGGGCAGCAGCATCGCGGTGCTGGGCACCGGACTGCATGAGATCTACCCGCGCCGCCACGAGGCCCTGGCCGAACGGCTCAGCGAGCAGGGCCTGCTGGTGAGCGAATACGCCCTGGGCATGCCGGCCCTGGCCGCCAACTTCCCGCGCCGCAACCGCATCATTGCCGGGCTTGCGCGCGGCTGCCTGGTGGTGGAGGCCGCGCTGCAATCGGGCTCGCTGATCACGGCACGCTTGGCCAGTGAGGCCGGTCGCGAGGTCTTTGCCATCCCCGGCTCGATCCACTCGCCGCTCAGCCAGGGCTGCCATGCGCTGTTGCGCCAGGGCGCGGCGCTGGTGGAGAGCGCACAGGAGGTGCTGGACGCGCTGGAGCCCAGCACCCGCCACCGCGCGGCGGCGGCACCCCTGCCGGCGCTGCGCGCCGCCTTGGACGAGCCCGGCCTGGTGCTGGAGGCGATGGGCTATGACCCGGTGTCGCTGGATGCGCTGATGGCGCGCGGCGGCTGGAGCGCCGCCCAGTTGAGCGCCCTGCTGCTGGACCTCGAGCTCGCCGGCTCGGTGGCACGCCTGCCGGGCGCCTTGTTCCAGCGCCGCGCACAGGCCTGAAAGCGGCCTGAAAGCGGGCCTGAAATCTGACCGGATGGCGCGCCGGAACGCCCAATTCAAGCCCGTTTTCAGCCCCCTTTGCGCGCCGGGGGCTTGGGAGCCCTGGGTTATAGTGCGCCCATGTTTGACGTCCTCGTCTACCTCTACGAAACCTATTGGCGCCCGGACGCTTGCCCGGACCACGCCCAGCTGACGCGCAAGTTGTCGGCCGTAGGCTTCGAGACCGACGAGATCCAGGAGGCGCTGTCCTGGCTGGACGGGCTGGCCCATGCGGCCGAGTCCTACCAGGGCGAACAGGGCGTCACGAGCATGCGCGTCTACTCGGTCGACGAGCTGGACCATCTGGGCGAGGCCTCGGTGGGCTTCATCAGCTTCCTGGCTTCGGCCGGTGTGCTGCCGCCGCCGATGCGCGAGATGGTGATCGACCGCGCGATGGCCATCCCCGGTGCGCCAATGGACCTGGAGGACCTGAAGATCATCGTGCTGATGGTGTTCTGGAGCCTGGGCGAAGAGCCCGATGCGCTGATCCTGGACGAACTCTTCGTCGCCCCCGAAGACCGCCTCATTCACTAGCCCGCCGGGCGTTCAATTCACCAGGCGACTCGGATCCACGTCCAGCTTGGCAAGCGCATTGCGTGTGGCGCGCACCGTCAGAGCCTCGTCCTGAGCCGGCAGCAGCAGACCAGCCTGCAGGAAGGCCGCCAGGCGATTCAGCTGGAACAGCACACCGCGCCCCTTGGGCGAGACGAACAGCGTGAGGCCGTGGCGCACGCCGCGCCAGGCCAGCTGCACCGCCTCGTTGCGGCCTCGGTAGTCCAGCATGTACCAGCCGCCCACCTGCAACTCATGGGCCCAGGCCAGCATCGCCGGCGTGGGCATGGAACCGCCCTCGGCCACCACTTCCAGGTCTTCGGTCTCATGGCTGGAGAGATCGCGCACCAGCGACTCGTTGAGCTCGCCCTCGCCCTCGGGCAGCATGGCCTCCAGTGCCTCCAGCTGACCCATCAGATCGTCCAGACGCTCGCGCGGTATCGCCGCGGTCTTGGCGGTGAAGGCGGCGGCCAGGGCATTGTTGAGGGCGCGGATGTGCTGATCCTGCTTGTCGCTGCCGAGGCCCGCATGGCTCATGCCATCGCGCAGGGTCTTGAGCAGCGGCGGCAGGCGGCGTATCACCTCGGCCCGCTCCTCGCGCGACACCTTGGCGCTGGCCGACCAGATCAGGTCCGCGGCCGCGCGCTTCATCAGCTTGGTGTTCTCGGACTGCGGCCCGTTGCGCACCCCGCTGACGGCCAGCACATCGGCCCAGACCTGGAACAGGAATTCGCGCACGCCATCCTGCACCGGCACCTCGTTGAGCATCTTGCGCAGCTCGATGGTGTACTGGATCGCCATGGTCTCGCGCTGCTCGACCTGCTGCGCCAGCGAGACACCCTTCACCGAGGCCTGGTTCTCCTGCTCGAAGTAATGTGCGAGGAATTTCTCGAACTCGGTCAGCACGGTCTGGAACACGCGCCGGCCGGTATCGGGGTAGGCCTCGACCACCTGCACCACGCGCTTGATCTCGCGCTCCAGCGCATCGCCCACATCGCCCTGCGCGGCATTGAAGCCCATCACGCAGGCGCCCATGCGGTCGATCAGGCGGCGCGCCGGATGGTCGGTGGTGGCGAAGAAATCGGGTTCGGAAACGGCCACGCGCAGCACCGGCATCTGCAGGCGCGCAAACCAGACGCGCACCGAGGCCGGAATGCGCTCCTCGGTGAGGATGCTCTGGAACAGCAGGGCCACCACCTCGATGGTGGCGCGCTCGGCCGGCGTGTCGGCCGCCTGCTTGAGCACCTGCTTGAAGGCCTGGTTGCGCGCCTTCAGGTCATCCAGCACCTGCGGTGCGGTGGCCTTGGCGCTCTCGGCCGGCATGGGGCGGCGTTGCAGCGCGTCCTGCGCATGGTTGATGGCGGCGCTGAGGCGGGCCGACACCGTCACCATTGCGGGCGCCGGCATCGGCGCGCTGGCGCTGCGGGGCGCGCCCGAGCTCGCGGCGCTCACCGCGGCGGCGGCACGCGGCAGCATGTCCGGCACATTGCGCGCCAGCACGCGCTGCAGCTGCGCCAGCACCTCCTCGGCCTGGGTGGCGGACTGGCTGCGTACCGCCGCGGCCTGCGCCGGCGGCGCGGGCCCGCGACCGCCCGGAGCCGTGTGGGCGTAAGCATTGCCGGGGCCGCTGGCACCGAAACCCGAGCCCGGCCCCTCACCGGCCGCACCGCGGGTGCGGCGTATGAAGGGCCGCAGGTCCACCTCGGGCATGACCTGCTGGGTCACCAGCCAGCGATTCGTCTCGTGATAGGCCTCGCTGAGCAGCAGGCCCAGCTCCTCATGCAGTGAGGGTTGCAGCAGCTGCCATTCCGAAGGGCCCAGGCCGGCGCGCAGCCAGGCCTCCAGCACCACGCGCGAAATCACTTGTGCGCGCAGCAGATCATGCGGCGGCAGGTCCTC
>Ga0066480_100271_pt1 | contig 18824 bp, 14 predicted proteins | sample LakWasM118_HOW13_2_FD_59556 | JGI IMG/M metagenome (GOLD analysis project Ga0066480, IMG submission 59556) | Freshwater sediment methanotrophic microbial communities from Lake Washington under simulated oxygen tension - Sediment Metagenome 118_HOW13 | ecosystem: Environmental > Aquatic >... | reverse complement strand
GGCTCGGGCAAGTCCACGCTGATCAAGACCGTCAACGCGCTGGAGCCCTTCCAGAAGGGCGACATCGTGGTGGACGGCATCTCGATCGCCGACCCCAAGACCAACCTGCCCAAGCTGCGCTCGCGCGTGGGCATGGTGTTCCAGCACTTCGAGCTGTTCCCGCACCTCTCGGTGACCGAGAACCTCACCATCGCGCAGGTCAAGGTGCTGGGGCGCAGCCTGGATGACGCCAAGGCGCGCGGCCTCAAGATGCTGGACCGCGTGGGGCTGATGGCGCACAAGGACAAATTCCCCGGCCAGCTCTCGGGCGGGCAGCAGCAGCGCGTGGCGATTGCGCGCGCGCTCTCGATGGACCCGATCGTGATGCTGTTCGACGAGCCGACCTCGGCGCTGGACCCGGAGATGGTGGGCGAGGTGCTGGACGTGATGGTGCAGCTGGCGCACGAGGGCATGACCATGATGTGCGTGACGCACGAGATGGGGTTTGCCAAGAAGGTCAGCCACCGGGTGATCTTCATGGACGCTGGCAGAATCGTCGAGGACTGCACGCGCGATGAGTTCTTCGGCAACCCCGATGCGCGCTCGCCGCGCGCCAAGGATTTCCTGGCCAAGATCCTCCCGCACTGAAGCGGCGGGGTGGCCGCAATGTTTGGGACAATCGGGGCATGAGCGAAGCAGCGACCCCAACCGAACTCACCATCACCCGCCCGGACGACTGGCATCTGCACCTGCGCGATGGCGCGGCGATGCAGAGCGTCGTGCCCTATACCGCGCGCCAGTTCGGCCGCGCCATCGTGATGCCCAATCTGCGCCCGCCGGTCACCACCGCCGCGCAGGCCAGCGCCTACCGCGAGCGCATCCTGGCCGCCGTGCCGGCGGGCATGAGCTTCCAGCCGCTCATGACGCTCTACCTCACCGACAACACGCCGGTGGACGAGATCAAGCGTGCCAAGGACGCCGGCGTGGTGGCGCTGAAGCTCTACCCAGCCGGCGCCACCACCAACAGCGATGCCGGCGTGACCGACATCCGCAAGACCTATGCGGTGCTGGAGGCGATGCAGCGCGAGGGCCTGCTGCTGCTGGTGCACGGCGAGGTCACCGACCCGGAGGTCGACGTGTTCGACCGCGAGGCCGTCTTCATCGATCGCGTGATGCAGCCGCTGCGCCGCGATCTGCCGGAGTTGAAGGTGGTGTTCGAGCACATCACCACCAAGGAGGCGGCCGAGTACGTCGCAGCGGCCGATGCGCACACGGCCGCCAGCCTGACGCCCCAGCATCTGCTCTACAACCGCAATGCCATCTTCACCGGTGGCCTGCGCCCGCATTACTACTGCCTGCCGGTGCTCAAGCGCGAGCTGCATCGCCAGGCCCTGCTGGCCGCCGCCACCTCGGGCAGCAGCAAGTTCTTCCTCGGCACCGACAGCGCCCCGCATGCGGCGGTGATGAAGGAGAACTCGGTCTGCGGCGCCGGCTGCTTCACCGCGCTGTCGGCGCTGGAACTCTATGCCGAGGCCTTCGAGGCGCTGGGCGCGCTGGACAAGTTCGAGGCCTTCGCCAGTTTCAACGGCGCCGACTTCTACGGCCTGCCGCGCAACACCGCGCGCATCACCCTGCGCAAGGAGGCCTGGACCCTGCCCGACAGCGTGGCCTTTGGCGACGCGCAGCTCAAGCCCCTGCGCGGCGGCGAAGCGCTGGCCTGGCGCCTGGTCTGAGATGCGACGCTTCCTGCTGGCCGGGCTGATCGCCGCCCTGGCCTGGGCCCAGAACGCGCAGGCCCAGGCAGCCGCGGCCGCGCGCCCCGCCGCCAGCGCCGCCGCGCCGGCGGCCGAGGTCTCGGCCACCGCGCGCCGCGTCTACGAGCGCGCAAGGGCCCAGCTGCTGCAGATCCGCACCCTGCTGAAGAACCAGGACAGCCAGGCCTCGGTGGGCTCGGGCTTCGTGGTCAGCGAGGAAGGGCATGTCATCACCAACTACCACGTGGTGAGCCAGTTCGCGCTGGAGCCGGAGCGCTATCGCCTGCGCTACGGCAGCACCGATGGCGAGGGCGGCAATCTGGAGTTGCTGGACATCGATGTGCGGCGCGACCTGGCGCTGCTGCGCGTGGTGGACCGCAAGCCCCAGGGCTTCATGAAGTTCCGCGCCGTCGAGGCGCCGCTCTCGAAGGGTGACCGCATCTATTCGATGGGCAATCCGCACGACGTGGCGTTTGCCGTCGTCGAGGGCAATTACAACGGCCTGGTGGAGCGCAGCTTCGACCCGCTGATCTACTACGCCGGCAGCATCAACTCGGGCATGAGCGGCGGGCCGGTGGTGGACGAGGAGGGGCGCGTCGTCGGCATCAACGTCTCGGCCATGTTCTTTGCGCAGCAGATGAGCTTTCTGGTGCCGGGCGAGTACGCGCTCAAGTTGCTGGAGCGCAGCCGCGCCGCCAAGCCCATCAGCAGCCCGGTGTGGCCGCGCCTGCGCGAGCAACTGATGGCCTACCAGGACGAGCTGGTGCAGGGCTTCATGGCCCAGCCCTGGCGCGATGCCGGCCACCAGCGCTACCAGCTGCCGGTGCCGCAGGAGAAATTCATGCGCTGCTGGGGCCGCGGCACCTCGGCCGACACCAAGGGTCTGGAATTCCAGCGCTCGCAATGCCGGCAGGACCATGCGATCTTCATCAACGGCGGCATGCAGACCGGCTATCTGGACATGTCGCACGAGGCCTATGACGGCGCCAAGCTCGGCGCCTTGCGCTTCTCGCGCCAGTACAGCAACAGCTTCCGCAACGAGCGCCTGGGGCGCGATGACCGCGACCGCACCGCGCCGTTCTGCAAGGAGGAGTTCGTGCAGCGCGACGGCCTGCCGCTGCGCGCGGTGGTCTGCCTGCGCGCCTACCGCAAGCTGGCGGGCCTGCACGACCTGAGCGTGATCGTGACCACCGTTGACGCCAGCACCGAGGGGGCGTTGGGCCGTTTCGATGCCAAGGGCATCTCCTTCGACAACGCGCTCAAGCTGTCGGCGCATTACCTCAAGGGCTTTGCATGGACCACGCCGCGGTAATCGAGATCCTGGACCGCGATGGCCAGGTTCGCGCGGTGCACAAGGTGCTGGCCTGGCCGCTGCGCATCGGGCGCTCACCGGTTTGCGATGTGGTGCTGAACGACCCGCATCTGGCCGGCGAGCATGCCGAGCTGAGCTGGGGCGAGGCGGGTGCCGAGCTGCTGATGCTGGACAGCCTCAATGGCGGCTGGCAGGGTCAGCGGCGCCTGCGCGCGGGCGACCGGCTGCCGCTGGCGGGGCTGGCGCCGCTGCAGCTGGGCGCCACCCGGCTGCGCCTGCGCAGCAGCCGCGACGTGCTGGCCCCCGAGCGCCCGCTGGCGCGGCCGGCCTCCGCGCGCAGCCGCTGGCGCCATCTCTGGGTGCCAGGTCTTGCGCTGAGCTGGGCCTTGCTGCTCTGGTACGACCAATGGGCCGGCATGGATCCGGGCGCGCCCTGGGTGGATTACGCCAGCGCCGTGCTTGGGCCGCTGGGCGTGGTGACCGCCTGGGCGGCGCTGTGGGCGTTGATCACACAGCTGTTCCAGCATTGGTTCGCCTTCGCACCGCATTTCAAGCGCGTGCTGGCCGGCGCGCTGGGCCTGCATCTGCTGGGCATCCTGCTGCCGGCGCTGGCCTATGCCTTCTCGGCGCCGCGCCTGATGGCGCTGGACAGCCTGCTGTTCCCGCTCGGCCTGGCCGGCGTGCTGTGGTGGCAGGCCAGCGTGGTCTGGCCGCGTGCCAGGCGCTGGGTGGCGCTGGGTCTGGGTGCCGCGCTGGCGCTGGGCTTCACGCTGATGGTGGGCAAGCGCATCGAACAGCAGTATTGGCTGGGCCCGCCCTACCTGGCCGCCCTGCCGCCGCCGGCGCTGCGCCTGGTGGAGCCCAAGACGCCCGAGGCGCTGATCGACGAACTGCGGCCGCTGCAGGCCCAGCTGGCACGCCAGGCCAGCAAGGACAACGACCTGCCGAGCGCCGATCAGGGCAACGAGTGAGCGCGGCCGCTCAGGTGGGCAGGAAGCCCTCGATCGAGAGGTAGCGCTCGCCGGTGTCGTAGTTGAAGCCCAGCACGCGTGCGCCGGCGGGCAGCTCGGGCAGCTTCTTGGCGATGGCGGCTAGCGTGGCGCCGCTGGAGATGCCCACCAGCAGGCCCTCCTCGCGGGCACAGCGGCGCGCGTACTCGCGCGACTCTTCGGCCTCCACCTGGATCACGCCATCCAGCAGCTGGGTGTGCAGATTGTCCGGAATGAAGCCGGCGCCGATGCCCTGGATCGGGTGCGGGCTGGGCGCGCCGCCGCTGATCACCGGCGAGGCGGCGGGTTCGACGGCGAACACCTTGAGTTGCGGCCAGGCCTTCTTCAGCACCTGGGCGCAGCCGGTGATGTGGCCGCCGGTGCCCACGCCGGTGATGAGGGCGTCCAGACCCTCGGGGAAATCGCGCAGGATCTCCTCGGCGGTGGTGCGCACATGCACGGCGATGTTGGCGGGGTTCTGGAACTGCTGCGGAATCCAGGCGCCGGGTGTCTGCGCGGCCAGTTCCTCGGCACGTGCGATCGCGCCCTTCATGCCCTTCTCGCGCGGGGTCAGGTCAAAGCTGGCGCCATAGGCCAGCATCAGGCGGCGGCGCTCCACCGACATGCTGTCGGGCATCACCAGGATCAGCTTGTAGCCCTTCACCGCGGCCACCATGGCCAGGCCCACGCCGGTGTTGCCGGAGGTGGGCTCGATGATGGTGGCACCGGGCTTGAGGACGCCGCGGGCCTCGGCGTCCTCGACCATGGAGAGCGCGATGCGGTCCTTGATCGAGCCGCCCGGGTTGCTGCGTTCGGACTTGATCCAGACCTGGGCACCGGCGCCGAACAGACGCTGGGTGCGGATATGCGGGGTGTTGCCAATGGTGGCGAGGACGTTGTCGGCTTTCATTTCGGCTCCGTTGCTGTTGCTTCGAGGATAATCTCTCTGTGAAGCAAGCCAGACCGCCGCTGGTGCAAGCGTGGAAACACGGCACTGGAGGAAGGTCCGGACTGCATAGAGCAGCGTAGCAGCTAACGGCTGCCCGGCGTAAGCCGAGGATTAGAGCAACAGAGACGAGTCGAGGCGGGTTTAGGCCCGCCTCGGGTGAAACGGGCAATCTCTACGCGCAGCAACACCAAGTAGGCCAGCGTTGATGCGGCTCGCAGAGCTGGCGGGTAGGTGGCACCGAGCCGGGCAGTGATGTCCGGCCCAGAGGAATGGCGGTCACGGGGCCTGGCCCGCAAGGGTCAGGTCTTGCACAGAATCCGGCCTATCGGCTTGCTTCACACTTTATTTCATGGCGGCGAGCGCGCTGCATTTCTCGCAGTAAAAGAGAAATACTCGCCAATCTCGACCCTAACGCCTAGACCGCGTGCCTTCGAGCGACTATTGTTGCGCCCATAAGTCGGCGCGCCTTGCCCGAAGCGCATCGGCATCTGTCCGGGCAACGCGCCTGTCGGCGCGAGGGGGTAGCGATATGAATCTCAACCATCTGCGCGTCAAGGCCAAGCTGATGCTAGGTTTTTCCCTGCTGGCGGCCGTGGTCTTGCTGGTCTCCGGGCTGGCGCTGAGTTCGCTGGGCCGTTCCAATGAGCGTTTTTCCGATTATCTGGAGAGCGTGGGCCAGCGCGAGCGCCTGGCCATCGACATCCGCGGCGCCGCGACACGCCGTGCCATCGCGGCGCGCAATCTGGTGCTGGTGACACAGGCGGCCGATCGCGAGGTCGAGAAGGCCGCGGTCAGCCGCGCGCATGAGGACATGGCGGCCAGCGTCGCCAAGCTCAAGAAGGTCTTGACCGAGGCCGCGGATGTCGGTGCGCGCGACAAGGCCCTGGTGGCCGAGATCGATCGCGTCGAGGCCCAGTACGGCCCGGTGGCGCAGGCCATCGTCGGCATGGCCCTGAACGGCCGGCGCGACGAGGCGATCGCCAAGATGAATGCCGAATGTCGGCCGCTGCTGGCTGCCTTGCTGAAGGCCACCGGCGACTATGTGGCTTATGAGCAGGAACAGGCGGTTCAGCGCGTCGCCACGGCAAGCAGTGCCTACGCCAGCGATCGCGTGATGATGTTCGTGGTCTGCGTGCTGGCCGTGCTGGGCGCCGTGGCGATGGGCTGGCTGCTCAGCAATGCGGTGACGCGTCCGCTGATGCGCGCGGTGTATCTGGCCGAGGCCGTCGCTGCCGGCGATCTCAGCTCCGACATCGTGGTCGACCGTCGCGATGAGATGGGTCAGCTGCTGGCCGCCCTCAAGAAGATGAACGAAAGCCTGGTCGGCATGGTCGGCCGGGTGCGCGAGTCGGCCGATGGCATCGCCACGGCCTCGCAGGAGATCGCCACCGGCAACCAGGATCTGTCCAGCCGCACGGAGCAACAGGCCAGTGCCCTGCAGCAGACGGCGGCCTCGATGCAGCAGATGACCTCCACCGTGCAGCAGACCGCCGAGAGTTCACGGCAGGCCAATCAGCTGGCCAATGCCGCGGCCGAGGTTGCCGGACGTGGCGGCGCGGTGGTCGAGCGCGTGGTCAGCACCATGGGCGAGATCAGCGACTCGAGCCGCAAGATCGGCGACATCATCGGCGTCATCGACACGATTGCCTTCCAGACCAATATCCTGGCCTTGAACGCCGCGGTCGAGGCCGCCCGTGCCGGCGACCAGGGACGCGGCTTTGCCGTCGTGGCCGGCGAGGTGCGGGCCCTGGCCCAGCGTTCGGCGCAGGCTGCGCGCGAGATCAAGGGGCTGATCGGCACCAGTGTCGAGAGGGTCGAGGCCGGCAGCCAGTTGGTCGGGGAGGCGGGTACGACCATGGCCGACATCGTCACCCAGGTGCGCCGCATGACCGATCTGATGGCCGAGATCAATGCCTCAGCCAACGAGCAGAGCACCGGCATCGGCCAGGTCAATGAGGCGGTGGCCTCGATCGATCAGGGCACTCAGCAGAACGCCGCCCTGGTCGAGCAGAGTGCCGCCGCGGCCGAGAGTCTGAGGCAGCAGGCAGCAGGCCTGCTGCAGGTGATTGCTCAGTTCAAGATGGCGACTGGTCAGCCGCGCCCGATCAACTAGGCCTGGGGCGTTGACAGCAGCGTCTCGATGGTTTCCTGCACCGCCAGCGCCTCGGCATAGCTGGGCAGGGCGTGCGAGTGGCCATCCAGCAGCGCCGCCCATTGATCCAGCTGGGCCAGCGGGCCGGCGCCTTGCAGCAGGGCCGGTTGCGGCAGTTCGCCGTGGCGGGTCTGGGTCACGTTGGTGAACCAGTCGCGCAATTCCAGCTCGGCCTCGCTGGCGCGCCAGAGCATGCGGTTGTCGTCGGCCACGCTGCCGCCCACCTGGGCGGCGATGCGCACCGGCACGCCGGCGGCGCGCAACTCGGCGCGCAAGCCGGTTTCGGCCGTCAGGCCGTCGGCCGGGTATTGCGCCGCCGCGGCCAGCACCTGGGCCGGGCCCAGCACGCGCTGCAGGGCAAAGATGAAATGCGACAGCACCTCGCGCGTGAAGCCACCTTCCGCGCGTTCGGCCAGCCAGCTACCCGCCTGGGCCTGCCAGGGCCGCGGCCAGGCCGCGAAGGCCAGCGAGATCTGCACCTCCTGCAAGGCGCCCAGCGGCATGTGGGCGGCGGCGCCGAAGGCGAGCTGCAGGGCCGACAACCCCGCCGAGGAGGCGAGCGAGAAATTCACCGCGGCACGCAGTTTCTCGCGCTGGATGCGGGCGATGCAGGCGCGCGTCGCCTCGAAGTCCACGCTCAGCGGCTTCTCGCACAGCACCGCCAGGCCGGCGTCGAAACCCAGATGGCTCAGGTGCAGGTGGGCAGCCGGCGGGGTCGCGATGTAGAGGCCATGCAGCCCGGGGCTGGCGATCAGCGCCTCGGCGCTGTAGGCGGCGCGCAGCTCGGGATGCTGCTGCAGGCAGGCGGCCAGGCGCGCGGGATCGGCGTCCCAGACCAGGACGGGGCGCAGCCGCGCATGGCCTTGCATGCGGCTCAGCATGCGCTGCCCCATCACGCCCAGGCCAATGATGCCGATGTTCAAGATCTCTGGCATGCCGCCCCTCGCCCCGTTGATATCCCTCAATGGCGCGCAGTGTAGGGGGTGGCCGCTACACTGCTTCCACACCCCTCAGCCCATGCCCCCGCGAGGGCGCATACCGCACCAAGATGAATCCTGATGCCAGCACGATCTGGCGCGCACCACGCTGGGCGCTGGCCGTATTGCTGGCCTGCCTGGGCATGGTGGGCCCGTTCTCGATCGACACCTATCTGCCGGCCTTCTCGGGCATCGCGGCCGCCCTGCACGCCACGCCGGTGCAGATGCAGCAGACGCTGTCGAGCTATCTGCTCGGCTTTGCGGTGATGAATCTGTTCCATGGCGCGCTCTCCGACAGCTTTGGCCGCCGCCCGGTGGTGCTGGTCGGCGTGGCGGTGTTCACGCTCGCCTCGCTGGGCTGCGCGCTGGCGGCGGACATCGGCCAGCTGATCTTCTTCCGCACCCTGCAGGGCATGTCCGCCGGCGCCGGCATCGTGGTCTCGCGCGCCATCATCCGCGACATGTTCCCGCCCTCCGAGGCGCAGCGCGTGATGTCGCAGGTGACGATCTACTTCGGCGTGGCACCGGCCGTCGCGCCCATGGTGGGCGGCTTTCTGTTCGTGCACGCCGACTGGCATTCGATCTTCTGGTTCCTGGTGCTGGTGGGGGTGGCGCTGTGGCTGGCGAACTGGCGGCTGCTGCCCGAGACCCTGCACAAGGACATGGTGCAGCCCTTCCATGTGCGGCCGCTGATGCGCGACTACTGGCGCTTGTGCACCAGCAAGCGCTTCATCCTGTTGGCCCTGGCCAGCGGCATTCCCTTCAACGGCATGTTCCTCTACGTGCTGGCGGCGCCGGTGTTTCTGGGCGAGCACCTGCAGCTGGCGCCGCAGCAGTTCTTCTGGTTCTTCTGCTTCAGCATCGGCGGCATCATGGGCGGCGCCTGGCTGAGCGGCCGGCTGGCCGGCAAGATCCGGCCCAAGCACCAGATACGGCGCGGTTTCGTCATCATGGCGCTGACCTCGCTGCTCAATGTGGGCCTGAACCTGTGGGCCCCGCCCAGCCCCTTCTGGGCCTTTCCGGTGATCTCGGCCTTTGCCTTTGGCTGGGCCCTGATGGTGCCGGTGGTGACGCTGATGGTGCTGGACCAGGCGCCCGAGCGGCGCGGCATGGCCTCCTCGCTGCAGGCCTGCATAGGCAGCGCCGCCAACGGCCTGGTGGCCGGCGTGGTGGTGCCGCTGGTGATGCATTCGACGCTGAGCCTGGCGCTGGCCTCGATCGGCATGATGAGCATCGGCCTGGTCTCGTGGCTGTGGGTCAAGCGCGAGCTCGGCTGAGCTCAAGAACGGCGCGCAAATGGCCGAAGAAGGAGGCGACACGCCCCGTCGGGCAGGAGTGCCTCATGTCTTTCTTGCTTCGCCTTGCCCTTGCCAGCTTGCTCGCGCTGCCGCTGGCGCCGCTGCGCGCCGAGGAGCCCGCGGCGGGCGAGGAGCCGGTGGAGTTGCTGCGCAAGCGCCTGGCCGAGCGGCTCAGCAGCAAGGGCGAGCAGGCCAAGGTGGAGAGCAGGGCGGAGAGCGGCCGTGGCGCGCGCGGCGCGGCCAAGGCGGCCAAGCCCGAGGCGCGCAAGGACATCCACTGGGCCTATGCCGGCGAGGGCGCGCCCGAGCATTGGGCCGAGCTCAAGCCGGAATTCAAGCTCTGCGCGGTCGGCACGCGCCAGAGCCCGATCGACATCCGTGATGGCTTCAGGGTGGACCTGGAGAAGATCCAGTTCGACTACCGGCCCAGCGGCTTTGCGGTGCTCGACAACGGCCACACCATCCAGGTGAACATCGCGGCGGGCAACAGCCTGCAGGTGATGGGGCGGCGCTACGAGCTGCAGCAGTTCCATTTCCACCGGCCCAGCGAGGAGCGCATCAACGGCCGGCAGTTCGAGATGGTGGCGCACCTGGTGCACAAGGATGCCGAGGGGCGCCTGGCGGTGGTGGCGGTGCTGATCGAGCGTGGCGGCGATCACCCGCTGGTGCAGACGATCTGGAACAACCTGCCGCTGGAGAAGTTGGAGGCGCTCACCGCGCCGGGCACGATCGATGTCGGTCAGCTGCTGCCCGACGACAAGGCCTACTACACCTATATGGGCTCGCTCACCACGCCGCCCTGCACCGAGGGCGTGCTGTGGATGGTGATGCGCCAGCCGGTGCAGCTCTCGGCCCAGCAGATCGGCATCTTTGCGCGTCTGTACCCGATGAATGCGCGGCCGCTGCAGGCCGGCGCGGGCCGCATGATCAAGGAATCGAACTGAGCAGGCAACTGAACAGAGCTCAGGGTGTGTAGCCATGCGTGGCGTAGATCTTGCGGATCGCGCCGCTCTTTTGCAGCCCCGCCAGCGTGCTGTTGAGCAGCTTGACCTGCTCGTCGGGCAGCTGCTTCTGGCAGGCCAGGTACATCTCGGTGCGGTTGAACACCAGCACCGGCTCGATGCCGCTGATGCCCTGCTGCGCCAGCCGGTACTGGCCGATCAGGCGGCCGGTGGCCCAGTAGTCGATGCGCCCCGCCAGCAGCTTCTTGGGGTTCACATCGTCGTTGGGCGCGGCGTCGACGATGTGGCCGCGCGTCTGCAGATAGCTGACGATGGCATCGCCCTGGTAGCTGCCGATGCGCATGTTCGCGGTCTCGTCCAGGCTGGCCGGGCGGCTGGACTTGGCGGGGGCGAACAGGGCCCAGTCGTTCGACACCAGCGGGCCTATCCATTTGTAGAGCGCCTCGCGCTCGGGCGTGCGTGACATCGAGTAGACGCAGGTGTTGACCTGGGTACGTGCCATGCCGATGGCGCGCGCCCAGGGGTAGACGGTGATGTCGTACTCATAGCCGGCGGCATCGAGCAGCGCCTTCACGATGTCGGTCGACAGCCCGACCACATGGCCGCGCGTGTCGCTCATGTTGTAGGGCGGGTATTCCTCGGTGGCCAGCACCAGGCGTTCGGCTGCGCAGACGCTGGTGCAGGCGATGGCGCAGACGATCACCATGATGGCACGGTGCTGCGCATGAAGGGCCGGATGCTGCAGGTTTTGCATGGCTACCTCCTCATGGCCGCGGCCCATGCCGGGCCCGGCCTTCATTGCCGACTTTACGCCTGCTGGCCCAGCCAGCGCGCCAAAGTTCTGAACAATTGATCCGCCACCACCGGCTTGGCCACATGGTCGTTCATGCCGGCGTCCAGGCAGCGCTGGCGCTCCTCGGCAAAGGCGTTGGCCGTCATCGCCAGAATGGGCAGGTGCTGGCCGCGCGCCGTGCCGCGGATCGCGCGGGTGGCATCCAGCCCGTCCATCACCGGCATCTGCACGTCCATCAGCACCAGCGCATAGTCGCGCTGCTCCACCATCTGCCAGGCCTTGTGCCCGTCCTCGGCGACGTCCACCTCGAGGCCAGCGCTCTGCAGCAGGGCCACGGCCACCTCCTGGTTGACGGCGTTGTCCTCGGCCAGCAGCAGCCGGCTGCCGCGGTAGGGGGCCAGCAGCTCACGCGCGCTCTGGCCGACATCGCGCAGTGCCTCGCCCGGCTTGCTGACGCTCAGGCCCACCGGCACGCGGAACCAGAACAGGCTGCCCTCGCCGGGCCGGCTGCGCACGCCCACCTCGCCATGCATCAGCTCGGCCAGGCGCCGGCAGATCGCCAGCCCCAGGCCGGTGCCGCCATAGCGGCGCGTGGTCGACGAGTCGGCCTGCTCGAAGTCCTTGAACAGGCGCGCCTGCGCCTCGGGGGCGATGCCGATGCCGCTGTCCTCCACCTCGAAGCGCAGCTGCAGCTGGTTGCCGAGCTGCTCGCCCACCGCCGCCCGCAGCGTCACCACGCCGTGGTCGGTGAACTTGATGGCGTTGCCGGCGAAATTCAGCAGCACCTCGGCGATGCGTTGGGCGTCGCCATGCAGCACGCGGCGTTCCAGCGCCGGGTCGATCTGCACCTGCACCTGCAGATCCTTCTCGGCGGCGCGCTGTGCCAGCATGCTGCGGATGTTGTCCAGTACCTGGGGCACGGTGAACTCGCGCTGTTCCAGCTGCAGCTTGCCGGCCTCGATCTTGGAGAAGTCCAGCACGTTGTTGATCACGCTCAGCAGGTGCTCGGCGGCGTCGCCCACCTTCTTCAGGCGGTCCTCCTGCTCGGGCGTGCAGTTGTCGCGCCGCGCCAGATAGGTCAGGCCGATGATGGCGTTCATGGGCGTGCGGATCTCGTGGCTCATATTCGCCAGGAAGGCGCTCTTGGCCAGGCTGGCGGCCTCGGCGGCCTTGGTGGCGGCGGCCAGTTCGCGCGTGCGCGCCTCCACCAGCTCCTCCAGATGGTGGCGGTAGCGCTCCAGCTCCAGGGCATCGCGGCGCTGGCGCGAGATGTCGGTCAGGAAGCCATGCCACAGCACCGTGCCGCCTTCCTCCAGCTGGGCGATCGCATTGCCGTAGAGCCAGCGCTCGCTGCCGTCCTGGTTGCGGATGCGGAACTCCTGTTGCCAGGGGCTGAGGTGGCGCGCCGAGGCCATCAGCGAATCGCGCACCGCCTGCCGGTCGACCTCCTGGATCTGGTCGAACAGGAGCTCGGCGTCCTTGCTGAACTCGGCGGCGTTGAGGCGGAAATAGTCGCGCACCGCTTCGCTCACATAGGCGAAGGCAAAGCTGCCATCGGTCTGCAGGCGCAGCTGGTAGACCACGCCGGGCACCGTCTCGGCCATGCCGCGCAGGCGCGCGATGAGCGATTTCTGCGCGTCGAACTGCGCCTGCAGCGCGTCGCGCATATGTTCCAGATGCTGGCCCAGCAGGCCGATCTCGTCGTGGCGCTCGGTGCGCAGCTCGGCCGAGAAGCGACCCTGCGCCAGGTCGTTGGCAAAAATGCCCAGCTCGCGCAGCGGCCGCATCAGGCGCGAATTCAGCAGCGCCAGTATCAGCGCCAGCGAGACCAGCAGCTGCCCGCCCACGGTGGCGCCATAGAGCCAGCGCTGGCGCTGCAGCGCCGCGGCGGCCAGATGATCGTCAATCTCGACCTGGATCAGGCCGATCTTGGCATTGCCGCGGAAGATCTCGCGCTCGCCCCGGATGGTGTGGCCGAGCTGGCGCTCGGGAAACTTGGCTTCGATGAAGGGCAGGCCCTGGGAGGCATCGCTGACCCGCACCTGCACGACCTCGGGGGCCTTGGTGATGGCGGCCACCACCTCGCGTGCCGCCACGGCGTCGAGATTCCACAGCAGCTCGGGCAGGCTGCTGGCCAGCACGTCCAGCTTGGACTGGAGTTCGCGTTCCTGGGTCTGCTGCGTCACCTGCGGCTCGCGCAGGCCGATCAGCAAGCCGCCCACGATCAGGGCTGGCAAGAGCAGGCCGATGCTGGCACCGGTGGCAATGGCGAAGAAGAGCGAGCTTGATGCTTTGCGGCTCAATCGGACCTCGACCGGTTGGGGTTGACTGCCGGGCCGTGCCGGCTTGAAGCCCCACAAGCCAACCGGCCCCGCCCGCAGTATCACTCAGCTACCGGCCCTCCGCCATGGCGCTGGGGCATGCAAGCAACGCCTGCCCGTCCCTTAAGGCGCGCAGGCCGCTTGCGTCAGCTGCCGGATCCAGTCGCTCACCATGGCGTTGGCCTCGCTGTGGTTGGTCTGCCGCCCGACCACCGGCATGGTCTGGCCCGCGCCGACATGGCTCATGCGGTAGAGCAGGATCGAGGTCTCGGGGCTGCGCGGATTGATGTCGTACTTGTAGCCCGCCTCGCCGGTGCCCACATAGGCCAGCGGCATCTTGCAGACGCCCCAGGTATCGGCGGAGGCCGGCGAGCCCACGTTGTCGAAGCCCAGCAGCAGGCCGGACTGCGAGGCATAGCCGTGGTTGTTGTGGCAGTGCGCGCAGTTGATGTCCAGATAGGCCTTGGCACGCAGGTCCAGCGCCTTGCCGGCATCCTTCCAGTCGACTCCTGCGGGTGCATCGGCAAGGCCGCTGAAGCCGGCCAGCAGCTTCAGCTCGTCCAGCTGCAGCAGCTGGTTCTTGACGACGCCGGCGCCGTAGTCGTAGCTCTTGTTGAGGTTGCGTGGCTTGGGCCCTATCGGCAGGGTCGAGCCGCTGCCATTGCTGGCGGAGGCATGGCATTGCTGGCAGGTCTGCGAATTCGGCACCGCATAGATGAACTTCTGGGTGGCGCCGCTGTCCGGCACCAGCTCCATCGAGATGTACTTGCCCGCCGTGGTGAGGGTCGCGTCCTTCTGGTCTTCATCCCAGACATAGGGCAGGCCCGCCCAGTTGCCATCTGCCTGGCGCACCAGGATGCGAGTCTCGATCAGGCGGTGGCTGCTCAGGTCGATGCTGTTGCCCTGCGCGGTCTGCGTCTTCTGGCCGACGGCCAGCAAGCTGGCGTCGGTGCCGCTCGCCTTCGGGTAGTAGAAGGTCTTGACCAGGGCCGTGCCGACCGGGAAGTCGAGGGCGTCCGCGCCGTAGTTGATCTTCTTGCCGGGCGGCAGGTAGATGGCGCGCAGCTTGAACGAGTAGTCGGAGAACAGGGCCGCGTTCAGGTCGTAGGGCAGCAGCGCGCTGTTGAGCGTCAGCCGCGTGCCTTCGATGGTGGCGAGCTTCCATGCCGAGAGCTTGGCCGGCGCGGCGCCGGGCTCGTAGATCGTTGGCGTGGCGGGTGCCGGGGCCGGGGCCGGCGCAGGCGCAGGCGCAGGCGCAGGGCTGCTGCCGCCGCCGCAGGCGGACAGCAGCAGGGCCGAGCTCAGCAGAGCCACGGCGGCCCCGGCGGCCCAGGGGGCGGAGTTGGGTTTGCTGGTGTTGGTCATGACGGGTCTTTTGAAACAGGAAAAGGGGGCTCGATGAGCACCCCTTGTGGATGGGCGGGCGCGGGCGCTCAGGGCAGCCCGGTCACGGCGGGCAGCGTGATGACGCAGTTCATGCGGGCGGGGCTCGGGAAGTCCGGGTTGCCGCCGGCCAGCAATGCCAGCAGGTTCAGGTCGATGTTCTCGTACGAAATCGCGGCGCCGGCGGGCGCGCTGATGTCGTTGCTCTTGGAGCAGACCTGCAGATTGCCGGCATAGCTGCCGCCGCTGCCATTGACCTGCACGCCGCTGCCGGTGGCGGGATCGACGATGCCGTCCCACATGACGGCGGGGAAGTTCTGCGGCTGCGGGAAGGCCTTCAGCGTGGCGAAGAAACCCTGCGTGAACTGGCCCAGGCCGGCCGGATCGGCAAACGCGCCGCCCGGCGTGGCGCCGAAATCGCTGATCTTGTTGTTGTGCACGTAGATGCCGCGCTCATAGGGGTCGTAGACCTTGCCCTGGTCGTCCTTGGTGGCCGGGTTGAAGGGGATCTGCGCCGCTATCGCCGAGGTGATCAGCACGCCGGTGGTTTGGTGCTTGGTGATGGTGTTGCCATGGACCTCGGTGTTCTGCGAGGCCAGCACCATCACCCCGGTGCCGGGTGGGATCGTCAGCACCAGGCCCTGCGCGTTGGCGGCCGGCGGCAGGTTGTTGTTCACGATGGTGTTGTTGCGCACAACCACGCCGCTGGTGTTGAGGAAGCGCGTCGGGCCGGGCAGGGCGAAGACCAGGATGCCCCCGGTGTTCTCGTGCACGTTGTTGCCTTCGACGATGGCGTTGTGCGAGTTCTCGATCTCCACGCCGGCGACGTTGTAGTACACGTCGTTGTTGGTCACGCGGATATTGGTCGACTGGCCCACATAGACGCCGGCATCGCGGCTGCCAACCACGATGCTGTTGGTCACCAGGATGTTGTCGCTCTTCACCGGGTAGAGGCCGTAGGCCATGGTCGAGGTCTTCTGCGGATCGGTCACCCATTCGGCGCGCATCGTGTCCATCACGATGTTCTTGGAGTTGGTGATGAACAGCGCATTGCCCGACGCATCTTCGATGGCGAACTTCTTGAAGCTCACCGTGTCCAGGCTGCTGGCCGACAGGCCGTTCTGCGTCAGCGCCGTCTTGAACGAGAGGATGGTGTCCTTGCTCGGGTCCTTGCCGTTGCCGGCGCCCAGCATGGTGATGTTCTTCTTGCCCGAGAGCTGCAGGGGGCTCAGCATGGTGAACCGGCCGGCCGGCATGGTGATGGTGTCACCGTCCTTGGCGGCGAGCAGGATCGCGTTCAGGTCCAGGTCGTTCATCTTGGCCGCCGTGACGATGGTGCCGGCCACATTGACGCTGAAGCTCACCGTTACCGGCGTGGCGGCCAGCCAGGCCGCGTTGCCCGCCTGCGTGGCCTCCACCGAGCAGGTGCCGGCGGACACCAGCACCAGGGTGCTGCCGCTCAGCGTGCAGACGGCGGCGGTCTTGGACGCCAGGCTGACCGGCAGGCCGGAGCTGGCCGTGGCGCTCAGCGCGGCCGCGGCCGTGCCCATGGTCTGGGTCGCCGGTGCGGCGAAGCTGATGGTTTGAGCCTGCGGTGCAGGGTCGCTTCCGCCGCCGCAGCCCGCCAGCGCCGCGGCGGTGAGCATGGACAACAAAAGCGCGAATTTGGGGTCGCGATGCAAGGGCATGGGTGATTTCCTGTGTCTAGAAGACGCCGCCGCGGCGCGCTGGGCTCAGCCCGAAGCGGGCGCGCGCATTAGCAAATGTCAAAACTGGCACGAGGATGGTGCATGATTGCGTCTGCAAAGAATTGACCCCGGCAGACATTCATTTAACTCCCGCGGACATGCGGGTATTCACCGAATTCCGCTCAACACTGAGATTCATGCCAGCGCTGATTCGCTCCGTTGCCCTGCAGGATTACGAATGGGCGGCCCAGGCCGTGGCGGTCGATCCATATGCGCAGATGAAGCGCCTCGGTCTAGTATTGGAGCAGCCGATCTCGGGTGATGAATTCATCCCGTATCAGCTGTTCGTGCAACTGCTTGAAAATACCGCCGAGGCGGGACGCTGCCCCGATTTCGGTTTACGCATGGGGCAGGGGCCGGATGAATATTTCGAAGGGCCCGTGGTGGTGCTGATGCGGCATGCCAATACCCTCAGCGAGGCGCTGGCGCTGATTACCCAATATGGGCATGTCTACAGCACGGTGTTTCAGCCCACGCTGGCGCCGGTGCGCGGGCAGGCCGGGATGGTGGATTTGATCCTGACGGTGAACGATGGCCGGCCGGCGAGTTTCAAACAGGTCACCGAATACATTCTGGTGTCCTTGGTGCGGGCTCTGAGATTTGCGCGCGAAAATCGCGGTGATGATTTGCTCGTGATGTTTCCGCACGAGGCGCTGAGCGCCGCGGACAAGTATCAGGCCTATTTCTCCTGCGAGTGCAGATTCAATGCGCCGTTTGCGGCCATCCGTATTGCCGAGGCGGAGCTGAAGCGCCCGCTGCCGGGGCGAAACGAATTGCGCATCAAGATGGCAACCAGTTATATCGACAGCCGTTTTCCGAAATCGGGCGAGCTGGTATCGGAAGGCGTGCGCCGCCTGCTGCGCCAGCGCCTTGGCATGGGGCGGGTGAAGCAGGCCGATATCGCCGCGGAGTTGTCCCTGCACGAGAAAAGCCTGCAGCGCCGGCTGGCCAGGGAGGGTTGCCCGTTTCCGCAGCTGCTGGACGAGGCGCGCCGTGACTATTTCGTGGAGCTGCTGCGCCAGTCCGCGCGACCCAGCCTGGCGCAAATTGCGCTGATGCTGGGCTACTCGGAGCAGGCCGCCCTGTCGCGCAGCTGCCAGCGCTGGTTTGCCTGCAGCCCCAGCGAGCTGTTGCAACGTCACTGAGCGGGCTCGCTGTTCCTGCCGAGGGGCTGTTTCGCCCCGGGAGCGCTGCCTAAAGCAGCGCCCGGCCGCCGCAGCGGGCGGCCGGGCCGCGACAATCGAGGCTTGGCGCGCCCGGGTGGCGCCGCTGGCCGGCCGGGAGGCCTGTTTTCTTCATCCACCACTTGCAGACAGGTTTGCAAGTCCTTCTTTTTGAACAACTTTTATTTGCGAGCTCTCGCAGCTATCGTTTCTAAGTAGTTGATTTCATTGGGAAAAAACGCGATTTGCCTTGACCTGCGGCGGTTGCGTAAGTAAAGTGGGAAAAACTGTCATTTGGTGGGTCGCTGTGGCGAATTTTGTGTTTCAAGGGGCGAGTGCCTTGGCGATGGACGCCAAGGGGCGTTTGTCCGTCCCTACACGCCACCGCGAGGTGCTGCAGGCGCTGTGCGCCGGCCAGCTCACCCTCACCAAGCACCCCGAGGGTTGCCTGATGGTGTTCCCGCGTCCGGCCTGGGAAAACTTCCGCGATCGCATCGCCGCCTTGCCGATGTCGGCCTCGGGCTGGAAGCGTGTGTTCCTGGGCAATGCCCAGGACGTCGAGATCGACAGTGCGGCGCGCATCCTGATCGCGCCCGAGCTGCGCGCCAGTGCCGCGCTGCAGAAGGACGTGATGCTGCTGGGCATGGGCAGCCACTTCGAACTCTGGGACGCGGCCGCCTATGCGGCGCACGAGGCCCAGGTGATGCAGTCCGAACTGCCGGACGCACTCAAGGATTTCAGCTTCTGATGAGCGAAATGACGACGCCCGCGACGCCCGGCTTTTCGCACACCACCGTGCTGCTGCACGAGACCGTGGACGGGGTGCTGAACGATCCCAACGGCATCTATGTGGACGGCACCTTCGGCCGCGGCGGCCATTCGCGCCTGCTGCTGGAGAAGCTCGGGCCGCAGGGGAGGTTGATCGCGATCGATCGCGACCCCGAGGCCATCGCAGCGGCCACCACCGGCGAGACGCGGGTCACGGACCCGCGTTTTTCTATCTGCCACGCCCCTTTTGCCGACATGCGCGCCCAGCTCGAGGCC
>Ga0066480_100265_pt1 | contig 19011 bp, 10 predicted proteins | sample LakWasM118_HOW13_2_FD_59556 | JGI IMG/M metagenome (GOLD analysis project Ga0066480, IMG submission 59556) | Freshwater sediment methanotrophic microbial communities from Lake Washington under simulated oxygen tension - Sediment Metagenome 118_HOW13 | ecosystem: Environmental > Aquatic >... | reverse complement strand
GGTGCTGCCCGCGAATGCGCGCGCGCTGGCGCGTGCGAGCACGCCGCCGCTGGTGGTCACCAAGGCCAACACACGCTCCACCGTGCACCGGCCCGGCTATACCGACTACATCGGCGTGAAGCGCTACGACGCGCAGGGCCGGGTGGTGGGCGAGCACCGCTTCCTGGGCCTCTTCACCTCCACCGCCTACAGCGCGCGCGTGTCCGAAACGCCGTTGCTGCGCGACAAGGTGGGCGCGATCGCCGAGCGCGCCGGCCTGCCGCCGGGCGGCCATCTGGCCAAGGCGCTGCACCACATCCTCGAGACCTATCCGCGCGACGAGCTGTTCCAGATCGCCGACGACGAGCTCTACGAAACCGCGCTGGGCATCCTCTCGCTGGGCGAGCGCCAGCGCCTGCGCCTGTTCCTGCGCCGCGATCCCTTCGACCGCTTCGTCTCCTGCCTGGTCTATGTGCCGCGCGAGGCCTATGCGACCGATCTGCGCATCAAGTTCCAGGCCATCCTGATGGAGGCGTTTGCGGGCGTCAACGCCGACTTCAATGTGCTGCTCAGCGACACCGTGCTGGCGCGCATCCACTTCTATGTGCGCACCACGCCGGGCCAGGTGCCGGCGGTCGACCAGCGCGAGCTGGAGCTGCGCCTGGCCGAGGCCGCGCGCCGCTGGGGCGACCAGCTGCGCGATGCCCTCATCGAGGCCGAGGGCGACGCGCGCGGCATCGCGCTGTTCAAGCAATGGAGCGGCGCCTTCCCGCCCGAGTACCGCGAGCGCGTGAGCGCGCGTGCGGCCGTGCCAGATGTGCGCAAGATGGCCGCGCTGACGCCCGAGGCGCCGCTGGCCCTGGCCTTCTATCGGCCGTTGGGTGCGGCCGCCAACGCCCTGGGTTTCAAGGTCTATCGCCTGGGCGAGGCCATCGTACTGTCCGACAGCCTGCCGATGCTGGAGCATATGGGCGTGCGCGTGCTGGGCGAGCAGAACTACAGAATCAACGAAAAGGGCGGGGCCATCTCGCTGCACGACTTCGAGCTGCAGGCCCAGCTCAACGAGGAGTTCGAGCCCGAGCTGCTGGCCAGCCTGTTCGAGGACTGCTTTGCGCGCGTGTTCCGCGGCGAGGTGGAGAACGACGACTTCAACCGCCTGGTGCTGCGGGGCGCACTGGCGGCCGACGAGATCGTGGTGCTGCGCGCCTATGCCAAGTACCTCAAGCAGATCGGCTTTGCGCTCTCGCAGGGCGCCATCGAGGCCACGCTGGGCGCGCACCCGCATCTGGCGCGCATGCTGGTGGCGCTGTTCAAACTGCGCTTCGATCCCGCCACGGCCGATGAGCAGGGCGCGCAATCGCAGGTGAATGCGATCGAGCAGGCGCTGGACCGCGTCAGCAACCTCTCCGAGGACCGCGTGCTGCGCCAGCTGCTGGCGCTGATGAAGGCCACCCTGCGCACCAACTTCTGGCGCACCGGCACGGGCCACAGCGGGGCTGCCGGGCCGCGCCGCAGCTTCTTGAGCTTCAAGCTCGAGTCGGCCAAGGTGCCGGGCCTGCCCGAGCCCAAGCCGCTGTACGAGATCTTCGTCTACTCGCCGCGCTTCGAGGGCATCCACCTGCGCGGCGGCAAGGTGGCGCGCGGCGGCCTGCGCTGGTCGGACCGCCCGGAAGACTTCCGCACCGAGGTGCTGGGCCTGGTGAAGGCGCAGATGGTGAAGAACACGGTGATCGTGCCGGTAGGCTCCAAGGGTGGCTTTGTGCTGAAGAAGGCGCCGCCGGCGAGCGAGCGCGACGCCTACCTCAAAGAGGGCGTGGCCTGCTACCAGGACTATCTGCGCGGCCTGCTGGACCTCACCGACAATCTGGCCGGCACGGCCCTGGTGCCGCCGCCCCAGGTGCGGCGCCTGGACGGCGACGACCCCTATCTGGTGGTGGCGGCCGACAAGGGCACGGCCACCTTCAGCGATTACGCCAACGCGGTGAGCAAGGAATACGGCCATTGGCTGGGCGACGCCTTTGCCTCGGGCGGCAGCGTCGGCTACGACCACAAGGCCATGGGCATCACCGCGCGCGGCGCCTGGGAGAGCGTGAAGCGCTGCTTCCGCGAGCGCGGCCAGGATATCCAGAGCAGCGACTTCACGGTCGTCGGCGTGGGCGATATGTCGGGCGATGTGTTCGGCAACGGCATGCTGCTGTCGCGCCATATCCGGCTGCTGGCGGCCTTTGACCATCGCCATGTCTTCATCGATCCGAGCCCCGATGCGGCGCGCTCCTTTGCCGAGCGCGAGCGCCTCTTCAAGCTGCCGCGTTCCTCCTGGGCCGATTACGACACCGCGCTGATCTCGGCCGGCGGCGGGGTCTGGTCGCGTTCCGAGAAATCCATCCCGATCTCGCCGCAGGCGCGTGCGGCGCTGGGCATCGATGCCGAACGCCTCGCGCCCAACGAACTGCTCAGCGCCATCCTGCGGGCGCCGGTGGACCTGCTCTACAACGGCGGCATCGGCACCTATGTGAAGGCCAGCAGCGAGAGCCATGCCGAGGTGGGCGACCGCGCCAATGACGCGCTGCGCATCAATGGTTGCGAGCTGCGCTGCAAGGTTGTGGGCGAGGGCGGCAATCTGGGCTTCACCCAGCGCGGCCGCATCGAGGCCGCCAGCCATGGCGTGGCGCTCAACACCGATGCGATCGACAACTCGGCCGGCGTCGACACCTCCGACCACGAGGTCAACATCAAGATCCTGCTGGGCCTGGCGAGCGCCGACGGCGAGATCACAGAGAAGCAGCGCAACAGCGTGCTGGCCGAGATGACCGACGAGGTGGCCGCGCTGGTGCTGCGCGACAACTACTTCCAGACCCAGGCGCTCTCGGTCACCGGCCGCCTGGGCGTGGCCCTGCTGGACGAGGAGGCGCGCTTCATACGCTTCCTGGAGAAGGCCGGGCGCCTGAACCGCGCCATCGAGTTCCTGCCCAGCGACGAGGAGATCGTCGAGCGCAAGGCGCGCGGCGTGGGCCTCACCACGCCCGAGCGCGCGGTGCTGCTGGCCTATTGCAAGATGTGGCTGTTCGACGAGATCGTGGCCTCCGAGCTGCCCGAGGACGCCTGGATCAGCACCGCGCTGTACCGCTACTTCCCGGCCCAGCTGCGCGAGCGCTTTGGCGCCCATATCGCGCGCCATCCGCTCAAGCGCGAGATCATCGCCACCCATGTGCTCAACAGCATGGTGAACCGCGTCGGCTCGACCTTTGTGCACCGCCTGGCCGACGCCACCGGCATGCGCCCCGCCCAGGTGGTGCGCGCCTACCTGGCCACGCGCGAGGTGATGGGCCATGTGGAGCTGTGGCAGCAGGTCGAGGCTCTGGACAACCGCGTCGCCGACGCGGTGCAGTCCGAGCTGCTGATCGAGGAGGGCCGCCTGACCGCGCGCGCCACCGCCTGGTTCCTGCGCTCGCGCCGGCTGGCCGAGCCGCTGGAGCAGACCATCGCGCGCTTCACGCCGGCGGTGCAGGCCCTGCGCACGCAGCTGGCCGCGCAGGCCGAGGCCTCGCCCCTGGCCCAGGCCTGGGTGGCGGCCGGCGTGCCGGCGGCGCTGGCGCAGCGCGTGGCCAGTGCCGAGGGGCTGTATGCCGCGCTGGACATCGCCGAGCTGGCCGATGCCCTGCAACGCGATGTGGCCGAGGTGGCCGAGGTGCATGCCGAGGTGGAGCGTCGCCTGGGCCTGGCGCGGCTGCGCCAGCAGATCGAGGCCCTGCCGGCCGGCAGCTACTGGCAGGCCCTGGCCAAGGCGGCGCTGGGCGACGACCTCTGGGGCCTGCGGCGCGATATTGCGCAGCAGGTCCTGATGGGTGGCGCGGGCGGTGCGAGCGCCCGCCTGGCGGCCTGGGAGCAGGACAAGGCCGCGGCGCTGGAACGTTCGCAACGCCTCTTGGCTGAGCTGGCCGAGGCCAAGGGCGCCGACCTGGCGATGCTCTCGGTGGCGCTGCGCGAGTTGCGCAATGTGTAGCTGAGCGCCGCGGGCTCACCACGCAGGTGCCGATCAAGCGGCGTCGGCGTGGTGCTGCCAGCGCCGCCGGCCGGCGCGCTTGGCCTGGTAGAGCGCGGCATCGGCCTGCCCCAGCAAATGCTCGGGGCTGCTCAGTGGCGTTGCCACCAGGGTTGCGCAGCCCAGGCTGATGCTCACCAGCGGGCCGGCCAGCGACTGCGCATGCGGCATGGCCAGCAGTTCGGTGGCGTCCAGGCAGGCCTGCGCCAGGCGCGCCGCGGCCGGGGCGTCGGTGTCGGGCAGCAGCAGCGCGAATTCCTCGCCGCCATAGCGTGCCACCAGGTCGCCGCCGCGGCCCGCCACCTCGCTGAGCACTGACGCCACGGCGCGGATGCAGCGGTCGCCCTCGAGGTGGCCATAGCAATCGTTGTATTGCTTGAAGTGATCGATGTCGACCATCAGCAGCGACAGCGGCGAGCCCTGGCGCTGGCTGCGTCGCCACTCCAGCGCCAGGCGCTCGTCGAAGGCGCGGCGGTTGGCGATGCCGGTGAGCCCATCCTTCATGCTCATCTGGCGCAGCTCCTCGGTGCGCTGCGCCACCTTGTGCTCCAGGCTCTCGTACAGCCTGGCATTCACCAGCGAGATCGCTGCCTGGCTGCTGAGCAGTTCCAGGGTCTGCAGATGCTGGGTGGTGAAGGCGTTCTCGAGCTGGTTGTTTTCCAGATAGACCAGGGCCACCGGCTTGCCCTGGCTGAGCACCGGCAGGCACACCAGGGACTTGATCTGGCGCCGCTGCAGGCAGGCGCTGTGGGAGAAGCGTTCGTCCTCGGCGGGGCGGTTCAGCACCAGGGTGCGGCGCGTCAGCCTGACGTATTCGATCAGGCCCGCGGGCAGCATCTGCTGGCCGGCCTCGCCCAGCTCTTCCAGGGGCATGCACAGACGCTGCATGTCACCTTGCTGCTCGGGCGCCATCGCCCCCATTACCTCGACCACCAGGCTTTCGTCCTCGTCGAGCACGATGGCGCCGAACTCGGCACCGGCATGCTCCAGCAGCACGCCCAGCATCTGCGGCAGCAAGGTGTCGAGATGGATTTCCTGTGCCAGCAGCTGGTTGGCCTTGAGCAGGGAATGCAGGTCCAGGCTGGCGCCCGGCTCCAGCGAGTCGCGGTAGCTGCTGCCGCTACTGCGACTGCGGCCCGCCGAGCCGCCAGAGCCGCCGGACGGGCGCGGCTGGCCGAAGCTGATGTGCGGCCAGCGCGCCTCCAGCTGCAGGCACTTCACCAGCGCGCCCCAGCGGCGGTAGTGGTAATGCGCCTCGCGGATGAAGTTGCTGCTCAGCTGCCTTTGCTGTTGCGCGGCCCAGAACTCGGCATAGAGCTCGTTGGCCAGGGCTTCGCAGGCGATGAAGCCGGCCGCGGCCGCGGCGTCGATGGCCTGGGCATAGAAGTCCATGGCGGCGCGCTCCTCGCCGCGCACGCGCGCCAGCTCGGCGGCGATCAGCGCCTGCTTGTGGTGGAAGTTGGCGGCGCAGCCCTCGGCCCAGCCGGCGAAACGCGCCAGTTGCTGCTCGGCGGCCAGCACGGCCTCGGCCTGCTGCGCGGCGTCCACAAAGCCCGGGCGCAGCTGGCCCAGGGCGGTGTAGAAGCAGGCCTCCACCATCGAGGGGCTGTCGGGCAGGCACATGCCTATCACCGCCTGGCGTGCCACGCAGGCCTGCCACTGCGCCCGGTCGCCCATCAGATAGGCGTGGCGCAGCATGGCGGCGCTGTAGAGCGCCAGCGGAATCGAGGGCGCCGCATCGGCGAACAGGGTGCTGCTGGCGCTGTCCTCGGTGTCGAAGCTGAGGGCGCCGAGGGTCTTGCCGCGCAAGGCCTGCAGGGGCTGCAGCACGCCGTGGCGCAGCATCAGCTCGGTATTGGGCTGGCGGGTCTTTTGCAGAAAGCGCAGGCCTTGCTGGCAACGCGCTTCCAGCTGCGCCAACTCCTCGCCCAGGGCGAAGCGGTTGACCGCGCCCAGCAGGGCGCAATAGCCGGCGGCGAGCGGGTTCACCCCGCCCTGGCCCAGTTCCAGGCCCAGTTCCACCTGGGCGATGGCCTCGGCCAGGGGCTCGCCCCAATGCTGGTAGAAGGCCGAGAAATACTGGTAGACGGTGATGCGGTAATAGGGGCCGCCGCGTTGCTCGGCCAGCCGCATGGCCAGCCGCCCCAGCGCATGGCACTGGGTATAGGGCCGGTGCATCACCGACATGGCGGTGAGGTAGGCCACATAGGCGATGCAGCTGAGGTCGCCCTGCCCATGGGCGAGCGTGGTCTGCACCATGCGGCAGGCGTCCAGCACGAAGGCAGCGAAGCGCCCGGTCTGGTAGCTGGCGTAGGAGAGCGCGTAATAGACGCGCATTTCCATCAGGCGCTCGGGCGCCTGCATCTCGACCGCCTGCAGCAGGGCGGATGGGCCGAGCCGCTGCAGCAGCGCCTCGGTGCGCTCGAACTCGGCGGGGAACAGCGCCTGCGCCTCTTCCTCGCTGGCCGGGAAGGGCTGGCCCAGCAGGGCCATGGCCTGCAGCAGCACCGGGAAGGCGTCGGCAAAGCGACCCTGGATATGGTATTGGTCGGCCTGCACCAGGCAGATGCTGACCCGGCCCAGCCGCAGCGGGCAGGCCGCCATCACCTCGGGGTAGAGCCGCTCGGCGGCATCGAAATGGCCGGCCAGGTACTCGGCCTCGGCCAGCGCGGTGAACAGCGCCAGCGTCTCGTCGGGTGCGTGCTGCCAGGCCTGCTCGGGCAGCAGCGCGCGCGCCTGGCGCAGCAGGGCCACGGCCGCGCCATGGGCCGAGGCGTTCTTGGCGCGCAGGCCCGCCTGCACGTTCAGGCGCAGCAACAGCGCGCGCTCGTCGGCGGCGCTGATCAGCGCCAGCGCCTGGTTGAAGCAATCGACGATGTTGAAGAGCCGCTCGTCCAGCAGCGCGCCCGGGCTGCAGGCCAGCAGCTGGCGCCCGCAATGCAGCAGCATGGCCTGGCGCTCGGGCTCGGGCGTGAGCTCATGCGCGGCCTGCTGCACGCGGTCGTGCAGGAAGCGGTAGCGCGCCGCTTCCAGCAGGGCCGGGCTGTGCTCGAACTTGTAGTCCTCATCCATGGGCAGCAGCAGGCCGGCCTCCAGGGCCGGCCAGAGCATCGCCGCGGTGCTGCCGGCGTCGGCCTGCAGCAGCGCCATCAGCTCGCGCAGGCAGAAGCTGTCGCCCAGCTGGGCGGCGCGGGTCAGCAGGGTCTGGGTGGTCGGGGGCAGGCCGCGCAGGCGCTCCAGCATCAGGGTGACGACGTTGTCGGTCATGCCGCGCCGGGCGATCTGCTCGATGTCCCACTGCCAGGCGCCCTGGGCGCGCTCATAGTGCAGGTCGCCATGGACATGCAGGCTGCGCAGGAACTGGCCGAGGAAGAAGGGGTTGCCGCGGGTCTTTTCCAGGCACAGCGCGGCCAGTGGCGCGACGCGCTGGCCCTCGGCCCGCAAGGTGTCGGCCAGCAGGGCCTGCACCTCAGCCAGGCCGAGGGGCTGGAGCGTCAGCTGCTGCAGCGCCGTGCCCAGCTGGCGCTGCTGCTCCAGCAGCTGTGCCAGCGGGTGGGCCGCGTCCACCTCGTTGTCGCGGTAGGCACCCACCACCAGCAGGCAGGCGCCGGCCTCGTCGGCATTGATGAGCCGGCGCAGCAGGCGCAGGCTGGGCGCATCGACCCATTGCAGATCGTCGATGAAGAGCAGCAGCGGATGGGCCGGCGCGGCCAGCGCCTTGACGAAGCGGGCGAAGGCGAGGTGAAAGCGCTGTTCATGCTCGGCCACCGGCAGCGGCGTCAGCGGCGCCGGCGTGCCGATCAGCAGGCTCAGGCCGGGCACGATGGCGGCCACCGCGGCGGCCGCGTCACCCAGCGCCTTGCCCAGGCTGGCCTGCCAGTAGCGACGGCGCTCGGCGCCCTCGCTGGCGAGCTGCTGCATCAGCAGCTGGAAGGCCTGGCTGAGCGCGGCATAGGGCTGCTGGTGGCTGTATTGGTCGCACTTGCCGCGCAGGAAATAGCCTCGTTGCGCGACCACGGGGCGATGCAGTTCCGCCGCCAGCGCGGTCTTGCCCACGCCCGCACTGCCCCCGATCAACAGCAGTTCGGCACGGCCGGCGCTGGCGCGCGCAAAGGCCTCGCGCAGCGTCAGCACATCGGCGGCGCGGCCATAGAGCTTCTGCGAGACGCAGAAGCGCTCCGGGATGTCCTCGCTGGCGAGCGCAAAGGCCTCGATGCGGCGCTGCTGCTGCCATTGCTCGGCGCAGCGCTGCAAGTCCTTCAGCAGGCCATAGCTGCTCTGGTAGCGGTCGTCCGGGTACTTGGCGAGCAGCTTCTGCACGATGGCGGCCAGTGGCGCGGGCACGCCGTGGCCGAGCTGGTCCAGCGGTGGCGGCATGAGTGCCACCTGGGCATGCAGCAGGGCGATCGGATCGCTCAGCTGGAAGGGCTTGTGGCCGCTGAACAGTTCGTACAGGCTCACGCCCAGCGAGTAGAAGTCGCTGCGGTAGTCCACTTCCAGATTGGTACGTCCGGTCTGCTCGGGTGCGATGTAGTCCAGCGTGCCGCGCAGGCCGCCACCGGCCGGCTGCGTCTGGCCATGCGCCAACCGCGTCGAGAGCGCAAAGTCGCAGAGCTTGAGTTGCAGGCTGGCCAGGTCCACCAGCACATTCTTGGGCGCGATGTCGCCATGGATGAGGCGGGCCTGGTGCACGGCGCTGAGCGCCTGCGTCAGCTGAGTCGCCAGACCGAGACGCTCGCCGAGGTCCAGCAGGCCCTGCTCGATCACCTGGCTCAGATTGAGGGGCGAAAAGTTCTCCAGCACCAGCACCAGCCGGTGACCCACCTCATGCAGGCCAAGCGCCTTGATGACCCAGGGTGAATCGATCGCCCGCAGCATGCCGTACTCATGACGCCAGCGCGCATTCAGGGCCGGCGCCGGCTGCTCGCTTTCGGGGTATTTGAGCGCCACGCGCTCGCCCTGCGGTGACTGCGCCGTGGCCACCGTGGTTTCACCGCCGGTGTAGAGAATGCCTGTTAGTTGATAGCCGGCGAGTTGCATCGTGGAGGGGCGGGGCAGGGACTGCGCCGATGTTATCCCTCCAAAGGGGGGTGTGGTTCATGCCCAGCCCCTCACGTAGGCCGGCACGGCTTGGTGGCCGTCGCCATCGGCCTGCGGCTGGCCGTGCACCTGCGCCAGCGGCAGCACGCCGGCCCAGACCGCGAGCCCGAGGTCTTCCTCATCGTCCACCGGGCCGCCGCTGCGCGTCTTGCAAGCGGCCTCTGCCAATGCCATCCTCAGCACCGTGGTGGCGGCGAACTCGCGCTCGTTGCCGGGCCGGATCTCGGCCTGGCGGCCCGGCGCGAGCTTGTCCATGAAGGCGGCCAGCGCGGCGCGCTTGTCCGCCTCGCCCTCGACCTTCTCGAAGCGGCCGTAGATCACCGCCGAGCGGTAGTTCATCGAATGGTTGAAGGCCGAGCGCGCCAGCACCAGGCCGTCCAGATGGCAGATGCTGATGCACACCGCCGCGCCGCCCGCCAGCTGCTTCATCAGGCGGCCGCCGTTGGAGCCGTGGATGTAGAGGTGCTCGCCCGTGCGCCAGCAGGCCATCGGGATGCTGTGCAGGCCCTTGTCGTCGGCAAAGGCGAGGTGGCACAGATAGGCCGCGTCGATGATGGCGTGCAGGGTGGCGCTGTCGTAGCGGGCGTTCTCGGCCACGCGGCGGATGCGGCTGCGGTCGCTGGGAGCTTGCTTCATGCTGAGGTGCGGGTGTTTGCTTGCGTGGAAGAGGGCGCAATGTAGTGCCAGGCTGGTTCCATGAAAAGGTCCACGGATCACCAATATCATGGGGCCATGACGTACCAGCTGCTGATCGACCGCTTCGCCAGCCCGCAGGGCCCCATGCAGCGCCGCCTGCACGAGGCGCTGCGCGCGGCCATCCGCGCCGGCGTGCTGGCGCCGGGCACGCGCCTGCAGGCCAGCCGGGTGCTGGCGCGCGAGCTGGGCGTGGCGCGCAATACCGTGCTCTATGCCTATGAGCAGCTCGCCACCGAGGGCCTGATCGCACCCGACCGGCGCGGCAGTCGGGTCAGCGAGCTGCTGCGCCCGCCGGCCAAGGAGACGCGTCCGCCCGGGGCGTCCGGGTCGCTCGGGCCGCTGGCGCGGCCACTCTCGCGCCGCGCCGAGGCGGTGCTGGCCGCCGGCCCGGTGCTGGAGACCACGCTGGCGTTTGCACCGGGCGTGCCGGCGCTGGATGAATTCCCCACCCAGCGCTGGCGCCGCCTGCTGGAGCGTTGCTGGCGCGGCCTGGGTCCGGCCCAGCTCAACTATGCGGACGCGGCCGGCGAGGCCGGGCTGCGCCAGGCGATCGCCGAGCATCTGCGCGCCTCGCGCGGCGTGCAATGCGAGCCGCAGCAGGTCTTCGTCACCGACGGCACGCAGGCCAGCCTGGACCTGTGCGCGCGCGCCTTTGCCGATGCCGGCGAAATGGCCTGGCTGGAGAGCCCCGGCTATGCCGGCGCCGAGACCGCGCTGCGCGGCGCCCAGCTGAAGCTGATCGGCATCGCGGTGGACGAGCAGGGCATGGCGCCGCGCGCCCAGGACTGGCGGCGCCAGCGCCCGCGCCTGATCTACACCACGCCCTCGCACCAATACCCCACCGGCGCGGTGATGAGCCTGGAGCGGCGCCTGGCCCTGCTGGCCCACGCACGCGAGGCCGGTAGCCTGATCATCGAGGACGACTACGACAGCGAGTTCCGCCACGACGGCCCACCGCTGCCGGCCATGCAGGGCCTGCAGGCGGACGCGCCGGTGCTCTACCTGGGCACCTTCAGCAAGACCTTGTTCCCGGGCCTGCGCATCGGCTTCATGGTGGTGCCCGAGGGCCTGTGCGAGGCGCTCGCGCGCCTGCTGGCGCGCAGCCAGCCGCGCGGCCGCATGGCCGATCAGCTGGCCCTGGCCGAGTTCCTGCGCAGCGGCCAGTTCGGCCTGCACCTGCGCCGCATGCGTCGGCTCTATCGCCAGCGCCGCGACGCGCTGGTGGCGGCGCTGGAGCGCGAGTTGGGTGATCTGGCCAGTGTCCACGGCGGCTCGGCCGGCATGCATCTGGCGCTGCGCTTTGCAGACAGCGCCGGCCTTGATGACGTGGCCATCAGTGCGCGGGCGCTGCGGGCCGGCATCGTCGCACCGGCGCTCAGCGAGCTGGCGATGGGGCCGCGCGCCCAGGCCTGGCGCGGCCTGCTGCTGGGCTATGCCCAGGTGCCGGTGGCGCAGATGGCGCCGCTGGTCGCGCGCTTGGCCAAGGTGCTGCGGGCCGGGCCATAGCAATGGATCCGTGCCGTTGGTCTGCACACCAAGCCTTCGCGCGACTCAGGCGCGAGGAGGATTGGGGCGGGGCGTGGTCAGCGCGAAGGAGCCTCTGGTACCTGAGTTGCCGCCAGCGTCCCAAGCATCGCGTCACGGCATACCGTGAGGAATTCATCCGCGAGGAGCGAGTCGTCCGGGCAGGCTCGCGACATGACGAGGGCTCCCACGGCGTGCGAGAGCATGTCCAGGACCTGGGCGCGCGTCTGGCGCGCGTCTGCAGAATCTGCCACATCGCCATCGCCGCGGCTCAATGCCGCCACCAAGCTCTCTATTCCCGTTGCAAAAGCGCTTCGGACTGATTCGGGCTGACGTGCCGCGTCTCCGCCCAGGGCGGCCATCGTGCAGCCGGTACCACGACTGTCGCGGTGCTCGCGCGATAGGTACTGCCTGACGAACTCAGCAAGTTCTACACCGGCCCCTGTCAGCGCAATGGTCTGGGCGATGCCGCAAGCCGCCGATTCCGCGATCAGGTCGGTCTTGGATCCGAACTGCTTGTAGAAGCCGCCATGGGTGAAGCCGGCGGCGGCCATCAGGTCGGCCACGCCGACGCCGTCATAGCCGCGTTCACGAAACAGCTGGGAAGCTGTTTCCACCACATGCGCCCGATTCGCCTGCGCCTGCGCTTTGGTGACTCTCATCGCTTGTTTGCCCTGGAGTGATGCATTTGTCGATCTTGATTCTATATTGATGTCGATCGTAATCAAAGTCTTGACATTTTGGATTACGGACATCATCATTAGTCCATGCCAAGCCAATCCCGCCGGAAGTCGAACGCACTCGACAAGCGGCCATCACTGCGCAGGAACTCATGAACATGACCAGCACTCTTTCCACCGTCCTCATCACCGGCGCGTCCAGCGGCATCGGCGCCGTCTACGCCGAGCGCTTTGCAAAGCGTGGCCACGACTTGGTTCTGGTTGCCCGCGACAAGTCCCGGCTCGATGCGCTGGCAGCACGCCTGCAGGAGGCGCACCAGGTCACGGTCGACGTGCTGCAGGCGGACCTGACGCAGCAGAGCGATCTGGCGGCGGTCGAAACCCGCCTGCGCGAGGACGCTCGCATCGGCATCCTGATCAACAACGCGGGCATGGCGCAGCCCGGCAGCTTTGTCCAGCAAAGCGCGCAAGCCATCGAGCGGCTGATCGCCCTCAACACCACCGCCTTGACCCGGTTGGCGGCCGCCATTGCCCCACGCCTGGTACAGGCCGGCACGGGCACCATCGTCAACATCGGCTCGGTGGTGGGCTTCGCGCCCGAACTCGGCATGACGATCTACGGTGCTACCAAGGCCTTCGTGCTGTTCCTGTCGCAGGGCTTGAACCTGGAGCTCTCGCCCAGGGGCATCTATGTGCAGGCGGTGCTGCCAGCCGCGACGCGCACGGAGATCTGGGAGCGTGCCGGCGTTGACATCAACACCCTCCCCGAAGTCATGGACGTCGAAGAACTGGTCGATGCGGCCATGGTCGGCTTCGACCGCCGCGAACTCGTCACGATCCCGCCGCTCCATGTGGCCGAACGCTGGGACGCGTTGGATGGCGCGCGCCAAGGCTTGCTGTCTGACGTCCGGCAGGCCCGCGCGGCCGATCGCTACCGCCATCAGGCCTGAGCCCCCCATCCTCGCAAACGGAAGTCTGTCATGCCTATCAAGCTCATGAAATCGATCCTCCACGCGCTCGCACTGTCCGGTGTGCTGGCCTCTTCGAGCGCCTTGGCGAGCGATGTGCAGCCGGCGACATGGAAGAGCGTGCCGACGCAAAGTGTCACGGCCGGCGATGTGAGCTTCTCCTACCGCGAGCTCGGGCAGCAAAACGGCGGCACGCCCGTGGTGCTTCTCGTCCACCTGGCTGCGGTGCTGGACAACTGGGATCCGCGCGTGGTGGACGGGCTCGCCGCAAAACATCACGTGATCGCGTTCGACAACCGAGGTGTCGGCGCCTCCACCGGCAAGCCGGCCAACACCATCGAGCAGATGGCCGACGACGCCATCAGCTTCATCAAGGCCAAGGGCTTCACGCAGGTGGACCTGTTCGGTTTCTCGATGGGCGGAATGATCGCGCAGGAGATCGTGCTGAAGGATTCACAGCTGGTTCGCAAGATGATTCTTGCAGGCACGGGCCCAGCCGGAGGCGAGGGCATCAGCGCTGTCGCAGGCGTGGCGAACTACGACCTGATCCGGGCCACGCTGACCGGCCAGGATCCGAAGCAGTACCTGTTCTTCACCCGCACGCCGAACGGCATCGAGGCCGGCAAGGCGTTTCTGAAGCGATTGCAGGAGCGCACCGACCAGCGCGACAGCGAGATCGCCATCTGGGCCTATGTGTCGCAACTGCAGGCGCTCAGTGCCTGGGGGCAGAAGCGGCCGGCCGACCTCTCGGTGATCAAGCAGCCGGTGCTCGTGGCCAATGGTGAGGATGACCGGATGGTGCCCACGCGCAACTCGCATGAGCTGGCGAAGCGCCTGCCGAATGCCCAGTTGATCATCTACCCGGATGCAGGGCACGGCGGCATCTTCCAGTATCACGAGGACTTCGTGCCCAAGGCGCTGGCCTTCCTGGCGAATTGATTTCGGAGGCCCTCATGACTGACACCCATCTCACCGCACCCACCCGTTTCGTGAGCGTCGACGGCGCACGGCTCGCCTACCGGCGCTGGGGCAATGCGGCTGCTGGGCAGCCGCCGCTGCTGATGCTGCAACACTTCCGGGGCGGCATGGACCACTGGGACCCGCTGATGACGGACGGCCTGGCCGAAGGCCGGGAGGTGATCCTCTACAACGGTCGAGGCATCGCGTCCTCTGATGGGACACCACGCACGCGCATCGAGGACATGGCCGACGATGCGGCGGCCTTCGTTCGTGCGCTGGGCCTGGAACAGGTCGACCTGCTGGGCTTCTCGCTGGGAGGCTTCCAGGCGCTCGATCTGACCTGGCGTCATCCGACGCTTGTGCGCAAGCTGATGCTTCTGGGCACGGGCCCGCGCGGCGGTGATCCGGAGATGGAGCATCGCGTACTGGGCACGGCCGTCAACCCGGTGCCGACCCTGGAAGACTTCCTGTATCTGTTCTTCGGCCGCTCCGAGACGGCGGCGCAAGCAGGAAGGGACTTCTGGGAGCGGCGCCATCGGCGCGTCGATCAGGACCCGCCGTCCTCACCCGATGCCGCGAAGGCGCAGATCGAGGCCAATATGCTTTACCTGCCCAGGCGGTCGGAAGACGATCCCTTCGCCTACCTGCGCGGCATCCAGCAGCCCACCTTCATCCTCAACGGCGTGCACGACGTGATGATCCCGACGGTGAACTCGTTCTACATGGCGCGCAACCTGCCGAACGCCCAGCTGTTCATCTATCCCGACTCGGGCCACGCCGCGCAGTTCCAGTACCCGCAGCGATTCCTGCGTCACGCGGTCCAGTTCCTCGGCGAGTGATGGCGGCGACCGCCGTCGTCCGCATCGCCTTGCCGGCTCTCAAAAGGTTGCCCCTCATGTTGAAGTTCAAGTTCCTCTTGTGGGCGTTCGCCCAGATCCTCAAGCGCAAGATTCGCAGCCAGCCCGACTGCGCGCGCTACGTCGCCAGCAAGCGCCTGGTGTTCCAGATCCGCACTGCCTCGGGCGCGGGCCGCACCTTCGTGATCGAAGGCGGCGCCATCCGGTCCTTCGCCGGGCTCGCCGCGAATCCCCAGTTCACGTTCAGCTTTAGAGACGCGGCCAGGGGATTCGCCATCCTGTCGGCCAAGGACAGCCAGGCCGCCTTCCTACGGGCTCTGGGTAGCAAGGAGCTGGTCATCAGCGGCGACTTCCAGGAAGTGATGTGGTTTCAGGGACTGACGGCATTCCTGCAGCCACCCAAAATCATCTCGCCGTACGAACGCACGGCCTTCTGAGTTGCCCATGGAATCCAATCTGCTGAATCAGCCCTTGCACCTGCCGAACGGCAGCGTGCTGCGCAATCGTCTGGCCAAGGCGGCCATGAGCGAGACGCTGGGCACCTACGACAACCGTCCGACGAATGGCCTTGTGCGGTTGTATCGCCGCTGGGGCACTTCGGGTCTGGGTCTGATCGTCACGGGCAATGTGATGATCGACCGGCGCGCGCTCGGCGAGCCCGGCAACGTCGTGATCGAGGATGAGTCCGACATGCCGGTGCTGAGGCAATGGACGCAGGCGGCAACAGCCCATGGAACGGCGCTGTGGGCGCAACTCAACCATCCGGGCAAGCAATCGACGCGGGGCTTGAATGCGTTCAATCTCGCGCCCTCTGCTGTCCCCTTCCGCGAGGACATGGCGGCGTTCTTCGACACCCCACGCGAGGCCAGCAGCGATGACATCCTGGACATCATTGAGCGCTTTGGGCGCAGCGCGGCCATCTGCAAGAAGGCGGGGTTCAGTGGTGTCCAGATCCACGCCGCGCATGGCTACCTGATCAACCAGTTTCTCTCGCCCCACCACAACCGTCGCGACGACGAATGGGGCGGTACGGCCGAGAAGCGCCGGCACTTCCTGATGGCCGTCTATGCCGAGATCCGCCGCCAGGTCGGTGCGGACTTCCCGGTGGGCATCAAGCTCAACTCGGCCGACTTCCAGCGCGGTGGCTTCACCGAGGAGGAATCGCTAGCGACGATTCGCGCGCTGGCGGAGGCTGGCATTGACCTGATCGAGATCTCCGGCGGCACTTACGAAGCCCCTGCGATGAGCGGCGCCATGCAGGAGCCGAAGAAGGCCTCCACCGCAGCGCGGGAAGCCTACTTTCTTGGCTTCGCGGAGAAGGCGCGTGCCACGACCAAGCTGCCGCTCATGGTGACCGGTGGCTTCCGCACGGCGGCCGGCATGAACGCTGCGCTGCGTACCGGTGCACTGGATGTGGTGGGCCTGGCCCGGCTGCTGGCGATCGACCCCGACGCGCCCGCAGCACTGCTGCAAGGGCGCGACAGCGCACAGCGGGTCCGACCGATCAGCACGGGTCTCAAGGCCGTGGATCGCATGGGAATCATGGAGGTGCTCTGGTATGAGCGCCAGCTCAAACGCATCGCCAAGGGCAAGGATCCACGTCCGGCCGAGAGCGGCCTGGCGGCGTTTCTGAAGTCGGCGCTCGGCAGTAGCTGGGGCACGTTTCGCACACGACGCCTGCGTGCGCGCGCCTGAGTGCCAGGCTTGTGACCCGATTGACCACCACCCTGGGTTCGCCAGGAACAAGGAAGAAGACATGAAAGCCCTCACATTCAAGCGCTATGGCAAGTCGCCCGATATCGGGTTCTCCGATGTCGACCGCCCCACGCTGCAACCCGACGAGTTGCTGGTTCAAGTTCACGCTGCGGGCGTGAACCCCATCGACAACATGGTCCCGGCCGGCACCTTCAAACCTGTGCTGCATTTCAAGCTGCCGGCCATCCTGGGCAGCGATCTGGCCGGCGTGGTGGTCGAGATCGGGAGCCGTGTGACCCGCTTCAAGCCGGGTGACGAGGTCTTCGCCAGCCTCTTTGACCTGGGCAAGGGGTCGATTGCAGAGTTCGCCGCGGTGCCGGAAAGCGCCGCCGCCCTGAAGCCTCCCAAGCTGGACTTTGTGCAGGCCGCGTCCGTCCCCATGGTCGCGCTCACCTCCTGGCAGGCGTTGAAGGAACGTATCAAGCTGCGTCGTGGTCAGAAGGTGTTCATCCCTGCAGGCTCGGGCGGCATCGGGACCTTTGCAATCCAGCTGGCTCACCAACTCGGCGCCAAGGTCGGGACGACGGTCAGTACGGGCAACGTCGAGTTCGTTCGCGGCTTGGGTGCCGATGAAATCGTCGACTACAAGAAGCAGGAATTCGAGAAGCTGCTGCGCGGCTACGACGCCGTGCTTGGCACGGTCCGGGGCGATGCCATCGAGAAGTCGCTGGATATCCTGAAGCCGGGAAGCCGCATCGTTTCGCTCATCGGCCCGCTGGATGCGGCCTTCGCAAAGGCGAAGAAGCTGAACTTCTTCCTGACCTTTGTGTTCGGCCTGATGAGCCGCAAGATCCGGAAACTGTCCCAGAAGAAGGGCGTCGACTACGCCTTCCTCTTCGTGCGGCCTGATGGCCAACAGCTCGCAGAAATCGCTGAGCTGCTCAAGACCGAACGGATCCGACCGGTCATCGACAAGGTGTTCCCGTTCGACCAGGCCAAGGAAGCCCTGGACTACCTGGCCCTCGGCCGAGCCAAGGGAAAGGTCGTCATCAAGATCAAGTGACGAGTGTCGCAACAAAAAAAGCCCGCCCGGTTGCCCGGGCGGGCTTGTCAGCACCGATCAGCGCGGCGCTTTAGATGGCGATCAGGCGGTGACGCCCTTGGCGGTCTCTGCGTACTCTTCGATCTGGTCGAAGTTCATGTACTTGTAGATCGAGGCGCCGTCCTTGTTCACCACGCCCATGGCCTCGTGATACTCGCTCACGCTGGGGATCTTGCCCAGCTTGGAGGCGATCGCGGCCAGCTCCGCCGAGGCCAGGAACACATTGGTGTTCTTGCCCAGGCGGTTGGGGAAGTTGCGGGTCGAGGTCGAGACCACGGTGGCACCTTCACGCACCTGCGCTTGGTTGCCCATGCACAGCGAGCAGCCGGGCATCTCGGTGCGCGCACCGGCGGTGCCGAAGGCGGCGTAATGGCCTTCCTTGATCAGCTCGCTCTGGTCCATCTTGGTGGGCGGGGCCACCCACAGCTTGACCGGGATGTCGCGCTGGCCGCCCAGCAGCTTGGCCGCGGCGCGGAAGTGGCCGATATTGGTCATGCAGGAACCGATGAAGGCCTCGTCGATCTTGGTGCCAGCCACTTCGCTGAGGGTCTTGGCATCGTCCGGATCGTTGGGGCAGCAGAGGATGGGCTCCTTGATGTCGGCCAGGTCGATCTCGATCACGGCCGCGTATTCGGCGTCCTTGTCGGCTTCCAGCAGGCTGGGGTTGGCCAGCCAGGCTTCGACCTTCTCGATGCGGCGCTGCAGGGTGCGCGCGTCGGCATAGCCGTCGGCGATCATGTTCTTCATCAGCACGATGTTGCTGCTGAGGTATTCCTTGATCGGCGCGGGGTTCAGCTTGACCGTGCAACCGGCGGCGCTGCGCTCGGCCGAGGCGTCGCTGAGCTCGAACGCTTGCTCGACCTTCAGATCGGGCAGGCCTTCGATCTCGAGGATGCGGCCCGAGAACACGTTCTTCTTGCCGGCCTTGGCGACGGTCAGCAGACCGGCCTTGATGGCGTACAGCGGGATCGCATGCACCAGATCACGCAGGGTGATGCCGGGCTGCATCTGGCCCTTGAAGCGCACCAGCACCGACTCGGGCATATCCAGCGGCATCACGCCGGTGGCGGCGCCGAAGGCGACCAGGCCGGAGCCTGCCGGGAAGGAGATGCCGATCGGGAAGCGGGTGTGCGAATCGCCGCCGGTGCCGACGGTGTCGGGCAGCAGCAGGCGGTTCAGCCAGCTGTGGATCACGCCGTCGCCCGGGCGCAGGGCCACGCCGCCACGGTTGCTGATGAAGGCGGGCAGCTCGCGATGCGTCTTCACGTCCACGGGCTTGGGATAGGCCGCGGTGTGGCAGAACGATTGCATCACCAGGTCGGCGCTGAAGCCCAGGCAGGCCAGGTCCTTCAGCTCGTCGCGGGTCATCGGGCCGGTGGTGTCCTGCGAGCCGACGGTGGTCATCTTC
>Ga0066480_100210_pt1 | contig 21890 bp, 17 predicted proteins | sample LakWasM118_HOW13_2_FD_59556 | JGI IMG/M metagenome (GOLD analysis project Ga0066480, IMG submission 59556) | Freshwater sediment methanotrophic microbial communities from Lake Washington under simulated oxygen tension - Sediment Metagenome 118_HOW13 | ecosystem: Environmental > Aquatic >... | reverse complement strand
CTCTTCGTCACGCAGGAATCGGCCGGCCACGCGATCGACGTGGTGCGCACCTATCTGGCCCAGATCTGCGCCAACCGCACCACGCGCCACGGTGTCTTCATGGACATCCTGGGCCTGGGCGTGCTGCTCACCGGTGAATCCGGCCTGGGCAAGAGCGAGCTGGGCCTGGAGCTGATCTCGCGCGGTCACGGCCTGGTGGCCGACGACGCGGTGGACTTCTACCGCATCGCCCAGACCGCCATCGAGGGCCGCTGCCCCGAGCTGCTGCTGAACCTGCTGGAGGTGCGCGGCATCGGCCTGCTGGACATCAAGGCCATCTTTGGCGAGACCGCGGTGCGCCGCAAGATGCGGCTCAAGCTGATCGTGCACCTGGTGCGCAAGGAGACCATGGAGCGCGACTTCGAGCGCCTGCCCTATGAGCCCCTGTACGAAGAGGTGCTGGGCATGCCGGTGCGCAAGGTCATCATCGCGGTGGACGCCGGCCGCAACCTGGCGGTGCTGGTGGAGGCCGCGGTGCGCAACACCATCCTGCAGCTGCGCGGCATCGATACCTACCGCGAGTTCGTCGAGCGCCACCAGCGCGCGATTGAAAAGGGCCTCAGCGACGATAGCTGAGGGCCTTTCGGGTCTGCACCCGAGCGCTGACTAGCGCTCCTTGTGCGGGCAGTCCTTCTTCACGCAGGCCGCATAGAGGGCCAGCGAATGCTCCTGCAGCTCGAAGCCCCGCTCCTTGGCGATGGCATGCTGGCGGGCCTCGATCTGCTCGTCGTAGAACTCCTCCACGCGACCGCAGGTCATGCAGACCAGATGGTCGTGATGGTGGCCCTGGTTGAGCTCGAACACCGCCTTGCCAGTCTCGAAATGGTTGCGCGACACCAGGCCGGCCTGCTCGAACTGGGTCAGCACGCGATAGACCGTCGCCAGCCCGATGTCGGCATCTTCCACCAGCAGGGCCTTGTAGACGTCCTCGGCCGTCATATGGCGCTGCGAAGTCTTCTGGAAGATCTCCAGAATCTTGATGCGCGGCAGCGTTGCCTTGAGGCCGCTGTTCTTGATCTCGTCGGTGCGGTTCATGTCAGACTTGGGCCGGCAAACCCTCCATGGGCCTGCCGCTAGAATGCGCCGATCATAGCCAGCTCAGCCCCCGGCCGAGCCCCAAGCCCCTAAAGGCATCCCCCGAGAGCCCTGAAGACATGCCACTGTTGACTCGTTTTGCAGGTGCGGCCCGCGCACCGCTCGCTGTGCTGGCCCTGCTGCCGGTGTTGGGTGCCTGCTCCTACCTGCCCACCCTGCCGAGCTCCGAGACCTTCTCGGTCAGCGGCGACAAGGTGCTGGGCCTGATGCGCCCCTATCGCGTCGAGATCGTGCAGGGCAATGTGCTGACCAAGGAACAGCTGGAGCGCGTCAAGCCGGGTATGAGCCGCGCCCAGGTGCGCGACCTGCTGGGCTCGCCCCTGCTGACCGACCTCTTCCACGGCGAGCGCTGGGACTATGTATTCACCATCCGCCGCCAGGGCGTGGTGTCGCAGAGCCGCCAGGTGGTGGCCCTGTTTGACGGCGACAAGCTCAAGTCCATCGCGGCGCCGGACGACCTGCCCACCGAGCAGGAATTCATCGCCTCGATCAACACCTTCAAGCCCAGCGGCCCCGCGCCCAAGCTGGAGCTGAGCGAGGCCGAGCGCCAGGCCCTGCCCAAGCCGGTGCGCCCCGAGGCCGCCGCCGTCGAACCCATGGGTGCCGTGCGCGCCTACCCGCCGCTGGAGCCGCGCTCGTGAGCGAGCCGCTGCGCATTGCGGTGGCCGGCGCCTCCGGCCGCATGGGGCGCATGCTGATCGAAGCGGTGGTCAACGCCCCCGACTGCCAGCTGGCCGGCGCGCTGGATCTGCCCGGCAGCCCGGCGCTGGGCCAGGACCCCGCCGCCTTTCTGGGCCGCACGAGCGGCGTCAGCATCAGCGCCGACCTGCATGAGGGCCTCAAGAATGCCCAGGTGCTGATCGACTTCACCCGCCCCGAGGGCACGCTGGCCCATCTGGCCGTGTGCCGCGAGCTGGGCGTGAAGGCCGTGATCGGCACCACCGGCTTCGATGCCGCGCAGAAGGCCCAGATCGGCGCCCATGCCCAGCACATCGGCATCATGATGGCGCCCAATATGAGCGTGGGCGTGAACGTGGTGATGAAGCTGCTGGACATGGCGGCGCGCGCCCTCAACGAGGGCTACGACATCGAGATCATCGAGGCCCACCACCGCCACAAGGTCGATGCCCCGAGCGGCACCGCGCTGAAGATGGGCGAGGTGGTGGCCGCGGCCCTGGGCCGCGATCTGAAGGATTGCGCCGTCTACGGCCGCGAAGGCGTGACGGGCGAGCGCGACCCCTCCACCATCGGCTTTGCCACCGTGCGCGGCGGCGACATCGTGGGCGACCACACCGTGCTGTTCGCCGGCACCGGCGAGCGCATCGAGATCACGCACAAGTCCTCCAGCCGCGTCACCTATGCCCAGGGCAGCCTGCGCGCCGCGCGCTTCCTGGCCAGCCATGGCGCCGGCCTGTTTGGCATGGACGAAGTGCTCGGCCTGGGCTGATGAGCGGCATCGGCAGCTATACCGAGTTCTGGGCCCAGGGTGACGCGGTCACGCGCGCCGTGGCCCTCTTGCTGCTGCTGATGTCGGTCAGCGCCTGGATGCTGATCCTCTGGAAGAGCTGGGTGCTGGGCCGCGCACGCCGCGACCTGGCGCGCGCCGTGCCGGCCTTCTGGGCCGCCGCCGATCTGGAGGCCGGCCGCATCGCCCTGCGGGCGATGGACCGCGAGTTGCTGCTGCTGCCCATGCTGGACGCGGCCACGGCCACCGCCCAGGGCCAGAGCCTGGAGGCCGCCGGCCGGCGCGAATCGCAACTCACGCGCCGCCTGCGCGATGCCCTGCACCAGGCCCTGCGCAGCCTGCAATGGGGCCAGGTCTTGCTCGCCTCGATCGGCAGCACCGCGCCCTTCGTGGGCCTGTTCGGCACCGTCTGGGGCATCTACCACGCACTGGTGAACGTCTCGGCGGCCGGCAATATCAGCATCGAGAAAGTCGCCGGCCCGGTGGGCGAGGCCCTCATCATGACCGCCGCCGGCCTGGCCGTGGCCATCCCCGCGGTGCTGGCCTACAACGTCTTCGGCAAGCTGGTGGGTGCCTGCGAGGCCGAGCTGGAAGGCTTTGCGCACGACCTGCGCGAGCTGCTGGACCACTAGCATGGCCTTCGGTCGCCTGGAGCGCCGCGATCAGCCCAAGCCCATGGGCGAGATCAATATGACGCCCCTGATCGACGTGATGCTGGTGCTGCTGGTGATCTTCATGATCGCCGCGCCGCTGATGTCCTCCTCGCTGCGCCTGGACCTGCCCAAGAGCGAGGCCGCCAGCCCTTCGGAGGCGCCGCAGTTCATCGCCGTGGCCATCACCCCCGATGGCGCCCTGCACCTGGGTGACGAGCAGCTCGACGCCAAGGCCTTCAGGGCGCGCATCGCCGAGCTGGCCAAGGCACGACCCGAGGCCGAGATCCAGCTGCGCGCCGACCGCCTGGTGCCCTATGGCCAGGTGGCCGAGCTGATCGGCTGGGTACAGGGCGTGGGCCTGAACCGCATCGCCTTCGTGGCCGAGGCCGCAGCGTCGGCGCCTTAAGCGCTTGAGGCGGGCGAGGCGGCATGACCCGCCACGTACAATTTGCCGCATGAACGACAAGTACGCCCCCTCCGAGATCGAAGCCGCCGCGCGCCAGTACTGGAACTCCCGTGACGCCTACCGCGTCGGCGAAGACCAGAGCAAGCCCAAGTTCTACGCTTGCTCCATGCTGCCCTACCCCAGCGGCAAGCTGCACATGGGCCATGTGCGCAACTACACGATCAACGACATGCTCACGCGCCAGCTGCGCATGAAGGGCTACAACGTCCTGATGCCGATGGGCTGGGACGCCTTCGGCCTGCCGGCCGAGAACGCCGCGATGAAGAACAAGGTGCCGCCCGCCAAGTGGACCTACGAGAACATCGCCTATATGAAGAGCCAGATGCAGGCCATGGGGCTGGCGATCGACTGGTCGCGCGAAATTGCCACCTGCACGCCCGAGTACTACAAGTGGAACCAGTGGCTGTTCCTGAAGATGCTGGAGGCCGGCATCGCCGAGCGCCGCACCCAGGTCGTCAACTGGGACCCGGTGGACCAGACCGTGCTGGCCAATGAGCAGGTGGTGGATGGCAAGGGCTGGCGCTCCGGCGCGGTGGTCGAGAAGCGCGAGATCCCGGGCTACTACCTCAACATCACCAAGTACGCCGACGAGCTGCTCTCGGCCGTGGCGAACCCCGAGGACAAGAGCTATCTGAGCGGCTGGCCCGAGCGCGTGCGCCTGATGCAGGAGAACTGGATCGGCAAGAGCGAGGGCGTGCGCTTCGCCTTCCCGCACGAGATCAAGGGCGCCGACGGCGCGCTGATCCAGGACGGCAAGCTCTATGTCTTCACCACCCGCGCCGACACCATCATGGGCGTGACCTTCTGCGCCGTGGCCCCCGAGCATCCGCTCGCCAGCCACGCCGCGGCGTCGCAACCCGAACTGGCCGCCTTCATCGAGGAATGCAAGCGCGGTGGCACCACCGAGGCCGAGCTGGCCACGCAGGAAAAGAAGGGCCAGCGCACCGGCCTGTTCGTCACCCATCCGCTCACCGGCGCGCAGGTCGAGGTCTGGGTCGGCAACTATGTGCTGATGAGCTATGGCGACGGCGCGGTGATGGGCGTGCCCGCCCATGACGAGCGCGATTTCGCCTTTGCCAAGAAGTACGGCATCGAGATCAAGCAGGTCATCGCCGTCGACGGCGCGACATTCAGCCTGGACGCTTGGGCCGAGTGGTATGGCGACAAGCTCAAGGCCGTCTGCGTCAACTCCGGCGAACTCGATGGCCTGGGCCACAAGGCCGCCGTCTCCAAGGTGGCCGAGCTGGTCGGCGCCAAGGGCCTGGGCGAGAAGAAGACCACCTGGCGCCTGCGCGACTGGGGCATCAGCCGCCAGCGCTACTGGGGCACGCCCATCCCCATCATCCACTGCGATGACTGCGGCTCGGTGCCCGTGCCTGCCAAGGACCTGCCGGTGGTGCTGCCCGAGGAATGCATCCCCGATGGCAGCGGCAATCCGCTCAACAAGCATGCCGGCTTCCTGAACGTCGGTTGCCCCAGCTGCGGCAAGCCGGCCAAGCGCGAAACCGACACCATGGACACCTTCGTGGATTCATCCTGGTACTTCATGCGCTACTGCGATGCGCAGAACGGCGAGGCCATGGTTGGCGAGGGCTCGCAGTACTGGATGCCGATGGACCAGTACATCGGCGGCATCGAGCACGCCATCCTGCACCTGCTGTACGCGCGCTTCTGGACCAAGGTGATGCGCGATCTCAAGCTCATCAGCTTCGACGAACCGTTCAAGAACCTGCTCACCCAGGGCATGGTCTTGAAGGGCGCGTTCTCGCACAAGCCCGCCGACGCGGGCAAGAACTACTACTGGGAGCACGAAGTCAACGTGCAGACCAACGAGCATGGCCAGGTCATCGGCGGCACGCTCAAGACCGACGGCACGCCGCTCGAGTACGAGATGACGACGATGTCCAAGTCCAAGAACAACGGCGTCGACCCGCAGGAGCTGATCAACCAGTACGGCGCCGACACCGCGCGCCTGTTCGTGATGTTCGCCTCGCCGCCCGAACAGACGCTGGAGTGGAACGATGCCGGCGTGGAAGGCGCGCACCGCTTCCTCAAGCGCGTGTGGGGCTTCGGCGCCAAGCACGCGGCCGCCATCCAGGCCGCCGGCACTGACTTTGCTGCGCTGAGCGGCGAGGGCAAGGCGCTGCGCCGCGAGGTGCACATGGTGCTCAAGCAGGTCTCGTACGACTACGAGCGCATGCAGTACAACACCGTGGTCTCGGGGGGCATGAAGCTGCTGAACGCGCTGGAAGGCTTCAAGGCCGCCGGCCAGGACGCCGCCGTGCGCGAGGGCTTCTCGGTGCTGCTGCGCGTGCTCTACCCGGCCTGCCCCCACATCGCCCACACCCTGTGGCAGGAGCTCGGCTTTGCCGCCGAGCTCGGCGACCTGCTGGACGCGCCCTGGCCCGCGGTGGACGAGGCCGCCCTGGTGCAGGACGAGATCGAGCTGATGCTGCAAGTGAACGGCAAGCTGCGCGGCGCTATCAAGGTGCCGGCCGCCGCCGACAAGGCCGCCATCGAGGCCGCGGCCCTGGCCAGCGAGGACTTCGCGAAGTTCAGCGAAGGCAAGGCGCCCAAGAAGGTCATCATCGTGCCCGGTCGCCTCGTCAACCTGGTGGTCTGATGCACAGGCGCCTGCTGCTGGCATCCGCGCTCGGCGCGGCCCTCGCGGGCTGCGGCTTCGAGCTGCGCCGCGAGCCCGAGCTGCAGTTCCGCAGCCTGGCCCTGCAGGGCTTCAAGCCCGGCTCGCCCTTCGCGGCCGAGCTGAGGCGGCAGCTGGCGCGCACCCAGGTGCAGTTGCTGGAAGACCCCAACAAGGCCGAGCTGGTGCTGGAAGCCAAGCGCGACGAGCGCAGCAAGAACGCGGTGGTGTCCACCAGCGCCGGCCAGGTGCGCGAGTGGCAGCTCAAGCTGAACGTCGATTTCCTGATCCGCACGCCGGGCATGGACATCCTCTTGCCGCGCACCGAGCTGCGCATCCTGCGCGACATGAACTACACCGAGAGCCAGGCCCTCGCCAAGGAGCAGGAAGAGGCCTCGCTGTACCGCGCCATGCAGTCCGAGGCGGTGGCGCTGCTGATGCGCCGCCTGGCCGCAATACGCCTGCCGGTGAACTAATGCAGATCCGCGCCGAGGCCCTCGCCGCCCAACTCGCCAAGGGGCTCAAGCCCATCTACACCGTGCATGGCGACGAGCCCCTGCTGGCGCAGGAGGCGGCCGACACCATCCGCGCCGCCGCGCGCGCGCAGGGCTATGGCGAGCGCAAGGTCTTCATCGTCGCGGGCGCGTACTTCGACTGGGGCCCGGTGCTGGGCGCGGCCCAGGCCATGAGCCTGTTCGCCGAGCGCCAGTTCATCGAGATCCGCATCCCCTCGGGCAAGCCCGGCAAGGACGGCTCGGAGGCCTTGCAGCGCTATTGCGAACGCCTGCCCGAGGACGTGGTCACGCTCGTGACCCTGCCGCGCCTAGACAAGACCCAGCTCAGCAGTGCCTGGTTCAGCGCGCTGGACGGCGCCGGCGTCACCCTCAAGGTGGAGCCGGTGGAACGCCGCGCCCTGCCGCAGTGGATCGCCCAGCGTCTGGCCGCTCAGGGCCAACGCGTCAGCGAGGGCGAGGAAGGCCAGCGCGCCCTGGCCTTTTTTGCCGACCGCGTGGAGGGCAATCTGCTCGCCGCCCACCAGGAGCTGCAGAAGCTCGCCCTGCTCTATCCGCAGGGCGAGATCGCGCTGGCGCAGATCGAGTCGGCGGTGCTGAACGTGGCGCGCTACGACGTCTTCAAGCTCAGCGAGGCGGTGCTGGCCGGCCAGGTGCCGCGCGTGCTGCGCATGCTGGAGGGCCTGGAGGCCGAGGGCGAGGCCGCGGTGCTGGTGCACTGGACCCTGGCCGAGGACGTGCGCGCGCTCAAGAAGGTGCGCGATGCGCTGGACGCCGGCAAGCCCCTGCCGATGGCACTGCGCGAAGCGCGCGTATGGGGCAACAAGGAGCGGCTTTTCGAGCGCATCGCGCCAGGGCTGAACGATCAAAATCTGGCCAGCCTGGTGGCGGCGGCACAGATCTGCGACGGCATCGTCAAGGGCCTGCGCCACCCCGAATGGCCGCTGGACGCCTGGGGTGCGCTGCGCCGCCTGGCCCTGATGCTGGTCGAGGCGACCCAGGCGCGCGGCGGCATCAAGCTGGCTCTGCAGGCCTGAGGCGCGGCCCGGCCCGCATGCCGCGGGGCCGAATTCGCGTTATGGTCAAGGCTGCAAAGCCAGGGAGATTGCTCATCATGACTGTGCTGCCGCGACATCGGTGGACCGCCGGCCTGGCGCTGGCATCGGCCATGGGCGCGGCCCAGGCCGTGCCCTGGACCATCGAGCTGCGCAACAGCGCCGGCCAGCCGCTCGCCAACGCCGCCGTGGCGGTGGAACTGAAGGGTCAGCCCAGCAAGGCCGGCCCCGGCGCCAAGGCCGAGATGGCGCAGCGCGAGCGCCAGTTCCAGCCCGCGCTGCTGGTGGTGCAGACCGGCACGCCGGTGAGCTTCCCGAACTTCGACACCGTGCGCCACCACGTCTATTCCTTCTCGGCCGCCAAGAAGTTCGACCTCAAGCTCTACTCCGGCACGCCGGCCGAGCCGGTGCTGTTCGACAAGCCCGGCGTGGCCGCGCTGGGCTGCAATATCCACGACCGCATGAGCGCCCACATCGTGGTGGTGGACACGCCGCTGTTCGGCAAGAGCGATGCCCAGGGCCAGCTGAAGCTGGACCTGCCCGCCGGCGAGCACCGCCTGCTGGTCTGGCATGCCAGCATGCCCACGCCACAGCTGCAGGCCCAGGCCCTGCAGGTCGGCAACAGCGCCGGCCACACCACGCTCAGCCTGCCCGCGGGGCCATGAGCCGGCCATGCGCCTGCCGGACTTCCTCAACCTGAAGCGCCTGGAGGGCCGCATCGTCGGTCTCTTCCTGGGGCTGCTGCTGGTGGTGCAGCTGGCCAGCCTGGCCCTCATCACCAGGAGCATCGACAGCAACGCGAGCGCCTCCATCAGCCAGGAGCTGGCCACCGGCGCGCGCGTGCTGCAGCGCCTGCTGGTGCAGGACGCCCAGCAGCGCCTGGACGCGGCGCGCCTGCTGGAGGCCGACTATGGCTTCAGCCAGGTGCTGGGCGATGGCCTGAACACCGAGGAAGACCGCGAGACCCTGAAGAGCGCGCTCGTCAGCCATGGCGAACGCATCAAGGCCAGCCTGGTGGCTTATGCGGACCCGGCCTTCCGGCTCGTCACCGCCACCACCGAGCAGGCCGCGCCCTTCATCAAGCTGCTGCCCAGGCTGGCCGGCGCCAAGGGCGGCGCCAGCGCCAAATCGCCCAATCTGGCCCTCGTCGACGGCAAGGCCTACCAGGTGGTGACCGTGCCGGTGCGCGCCGCCGGGCTGGGCGGCTGGGTGCTGATGGCCTTCGAGCTCGACCAGACCGAGCTGCTGGAGCTGCAAAGCCTCTCCAAGCTGCAGGCCGTGCTGCTGCTGCGCCGGCCCGACAGCAGCTGGCAGGCCCTCGCCTCGGTGCTGGACGAGGCCGCCACCCGCACCGTGGCCGGCCAGGTGCCGCAGGGCGAGCGCGAGTTCCCGCTCGCGCTCGGCGCGGAACGCTGGCGCGGCCTCTACCTGAAGCTGGGCGAGGAAGAAGCAGGCCAGCAGCTCGGCGCCGTGCTGCTGCGCTCCTTCGACGAGGCGGTGGCGCCCTACCGCCGGCTGCAGCTGACCCTGCTGGGCCTGAGCGCGCTGGGCGTGCTGGTGTTCGCGGGCGGCAGCATCCTCACCGCCAGGCGCATCAGCGGGCCGGTGAAGGCGCTCTCCGAATCGGCCGAGCGGCTCGGCCATGGCGACTACACCACGCCGGTGGCGCGCACCTCCACCGACGAGATCGGCGACCTGGCCCAGGCCTTCGAGGGCATGCGCATGGGCATCCGCGAGCGCGAGGCGCAGGTGCACCGCCTGGCCTTCTGGGACACCCTCACCGGCCTGCCCAACCGCGAGCAGTTCAGCCAGCAGCTGCAGGCGCGGCTGAGCCAGGGCGAGGCCCCCTGCGCGGTGCTGATGCTGGACCTGGACCGCTTCAAGCATGTCAACGACGTGCTGGGCCACCGCTTCGGCGACGAGCTGCTGCGCGGCCTGGCCGAGCGTCTGCGCCTGCTGCTGAAGGACCAGGCGCATCTGCTGGCGCGCCTGGGCGGCGACGAATTCGTGCTGATGCTGGAAGGCGCGGGCGAGGAGGAAGCGCTCGAGGCGGCGCGCCGCATCCACCGCGATTTCGAGCGCCCGCTGCACATCGAGGACCAGACCGTGGACCTCAGCGCCGGCATCGGCATCGCGCTCTACCCCAAGCAGGGGCGCGAGGTGAGCCAGCTGCTGGCGCGTGCCGAACTGGCCATGTACGCGGCCAAGCGCAAGCAGGCCGGCAGCCAGATCTATGTGCCCGAGCTCGACGCCGGCAGCCAGGAATCGCTCTCGCTGCTGGGCGAGTTGCGCCGCGCCGTGGAGGGCAACGAGCTGCGCCTGTTCCTGCAGCCCAAGGTGGACCTGCGCAGCGGCCTGGTGATCAGCGCCGAGGCGCTGGTGCGCTGGGAGCATCCGCAGCGCGGCCTGGTGCCGCCGATGCAGTTCATCCCTTTTGCCGAGCAGACCGGCTTCATCCGCAGCCTCACCAGCTGGGTGCTGGAGGCCTCGGTGCAGGCCTGGGCGCGCGCCGAGGCGCGGGGTCAGGCCTTGCGCATCAGCGTCAACCTCAGCACCCGCGACCTGCTCGACCAGGACCTGCCGCTGAAGATCGCCGCGGTGCTGCAGCAGCACCGCGTGCCGCCCCAGGCGCTGTGCCTGGAGATCACCGAGAGCGCCATCATGGACGACCCGACGCGCGCCATGATGACGCTGGAACAGCTCAGCGCGATGGGTTTCAAGCTCTCGATCGACGACTTCGGCACCGGCTACTCCTCGCTCGCCTATCTGAAGCGCCTGCCGGTGGACGAGCTGAAGATCGACAAGAGCTTTGTGATGGCGATGGAGCGCGACCTCGACGATGCCAAGATCGTGCGCTCCACCATCGAGCTGGCGCACAACCTCGGGCTCTCGGTGGTGGCCGAGGGCCTGGAGACGGCCAAGACCTGGAAGCTGCTGGCCACGCTGGGCTGCGACGAGGGCCAGGGCTACTACGTCAGCCGCCCCATGCCCGAGGCCGAGTTCGCGGGCTGGTTGGAACAATGGCAGCCGCCCGATCTGGGCGAGGATTCGCCGGACACCGTGCTGGCCGGGCTGCTCTGAGGCCGGGGCGTCAGGGCGCGCGCAGCGGCAGTTCCATGGTGAAGCGGCTGCCCTGGCCGGGCGCGCTGCTGACGCTCAGATGCCCGCCCAGCAGGCTCTCGACGATGTTGTGCGCGATGCTCAGGCCCAGGCCGCTGCCGCCCTGGCCGAAGCGCGTGGTGAAGAAGGGCTCGAAGACGCGGCGCCGCACCGCCTCGCTCATGCCCACGCCGTCGTCGGCCACGCTCAGGCTGATGCGTTCGCCGGCCAGCGCATGCAGCTCCAGCGTCAGCGTGCCGCCGCTGCGGCCGGCAAAGGCATGGGTGAGCGCATTGCTCATCAGTATCACCAGCACCTGGCCCAGCGCGCCCGGGTAGGCGTCCAGCTGCGGCGCCGTCTCCAGCTGCAGTTGCAGGCCGACGCCGGCCTGGCGCAGCGCGACGCCCAGGGTCTGGGCGCATTGCTCGCAGACCTCGGCAACGCGGAAGCGGCGGCGCTGCTCGGCGCTGCGGTCCACCGCCACCTGCTTGAAGCTGCTCACCAGGGCGCCAGCGCCCTGCATGCTGCGCTCGATCACCGCCAGGCCCTCGCCGGCCTGCTGCAGATAGGCCTGCAGCTCGGCGCGCCGCATCGGCTGGGGCTGCTCCACGCGCTCGGCGAGCGCGTGCGTGGCGGCCAGCACGGTGGAGGCCACCAGCAGGCTGTTGCCGATCGGCGTGTTGAGCTCATGCGCCACCCCCGCCACCATCGCACCCAGCGCCGCCAGCTTCTCCTGCGCCATCAGCTGCTGCTGCAGCGCGCCCAGGCGCTGATAGGCGCGCGCGTTCTCCAGCGCGATGGCGCCGTAGGAGCACAGCATGCGCAGGATCAGCTGCTCGCGCTCGCCATAGGCGGCGGCGCGCACCGACTGCACCGTCATCACGCCCAGCATGCGCTCGCTCAGGCGCAGCGGCACGAACATCATGCTCAGCATCGCGCGCGTGCCCGGCACCTCGCTGTGCGGATCGGCCAGCTCGCCGGCGCCCAGCACGAATTCGCGGCGCTCGCGCAGCGCCCGCGCGCAATAGCTGTTGGGGCTGTCCAGCGCGATCGGCGGGTCGACGAAGGCCTGGCCGGACTCCATGCCGAAGCTGCAGACCAGCTGGCCGCCCGCCTCGTCCAGCGTGTAGATGGCCACACTCTGCGCGTCCAGCATGGTGTGCACCAGGCGCTCCAGCGCCTCGAAGATGCGTTCGGCCTGCAGCTCGGTGGTGATCTCCTGGCTGATGCTGCTGAGGTGCAGCAGCAACTCGTGGTTGCGGCGCAGATGCTCGTGCTCGACGCGCGCGCGCTCCATCTGGTGCTGGGCGCGCAGGCCGGTCATGCGGCGCGTCGCCTCCTCGCTGAAATGGCGCTGGCGGTTCGCGCTGGCCTCATGCGCCAGCGCATAGGCGCGCTCGAACCTGCCCTGGGCGGCCTGCGCCGCCGAGGCCGCCTCCAGCAGGGCCGCCTGCGGCCGGTAGGCGGGCAAGGTGGCGGCCTGCGCCAGCGCCTGCTCGTACCAGCCCAGCGCCGCCGGCCCATGCGGGTCCAGCGCCAGCGCGATGTCGGCCTGGGCCCACAGGGCCTCGATCTCGTAGTTGCGATTGAACTGGGCACGCGCCCGGCTGAGGGTCTGCTGGATGCCGGTGGCGGCCTCGGCCACGCGCCCCAGGCCCAGCAGCGCGCGCGCCCGGCCGATGCCGGCGATCACGCGCAGATCGGCGGCCGCGGCGCTGGGCAGCGCCGCCATCTCCTCGTAGGCCGCCAGCGCCTCGGCATAGCGGCCCGACTCCAGCTCGATGCGCGCCAGCACGTTCAGGCGCACCGCCTGGTTGCGGCCATGCGGCAGCGGGCGCAGCACCTGTTGCGCTTCCTGCAAGGCCTCGCGCGCCGCATCCAGCTGGCCCAGATGGCGCAGCACCTCGCCCACATGCATCAGGCAGCCGCCCACCAGCGAGGGCCAGCCGGCCGCGCGCGCCAGCTCCAGCCCGCGCTGCAGCCAGCTCAGCGCGGTCTCGTAATCGGCCATATTGCCGTAGTTGAAACCGAGGTTGCTGGCCAGCGCGATGGCGCGGCGCAGCTGGCCCGATTCGAGCGCCGCCTCGAAGGCCGCGCCGAAGCTGGCAATGCAGGCCTCGTAGTCGGCGCGCAGCGCCGCCAGCACGCCGCGGAAATCGGCCACGGCGGCGCGCGCCGCCGGCGGCAGGCCGGCCAGCTCGGCGGGCAGCAGCGGGCCCCAGTCCTGCTCGGCCTTGAGGTTGTCCTGGAAGGCGGCGCTGCGGCCCAGCTCGGCGCGGAAGATCAGCAGGCGCAGCGTATCGCCGGCCTGCTCGGCAGCGGCGGCCGCGGCCAGCAGCTCGCGCTGCTCGCCGGCAAAGTCGCCGCGCAGCGCGGCCAGGCCCTGGGCCAGCCAGGCCGCGTCCGCCTGCGCGCCAAGGTCGCCCAGCGCCAGCGCCTCGGCCCGGATCGCGGCCAGCAGGGACTCGAGCTGCTCGAGCTGCGCATATAGCAGCGCGGCCTCGGCGCGCAGCAGCTGCAGGCGCAGCCGCAGGCCGCGGCGCTCGGGCTCGGCCAGCGTGGCCGCATGGGCCTCCAGCGCCTCGGCCAGCGCCAGGGCGCGCGGCATGTCGCGCTGGCGCAGCGCCCAGGCCATGAAGAGCTGCAGCTGGGGATCCTGCGGCGCGGCGCGCAGGCGCTGCTCGCCCGCCTCGAGCGCGGTTTGGCTGGGGAACAATTCCAGGGCCGCACGGAACGGCATGCGGATGCTCTTGTAGGGGCCAACGACAGCGCCAGACTACTGCAGCAGGCGCCGCCTGCCTACCGCGCCTGGCCCACGGCGCCCGCGCGGGCGCGAGCAAATCACGCTATGCGCACAAACGCGGCAGTCAGGGGGCTTGCAGCGGCAGTTCGAGGGTGAAGCGGCTGCCCTGGCCCGGCTCGCTGCTGACGCGGATGCGCCCGCCCAGCAGGGTCTCGACGATGTTGTGGCAGATCGAGAGCCCCAGGCCGCTGCCGCCCTGGCCGAACTTGGTGGTGAAGAAGGGCTCGAAGATGCGCTCCTGCAGGGCCGCGCTCATGCCCTGGCCGTTGTCGGCCACCCATAGCGCCAGGCGGTCGGGGCCCAGGGCCTGGGCGCCAAGTTCGATCTGCCCGTTCTCGCGGCCCTCGAAGGCATGGGCCATGGCGTTGTTGATGAGTATCAGCAGCACCTGCCCCACCTCGCCGGGATAGCCATCCAGGCGCAGCTCGGCGGGCACCTGCAGCGACAGCCGCAGGCCGGCGCGACGCAGCGCCAGGCCCATGGTCTGGGCGCATTGCTCGCACACCTGGGCCAGCGCGAACGCGCGCCTTTGCTCGGCGCTGCGGTCCACCGCCACCTGCTTGAAGCTGCGCACCAGCGCGGCGGCGGCGTCCATGCTGCGCTCGATCACCTCCAGGCCCTGCACATGCTGGTCGGCAAAGCGCTGCCAGTCCGAGCGCCGCAGCGCGCCCTGGGCCAGCCGGGCGTTGAACTCGCGCGCGCCGCCCAACAGGGTGCTGGCGAGCAGCAGGCTGTTGCCGATCGGCGTGTTCAGCTCATGCGCCACGCCGGCCACCATCGAGCCCAGCGCGGCGAGCTTTTCCTGCGCCATCACATGGCGCTGCAGATCGGACAGGCGCCGGTAGGCACGCGCGTTGTCGAGCGCGATCGCCGCGTAGGCGCTCAGGCTGCGGAAGGCCAGGGTCTCGCGTTCGCCATAGGCCGGCAGATGCAGGGATTGCACCGTGATCACGCCGATCACGCGCTCGCCCACGCGCAGCGGGGCGAACATCATGGCCTGCATGGCGCTGGTGCCGGGCACCTGGTAATGCTCGCGCGGCAGCTCCGACATGCGCAGGATGAGCTCGCGCCCCTCGCGCACGCAACGCGCCGAGTAGCTGCGCGCGTCGTCCAGCGCGATCGGCGGATCGACAAAGGTCTGGCCGTCCTCCATGCCGAAGGCGCAGTAGAGCTGGGTGCCACCCTCATCGAGCAGGTAGACCGCCATGCTGTCCACCTCGATGAGCGCATGCACATGGCGCTCCAGCACCGCCAGCACGCGGTCGGTCTCGAGCTCGGCGGTGAGCTCGCGCCCGACCTCGCTGAGATGCAGCAGCACCTCGTGCGTGCCACGCAGGGCCTGGAAGCGCGCCGCCTCCGATTCGGCCAGCTGGCGCAGGTGCTCGCTTTCGGCGCGCGCACGTTCGATCTGGTGATGGGTGTGCAGGGCCAGCGAGCGCTGGCCCACCTCCTCGCCGAAACGGCGCTGGCGCAGCACGCCGGCGCGCTGCGCCAGCTCGTAGGCCTGCTGATAGGCGCCCGCCAGCGCATGGGCCCGCGCGGCCGCCTCCAGCAGCTCGGGCGGGGGCACGAACGCTTCCACGTGCGCGGCGCGCTCGAGCGCCTCCAGGTAGTACCGCAAGGCCTGCTGCGGCGCGCCGGTCTCGGCCAGCGTCACCTCGCCGAGGATCCACAGCAGGTCCACCGTGGTCTCGAGCTGGCCGTGCGCCAGCTGCAGTGCGGCCTCGGCGGCGCTGCGCGCCTCGGCATGGCGGCCCAGCGCCAGCAGCGCGCGCGCGCGCCCCAGCTGGGCATCGATCTTCAGATCGTTGGCATCGGCATGCACGGCGCGCTGCATCAGGGCATCGAAGGCCTGCAGCGCCGGCTCGGTGCGGCCATCATCCTGCTCGGTATGGGCGAGGTATTTGAGCGCCAGCGCCGCGGTGCGCGAGGCCGGCTGCGCGCCCAGCATGCGCAGGCAATCCTGCAGCTGCGCGCGCGCCTCGTCGCGGCGCCCCAGCCGCCGGAGCGTCTCGCCCGCCTGCGCCATGCACAGCGCCATCGAGGCCGGCCAGCCGGCCTCGCGCGCCAGCGCCAGGCCGCGCGTCAGCCATTCCATCGCGGCCTGGAACTCGCTCATGCCCCAGTAGGCGCGGCCGAGGTTGCTGGCCAGCGCGATGGCGCGGCGCAGCTGGCCGGTCTGCAGCGAGAGCTCGAAGGCCCGCGTCATGGCCGCGATGGCGGGGGAGAACTCGGCGGCCATGCCGGCCACCAGGCCGCGCAGGTCGGCCACGGCGGCGCCCACCACCGGGCTCAGGCCCTCGATGTCCAGGCCCAGCAGCGGGGCCCAGGTCTGCCGCGCGGTAGAGAGGTCGCGAAAGGCATCGGCCCGGCCCAGCACCGCCTGCAGAAACAGCAGGCGCTCGCCATCGCCGGCGCGCCGGGCGCAGGCGATGGCCAGGCCCAGCTGATCGTGCACCCGCTGCACCTCGCCCAGGTCGGCCGCCAGCGAGGCGGCGAGGTGGTGGGCATCGGCGCAGCCGATCTCGTCCTGCTGCGCCTGCAAGCCGCCCAGCGCCTCATCCAGCAGCGTGCGCGCCGCCTCGAAATCCATCGCCTGCAGCGCCAGCTCGGCGCGCACCAGCCGCATGCGCGCGCGCCAGGCGGCCTGCGCAGGCAGCGGCCAGCCGGAGGCCGCCAGGCCTTGCTCGACCTGCTCGGCCAGCCCCTGCGCACGCGCGCCGGCAGACTGGCGCAAGGCCCAGGCCAGCTGTGCCTGCAGGGACAGGCTCGGGCCCTGCTGCAGCGCCAGCTCCAGCCGGGCAAGTTCATCGGCCGGGAGAAAGAGTGCGGGGGCGGCCGGAGCGCTCATCGTCATGCTCAGTAGCCGCGCGTGCGCGCCACCAGATGCTGCAGCGGCGCGCCGCGGCGCAGCGCCGCCAGGTTCTCGGCCACCACCAGCGCGGCGCTGCGGGCATCGGTCTGCGCCGCCGTGTGCGGCAGCACCGTCACGCGCGGGTGGCTCCAGAAGCGATGCGTGGGCGGCAGCGGCTCGACCGCGAACACGTCCAGCAGCGCGTGGCCGATCTGGCCGCTGTCCAGCGCCGCCAGCAGGGCCGCTTCGTCGACATGCGCGCCGCGCGCCAGGTTCACCAGGCCGGCCCCGGGCTTGCACGCGGCCAGGCGCGGCGCGTCGAAGAAGCCCTGCGTCTGCGGCGTCAGCGGCAGCAGGTTGATCAGGGTGTCGGCGCCGGCCATCGCCTCGGCCAGCCCGGCCTCGCCATGCCAGCAATGCACGCCGTCCAGCCGGCGCGGGCTGCGGCTCCAGCCGCTCACCGCATAGCCCTGCGCCGCCAGCGCCACAGCCACGCGCCCGCCCAGTTCGCCCAGGCCCAGCACCAGCACCGACCATTCCTGCGCGCGCAGCTGCGGCAGCGGCCGCCACAAGGCCTCGCGCTGCTGCGCCTGCAGGTGGAAGAAGCCGCGGTGCAGGCCCAGCACCGCCCACAGAGCGGTATGCACCATGGCCTCGTTCATGGCCGGGTCGACCATGCGCGCCAGCGGCACCTCGGCGGGCAGCGTCGGGTCGCCGAGCAGCTTGTCCACCCCCGCCCAAACCGACTGGATCAGGCGCAGATTCGGCAGGCCCTGCAGGCTGCCATGGGGCGGGTTGGCGACGATGGCGGCCTCCACGGCGGCGGCCTCGGCGGCCGTGCGCGGTGGCTCCAGCAGCCATTGCTCGCCCGGCATGGCGGCCTGCAGGGCCTGGAGCCAGGCCTGCTGCTCGCCCTCGGCCCAGCGCCCCAGCAAGAGCAGACTCATCAGCTGTCCCTGTCCTCCAGGGCCTCGCACAGGGCCGTCAGGCCGGCGCGCACCGTGGCCATGCGCACATCGCAACGATCGCCCGGGAACAGCTCCTTCCAGACCCGCACCGGCTTGCCGGCGTGCAGCAGCGCCAGCCACACCGTGCCCACCGGCTTGCCCTCGCTGCCACCGGTGGGGCCGGCGATGCCGGTGACGGCCAGGGCCCAGTCGATCGGCGCATGCGCCATCAGGCCGCGCGCCATGTGCTGGGCCACCTCGCCGCTGACCGAGCCATGCAGCTCGATGAGCGCGCCGGGCACGCCCAGCAACTCGGTCTTGGCCTGGTTGCTGTAGCTCACCACGCCGCGCTCGAACCATTGGCTGGAGCCGGCCAGGCTGGTGCAGGCGGCGGCGATCAGGCCGCCGGTGCAGGACTCCGCCGTGCCCATGCGCTCGCGGCGCTGTATCAGGGCCAGGGCAATGCGGTCAATCAGCTCGGACTCGTCGGGGAACAGCATGATGTTCAGCCTCCAGAAGAAACGGCGCGCCACAGCGCCAACACGACTAGGGTACAGCCAGCCGCGACGAAATCATCGAAGAGGATGCCGAATCCCTGGGCCCAGCTGACGGCCGCGCCACGCTCGCCCTTGAACAAGCGGTCGGCCCAGCCCACGGGGCCAGGTTTTGCCGCATCGAAGAAGCGGAACAGCGCGAAGGCCGCCAGCTGCATCCACAGGCCCGCCGGCATCACCAGCCACAGCACCAGCCAGAAGGCCAGCACCTCGTCCCAGACGATGGCGCCCGGGTCCGGGGTGCGCAGATGGCGCGCGGTGACGGTGCAGGCCCACCAGCCGATCAGCGTGCCGATGCCGATCACCCAGGCCCACCCCTGCGGCGTGAGCCAGCGGTTCAGCACCAGAAAGGCCAGCCAGGCCCACAGCGTGCCGACGGTGCCCGGCGCCTTGGGCGAGAGCCCGCTGCCGAAGCCCAGCGCCATCCAGTGCGCCGGATGCTCCAGCATGAAGGCCGCGCTGGCGCGGCGCGGTGCCAGGTCGGCGGGTTCGCTCATGATTTGAAATGGTCGAAGGAGGACAGCGCCAGGGGCAAGACCTGGCCCTGGGCGTCGAGCAGGCGCAAGCCCGGCTCGGCCTCGATGCGGCCGATGCGGGTGACGGGGGTGGCGGCCAGGGCGGCCGCCGCGGCCACCTCGGCGCGCCGCGCGGCCGGCGCGGTGAACACGAGTTCGTAGTCGTCACCGCCGCTGAGCGTGCACAGGCGCTGCAGGGCCAGGTCTTGCGCGGCCAGGGTCGCGCTGCGCGGCAGCGCATCCGCTTCCAGGCGGGCGCCGACGCCGGAGCGCGCCAGGATATGGCCCAGATCGCCGCACAGGCCGTCCGACACATCAATGGCGCTGCTGGCGAGGCCGCGCAGCGCCTGGCCCAGGGCCACGCGCGGCTGCGGCAACTCCATCGCGCGGCGCACGCTCTCAAACGCATCGCCCGCCAGCCGCACCGTGCCGCGGAACAGCTCCAGCGCCAGGCGCGCATCGCCCAGCGTGGTGCCGGAGACATAGATGTCGTCGCCCAGCTGCGCACCGCTGCGCAGCAAGGCCTGGCCGCGCGGCACCTCGCCCATCACCGTGATGCAGATGTTCAGCGGCCCGGCCGTCGTGTCGCCACCCACCAGGGCAATGCCATGCGCCTGCGCCAGCGCGAACAGCCCGCGCGCAAAGCCGGCCAGAAAAATTTCGTCGGCGCGTGGCAGGCTCAAGGCCAGGGTGAAGGCCCGCGGCGTGGCGCCGCAGGCCGCCAGATCGCTCAGATTCACCGCCAGCGCCTTGTGCCCCAGGCGCTCCGGCGCCACCGTGGAGAGGAAATGCCGCCCCTCCACCAGCATGTCGCTGGACACCAGCCACTGCATGCCCGGCGTCGGATTGATGACCGCACAGTCATCGCCAATGCCCACCGGCACCTCATCATCCGCCGCCAGCCGGCCCTGGCCCTCAAGAAAGAAGCGCTGGATCAGATCGAATTCACCCATGGGGGGATTGTGTCAGGGCGGGGGGGGCTGCGGCGGGACCGGGGGGCAGCAATAGGCTGATCTGAGTCGCTCGCGGTCCAGTGCCTGAACTGCAGCAAGCGCCACCACAATCGGCAGAGTCACTCCATTGGCACAATGCCCCATCTGGCCGCATTGCGCCCCGTGCCGTTGCCAGCCCTTTCATGCTCCCAGCCGTCGCCCTTTTGAAAACGCACCTCTCGATGAATTCCCGCTTCCACTCTGCCTTCCCGCTTCCCGTCGTGCTTGCCAGCGCCTTCTTGGTCGCAGCGCACACGACGGCTCTCAGCGCCCCGCATGCCAAGCCGCGCGCTGCCGCGCACAAACAAAAGACCGCTGCCCCCGCTGAACCCGCGATGACCACCGACGCCAACGGGCAGTCGGTGCCGGTCCTCGCCAACAAGGCCTGGGTGCTGATGGATTTCAATACCGGGCAGCTGCTGGCCTCGTCGAACCCGGACGAGCCGCTGCCGCCGGCGTCCTTGACCAAGATGATGACCAGCTACCTGGTCGAGCAGGCGCTCAAGAGCGGCAAGGTCAAGCCCAACGATCCGGTCACCATGAGCCTCAGCGCCTGGTGCCGCGGCGGCAAGGAGGGTGACAGCTGCATGTTCGTACCGCTCAACGCGCAGGCATCCCTGATGGACATGCTGCGCGGCGTGGTCATCGCGAGCGGCAACGACGCCTCCAAGGCCTTGGCAGAGCACATCGGCGGCTCCGAGCCCGGCTTCGTGACGATGATGAACACCGAGGCGAAGAAGCTGGGCATGAGCAAGACCCAATTCGCGAATTCGGCCGGCCTGCCCGACCCCAACAACAAGGCATCGGCACGCGACCTGGCGGTGCTGGCGGCCGCCATCATCCGCAACAGCGCCGAGTACTACCCCATCTACGCCGAGCGCCAGTTCAGCTACAACGGCATCAAGCAAGGCAACCGCAATGCGCTGCTGTACACCGACCCCACGGTCGACGGACTCAAGACCGGGCACACCGACGAAGCGGGCTACTGCCTGACCGCATCGGCCAAGCGCAACGGCATGCGCCTGATCTCGGTCATCATGAATGCCGACAGCAAGCAGGCCCGCGCCGATCAGACGCGCGTGCTGTTCAACTGGGGCTACGCGAACTTCGAGGAAGCGACACCCGCACAGGCAGGCGCGACGCTCGCCAGCGCCAAGGTCACCTACGGCGTGGCACCCACCGTCAATGCAGGCCTTGCACAGCCCTGGACGCTGGTGCTGCCCAAGGGTCAGGCGGCCGCAGTCAAGACGGCCATCACGCTGAATCCGGCCATCGAGGCGCCGATCGCCAAGGGCGCCGTGATCGGCAAGATCGTCGCCACGGCCAACGGCAAGCAACTCGGCGAGGCCCCCGTCGTCGCGCTCGCTGACGTGGAGCGCGCAGGGTTCTTCGAGCGCCTGCGTCAGCGCGTTGTCGGCTGGTTCTCGAAGTAAGGCAGCTGGTGAGCGCCGACGTCGAGCTATCGCTGTCAAGCGCGACCGGCGCCCACCAACTGGTCTGAGTCGTTCGCGGTTCAGTGCCTGAGCGACCGCGCCAGCCAAGGCCAGCCATTCAGCGCCGCTGGCGTGACAGGCTCAATTCGCTGCGAAGCAGTCGTCGTGCTTGCCAGCCCAGCCGACTAGATTGGGTCGATGGCGGACAGCCAGGGCAGGGCTAGAGCGGCGGGAAGGGATTCACGCCATCCGTGGGCAACTTGTGCATGCAGGCGACGAACAGCGGGTTGACGAGCCATCCATCGAGCCACTGCCGTACCGATGGCAAGTCCAGCCTCGCAAACCATCCCGGCTCCACAGCGGCGAACTGGCGAACGAAGGGCAGCACGGCCAAGTCGGTGGCGCACGGCGTGGCCCCTCCCAGGTAGGACGCCTTGTGCAGCCGTGCCTCAAGCGGCTCCAGAAGCACGCCCAGAGCCCTGTCGCGGTGTTCGTCTGGGGTGAGCATCTCATTTGCGTACCGTTGGGGGTACTTCCAGCGGTCCAGGTGACGCTTGAAATCGCCGTCATTTCGCTGCACAAGGTCAAGGTTCGCAGGCGACTGCGCCCTCGCCCACCAACCCTGTGCATCGGGTGCTGCCAGCGCCCAGCGCATGATGTCCCAACTCTCCTCGATCACGCTGCCATCGGGCAAGTGCAGCACCGGCACCGTAGCTTTGGGAGACAAGGCCAGCAAGCTTGCCGGCTTGTCGCGCAAGCTGACCTCC
>Ga0066480_100136_pt1 | contig 27801 bp, 23 predicted proteins | sample LakWasM118_HOW13_2_FD_59556 | JGI IMG/M metagenome (GOLD analysis project Ga0066480, IMG submission 59556) | Freshwater sediment methanotrophic microbial communities from Lake Washington under simulated oxygen tension - Sediment Metagenome 118_HOW13 | ecosystem: Environmental > Aquatic >... | reverse complement strand
AGAGCGCCGGACTGTTAATCCGTAGGTCCCTGGTTCGAGCCCAGGTTGAGGAGCCAAATAAAAAAGGCCTTGCAGAGATGCAAGGCCTTTTGCTTTATTCGCCGTACTTAATAATGCTTCTCTAAAAAGATAACTTTCACCCCAGCTTCACGCAACCTACTCCACGTGAATAAAAGCCATCTGCCGATCCAAACACTGCTGCACTCTTTTCATCAGCACATCACTGCCGCCTAACTCATCCTCAATATCGCCAATGATTGCTTTGGAAAATTTGTTTCAGGCGTCAATAAATTAATATTTAATAGATATAAAGTTCACTATATTGCGTTTAATAACAAAATCGATGCATTTTTAAGAGACCATATCCCGCTGCATTTTGAATGACTGAAATGAATCACTGTGCTTGATTGCAAAACTTATTGCCATCAATGCGAGTCAATGCTGATAATATTTCCCAGCGAGTTAATATTTTCTGGAGAGTCATCTCCACTCAAGGGGCGTAGGCAGGCAAAATAACGCCAGTGCGAATATTGCCAGTGATGTAAAAGGATAAGCATGTCTGATTTGGCATTGACCTTGGCCAGAATCCAATTCGGGTTCACCATTTCTTTTCATATCGTGTTTCCAGCGATCACCATCGGCCTGGCCAGTTACCTGGCAGTGCTGGAGGCCAGCTGGTTAAAAACCAAAAATACCGTCTATCTCGACTTATATCATTTTTGGGTCAAGCTATTTTCACTCTGTTTTGGCATGGGCGTGGTATCTGGCCTGGTGATGGCCTACCAGTTTGGGACTAACTGGTCTGGGTTCTCCAGCGTGGCAGGCAGCGTCACCGGGCCATTGCTGGCTTATGAAGTACTGACGGCATTTTTTCTTGAAGCGGGATTTCTGGGCGTGATGTTGTTTGGCTGGAACAAGGTTGGCCCCACATTGCACTTTGCAGCCACCGTGATGGTGGCCATCGGTACGCTGGTATCGGCCACCTGGATATTGGCGTCGAACAGCTGGATGCATACACCACAGGGCTTCACATTGGTCGATGGCAAAGTGATTCCTGTCGACTGGTTCAAGATCATCTTTAACCCTTCTTTCCCCTACCGGCTGGTGCATATGGTGATAGGCGCTTATCTGGCGACTGCATTGTTTGTGGTCGCGTCCGGGGCCTGGCAATTACTAAAGGGTAAAGACAATGCCAGCGTCCGCAAAATGTTGTCTATGGGGCTGTGGTTAATCTTGCTGCTGGCGCCGTTGCAAGTCGTGGTCGGCGATATGCATGGCTTGAATACCTTGAGACACCAGCCAGCGAAAATCGCCGCCATTGAAGCGCACTGGGAGAATAAAGGCAAAGAAGCAACGCCGTTGGTGCTCATGGCCTGGCCGGACATGGCACAGGAAAAGAATCACTTTGCCTTAGAAATCCCCGTACTGGGCAGCTTGATTTTGCGCCACTCTTTAACCGAGCAGATCCCGGCGCTGAAAGATTTCCCGTCACAAGACCGCCCCAATGCCACGATTATTTTTTGGACCTTCCGCATCATGGTGGGCTTGGGCATGCTGATGATTTTGCTGGCAGCTACCTCATTGTGGTTGCGTTACAAAAAACAGTTATACCAGCATAAGCCTTTCCTCACATTTGCCACCCTCATGGGGCCGGCCGGGGTATTTGCGATTCTAGCGGGCTGGTTTACCACAGAAATCGGACGCCAGCCGTGGGTGGTGTATGGCGTGTTACGCACGGCAGATGCCGTGACACCACATACCGCCAGTGAAGTCGGGCTGACCTTGGCGCTATTTGTCGTCATTTACCTGGCGGTATTTGGCATGGGTACGCTGTATGTATTGCGCTTGGTGAATATCGGGCCAAAAACAGATGAGGCCTTGCAAGGCGATGCGATCTCGGTCAACCCGGGTGACGTTGAGCAGTTTGCATTGGCACCAGAGTTTCACCCGGACGCCAAATCACCGGCTAACACCCAGTCACCAGCGAACACAAAAGATCAATAAAGGGGCAAGACAATGGACTTATCACTGGTGTGGGCCGTTATTATCCTGTTTGGCATCATGATGTACATCATCATGGATGGCTTTGACCTGGGCATAGGCATTCTCTACCTGTTTTTTAAAGAAAAAGAAGACCGGGACCTGATGATGAACACCGTGGCCCCGGTATGGGACGGCAATGAAACCTGGCTGGTATTGGGCGGTGCAGGCTTGCTGGCGGCGTTTCCACTCGCCTATTCGGTAATTCTAAGCGCCCTCTCCCTGCCCTTGCTGTTTATGCTGATGGCCTTAATTTTTCGCGGTGTGGCGTTTGAATTCCGCTTTAGGGCACATGATGCCGAACGTCACTTTTGGGACAAAGCTTTTTTGTGCGGCTCTATCGCCGCCACGTTCTTTCAGGGCGTCACACTGGGTGCCTATCTGCAAGGCATCAAGATGGTCAACCAGGCCTATGCAGGCGGGCCGCTGGACTGGATTTCACCGTTCTCACTCTTTACCGGACTGGGCTTATTGGTCACTTATGCCTTGCTGGGCAGCACCTGGCTTATTTTTAAAACCACAGGCGAGCTGCAAGCGGTTTGCATCAGCTTATCCCAGCGCATCTCTTTGCTATTGCTGGTAATTATTGGCGTAATCAGTCTATGGACACCATGGATGGATAGCCGCATTGCTGAGCGCTGGTTTACCCTGCCTAACCTGCTGTGGCTATCGCCGGTGCCCCTGCTGGTGGTCTTTTTCTTTTACAAACTGCAACGCGCGCTCAAGGCTAAGGCTGAAACCAGCCCGTTTCTTTATACGCTAGGCCTAGTGTTACTCGGTTATGCAGGTTTGGGCATTAGTATCTGGCCGAATATTATCCCGCCAGAAATGAGCATACACGCCGCCGCTGCGCCACCACAAAGCCAGCAATTCGCCCTGATTGGCGCTGTGATTATTATCCCGATTATTCTCATTTATACCGCCTGGGGCTATTACGTATTTCGCGGCAAAGTGAATAAAGGCGAGGCTTATCATTAATGGCTCACACACCCAAAAACACTTTTAAACGCCTGGGCTGGTTTTTCCTGATCTGGCTGGCCAGTATTGCGGCCTTGGCGATCGTCAGTATGTTATTGAAGGGATTGATGGCAGCAGCAGGCTTTCATCGCTAAGTTGTGATTAACCTGACAACACGCGACTTGCCTGCCGGAATTTTTCTTGCACGTTGAAATCCAACCCGTTTACCATGCTTATGAAAAGCCAGCTAAAACAGTCAGGAAAATCCACTCTTTATCCACCCGCATGACGACAACCCAGCAAAATACAAAATGGCGACGATTGCGTGCCTGCCACGCTTGCGACATGGTGAGCGCAATCCCGGTGCTACGCCCTGGTGAGCATGCCAGTTGTCCGCGCTGCGGGCATGTATTGGCCAGGCGCCACTTGCATCCAGTGCAGCGCAGTATTGCGCTGGCGATCAGTGCATTGCTGACCTTGCTGATTGCAGTCGCGTTCCCGTTTATCAGCATGGATACCAATGGCCTGGATACGCAGATTGAATTGCCGCAGACCGCCGTCACCCTGGCGGATGTGCATCAACCGCTGGTGGCACTCATTGTCAGTTGCACCGCCTTCGTGCTGCCCGCGTTATACCTGGTTGGCGTAATCCTCATGCAGGCCAATGTGCTACGTCGCGTGCCGCGCGCTTATAGCGATGTGATTGCGCGCCTGTTTTCGCGCCTGCACCCCTGGATGATGGCCGATGTATTCATGGTAGCCGCGCTGGTGAGCCTGGTGAAACTGACAGAGATTGGCGAAGTACAGTTAGGCGCTTCGTTCTGGGCGTATTGCGTATTTGCGGTCTTGTTGCTTATGACCACGCGTTCGGTGGATATCGACTGGCTATGGTACCGATTGGCCGGTGAACCACCGCCAGATACCAGTATCCGTTGCGGTATCAATGCCGCTGAGCAACATGCCACTGGCTGTGCGACTTGTGGCCTGGTGAATACCATCTCGGCCAGCCCAGCCGAGCATGCATGCAGTCGTTGCGGGAGCACGCTGCATATGCGTAAACCCAATAGCCTGGAGTTTACCTGGGCGCTGCTAATCACTGCGGCCGTGCTTTATATTCCGGCCAATGCCTACCCGATGATGATTACCACCTCATTGGGGCAAACCCACTCGTCTACCATTATTGGTGGCATGCTGGAGTTATGGCAGCATGGCTCAGAGCCGATTGCCGTGGTTATTTTTGTTGCCAGCGTACTGGTGCCTATTATCAAGATGCTGATCCTGGTGGTGCTGTCATTGCTGGCAAAATATCCTGGCCCGTTAACGGCACAACAAAAAACCAGGCTTTACCGGCTCACTGAACTGATTGGCCGCTGGTCCATGGTCGACGTATTTGTCGTCGCCATCATGGTGGCACTGATACAATCCGGCAACCTGATGTCAGTATTGCCAGGCCCGGCCGCACTGGCTTTTTGCGCGGTGGTGATTACCACCATGCTGGCTGCCATGGCGTTTGACCCGCGCCTGCTATGGGATACCCAAGGAAACACGCATGACAGAGAATAACCAAGACAACAACCAATTGCTGGCCAAAGTCAGCAAACAAGCCCGGCTATCGCCGATCTGGATCGTGCCTATCGTCGCCCTGCTCATCGGGCTATGGCTGATGTATGACAACTACACCAAGGCTGGCAAGCAGATCACCCTCTCGCTGACCAACGCTGAAGGCATAGAGGCCGGTAAAACCAAAATCAAGGTGCACAGTGTGGATATCGGCCTGGTGGAGCAAGTCACCCTGTCTGAAGACCTTACGCATATTGAAGTGCTGGCACGCATCACGCCCAAGGCACAGCCCATGCTGGTAAAAGATACCCAATTGTGGGTAGTCAAACCACGCATCGGGCTGGAAGGCATTAGTGGCCTGAATACGGTCATCTCCGGCGCCTATATTCAATTACAACCCGGCAAAAGCCTGGAAGAATCAGACCAGTTCACTGTGCTGGATCAAGCGCCCATTTCACTCAATGGTGCCCAGGGCGTGCATGTCAACCTGATTGGCAAAGTCGGTAATTCTTTGCGCGTAGGGGATCCGGTGAGTTACCAGGGCTTGCGCGTGGGCCGCGTCGTCAGTGCGGTATTTGACCCCAAACAACGCCAGATGCAGCATGAGTTGTTTGTCGAGCATCCTTATGATGTGCTGGTCACCGACAACACACGCTTTTGGACCACCGTAGGCATTGACGTCAAGCTGGACTCGGAAGGCTTCAAGGCCAATATTCCTACCGTCGAATCACTGATCGCTGGAGGCGTCAGTTTCGGCCATGTTGATGACAGGCCGATGGGCAAACCGGTACGCTCCGAAGCGACGTTTGAGCTGTTTGCCAATGAAGATGCCGCACGCCAGCAAACCTACGATCAATACCTGGAATATGTGCTGCTGGTAGATGATACCGTGCGTGGTTTATCCAAAGGTGCACCGGTAGAGTTCCGTGGCTTGCGAGTGGGCACGGTGATGAATGTGCCGTGGAAATTCAACTCACCTGAACGTAAAAAAGACTTCCGTTATGCCATCCCGGTACTCATCCACCTCGAGCCTGGCCGCCTGGCCGATAATGGCATAGCTGACCTGGAAGAATGGAAAAGCCGCATCGCGCAGATGCTGCAACGCGGCCTGCACGCGACACTTAAATCCGGCAACCTGATCACAGGCTCTGTGTTTGTCGACCTGAATATGGACCAGCATGCACACAAAACCTATAAACGCGAACGTTTTGAAGGCTTGCCAGTGATGCCGACTACCGCCACCAACCTGGCACAGATTGAACAAAAACTGTCCGACCTGCTGGATAAACTGAATGGTTTGAAAGTTGAGCCTGTGCTATCTGGCCTGGATAAAAACCTGCAGCAATCTGAAAAAACCATGCAAGAAATCCGCGCCCTGAGCCAGCAGGTGAATCAGCTACTCAGCCAGCCTGACTTGCAGCAGATGCCAGCCAATATCAACCAGACCATGCAGGAATTGCGTACCACATTGAAGGGCTTGTCGCCAGAATCTCCGGCCTATCAGGAACTGACCACAACCCTGCAACGCCTGGATAAAGCCTTGCGTGATATCCAGCCATTGGCGCGCACCTTGAATGAGCAGCCCAATGCCATTCTGTTTGATCGCAAACCAGGTAACGACCCTGTGCCAATGGCACCGGCTGCCCCGTAAGGAACCCGACTAATGACAAAGCAAACACAATTACGATTTGGGCTGGCTGTATTGCTGGGGCTTAGCTTGAGCGGCTGCTTCAAATCCAACCCGCCGGTGAAAACAGAGCGTTACAGCCTGCCGGAGGTGACAACGCCGCAGTCTGCTGCGGCTCAAACGCGCACACTGGTCTTAAGCCGCATCCAGCTGGCTGACTACCTGGATACAGACCGTATCGTCATCCAGACTGACGACATCTCCATGCAGCCAGCGCGCGACCATCTTTGGGTAGACAACCTGTCACAGGAATTACGGCGTGGCCTGCGTGCCCGCCTCGCCAGCCGATTGGCGAATACCATCGTGGTTGATCCACAACCCGGCTTGCCTGCGGCTAACAGCCTGCACCTGACCATAGAGCAGTTTCACGGGCAGATGCGCGGTTATGCCGTGCTGAGCGGGCAATGGCAACTGATTGGCGCTGACCATGCGACTCGTACTAGCCATACCTTCAAACTCAGCACTCCGCTGGCAGAAAATGGCTACCCGGCGCTGGTGCGCGCGTTGGGCCAGAATCTTGACTTGCTCAGTGACCAAATTGCCAGCCAATTACAAACTTTGCCATAGCGGCCACATTTTTAATGACAATAGGTAGTGACCGCGTCGCCAATTTGCTATGATGAAATTTCTTTTCATAAAATAACAAGTCAGGAGCAAGCGATGGGTTTATTTTCATTTATTAAAGAAGCAGGTGAAAAACTGTTTGGCGTCGGTGAAGCCAAAGCCGCACAAGAAACAGCAAGCAAAGCCCCGACGCCGGTCAATGTCGATGCAGCGAACGCGGCCGCAGCCCAAGCCATTCAAACTTATATTGCTAAAAACAATTTACCGACCACCGGCTATGATGTGAAATTTGACGGTGCCAGCGGCACGGTCATTGTGCAGGGCAATATCGACACCCAAGAAAATAAAGAAAAAATCCTGCTCTGCTGTGGCAACGTCGCGGGCGTTGAAGCCGTGCAAGACCAGCTTCACGTACCTACCCCCGAACCTGAAGCCAGGTTTTACACCGTGGTCAAAGGCGATACCTTGTCTAAAGTTGCCAAAGAAATGTATGGCAATGCCAACAGCTATATGAAAATCTTTGAGGCAAACCGCCCTATGCTCAACCACCCGGACAAAATTTATCCAGGCCAGGTATTGCGTATTCCAGAATAAACGCTGCACACAATAATAGCCAAACACTCATCTTACAAAGGACACGACTATGTCATCATTCATTCGTTTATTACTGATCGCCGCCTTGAGCAGCACCCTGCTGGTTGCCTGCGGTGACAAAGAGCCGCAGATTGAACAAGCAGTCGAATCTGCACAAGAGCATGCTGAAACTGCCGCCAGCGAAGCCAAAGATGCTGCCGCTGACGCGGTAAAAGCCGCCAAAGAAGCAGCTGCAGTCGCAGAGCAACAAGCCGCTGAAACCGCTGATGCCGCCAAAGCAGCCGTTGAAAACAAATAATCGTTTTCAGCACACAAAAACCCGCATTTATGCGGGTTTTTTATTGGTCAGTCACCATACTTTGTTAGTAATTCTTTGCCTTCTTTAATGCGTTGGCCTAGCCGCCCCACGGAATCTTTCCTGTACACTGCTGGGTCAAGGTTTGACATTTATCACGGGATAACAGGCTTGCAACGTTTTTTCTTCTGGATGCTGATCACGTTATGGGCTTCCCTGATGCCGCAGGCCTCAGCAGCTCCGACCTTGCTCGGCACCACCTGCATGAACAGCAAAGGGGTGGTGATTGCCAACATCCCCTTGCAAGGCGGCAAGTTCGCCTGCCAGAGTGTGCTCAAAATCTCACATGCAGACCAGTATGTGATCGATTTTAAAAACACCTCGACCATTGCGCATTTCCAGCACGAAATCACCGATGACAAGCAACAGACCCGCATTATCAAAGGTGGCTTAAGCAGCCAGGAAAAAGATCCGCTGTTACTCAGGCACGGCCGTATTCTCCACCTGGAGCCTGGCACTTACCGCCTGCTCACCTGGCTACAATCGCCCTACTACCTGGCGCAACCCGAGATTTTTGTCTCAGAACTGACCACCTACCAGCAGCAAACCAACTTCACGACCGCGGCCAGTTTGCTGCTATTAGGCGTGTTGTTCGGCATTTTCACTTATTACTCAGCCATGGGTATGACGTCAGGACACACAACTGAACGCATGTATGCGCTGTTTATCCTTGGCAACCTGATTTTCCAGAGCGCTGCCTTAGGCGTATTTAAGCAGTTATTTGAATGGCACTGGTTTTACCTCACCAGTTTGCCGATATTGCTCTCCAACCTGGCTTATATCAGCTTTGTCTGCCATTTGCTGGGCATCAATCAGCTACATCATGCCAAACTGTATTATTTATCAGTAGTCGCGCGCGCAGTGCTGGTCGCGTTACTGGTGTTTGCCATGATATTCCCTAACTGGATGCTGGAAATGGACAGGTTTGGCGTCGGCATTTTCCTCATATTTGGCCTGGCTTGTGGCATCCGGCTCAGCCTGCAAAAAAACCGCATCGCCCAGCTTTACCTGTTTGCGATTTCGGTATTTGGCATTTTGGGTGGGCTGTCTATCACCGCTGAACGCTTGACCTCAAACGCCTGGACCATAGAGCAATTCGGGCTGATCGCCGTGGCCGTAGAGGGGATATTGCTGTCGTTGCTGGTGGCCTATCAAATCAACCGCCTGCATACAGAAAAAGAACATATGCTGGTCGAGCTGCAAAGCACGCGCTCCATCGCCATGACAGACCGGCTCACCGCTGTGCCCAACCGGCATGCGCTGGAAAACCAAATGTTGCAGTTTCCCGAGCATGGTTGCCTGATGTTTATTGATATAGATAACCTGAAACACGTCAACGACCACTATGGTCACGAAGCAGGCGATCACCTGCTCAAAAGCTTTTGCCAGATTTTGTCCAAAAAACTGGATACACACGGCCAGCTATTCCGGCTGGGCGGCGATGAATTTGCAATTGTTTGTCACGAAGATGATGTGGAGTGGTGCCAGCATCAGCTCGAATACACACATAGACAAATGAACAAAGAAGGATTTGTCAGCGCGGGTGCTAGTGTAGGCGTGGTGTTCAGCCATGAAGCCAGCGACACAGAAGAACTCATGCGCATCGCCGATAAACGCATGTATGCGGACAAGCGTACGCGCAAAAATCGCAAAGAAATGATCCAGGTACTTGCCCATTAAATATTGAGTGTTTTTTTGGCAACGCCTCATGTTGCCAAAAATCGTCGCATTACCACTCAAATGATTTACACTCATGCATTAGCCTGTTCATGGCTGCATGTTCAACACCATCCCCAAACGCAGCACCCACCTCACGGTTATGGATGCCTGGTAGCAAAATAAAGAGAAAATCATGCCATTACTGACAACACTCCTGATTCTGATTGTCTCGGCCCGCCTGCTGGGGCAAGTATTCAGCCGCTTTAACCAGCCTGCCATTATTGGTGAAATGCTGGCAGGGGTTATGCTTGGCCCCAGCTTATTTGGTCTTATTTCACCAACGCCTGCCCTCTCTGGCATTTCAGAGTTCGCCGTGTTCCTGATTGTGCTATCCGCGGGCCTGGAGATGAACTTCAAGGAAGTGATAGACTCCATGCGCGGCAAAGGCGTGGTTATCGCGCTACTAGGCTTTATCTTACCGCTCACCGGCGGCATCCTGGTCGGCGTCGGTTTTGGCCTCGATGTTAGCCGCACTATTTTCCTGGGTTTGTGTGTGTCTATCACCGCCCTGCCCGTGACAGTCAGCATTTTGCAAAGTTTCAAGCTGCTGGACTCCAATATTGCCCGCTACTCGGTCGCCACGGCCATTTTTAACGATATCGCCGCCTTGCTGGTATTGGGGGTGATTCTTAACCTGCCAGAACAAAAGTCTTACCAGGCCGTGGGTGGCGCTATTTTTCATGCCAGCTGGAAACTGATCCTGCTGATTGTATTGATCGTCAGCGTCAGCCTGATCATCAAAAAAGTGATTGAAAAAGGCATCAGCATTGATCAATGGTCAGAAAAGCTGGTCGATTTGATTGGTAACGAAGCCCTGTTTGGCCTGCTATTGCTGCTAGTACTCATTTTCGGCTCGGTCAGCGCGGCGCTGGGTTTCCATTTTGTGATTGGCGCATTTTTTGGCGCCCTGCTCATAGACCGTAAGTTCTTCCTGCCTTCACGTTATAAAGAGCTAGAACTCACGCTGAGCTCGATTACAGGTGGCTTTCTGGCGCCGGTATTTTTTGCCTACCTGGGGCTGGAATTTAAAGTCCAGGTAATCGACTCTTTCTGGTTTGTCGCCGTGGTGCTGGTAGTGTCTATCGTCACCAAAATCCTGGCGGGCTGGGTGGGCGGCCGCCTTATCGGCTTATCCAAAAGTGATTCGCTGGGCATAGGCTTTATCCTCAATGGTCGCGGCGTCATGGAGCTAGTCATTGCCAGCATCGCCTACGACCGCGGTTTTATTGGCCAGGACTTGTTCTCGGTACTGGTGCTCATGGGCGTCGTGACCACCATGATCACGCCATTGATGTTCCGTAAATGGGTGATGCCGCAACTAGAAAATCAGCCGAGATAGTTTAAGAACTATTGACATCAATTGACAAAAGAGGAACACTGATTAGCAAACGAACCACTCTATAAAAGATTGGATACCCCTGTGAGCGCACAACCCACTTCGGCGTCATCGGCACCGCGCCCCGCAGTCATTGACTGTGGCCCGCTGTCTATTGAAGAACAAAACCAGCTGCTCACCCTGCAACGCGTGATTCTGGAATCAGTCGCGCGCGGGGCCGATCACATGGAAGTGATCAACCAGATCTGCCGCCTCGAAGAAAGCCTGCTCACCAACGCCTTCAGCTCAGTCATGCTGATGGATGACAATAATGAACTACTCAATGTCTACGCTGCCCCCAGTCTGACAGCCGCGCAAATCGGTAAAATTAACGGCTTGCGCCCCAGCCCCGGTGGCGGCTCGTGTGGCAATGTGATTTACCAGCAAAAAGTCCAATATGTCAGCAATACCCTGACTGACGAGCGCTGGCAGGATATTCGCCACCTGGCACATGAATTCAACGTCAAAGCCTGCTGGTCTATCCCTATTTTCTCCAGCGAAAACAAAGTCATTGGCACGTTTGCCCTCTCCAGCTTTGAATACCGCGAGCCTACCCAGTTTCACCGCATGCTGCTTGAAATCGGCTCGTCCATTATAGGCATTGTGCTCAACCGCAATAAATACCAGGAAAGCCTGCGCCAGTTTGAAAAAGTGTTCGAAGGCAGCGAGCAAGGCATTATGGTGACTGATGTGCATCATGTGATTTTGTCGGTCAATCCGGCATTCACCAAAATGCAGGGCTTCACGCTGGATGACATCAAAGGTAAAACACCCCAGGTGCTCTCCTCAGGCCTGCATGACAAAGACTTTTACCGCACCATGTGGGAAAGCGTCGCCAATTTTGGCCATTGGCGTGGCGAAATCTGGAACCGGCGTAAAAATGGCGAAGTCTTCCCCGAATGGCTGGCCATCACAGAAGTCAAAAATGCCGCTGCAGAAGTCACGCACTATGTCGGCACCTTCAGTGACATCAGCGACCTCAAATCCGCGCAAAAAGAAATTCAGTACTTATCCTCGCACGACGCGCTCACCGGCCTGCCAGACATTGCTTTGTTCAGGGACAGACTGGAAAACGCTGTCTCCATGGCGGCAGCGGCCAATAGCAAAATTGGCCTGCTTGCACTCAACCTGGATAACTTCAAGTTTCTCAATGATTCATTAGGTTATGCCTCTGGCGACAAACTGCTGCGGCTATTTGCCGAGCGCCTCAAAGCTTGCTTGCGCGATACCGACAGCATCTGCCGCCACGGTGGTGACGAGTTCATCATCCTGCTCAACAACATGCAAGACGACGACTCCATCAGCTATATTGTCGATACCCTGCTCAATGAAATCTCGTCGCCGTTTGCCTTTGCCGGTAGCAATATCTCCACCTCTTGCTCGATCGGTGTCGCCGTTTACCCAACCGACGGCAATGACTTTGAAAAGCTGTTCGGCCGCGCGCGCAAAGCCATGTCGCAAGCCAAAGAAGAAGGCCGCAACACGGCCCGTTTCTTTACTGAAAAACTAAACACTGACAGCCTGCACTACCTCAATATCGCTTATGGCTTGCGCGAAGCACTGGCGCAGCACCAGTTTGAGCTGCACTACCAGCCACAAATCAGCCTCAACAGCGCGCAGGTGATTGGCGCCGAAGCACTGATCCGCTGGCATCACCCGCAAAACGGCATGCAGCCGCCAGCCCAATTTATCGCCATTGCCGAACAAACCGGCCTCATTGTAGAAATCGGTGAATGGGTGATAGAAGAAGCCTGTCGCCAGGCCATGGAATGGCAAAAAAACGGCCTGCCCACGCTCAGCATGGCCGTCAACGTCTCCGCCGTACAATTCCGCCGCGGCAACCTGGCCAAAGTGATTATCAAAGCCCTCGAAAGAACCGGGCTCAATCCGCAACTGCTAGAGCTGGAACTCACGGAATCTATTTTGGTAGAAGACATAGACCACCTGCTTGCCCAGCTTGATGTACTCAAACAGCTCGGCGTCAAACTCGCTATTGATGATTTCGGCACAGGCTATTCCAGCCTCGCCTACCTTAAACGATTCAATATCGACCGCCTGAAAATCGACCAGTCGTTTGTGCGCGACATCAACACCGACCCCAACGACGCTGCCATCGTCCGCGCCATCGTGCAAATGGCGCATACCCTGAATTTAGAAGTGATTGCCGAAGGCGTGGAAGACGAAGCCATGCTCAAGCATTTGCGGGAATGTGGCTGCGATGAAGTGCAAGGCTATTTGTTCTCCAAACCGCTATCAGCACAGGCATTCCAGACATTTATCAACAGTCACCTGCTAGGCATGCGGGCAATGCAATAGCCGCTATCATTCGTTAGCAAATGCCTGGCGATAACTTGCAGGTGAGAATCTCAACGACAATAAAGTTACAAGCAATACGGTCACAAACACGCCTATCCAGGCCAATGATAAGCTCGCGAACTCCCGCTTCACGCACCCTGCCAAAAACGGCATCAGGCTGGCGATCATATAGCCACCGCCTTGCACAAAAGCGGCTAAATCACCTGAAGATTCAGGGTTCTCCAAATGATCCATCGCCAAAATTAAAGACAACGGGAACAACGCACCTACGCCTAGCCCCAGCAGCAACATGGCGCCTAATGCCAGGCTGACGGGCGACAAAATAATCATCGCCAATCCAGCAAGCGTACAACCCAAGGCGGCAAGCAATAAAGGACGGCGATCGTGGAATTTGCCCACCACGCCTGACACAATCATGCCGGATACTACTTCAGTTAAAGTCAGCCCCGCCAGCAAGTCGCCTGCCAATTGACGGCTTTGGCCTAGCTCCACATAAAATGGCGGCAACCAGGCCAGAATCAGCGTATACACGCCGGTGCCAATGCCAAAAAACAGCATAAGCGACCAGGCTCTGGTATAGCGCCAACACTGGATAGGTGCTTGCCTCACTGTCGGTCGCAACTTCCCTAGAGGCGCTTGCGTAGTTGCAGTTCTCCAGAAAATCACGGCCAACAAGGCAGGCAAAGTCCACAAGGCCAATGTCGCTTGCCAGCCCCACATTTCATTCAGCCTGGCGGCGCTAGCGGCAGCAACCGCAGCACCGCCCATAATCGCGGTGGTATATAACCCCATCATGCGGCCAGTGGCTGCCCCAAAGCGGCCTTTGATAAACCCCGGCAACAATGCCTGCACCATCGCAACGCCTACGCCAACCACCGCCGCGCTGGTTAACATCGCCAAAGAAGAATCCCAATAACCGCGTGCGGCACAAGCCAGCGCAATCAACACTACGCCTAAAGTGACACCATTGATCTCACCAAGCTTTTGACGTAAAGATTTCGACAGCAACGCACCAAGCCCCATCAAAAACACCGGCAGCGTGGTCAACAAACCAGCCCCGGTCGCATCCAGGCCGGTGGTGTGCTGAATTAAATCCAGCAAAGGCCCAAGCGCCGCCATCGCCGGACGCAAATTCACGGCCACCAAAAGAATTGCAACGCTCAACCACAGCCGCCCGACATTCATCACACACTGCTCCACGAGTAGGTTAATATGAGAGGTATCTTGATATCAAGATACATTCAGACTACGGTTAATTTATCTTGAAGTCAAGATAAAAGCAGGAGCAAACATGGCTAAAAAAGAAGACGCCGTCGACCATATCATGAACCAATGGCGCCGCGAGCGCCCAGACCTTGACCCAAGCCCAATGGGCCTCATTGGCCGCCTCGCGCGCTGCGAAATGTTGCTAAGACGCAAGCTAGATGAGACCTTTGAACAATTTGGCATGAGCAGTTGGGAGTTTGATGTTCTAGCGACTTTAAGACGCGCTGGTCACCCTTACAGCCTGGCACCCACAGCGCTTTACTCCTCACTGATGGTCACCTCAGGCACCATGACACATAGGCTACAACGGCTGGAAAAAGTTGGGTTAGTGGAGCGCGTCAAACACAGTGAAGACCTGCGCAGTATGCTTGTGCAGCTTACCGAGGCAGGACTCACCCTGATCAATCAAGCCGTGGAAGCCCATATTGCCAATGAGCAAGCCATACTCGACTTGTTGCCTGCGGAACCACGTAAACAATTGGACAAGCATTTGGTGACGATGCTATCGGTACTCGAAACGTCAATTGATAAGCCAACGACCCCATCAATAAAACAAGAAAGTTGAAAAGATTGACGCGCCCATATTTTTGCATATACTAATTGTATATGCAAAAGGAGCCTATGCCATGTCGACTGTATCCAAAGCATCCCCTCACCGCGAAGCAAAGCTGTTTCGTAACAACCGCAGCCAAGCTGTGCGCATTCCGGTTGAGTTTGAGCTACCGGGTGATCGCGTGCTGATTCACCGTGAAGGCGACAAGTTGATTATTGAACCGGTACCCCGCCCCACCAACCTCGCCGAACTGCTGGCCGAATGGCGTAAAGAACCACCACTAGCACCAGAAGATCAACTCCCAACTATTGACGATATGCCCACAAAACCAGAGGACATATTTTGAGTGGCTACTTGCTAGACACCAACATCATCGTCGCCGCAGAGCTGCGCTATGGCTGTGCAAAAAAACAATCACCCAAACTCACACAAAAAGTCGAGCACCTGCTTGCAACCATCCCGGTACTACCGCTAGAAATCCCAGCCGATGCCGAGTATGGAAGCATCCGTGCCGAACTGGAAGCCCCAGGTCAAACGATAGGCATGAATGACCTACTGATCGCCGCACAGGCTCATAGTTTGAACCTAACGCTGGTATCGGACAATCTGCGGGAATTTAGTCGTATTAGCGGTCTTAAGGTTGAAAACTGGTTGGAACGATAGAGGATTTAATTTTACTCTGACCCCAACTACTCTCTATTCATTTTAAGCGTCATTGAAGCCGTCACGCCTTTAAATGATTGGGCAACTGCCACTTTCACCAGCAAACCCTTGCACGCAAAATATACGACTCGAATCACCGAGTTGCTCTACCCGCTCGTCTTTTACGCACATCTACTTATATAACTCAGTAAATTGCTATAAATTTGGAATATTATGTAGGAATGTATTTATAGCCCCCCCGTGTTACATAAATGGGAAGCATAAGAAAATAACTAGAAGATGATAAGTGAGTGAGAAATGTATTTTAAAAGCATAGAAATTGAGAATGTCGGGCCAATTGATAATCTTAAAATAAACTTTCCCATCAATGGCGCCTCACCGAAACCAGTAATCATAGTCGGTGAAAATGGTACAGGGAAAAGCATTCTCTTATCTCACTTAGTAAACACTCTCGTTGTTGGAAAGCAAGAAGTCCATGATGATCTAGAAATAGATCAAGGAAAAGTATATAAATACAGAAGCCCTAGCTATATTAAATCAGGTAAAGATTACTCATACGCTTCCGTTGAATTTGATTGTGGAGTGAAGGTTGAAGAGTGTCAGTTAATAAGAAACAAAAGTGATTTCGAAGCTCAATTTCAATATAGCCCAAGTAGAAAAATTTGGAACTCGATCGCACATAATGACTCATCGTCATTTCAAGCTTCGTTTAATCATAACTTAATTGCAACATCCAAAATATTTGACGAGGGTTGTTGCTTATATTTTCCAGTTAATAGATTTGAAGAGCCCGCTTGGCTTAATCTTGACAATCTAAAAACCAAAGCTACGTATTCTGATTTAAAACACCTACACAGGTACTCCAATAGAAACATCATTAGTACATCTCCTCTGAAAAACAATAGAGATTGGTTACTCGATGTCATTTTCGACAGACAAACCTTCGAATTACAAACCCCAACAATTAATGCAAACCTAGTCCCTAATCAACCGGCAACACCAATGACTCTATTCGCTGGGTATTATGGGCAAAGCTCTAACATCTATAATGCAATACTAAGAATTCTTAAAGTAATTTTAAGAGATGATGGCAATATAAGGCTTGGCGCAGGAACAAGAAAAAGACGTCAAATCAGCGTTATTAAAGATGAAAAACAGTGGGTTCCTGATTTATTTCAACTATCTACTGGTGAAGTTTTACTTCTAAACCTTTTCTTATCTATAGTTCGTGACTATGATTTATCCAAGGGCGCCTTAAATGAGCTCAGCGATATTCGCGGCATTGTTATAATTGATGAAATAGACTCTCACCTTCACACCTCCTATCAAGAAGAAGTTCTACCAGAGTTAATTTCTTATTTTCCTAATGTTCAATTCATCATTACCAGCCATTCGCCACTTTTCCTTTTAGGATTAGACAAAAAGTTGGGAAGTAGTAACTTTGAAATTTACAACATGCCAAATGGCGAGAAATTAATATCAGAAGATTTTTCTGAGTTCGCCATCGCATATGATGCTTTTAAAGAAACAGCTAGACATAGAGAAGAAATAAAACTTGAGCTAATGAAGTTCTCAAAGCCAATCGTTTATGTTGAGGGTGATTATGATATTCGCTATCTAAAAAAAGCTGCAGAACTACTTAATAAGCAAGATCTTTTAGATAGAATTCAACTAAAAGATGGCGATGGTTTTGGTAATTTAGATAAAATCTGGAAGAGTTTCGATAATCCAATAGCAGATGGGGTATCAAATAAAATCATTCTCATCTACGATTGCGACACTAAAAAACCCAACGCTCAAAGAGGAAAGGTTTATAAGCGCACTATTCCCAGCATAGAAAACACGCCTATCTCCATTGGAATTGAGAACTTGTTCTCGCAGACTACTATTCAAAAAATCATCGATGCTAAGCCTTATTTTATTGACATTGTGGAAGAGTCAAAAAAATTAGTTCATGGAGAGCAAATAATCACTCCTAAATCTCACTCAATCAATAGAGACGAGAAGGGCAACATGTGCAACTGGCTATTAGCAAATGGTGAAGAATCCGACTTTGCTAACTTCATAAACGTAATTCAAATTATTGAAGAAATTATCAGTTAGTAAACTTTTTAGAACATCGATACCGCTTCAATTAAGCTATTACTATTTTAACAATCCAGTTCTTGTATTTGTCCGATTTGGTGAGCCAAACCGAACTCGAAAAGCCTCTATCTATAGAGGCTTTTTTATTTCTTTATCCCTTGTGATTAATCACCGCACCACCATATAAGTCGAAACACTTAGCAATCCCAACAAACATCCGCGTTAAAATACCCTCCACTCTCGTTTAGTCAGAAATACTATGGATAACCGCATCCCCGTCACGCTGCTCACTGGTTTTTTGGGCAGCGGCAAAACCACTTTGCTCAACAAACTGCTGCATAACCCTGCGATGAAAGACACTGCCGTGATCATCAATGAACTCGGCGAAGCAGGTTTGGACCAGATTTTTGCCAATAGCCAGATTTCACAAACCATTGAGAGCGAGCATATTGCCGATAACACGGTGTTGTTGAGTTCTGGCTGTTTGTGCTGTTCGCTGAAAAACGAGCTAGCTGACACGATGCGTGATTTGTTTTTTAAGCGCAGTTTGCAAGCGGTGCCGCAGTTTAACCGTCTGGTAATTGAAACAACGGGTATGGCTGACCCTGGCCCGATTTTGGCTAACCTCATGAATGAGCCGGTCATTGAATCGGTTTATCGTTTAGACGCGGTTGTGGTGACGATAGATGCAGCGTATGGTTTGCAGCAGATTGCATCGCAGAAAGAAGCGCTTAAGCAAGCAGCGGTGGCCGATGTATTGCTGATTACCAAGTCTGACACGGCAACGTCTGAGCAGATCAGCGCCTTGCAGGCGAAGCTGACTGAGCTGAACCCGAATGCGACGCAGCAGTTTGTGTCGCATGGCGAGATCGACCCGATGCAGATTATTGATGTGGGGCTGTTCGACTTTGCCAACAAGCAAGCCAACCCGCAGCGCTGGTTACGTGCGCCTGCGAGTGGTTTTAGCGCGGCGAAGAAAGGCACTTTGCCTAAAGCGCCTGCGCACGACGAGGTGAACACGTTTACCGTGTATTTGCCCAAGCCGATGGCATGGGCTGATTTTAAAGGCGTGATTCTCAAGCTTTGCCAAACCCACGGTGAAAAGCTGTTGCGTTTAAAAGGCATTTTGCACGTGGAAGATGCGCCTGCGCCTTTGGCGATACACGCGGTGCACTTTACGCCCTACCCGCCCACGTTACTTGAAGGTTGGGATGAAGAAGAACCGATTAGCCGTATTGTGGTCATTGGCAAAGGCATAGATGAAGAAGCCGTCCGCAATATGCTGACGCAATTTTAAGAAATAAATACTGCGCAGGCGAATTGTTGCGTTGCGCGGTACTCGCAATCCTCATGTACTCACTGTACATTGACTTCGGCCACTACGTTTAACATCGCTGCGCGAGTTAGCCTTCGTCGCAACACTGCGTTAGTTGTCCGGTTTCTGTGTTCCGGGCGCCTTGCACTTCATCCCGCTCGAATATTTATTTGGGTTTGGTATAGGCAATAAAAGTTGTATTAAATAGGAATTGATATGGGTCATTATTTAGAAAAAATTTTAGAAGGTTTAATTTTTAAAAGCCGCTGGCTGATGGCACCTATGTATTTAGGGCTGGTGGGCGGACTGGTGATTTTGCTGGTCAAGTTTGGCCAGGAGTTTATTCATATTGCTGCGCACCTGGCGAGTTTCTCTGAGCAGGAAACCGTGCTCTCATTGCTGGCGCTGGTAGATATCACCCTGGTAGGCAATTTGCTGATCATGGTGATTTTCAGTGGTTATGAAAACTTTGTGTCGCGCATTGATACTGCTGACAGCGAAGACCGCCCTGAGTGGATGGGTAAAGTAGATTATTCTGGCTTGAAACTGAAACTGATTGGTTCTATCGTGGCGATTTCTGCGATTGACCTGCTGAAAGCGTTTGTACACCAAAGCTCAGGCACAGCCTCTTTCAGCACCGAACAAATGGCTTGGCTGGTGGGCATACATCTGACGTTTATTATCACCGGCGTGCTGTTTGCATGGATGGATAAAATTGCTGGTCACGGCAGCAGCGATCACTAAGCTGATTCGTCGCCGCTACAAAAACCCGCCGCTGGCGGGTTTTTTTATTGTCTTTACACTGGCTGCAAACAACCAATTTCACAATAAAACGCCAAGCAAGGCCGCTTTCTGAAGAAATGACCGCAAAACACTGTTTTCTTTCATCAATTATATTGTCGGCAATATTGGTTTAATGCAGAAAGATAATTGTCGCGATACCTATTTACTTGTTGCAGTACCCGGAGAAAAACCATGCGCCTGGCTATACTGAATAAATTTAAGAAGTCCTCTTCGCCTGAACAAGGGCAACCACAAAGTGACCAGCGAGGGCAAATAGATGCCATCAGCAAGGTCATGGGCGTGATTGAGTTTGATCTCAAGGGTAACATCATTGCCGTCAATGATAACTTTGCCGCCGTCACCGGCTACAGCAAACAGGAAATCGTCGGCCAGCATCACAGCCTATTTGTCGATGCAGCGCATAAAAATAGCGCGGAGTACAAACAGTTTTGGGAGAAACTGGGCCGTGGCGAGCCAGACGAAGGCCAATATAAACGTGTAGGCAAAGGTGGCAAGGAAATCTGGCTGCAAGCCAGCTACAACCCGATTTTTGATGCGAATGGTAAAGCATTCAAAGTGGTGAAATATGCCACTGACATCACCGCTGACAAACGCAGGAATGCAGATTTCGCCGGGCAAATCGACGCGATTAGTAAGGTGATGGGCGTGATTGAGTTTGACCTCAATGGCAATATCACCGCCGTCAATGATAATTTTGCAGCGGTCACCGGCTACAGCCCGCAAGAAATTGTTGGCAAACAACACGCCATGTTTGTGGAAACCGCTTATAAAAACAGTCCGGCATACACGCAGTTTTGGGCCAAACTGGGCCAGGGCGTCGCTGATGAAGGCCAATATAAACGTATCGGTAAAGGTGGCAGGGAAATCTGGTTACAAGCCAGCTACAACCCAATTTTTGATGATGAGGGCAAACCGTTCAAAATCGTCAAATATGCCACCGACATTACCGCTGAAAAACGCAGCAACGCTGACTTTGCGGGCCAGATCAGTGCCATCAGCAAAGTGATGGGCGTGATTGAGTTTGACCTCACTGGCAAGATCACCGACGTGAATGATAATTTTGCAGCCGTGACTGGTTACGGTAAGCAGGACATCATCGGCCAGCACCACTCCATGTTTGTGGAAGCGGCTTATAAAAACAGCCCTGAATACAAGAAATTCTGGGACAAATTAGGCCGCGGTGAGCCTGACGAAGGCCAATACAAACGCGTAGGCAAGGCAAACAAGGAAATCTGGCTACAGGCCAGCTACAACCCGATTTTTGATGCTGAAGGCAAACCATTCAAAGTGGTGAAATATGCCACTGACATCACTGCCGAGAAGCTCAGGAATGCTGACTTTGCCGGCCAGATCAGCGCGATTAGCAAAGTGATGGGCGTGATTGAATTTGACCTCGCCGGCAAGATCACTGCTGTGAATGATAATTTTGCAGCCGTGACTGGTTACGGCAAGCAGGAAATCATTGGCCAGCATCACCAGATGTTTGTGGAAGCCGCTTACAAAAACAGCCCTGAATATAAGCATTTCTGGGATAAGCTTGGTCGCGGGGAGCCGGACGAAGGCCAATATAAACGCGTAGGTAAAGGCGGCAGAGAAATCTGGTTGCAAGCCAGCTACAACCCTATTTTCAATGATGAAGGTAAGCCGTTCAAGGTGGTGAAATATGCCACCGACATCAGTGCCAAAGTGGCTGAAGCCTTGGCCATGAAGCAAGCCGTGCATGAAACTGCCGATGTTGTTGCGGCAACCAAAGCGCATGACCTCACGCAGCGCATTGCGACAAACAATAAGCAAGGCGAAATCAAGCAATTGTGTGAAGGCGTTAACGAGATTGTAGATACCATGAACAGCATTTTGTCTGCGGTTCAAGTCGCTGGCGAAACCATTAATTCAGCGGCTTCTGAAATCTCGCTGGGCAATAATCATTTATCCGAGCGCACTGAAGAGCAAGCCAGCTCGCTGGAAGAAACCGCCTCTAGCATGGAGCAGATTGCCACCAATGTGAAAAACAATGCCGAAAATGCCAAACTGGCAAATGGCATGACAGACCAGGCCAATGATATTGCCACCAAAGGCGGTGAAGTGTTTGGTAAGGTCGTCACTACCATGTCTGAAATTACCGAAAGCTCTGCGCGTATTGAAGAGATTATTTCTGTGATTGATGGCATTGCCTTCCAGACCAATATCCTGGCGCTGAACGCGGCGGTAGAAGCTGCCCGTGCAGGCGAGCAAGGCCGCGGCTTTGCGGTGGTCGCCAGCGAAGTGCGCAACCTGGCACAACGTTCTGCCAGTGCCGCCAAGGAAATCAAGGTGCTGATCAATGACTCTGCCGAAAAAGTGGCTAACGGCTCACAGTTTGTGGAACAAGCTAGCGGCACAATGGAAGAACTTGTCAGCGTAATCAGTAAATTTTCACAGCTGATAGGCGAAATTACCGTGGCTTCAGTAGAACAAAGCAGCGGCATTGAGCAAATCAACCTGGCTGTGTCACAGATGGACGAAGTCACGCAGCAGAATGCAGCGCTGGTTGAAGAAGCTGCGGCTGCCGCCATGTCTTTGCTTAACCAGGCAGAAACGCTGCAAAGCACGGTTAGCCAATACCGCTTACTCGATACGACAGGTGGCGGGTCATACAACACATCCAATCATCAACCTGCCAGAACCGGCACACACGATTACTAAAGCCGTGCTTTACCATTAAAAAACCCGCCAGCTGGCGGGTTTTATTTTTACAGATGAATTGGCTGGCATGCGGTTTTATATCTGCACCCGGCTGCCCAATTCAATCACGCTATTGGCTGGGATATTAAAGTACTCTACCGCGCTGCTGGCATTGCGTGACATGACTGAAAACAACTGGTCACGCCAGCGCGGCATGGCGCCACCGACGTCCGGCACAATAATATCGCGACTCAAAAAGTAGGAGTTGGTAAACGGATCCAGTTTCTCACCATCCAGATTGAGTTGCAGCAAGGCTTGCGGAATATCGGCATGTTGCATAAAGCCATAACGCAACTGCACTTGCCAGAAGCCATCGACCAGGCGTTTGGCAGTCACACGCTCAGCGGTATTCATAAACGGCACGTCTTCAAACGACACATTCACAAACAGGTTACGCTGATGCAGCACCTGGTTATGTTTGAGGTTATGCATCAAGGCCTGCGGCACCGTGTCGAGGTTAGACACCATATATACCGCCGTTCTCTGCACGTGCGGTAATGTGCTGCTGGCGAGCGTGGCGAGTAATGGCTCCAGCTTGGGGTCGTTCTCGGCAATGCCGTTCAATAGCGTGTAGCGGCCCTTTTTCCAGGTAGTCATCAGCACAATCAGCAGTATACTGAGCGCAATCGGGAACCAGCCACCTTGCATAAATTTCATAGACGCTGAGCTAAACAATACGGCATCCATCACGCCAAAAATAACGGTCACCAGCCAGGCAAACCAGGCCGGGAACTGCCAGCGATGACGCATGACGACAAACAGCAAGATCGTGGTAATGAGCATGGTGCCGGTGACGGCGATACCATATGCCGAGGCCAGCGCCGACGAACTTTGGAACGCCAGACAGACAATAATCACAGCCAACAACAATGCCCAGTTCACGGCCGGGATATAAATCTGGCCGGACTCACTGGCAGAGGTATGGATAATGCGCGTGCGCGGCAAAAAACCTAATTGTATGGCCTGGCGCGTCATGGAGAATGCGCCGGAAATCACTGCTTGTGAGGCAATAATGGTGGCCAATGTTGCCAGAATGACGGCTGGAATCAGCAACGGTTGTGGAAACGATAAATAGAACGGATTGCTGACCGCCTCAGGATGTTGCAGCAGCAAGGCGCCCTGCCCCAGGTAATTTAAAGCCAGGCAAGGAAACACCAGCCCCAGCCAGGCAAGCTGTATCGCCGGGCGGCCAAAATGGCCCATGTCGGCATACAAAGCCTCGGCCCCGGTCACTGCCAGCAAAATTGCACCAATGGCGATAAACACACCAGCGCCGCGCGCCTGCAAGAACTGCCAGGCGTATTGCGGATTTAACGCCTGCAATACTTCAGGCGCTTGTGCAATTTGCCACACGCCTATGGTCGCCAGTGCCAGGAACCAGATAATCACAATCGGGCCAAAAAAACGGCCTACGGCATGCGTGCCGTGCCGCTGAAACCAGAACAGACCAATGAGGATGGCGATAGTTATCGGCAACACTTGCGCCGCCAACGCGGGCGACGCGACTTGCAAACCCTCCACTGCAGACAACACCGAAATGGCGGGCGTGAGCACACTGTCGCCATAAAACAAGGCTGCGCCCAATACACCTAATAGTAGTAACCAACTGGTGCGTTTATCTTGCGGGCGCAAACTGGACACCGCCAGTGACAGCAAGGCCATGACACCGCCCTCGCCTTTGTTGTGCGCGCGTAGCACCAGCAACACATATTTAAAGGTCACCACAAACATCAGCAACCAAAAAATAGACGAGATCGCCCCCAGAATATTGGCCTGGTTAAGCGGCACGCCCGTGCTCTCACTGAAAATGACTTGTATGGTATAGAGCGGGCTGGTGCCTATATCACCGTACACCACGCCTATCGCCCCGAGCGCGAGTGCTGCCAAACTGCTTTTTCGTATGGAAAGATTGTCCATCACATCCCCTTATGGTTGATTGATGGAGGCAGTGTGCGACTAAGGGTATATCAATCGCATAAACAACCGTTTAAGGATTAAGCGAGGCGATAACCGATACCCAGCTCGGTGAGCAAGGTTTGTGGTGTAGCAGGCTGGTCTTCCAGCTTGGCGCGTAAACGGCCAATGTGGATACGCAGGTAATGCGTGTCGTCGATAAAATCCGGGCCCCACACCTGCGCCAGTAGCTGGCTATGGGTAAAAATAGTGCCGGGCTTGCTGGCCAGCAACATAAGCAAGGCATGCTCAATCGGGCTCAAATGCAAGGCTTCGCCATGCTTGGTGACGATGCCGCTAGCACGGTTAATCACCAATGACTGGTGTTGATAAACATGGTCGCGCATCTGCATAATGGCGGTGCGCCGCAACGCCACCTGTATCCTGGCCAGTAGTTCCTGCAAACCAAACGGCTTCATCAGGTAATCGTCGGCACCCAGGTTCAGGCAATGCACTTTATCCAGTTCGTCCTGCCGCGCCGACAATACCAGGATAGGCACATCGGAATAACTGCGCACATGCGGGATAAACTGCTCGCCCTGCCCGTCCGGCAAGCCTAAATCCAGAATCACCATGGCAAAGCCGCTGGCCTCGCGTGCCTGCACCAGATTGCGCGCATGTTGCACGCGGTAGCTATGTGCAGACAATGCGGGTAACAAAAACTGGTATACGCCAGGATCGTCTTCTACCAATAACAAGGTGGGCTGCTGGCTCATGCGTCAGCCTTGATTAAGTCTGCGGCATAAACAAACGGGAACAGCAAGCGCACTTCGGTGCGCTGGTCGGCGCTGGTGCCTATTTGCACTTGTCCGCCATGCAGTTGCATCACGGTATCCACAATCGATAAACCCAGCCCAAAACCACGTGTGCCTGCTGCGGGCTTTTGAGTATCAAACGCGGAGATCACAAAGCCAGGCGGGAAACCCGGCCCCTGATTACGCACCGAGAACACCAGCGACGAAGACGCTAGATGCAGGGCGATTTCAATGACAGTGTCCGCCTCGCGCCACTGCAAGGCGTTATCGATCAGGTTGGCCAGCGCATGTGCCACCAATACCGCATCGGCTTTAAACAGGACTTCTTGCGCTGTATCTAACTCTAGCAAAGTTATCTTCAACGGCACTGCAGGTGTACGTTGCAAATAACGCTGTGCAACGTGCTGCATGATTTCTTGTGGCGACTCCCAGTCCAGATGCAAACTGCTGCTGCCCGCCTCCAGCTTCACCAAGGTCAGGATATTCTCTGTGGCTTGGGTCAAATAGCTGGCTTCGGCTTGTATGCTTTGCAATAACTGTGCGGACTGTGTTGGCGCCAGCGTAATCTGTGTATCTGCCAGCACATTGGCTGCACCGAGGATGGCGGTGAGCGGTGTGCGCATATCGTGTGATAACGCGGTGAGCAGCGTCTTTTTGAAGTTGGCTTCACTGGCATCGCGCGCGGCCTGAGCCAGGGCGATTTGTTGGCGTAGCTTTATCGTCGCCTGGGCAATTTGATGCGTCAGCAAGCGTAAAAAATGTAGGTCAGGCGCGGCATGACGAGCGACTACCAGCACCTCGCGCTGCGGAAAGCCAAACGGCAGCAAGCAGCCAGCCAGCTCTGGCCAGTCTGCAGTGCCAGCGCCAATCGCACGTTGATAATCCAGCGCCCATTGCACGCTGGAGGCTTCAAGTGCAGGCAACCGCGTCCCAGCCAAACAGTTTAATGCACTGGCGTCTGATAATTGCACCACGCTGACTTGCCAACCAAACACTTCTTGCACATGCTGGCAGGCGGCTTGCAACAAGCCTTCTACACTGGGTTGCATGGCCAGCAACTCGGCCAATGACTGGAAAAAGCGTGACTGTAACGCTGATTGTTGCGCCTGCTGCCGCTGCTGTTTGAGTTGCTGCATGGCGCGGCTTACCATCAAGGCCAGCGCAGTAAACACCGACAACATCAGCCAGGATTGCAGGCTGGCGATACCAAAGGTATAACGCGGCTCGATAAAAAAGTAATTGATAAGTAAGACAGCGATGACCGCTGTCAGCAAGGCATGAGAGAAACGCAGAAAATAAGCCGCCCACAGCACGCACAACAAATACAACAGCGTAATGACGGCCACACCGAGTGCCGCGAAATAAAACAGACCAATACCTGACACCAAGGCCAGGCCAGCGATCAAGACCGTATAGCTTTGCCAGTGTGATGGTTTCGATAACAGCGGATGATCGAAGTGGCCTGGCATGATCACTGAAAGTGGCTAGCGCCCGTAAATATCCAGATTTTTATAATTGGGCCCGAAGAACTCTTTCATCATAAAGTCTTCAAGGAAGGCATTATCTGCTGGCCGCGCGGATAGTGAGATCGTGCGCCCCAGACGGTTGGATATCCAGTCAAAGTCACCATTGTAGTGTTCACGAATAATCGCAATCATACGGCGCATCATCACCAGCCGGATGTCTTCGCCATTGCGCGCCTCGACCTCGTAATATTGCGTATTGGCCGAGGTGTAGTCATTGACCCAGCCTTTAAAGCTGAACGTCGCGTTATACGGGTCCATGCGCCTGATCTGGAACAAACCATTGGTGCCAAACTTAAGGTTGTTCATGATGTTTTTAGTACGACGCTCATCCTCCGACGGGCCACGCTCAGCGGCGGCAGCGGCATCGTTGATCTGTTTGGCGGCCATTTCATCCGCGTTACGGTCTGACTGCCTGCGTTTGAGCATGCTCGAAAAATCTTCTACCGGTGGTGGCGGCACAGGCGGCGTCGGCTCAGGCCGATTCTGTGGCTTGGGCTCAGGCAATTTGAACGGGCTATCTGGCCGCTGCGATTGAATCACCTTTTTCGGTAATTTTGGCTCAGCCTTGGGTTGTGGTTTAGGCCTTGGCTGCGGCTGCGGGGGTGGCTCCGGCGGCATTTCTGGCGGCGGTGACACTTTCGGCGTTTTCGGCGCAGGCATGCCTAGGTCCAGCACAATATTCAACGGCTCTTGCGCAGGTTCTTCTAGCGGATTGAGCAAGTCGAGCAAAAATCCCCAGAACAAAATCGCGTGAAATACCAGCGACAGCAATACTGCCCACATCAAGCGTGCCGGGATACGCAACACGCGATCGCGTTGCTTGGGCTTTAGCCAGTTTGGCGTACTAAAGGGTTCAAAAGGAGAAGGCTGCATCAACAGAATTAATCACAAATGAGCGGATGTCACGCATCACGATTGTATTTCTAGCCAGAGTTTTTCAAGACGTTTGATTGAGACAGGATAAGGGGTTCTTAATTCCTGCGCAAATAATGA
>Ga0066480_100126_pt1 | contig 28747 bp, 19 predicted proteins | sample LakWasM118_HOW13_2_FD_59556 | JGI IMG/M metagenome (GOLD analysis project Ga0066480, IMG submission 59556) | Freshwater sediment methanotrophic microbial communities from Lake Washington under simulated oxygen tension - Sediment Metagenome 118_HOW13 | ecosystem: Environmental > Aquatic >... | reverse complement strand
AAGGATAAGCCGTTGTTCAAGCTCCTCGACCGGTATCCGGCTAAAATCCTCCAGTTTTTGTTTGGAAACTTTCAGCAGGGTCTGCTCAAGTTCCTTTTGCAGTTTTTTGGTTTGCTCCGGCGCTTGCTTGAGAGCCGCCTTAAAGTCCGCTGTCTGCGCGTTAAGCTTTTCGATATTGCTCAAATTATCTTCAGCCGTCTGATAAATAGACAGCAGCTTGGATTTTGTCGCCCCATCAATGCCTTCCCGGGTATTGATGGCGTCGATTTTGACCTTTAGCGTGCCTTGATTTATTTCAAACGCTACGCTTTTTTGCCCGATACCCGGCGTCGCGCTTTTAGCCCACGCCCCGGTTGAATCTAAAGCAATAATAAGCAATAAAAACAGCAAGGGATGAATCTTCGATTGAGCGACAGGGAAATTAATGATTTTCATAGATTAAATAGTGCAACGAGGAATGAATTTACAGAGGCATTGTAAACTGTTTTTGCCGGTTCCGAAGCAGGAAGCTCGGGAAGAGTGTGATTAAAAATGCGGTTTTTTGGCTACCCGCTATTCAAGTTCAATATTATTAATTTAAGCTCAATGACATTAATTAAGGCTTAACCGTTCGTCCTTATCTTTCGACTGTGCCCAGAATTAAAGGCATTATCAAAGGATACTCGATTAAGCCGTTTCATGGTTCGACCGCATTTTTAACTCGATACATCGTTCCCACGCTCCGGCGCTCATCTTTATACATAAGTGCCTGCGGGACTCCGTCATCAGGTAAAGATGCCTGAGCCGTCTCCGCTCCTGTGCAAGCCTATGTTGATCGTTACCTATATTGCAACAGGAGTGCGGGCTTTGCTTGCGCTTGCAGGCGAAGCCTGCACTCCAGCTATCAGCAACTTTTACGCGAGTTCCCAAGCTCCGTCGCGGGAACGATACAAGGTATTTCCCGACGCAAGTAGCCGGATAAACAAGAAGGGAGTAATCTGTTTTTTCCTCCATCCATTGCATTCTCTAAATAGATAAAGCCAGGGGCGATTTACCCTGTCATTACGTGTTACTTCAAATCATATAGGTGCTTAACTAATGCTTAAAGCGAGTATAAACACGCCCCGCTATCGTCACACCGGCCAACGCAAGTGCACCGGAAACGATACCCGCCAGGGCGTTAAGCAGCGAAGAAGTCAGCGTTTCCAACATGCCGCCGATGCCGGACAAAGCGTTGGCGCTTTGAGCAAGATACTCGATGAAGTGGTGCGCTACGGGAATGCCGTGAGTGATAATCCCGCCGCCCACCATAAACATCGCCGCAGTGCCGACAACTGCCAGCAACTTCATCAAGTAAGGTGCGCCATGCAGACAGGCTCGGCCGATTTTATGCCGTGTTTTTGTCCATAGACCGACACCCGGCTTTTGGCACAGGTAAAGTCCCGCGTCATCGAGCTTTACAATGACTGCCACCAAACCGTATACACCTATTGTCATAATCAGCGCAATGCAGGAAAGCACCGCCACTTTGGTCGCAAAAGCCGCAGTTGTTACTGCGCCCAGCGTGATGACGATAATTTCTGCCGACAGCACAAAGTCGGTACGAACCGCGCCCTTGATCTTGTCCTGCTCAAACGCCACCAGGTCGATCTCAGCATTGGCTACTGCCGCAGCCAGTTCGGCATGACGGGCTTCATCTTCGGCATGCGCATGCAGCAACGGGTGCGCCAGTTTTTCAAAGCCCTCAAAACACAGATAAGCGCCGCCGAGCATCAGCAGCGGCATGATCAACCAAGGCGCAATCCAGCTGATCGCCAACGCCGTCGGCACTAAAATCAATTTGTTTTTCAGTGAGCCTTTCGCTACCGCCCACACCACCGGCAGCTCCCGATCTGCCCGAATGCCGGACACTTGCTCGGCATTCAGCGCCAAATCATCGCCCAAAACACCGGCAGTTTTCTTCGCCGCGATCTTGGTCATCAGGGCCACGTCATCGAGGACTGCGGCAATATCATCAAGTAAAACTAGAAGGCTTGCACCGGCCATATTGGGTTCTTTTGGGTAGAGGTTGATTGAAGAGATGCCGGAGTTTTCATGGTTGGATATCTCGATTTATACTGCTGATTTGTTTCCATTCTGCGTATTTTAACGCACGCTGGCGCGCCGAGCCTTCCCCTAACCGTTAAATGGTAATTCTCTCCCCTACCCGAGGAATATTCGCATCCCAGCCGGTACGCTTGAAGCAGGTCTGCAACGATAAAGTCGCCGACTTCTCGCCATGAATCAGGTAAAGTCTCGGCTTGGGTTCTTTAAAATGTCCCGCCCACTGTAACAACTGGCTTTGATCGGCATGGGCGCTTAACGCGCCCAAGGTATGCACTTTGGCCGCGACATTAACATCAGCGCCCAGGATTTTCAAATGCGACTTTTTACCGTCAACGATAGCCCGGCCTAAAGTGCCTTCAGCCTGAAAACCTGCGATGATGATATGCGCATTGCGCCGCCACAAGTTGTATTTAAGATGGTGGCGAATGCGTCCGCCGTTACACATGCCGCTGCCGGCAATGATAATCGCGCCGCCGGCAATGCGGTTGACGGCCATTGATTCTTCGGCTGTCTGTGAATAGATCAAGCCCGGCAACCAGGCTTGCCAGCCGCCGGGGGCGATTTTGGTAAATTCGGGATCATCAACATTGAATAAATGGGTATTTTCAGCGTAGATATTGCTGGCGCTGATCGCCATCGGGCTATCCAGGTAAATCTGTTGCTGCGGCAGTCCGCCCTGACGCTGAATTTTACCCAGCCAGTAAATCAGGTCCTGGGTCCTGCCCACGGCAAAAGCCGGAATAATAACGTTGCCGCCGCTTTCTGCGGCTTCCGCCAATGTTTCGCGCAATTCATCCAGCGTGTTTCCCAGCGGTTTATGGTCGCGGTCGCCGTAAGTGGATTCAAGCAACAAGACATCGGCTTCGGTTAAAACAGTCGGATCACGCAGTAACGGCGAATTCAGGTTACCCAAATCGCCGGAAAAAACCAGTGTTTTGGTTTTATCTTTATCATTGATGCGCAAACGCACGATCGACGAACCGAGTATATGCCCGGCCTCATGAAATGAAACACTTAACTCGGGAAGTATGTTGGCTTCCACGCCATAGGCTATCGGCTGACGTAGCGCCAGTAACATCTTTACATCCGCCTCGGTATATAAAGGTTCAAGCAACGGCTTACCGGCGCGTTCCCGGCGCTTGTTTTCCCATTCGGTATCTCGTAATTGCAGATGAGCGGCATCCATCAGCATCAATTCCAGCAGTGGAAAGCTGGCCTCGGTCAGAAATACCGGCCCCTTGAAACCGTCTTTAGCCAGTTTGGGCAAGCGTCCGCAATGGTCGAGATGGGCGTGAGACAAAACCACGGCATCAATGCCGGCGGGATCAAAGGGAAACTCGGCTTCATTTTGTTTTTCTGTTTCTCTCGATCCCTGAAACATCCCGCAATCAAGTAATATGCGGCTGGAGCCGGTTTCCAATAAATAACAGGAACCGGTAACTTGGCCTGTTGCGCCTAAAAAAGTGAGATTTGTCATTGCCTTGCCTTATAGTGTGTAAAACTCAGTAAATGATGTCGCCATATAGATAAATGGCCCGTTTGGCAGTTGTCAAATTTCCTCGAACGATGTAGTTGATGTTAAAATCATATTATTACCGAGACGCATACCAAAAGACTGATTGTCTTATTAAAAAGAGGTTTGTGGTAACCCAACTGCAAAACTTAACATCACGAACATTCAGCGAAGAAATAAATTGAAAAAGACCATAAGACACTATATGCCCCGATTGCTGCTATTTCTTTTCATGGGCCTCCCCATGCAGGCGTTGCTTGCTGAAGAAACCGTCAATCAGGAACCCGGCATAGCTCAGGAAATTACCGCCATTATTGCGGCAAAACAGCATCCTTACCTGATGCTGTCCAATTTCCCCAATCGTACCGACGATCTTGAGTCCCTCTACAAGATGTCGAACCACCAGTTGCTGTGGCTGGGCAATGCTAATGCCGAAAAGAACATCACCGATGCTCTTGATCTATTGGCAACTGCGACAGTTCACGGATTAAAGCCTAAAAATTACGATACTGAAACGCTACGGCAAAAGCTACAACCCGCCTTAAAGCTCAAGCCGGATTCCTACAAGGAATTAGCGCTATATGATACGGCGCTTAGTATATCGTTACTACGCTTTCTGCATGATCTGCATTATGGACGGGTCAATCCGCAGGGCATAAATTTTAATTTAAAGTTAAGAGAAAAAAAGCTGATTGATTTACCTTTGTTAATTAAAAACAGTCTGGCGCAAAACAATCTGGCTCAATTACCGCTATCGCTTGAACCTCAGTTCAAACAATATCAAAAGTTAAAACAGGCATTGGCTAATTACCGCCAACTTGCCGCAAACGCGGTGCCTTTTAAACTGGACGTTAAAGAAACGTTACACCCCGGTGAATCTCATCCGCAAATTGCCGAGCTGCGCCGGTTTTTAACCACCGTAGGCGACTTGCCTGACGATAAAACGGTTATCAGCGCTGAAAAATCATCGTTATACACTGACGCCATTGTTACCGGCGTTAAGACGTTTCAAAAACGACATGGACTGACTGCTGACGGTAATATCGGAAAAGGCTCGGTGACCGCGCTCAACGTACCTTTAAGCTACCGGGCAACACAACTTGAATTGGCTATGGAAAGGCTGCGCTGGTTACCGGAGCTCAATGTCGGCGCCTCAATTATTGTTAATATTCCGGCCTTTCAACTATGGGCGTTTGATTCGATTGATCAGCCGGATGCCAATATAGTCAATATGCGGGTCGTTGTCGGCAATGCGCTGAAAACCCAGACCCCGGTGTTGATGGCGGAAATGCACTTTATCGATTTCATGCCGTATTGGAATGTGCCCTACAGCATCATAAAAAATGAGATATTGCCCAAGTTGATTCAAAACAGCAATTACCTTGATAAGGAAAATATGGAGATGGTGTCTGTTTTCCGAGACGGAGAAAAGCCTACAGCGCTTAACCAGGAAACCATGAATCTGCTTAAAGAGGGCAAGTTAAGAATCAGACAACGTCCGGGAGGAAAGAATGCTTTGGGAAAAGTGAAATTTATTTTCCCCAATAAGGATGACGTGTATTTACATGATACACCGGCAAATGCCTTGTTTAGCAAGTCGCGGAGAGATTTTAGCCATGGCTGTGTGCGGGTTGCGAACCCTCAAAAACTGGCTGAGTTTGCACTTAAAAATCAGGACAACTGGAACGCCGAGACGATACAACTGGCCATGAACACGCCAAAAATGCAGCGGGTCATATTGAAAAAGCCGATACCGGTGTTGTTTTTTTATACCACGGCTTTTTTTGATCAATATGATAATTTAGAGTTTTACCCGGATATTTATGGTCATGATGCTGTATTGCTGGGAGCCCTGAGCAAACCGGATGACTTGTCTGACCAAGCGCTTTTTATCAGCACTAATTCGACGCCGGAAGCGGCAATCAAATAGACACAACATTTGTTACAAGAAACGTGGTGATTGCCGACGACTGCACGGACAGATATTTGCCCCTCGGTAATTGCCCCTACATCCATGCAGCCGTGCGATAGATGCATTCACCATGTTCCATGCAGGAGGTACAACCCCAAGGACGGAGGAGCAATATATTTCAATTGGGACGCTAACAGTTTGATTTAAGGAACACAGACGAGCGGTTGGGGAGCGGTAAGCGATGATGTGCCGAGACTGCATGAATACAGGAGGTAGCGCACCCAAAGTAGGCGACGCAGGGAGCAGTTGCCGAGAACACCCAAAGCGAGCGCTTTACGACACTATATAGCGGTAGGAGAATTGACGAGGACGCGAAGTTTTTATTCCTGAACTTCGCGGGTTTTATACCTTCGGTTGATACGAAAGCTTATATCCTATTTTTTGGGTCTTCCAGATAGAGCCTAGCCGGCCCAGGTTCTTACGCTACCGGTATCCAAATGCACAAAATCGGATCTTCCGTAATAGCCGACACCGCCACGCTGCATGGCGAGCGCTGCATTTCTAATTCTTCTGGTATCTAAACCCTCAATGCGTATATCAATCGCCCTGCCCTCCATGTGCAGACTGTTTTTGGCGACGCCATCGCTGTGCTTACGCAAATCGGCATTGGTAGCCGGTGACCGATAACCGGAAACGATATGAAAGGGCTTTCTGACTTCGAGAGTATGTTTTAAATCATACAACTGGTCCAACAATGCCGGATCAATCGGGTGGACCGTGCCGTCATGGTAGTCGCGAAACAAATGATTAATTTCGTGAAGCGCGTCTTTGATATAACGACCCTGCTCAAAATAAGTCAAATTTAACTGGTCGCCGGTATGGGTATTATGGAAAGCCAGCATCTTATGTGAAGGCGAGTTCCGATCAAACAGGCTATGGGTATCTATCGTGGATGAAGGCTTGTAGGAGGACAGCTGGTGGTGCTGATGCAGCGTGTCATGAACACGTGCCTTATGGTTAGCCGAGCGTGGGGGAAGTACAGTGTGAGAGGCTATATGTTTGACTTTAGCGTTTGCGACTCCGATTCCTCCAGCCATCAGCAAGGAGCCATAAGCCATATTTTTCAGGAACTTGCGTCGTGATGAAATAATCTCACTTTCATTCATGGTCGGTTGCACTCGCGCTCATACATTATACGTGTTAATACAGATGCGTTATTTTCGTCATTTAATCTTAAACTAATCTTAAGTATCCTTAAATATTCCATATATAAATATCTTTCCGGTGCTGCTTGCGTATCATTATGAAACTATTAATATTTTTTAAAACCGCCCCATCATCAGGAACAAAATGAACCTATCGGTACTGACTCTGTTTGCGGTATTTGTATTAATCGCCGTGCGTAAAATCGGCCATTTTAATATCAGGATCTGGCAATCCATGACCTGCGGCGCAGCGGTGGTATTGGCTACCGGCGAGATTAGCGGACTCGACGCCCTAAAGGCCATCGATTTTAATGTCATGCTGTTTCTGTTCGGCATGTTTGTCGTCGGCCAGGCGCTGGTCGCCAGCGGCTACTTGTACGCCCTCGCCTATCATTTATTTAACCGGATGACATCCGTGCCGCAACTGGTTTGCGGCATTTTGTTCGGTGCGGCCTTGAGTTCTGCGCTGCTGATGAACGATACGCTCGCCATTATAGGCACGCCGCTGGTGCTGCGCCTGGCTCGGGAACACAACATCAACAGCAAGTTGCTGTTATTGACTCTGGCTTACGCCATTACCATCGGCAGCGTGATGAGCCCTCTCGGCAACCCCCAAAATTTCCTGATTGCCAGTCAAGGCGGATTACCCGCGCCTTTTTTGACCTTTTTTAAGGTGCTCGGCATCCCTACGCTGATTAATTTGGCTGTCACTTACCTGGTTTTACGTCTGGCTTATCGGCAGCAATTCATCACCGCTATGCCGCTTACCCATAACCCGGTCGAGCTATTGGATAAAAAACTGGCCAAACTGGCCCAAGCCTCCTTGTTTTTGTTGATCGGATTAATAACACTTAACATCATTCTGTCCGCCATGCACAGCACGGTGCAGCTTAAATTAAGCCATATCGCCCTTATCGCCGCGTTACCACCGATCTTGTTCAGCCCTGCCCGCTTGCACTTATTAAAAAGCCTGGACTGGTCAACCTTGCTGTTTTTTGCGGCCATGTTTGTGTTGATGTCCAGCGTCTGGCAAACCGGCATCATGCAGCAACAGGTTAATGAATTGCACATAGACCTGACGACCATTCCGGCTATCATGCTGCTCAGCGCTTCGCTCAGTCAGTTGATTTCCAATGTGCCGCTGGTCGCGCTGTATTTGCCGATGCTGACTAATCCGAGTCCCGAATCGCTGATGGCCCTGGCGGCCGGCAGCACTATCGCCGGTAATCTGCTGATTTTGGGCGCCGCCAGTAATGTGATTATTATTCAGCATGCCGAAAAGCATGAAGCTACCCTCGGTTTTTTTGAGTTTGCCCGTGTCGGAATTCCCTTGGGCTTTGCCAATCTATTGATATACTGGGTGTGGTTTCGCTGCTGGTACGACTGATTCCTAGTAAGGTAAATAATCGACCAGAAGCCTTGTAACAAAATAAAAAAAGTGTAGATTTCTCATTTACCACGAAGAACATAAAACTTCGTGATCTTCGTGTCCTTCGTGGTGAATGATTTTTTCTTACCTACAACGCTGCAACGCTAACGGACGACACTCATGCGCAAAAAAGCCATTAAACCCTCCACTTATCTGACCGAAGTCAAAACGCTGTCGGATCGGATCGTCAAAGCTCAACAGCCAATCCGCATACTCGATGCCATCAAATGGGATGATAATATCAAGCAGGCTTTTTTTGACGGCAACTGCAAAAAATCGCCGATCGTAACGCCGGATTATTATCAAAATCGCCCGTTAGGCTTTGATCCGAACGAAAAGAAACAAGAGTTTTTCCAGATTGAGCGCGATTTAATGCGTAAACTCGGCCAGCTCAACCCGCTCAGCGTGATCATGCGCCGGATTTGTAAGGAATACCTGGACGTCGTGCGCATGCTGGAGGCCAGAGGAAAGCCGACCTTCTCCAATATTTCCCAGGAATTATACGGCTCATCCCAGGACGTTTTTCATGTCGGCGATCCGACCATTGCCGATCTGGGCAGCATGATGGAAGGGACCCTGTCGCAACTGCTGAAACTGGATTTTCTGGTCGAAGAGCCCAAAACCATCAATGCCAAGGATGCAGTAGCCATCCTTAACGAAAAAATAGAGGCCGTATTTCCCGGTGATGGCCTGCGCGCCATGCTTAGCGACGGTATCGTCGCCGATGCCGCAGCCGGTACCGATTACATTAAATTGCGCGCCGATGCCTTGTTCAACATGCGCGATCTGCGCGTTCTAGAGGTTCACGAAATATGGGTACACTTGGGTACTACCCTGAACGGTCTGGCCCAGCCTTACTGCACTTTTCTCGGTAAAGGGCCGCCGTCCGCGACTATTACCCAGGAAGGACTGGCGGTATTGATGGAAATCTTAACCTTCAGTTCCACGCCTAACCGGCTGATGCGCCTGATCAACCGGGTGCGCGCCATCACGCTGGCCGAAGAAGGCGCGGACTTCATGGACATATTCGATTTCTTTAGGGATAAAGGCTTGGACAAGGAAGAAAGTTATACGCTCAGCAGCCGGGTATTCAGGGGCAGCAGCTCCGACGGCATGCCGTTTACCAAGGACCTGACCTACATCAAAGGCTTTGTGCTCACCTATAACTTCATGCGCCTGGCCGTCAGCAAGGGCAAACCGGATCGTATCCCGTTGCTGTTTTGCGGCAAAACCATGATCGAAGATATGAAAGTGTTGGTCGATCTGGTTGAAGAAGGCACGGTGATTGCTCCGCGCTTTCTACCGCCGCAGTTTAAAGACCTGATGGGACTTTCATCATGGATGAGTTTCAGCCGCTTCATGTCGTCAATGAACTTCCGGCAGCTGGAACAGGACTATTCCAATGTTTTATGATGAAACGCCATTTATGCATATAATTAGCCGTGTAGAGGCGATTTAGCCTGGCGACTTTCCTGCTTCAGCCGCATAACAAGAGTTCGCCTTATACTGATCACGACAAAAATAATAATTAAAAGGTACTCCTATGAAAACACCAAGACTACTAGCCCTCTTTTTTATAGTTTCTTGCTTTAATGTCAGTGCAGTTAATGCCGCAGAGCATCATAGCGGACACGGCGCAAGCAGCGGTGGCGGCGGTGGTGGTGAAAGTGGCTGTTTAAAACCGCAGCTGACCAAGTTTTTGCCCGCCAATTTAGCAACCGTAGCTCCCGGATCAACGTTCTCTTTTTTGGCTTTTAATGTCAGTAAGCCTGAACAGATTGAAGTCACCGTAAAAGCAATCCCCGTTGAAGTGACTACGGAAGATAAAGAGTCTTTCTACCTGGTAAAAGGTAACTTACCCGCCAATTTAGTTAATACGACAGCAAGAATCAATATCAAGGTTAATGCCAAAAATCCAAGATGTAATGGCGAAAACGGCTGGCTGGTAAAAATCTCCGAGTAATAGTTAGCTTGTGTGGGGCGCGCATGGTACGCCCTACTCACCTCGCCGTTACCCTAACCTTAACTTTTGAGAGCACTTTATGTCTGAGAATCAGTCCATTAAAAATTGTGTAGCTTATTGCCTGGCGCAGAGTTTTGATATTAGCGCCTTGGCCAAACTGCTCTCGGACTCAACGCTGATAAGGATTATTAAAGGCGCATTACTGATTGAGGATAATCAATCCTGGTCGATTGTCTTTGCTTATGGCGCTGTTGTAAATTGGAATGTCAGCTCGGAACAGCAGGCAAAACTCCATCAGTTATTATTGGATCATGCGGAAAATCCGCTGACTTCCCCGGAGGAAGACCACTTCACTTTTACTCTCGATTGCCCAAGCACCCGCATTATTGAAGATCATATTGAAATCGAGTCTTCGGACCCTATCCTGATATTTGCGTTATCCCAAGGCATGGCGCAATCGATTAAGCTGGCCTCTTTTGAAACCAATGCCATAACAACCATCAACAATACCAACTACATTCCCAAGTCATTGGCTGAAAACGGAAGAATCAAATTAAGCCGTCATAAAATCGCGAAAATCCGCGGACAGCTGTTTTTAACCAAAAGCGACATTATTTTGAATTATGATTTGCTGGATACGCCTGATTTCTTTTGGGAATATCCTGAATATGAAGCCTTTTACGGGATCACCGCAAAATACCTGGAAATAGCTCAACGAACTGCCGTATTGTCAAAAAAGCTGGAAACCATCCATGAATTATTTGAAATGCTGGCAGACGAGCAAAAACATAGACACTCAACAATACTGGAATGGATCATTATCTGGCTGATTGCTTTTGAAATAGGCATGACGATATTCGACAAAGTACTCTAAATAATTAAACCCATCATGCTCAGCTACCGACACTCCTTTCATGCAGGCAATTTTGCCGATGTTTTAAAACATATCATCCTGATACAAAACCTTGAATACTTAACAAAAAAAGACAAGCCTTTCTGCTGTATCGATACCCATGCAGGCCCCGGAAAATACGAACTGGATGGTGAATACGCCTTAAAAACCCGTGAATTTGAAAACGGTATCGCCAAGTTGTGGCAACGCAAGGACTTACCTGAATGCGTTGCCCGCTATGTCAGCCTTATCAAACGCTTTAACAGCCCGGACAAATTAACCCGTTACCCCGGCTCGCCGTTAATTACCAAACAATTGCTGCGCGACAAAGACCGCCTGTGTTTATTCGAATTGCATAATACCGAAATAAAGCTATTAACTACCGAAGCCAATAAAGACAAACGCATCAGCGTATTTCACGCCGATGGTTTAACAGACTGCTTAAAATTATTACCGCCATTCGAGCGCCGGGGACTGGTACTGATCGACCCTTCTTATGAAATAAAAAGCGATTATCAACAGGTTGTTGAAACGCTGGTCGCCATGCACAAACGCTTCGCTACAGGCACTTACGCCCTCTGGTATCCGGTTATCGAACGCAGTCGCAACCAGAAACTGGAGCGCGCCATAAAAGCCAGCGGCATCAACAATGTGCAGTTATTTGAGCTGGGCATACGCGCCGACAGCAACGAACACGGCATGACCGCAAGCGGCATGATCGTGATCAATCCGCCCTGGACTCTAGCGGCTGAAATGAAACAGGTCTTGCCTTGGCTGGCCGATGTTCTGGGTAATAACAATGAAGGCTTTTACCGGATAGAGACACTGGTTTCCGAATAGCTCCACAGCAATCATTCCATGTATAATCACGCCTTTTGACACAAATCCTCTTCAATAACGCATCCAACATAGACAATGTCCACAAACGATAACCAACCTGCGTCAAACTTTATCCGTCAGATCATTGCCAATGATCTTAAAGACAACAAAAACAACGGTAAAGTTGTCACACGCTTTCCCCCTGAACCTAACGGTTATCTGCATATCGGTCATGCAAAATCGATCTGCCTGAATTTTGGTATCGCCGCCGAAAATAACGGCGCCTGCAACCTGCGTTTTGACGATACCAATCCCGAAAAAGAAAGCGACGAATATGTGGAAGCGATCAAACGCGATGTACAGTGGCTGGGCTTTGAATGGTCGGAATTGCACCACGCGTCGGATTATTTCGAGCAACTATACAACTACGCCGTGCAACTGATCGAACAAGACCAAGCCTATGTTGACAGTTTGTCCGCCGAACAAATCAGGGAATACCGCGGCACCTTGACCGAACCCGGCAAGGAGAGCCCCGACCGTAGCCGCTCGATAGCGGAAAATATCGATCTATTTAAACGCATGCGCGCCGGTGAATTTGCCGACGGCCAATATGTGTTGCGCGCCAAAATCGACATGGCCTCGCCCAACATCAACATGCGCGACCCGGCGCTGTACCGGATTCGCCGCGTGCATCATCAACGCACCGGCAACGACTGGTGCATCTATCCGATGTACGATTACACCCACTGCATTTCCGATGCTCTGGAAGGCATCACCCATTCGCTGTGTACGCTGGAATTTGAAGATCACCGCCCGCTTTACGACTGGGTTCTTGATCAGGTTAAGACTCCCAGCCATCCGCAACAAATCGAATTTGCCCGTTTGCAGCTCGAATACACCATCGTCAGCAAACGCAAACTGAACCAGTTGGTCACTGAAAAACACGTGGGCGGCTGGGACGACCCGCGTATGCCGACCATCGCCGGTTTACGCCGCGCAGGTTTTACGCCTAAATCGATACGCGATTTTTGCGAACGCATCGGCCTGACCAAACAAAACTCATGGATAGAAATGGGCGTTCTGGAATACTGCATCCGTGAAGATTTAAACGATAATGCACCCAGAGCCATGGCGGTTTTACAGCCGTTGCGCGTGATTATCGACAATTATCCGGAAGACCAAACGGAACAGCTGGAAGTCGGCAATCATCCGCAAAAACCTGAGCTTGGCAAACGCATCGTACCGTTTTCCAAAGTCATATTGATCGAACGGGATGATTTTGCCGAAATTCCGCCGCCGAAATTCAAGCGTTTGGTAGCAGGCGGCGAAGTCCGTTTGCGCGGTTCTTACGTTGTCCAGTGCAACGAAATCATTAAAGATGCCGACGGCAACATCACCGAACTGCGTTGCAGCTACGACCCCGACACGCTGGGCAAAAATCCCGAAGGCCGTAAAGTCAAAGGCGTGATCCACTGGGTTTCCGAGCAGCACTCGCAACCGGCGGAACTGCGCCTGTATAACCGCTTATTCAGCGTGCCTAACCCGGACAATGAAGAAAACTTCCTGGACGCGATAAACCCCGAGTCATTGGAAGTCCTGACCGATTGCAGAGTCGAAGCCAGTTTGGCTAATCCGCAACCGGAAAGCCGCTATCAATTCGAACGAACAGGCTATTTTTGCTTTGATGCGATAGACAGCGTTAACGGCAAACTGGTATTTAACCGCACCGTGACCTTGCGGGATAATTGGGAAAAAGATTGATTGATAAAATATGGCAGCATTATTTCATCAACGTTACTTAGCGTAGAGCGAGCCGTGCGCGCCCTACTCGGCTAACATTTTTATTTTAACCTTAACCGCGAAATCACTATGAACCAAGACAGCATCAACCTGATAGAACAATACTATGCCGCATTCAACGGCGGTGACATGGATACTTTTCTTAATCTGCTGACCGACGATGTCATCCACGACATCAACCAAGGCAGACGGGAAATCGGCAAAGAAGCATTCACCCAGTTCATGGCGTGCATGAACAACAATTACAAGGAACAGCTCGTCGACATGGTCATCATGGCGACAGCCGACGGCAAACGCGCAGCTGCCGAATTTGTGGTACTGGGCGAGTACATTAAAACCGACGAAGGCTTGCCTGCCGCACAGGGGCAAAAATACCGCCTACCGGCCGGTGCTTTTTTTGAAATCCGTGACGGCAAAGTGGCCCGTATCACCAACTATTACAACCTGCAAGACTGGATTGCCCAGGTTAGCGAATAAGGCTGCAGAATAAGATACGGACTCCTCCCTTCCGGGATCGCAATGTACCAAAGTGGAAGGTCGTACCAAGCCCTTATTGTGAAATAAGGGGAGTCTAAAATAAATATTATCTGATGTTGCGCATTGTCCGTGAAAAAGTAGGGCGTGCCGTGCGCGCCCTACAACAGATATTCATAGGCAGGGAATAATATCTTTATCGCACACAACGTCGATGATGCGGAAACAGCTTGTTTAACGATTACCTCTCCAATTGCGGAGCATTTTTCAACACAATAACAAACCGGTCGGACCAGCGTTTTCAGCAATCCGTTCAGCCCAAGCCCTTTATAAACTACCCCAAAAACATCGCATCGCCGTAACTGAAGAATCGGTAAGATTGATCGATAGCATGGCTATAGGCGTTCATAATATGCTCGTAACCGGCAAATGCTGAGACCAGCATCAGCAAGGTAGACTCGGGCAAATGAAAGTTGGTCAGCATCGCATCGACCGACCTGAATTGATAGCCGGGAGTAATAAACAAATCGGTATCACCAAAACCGGCTTCAAGTAGGCCGCTTTTGGACGCCGATTCCAACGCCCTGACCGCCGTCGTACCTATGGCGATAACCCGCCCTCCCCTTGCCCTGGCTTGCTGAACGGCCGCTACCGTCTCCGGCAGTACGACAAAATATTCCTTGTGCATTAAATGTTCGGATAAATCTTCCACCCTGACCGGCTGAAAAGTACCGCTGCCGACGTGCAAGGTCACAAAAGCGCTTTGCACACCTTTGGCTTTAAGCTTTTCCATCATGGATTGATCAAAATGAAGACCTGCGGTGGGCGCGGCAACGGCTCCCGCCTCCCTGGCAAAAACCGTCTGATAGCGGGTCAAGTCGGATTGATCATCTTCACGGGTAATATAAGGCGGCAATGGAATATGGCCGATTTGCTCCAATATAGAGAGCAAACTGTTATCGCCCTTAAATTCCAACTGAAACAGATCGTCCACCCTGCCCAACACTTCGCAGCAATATCCCTTATCCAACTCTATTAAGGTACCGGCTTTCGACGATTTGCTCGCTCTGACATGAGCAATGGCATGGTGTTCATCCAGAATGCGCTCGATAAGAATCTCGACCTTGCCACCACTTTGTTTTGTGCCGAACAGCCTGGCCGGAATCACTTTGGTGTCATTAAAAATCAGTAGATCACGTTCATTGATCAAATCGATGAAATCGGTAAATTGCCGGTCGACTATCCCTCCGATATTACGATCCATACATAACAAACGACTTGCATCGCGTTCTGCCAAGGGTTTTTGCGCAATTAACGCTTCGGGTAACTGGTAGTTAAAATCACTTTTTTTCATAGCGGGCGATATTATCAGGTTAAGCGTCCAAATACACCTTAAATAAAACTAGCATTATTGATAAACGTTGCCTATAATACACGTTCTTTGCCGGGGTGGCGGAACTGGTAGACGCGCCGGATTCAAAATCCGGTTGGGGTGACTCAGTGCCGGTTCGATTCCGGCCCTCGGTACCAAACATTGGTTCAGAGCCGTGCAAAGAACTATAAAAACCCGCAAGTCGCAAGGCTTAGCGGGTTTTTTATTGCCCAACGAAACGCAGTAACACTCGACACCTTACACAGTCACATTTACAGTCATTTTCGACCCGTACAAAAATCTACTACCTTTTTACTGCGCGGACGTTACTTACTGCAATGACTAAAGAATTTCGCGGTAATTGAGAACAGGGCATCGCAAAAAAATGACACAGGCTTTGTAAGCCCTTTGTTATTGCCTGAAGCTTTTAGCCTTAAATTAAAAAACGCCTTTTTTAGCCCTCCTCCCTTTCAAGACTTCTTATTTGAGCATTAAAAATTGATCACGTTGAGGTTCTACAAGCTCACCACGAACGCAACCAATCAATAATATAAGGATCCGCTCGTACTGAGTTTGTCTAAGTAGTTTATTTTTACTTGAATGCCCCAGCTACGTAAAAAAGGGGGCTACGCATGGTTTATCGTCACGGAGAAGCTATGTCAACTTTCGGTGACATAGGGTGATCGGGCGTGGATAGGTAATGCCTGCAAACAACTTTTCACATCACCCTACTGCGGGTCTGCTCCCTCTACTTGACAACCCTGCTTAACGAGCAAGGTAAATTCGCAAGGTGCGGCATGAGTTAGCTGGCGATCCAGGCGGGCGGAACAACCCGCGTCTTCCATAATCGCGCGACTGGCGTCTTTACTGCACAACAACAGCACTGCGTACGATTTTTGATACTGCACTTTCAGTAAATAGGGCTCAAATTCAGGGGCCAACAGGCGGGGGTCATGCCGAGTTGCGCTTTGCAAAATGGAGGCATCACTGTCGATGGGCGCCTCGGCTAGATCGGCGAAATAGGTATCCACCGCCGAACTGAGATTTACCATTTTGGTGGACAATCGCCCTCGCTCTTTGGCGTCGGGAGCTGCGACAGTGGGAGCCGCACAAGCCCCCACAAGCAAAGCGGTGACAAGGCTAATCAATATGCGGTGTTTCATGGCATCAGCTCCAGTAAATCATGCGGTTGTTTTCGTCAATACCCGTATCCAAACTCCAGCCTGCCAGGGTGTCCAGTGGAGACTCTCGGTTTTGCAGCGACAACGCCAGCCAACCCCACAACTCCAGTATATTGCTTAAAGCTTTTTGGAATAGCTCCTCAAAATCCATAGCGCTTCCGCCTGGAACATTAAGGCCATAGATATATTGAGGTTCGGGAACCACCGGATAAACCAAGCCCTGATTGGCGGCTACGTGGCGGGCAAAAGCAAATAATACGTTGCCGCTTTCACCCAGCTTCATCATGCGGCGCATAGCCCTATGCCAGTCGTGTACCTTGGGCGCTTTAAGATTGGAATCAAGACCTGAATAAACACCGGTCAACAGCTCTTGCCACAGCAGAGCTACATCTGGATCCATGCGATCATCGTCGTTCATGTCGGAGCTATCGTCCACGTTGGTTGATATTTGCCTATTGAACTCAAGCGCCCCCATATTGAGTCGACCATGAGCATAAACATCCTGAGACATTTCGCAACGCCGGTGTTCGGTTTTATGTTGCTCGTAGACCCCTACCTTCAGATTGACTACCGGATGTATGGTGCCGTCGGTAGCGACGTGAGCGGCAAAACCGAACAGCCAAGCCATGCACTTTTGGCGCACATTGTCATCCGTTATGTTGCGTATCTTGGCAGCCCCATTGCGCAATAATTCCACCGCGCGCCCTTTGTGCATGGCATCGGCCCAAGCGCTGGAATTACTGTCCAGTACGTCGAGATACGGATAATCGGGGGCTACCGCCCCGACGATGCAAAACTTTTTCCAATTTCCCAAGGCTCGCTTGGCATCGCTATGCAGCAAGCCTTCGCGACGATTGCGGGCCTTTTCGATGGCCAATTGCGCCAAGGTAATGTGGGTATATCCACCGGACATAGTATTTTCTCCTTATTATGTGATAACCAGTTGGGTCATTGCATGCCTCTCACTCGGCACTGCCTTTAAACCCAAGCCTACAAAAAGCCATTTTCCCAACATGATCGCCGTATTTGGACATCCCGCGTTGCTTCAATAACACCGACTACTCACCCCAGGAAAGGTCGTATTGTTCGGGGAAAGGGCCGGATTTATAATCAATGCTGCCGGCCGCCTTAATACCGGGCCTTAACAACACTTGGCGAACCATCTCCGGTATTAATACCATGCCGACATATTTACCGAGGCATTCATGACTGCCGAAGCCGAAATGGAAGTAGTGATACCAGTTGCGCTCGGCGATGAATTCATCCGGTGATTCAAATGCCTTGGGGTCGAACATCGCGGACTGGGTCAGCGTAAGTACAATGGTTCCCGGACTAATGGTGGTTGCATGCGCCGTATCCTTGGCGACGGTATATTCGCTGGCTGTTTTACGGAACATGTAGGGGGCGATAGGCACAAATCGCAGGGCTTCCCAGACTATGTTATCGAATGCCTTTGGATCATCCATTTTCGCGGCATCGACCGCCCTGGAAAGCAATTCAGGCCGCTCCAGCAAAAATTGAATGACCTGCGAAACGGCTTGGGAAGTGGTCTCGATAGCGCCGATCAACAAGCCGCCTGCATTTACGCCCAAGCGTTTGATGTCGAAATCCACGGCATGCGGGTAAGTGGAACGCAGCATTCTGGAGACGATGTCGTCGGTCAGTTTTTTATCCGTCCGGCTGGACTGACCCAGCAGTTTTTTCAATAAGCACAAAGGCGTTAGCAAGGTGCTTAATGCTTGCTTTACCTTGGCTACCGGCAAGCGGCGTAGAATCAAACCCGCTATGTATTTACCCAACTTATCCGAGACTTCTTTTTGATGGTCAGCGACGCTTTTGGCTAACTCCTCAGGAAGAAGATCGAAAGATTGGTTATGAAAGGTGTTGTACTGATTCCAATAGGACCATTCGATCAAGTCTTTACGGTCTGCACCGGTCAGCCCGAAATAGTCCTGCACCAAGGTCGCCGGCGCCATCCGGCAGTAATCGTTTACCACTTCTATCCGCCCATTGGCTTTGTCGAGTATCTCTTTGCCGATATTGGCGACCATCGCCCTGACCTGCGGTAAATCGTCGCGATTCAGCAAACCCATCATGATGGACTTTTCGCGGGTATGCAGGGCATCGTCGTCATGGGCCATCAGGTAATCGGCCATCTTCGCTACATAAAGCTCAACGGTGAATACCTTGGGCATATTCAGTACATCGGTAATATCGTCGAATAATGCCAATAAGGTACATTCCGGCGTGACGAGTATGGGCCGCTTTTCACGCAGTTCCTTGAAAAAGGGCAACGGTTCGCTGTACATCCAACCTCGAACCAGCGGATATTTATCCGCATCGGCCGCCGCATCGTACTGCTCCAAATAATTAGTCGTGTTACTCATGGTCATTTCCTCTTAAATACGTCATTCCGGTTGCCACCGCCCACAGGGGGGGAATCGGGAACTACTCGTAACAAAATATATTGTGCCCCCTATAAATAACGGGACGAAGCATAAGCTCCGCCCCGCTACTCAACAGTTGTCGGGAATTACAGGTTCTTCAGGTATTCGAGAAGCGCTTTCTTCTCTATATCGGTAAAACCCGTGCCGTAATCGTGACCACAGCGGCTGTTACCGGAGTTTCTATCGCTGCAATTCGTCGTTTTCAGAGTGAAATTGAACTTGGTCTGCTCTACAGCCAGTCCGACTTTATCCGGATCATACGCCGGGCCGACCTTGAACTCTGCAAGCCGTTTTTCAGATGGCGTCAATAACTCGGCCAAAGACTGCACCGATCCATTATGCAGGTATGGCGCCGCTGCCCAAATTCCTCGAAGCACGCGAGACTCGTAAGGATAGCTCGGAGTGGCGGCAGGCTCTTTCACTTGGAAGGTTTCCTTGAGGTCGTCCAAACTACCCAAATCGCCGAGGTCTTCAAATTTGTCGACTTCCGTCTTAAACTTCGATACCAGTTTATCCAGCTTGCTCTGCTCCTTCCGCTCTTTCGGACTGAGTTCGACCGGAAGATAATGCTGAAGAATAGATCCACCGACTACAGTTCCCAAAACCGAAAACGCCGAGTCAACAGCCTTAAGCGGTGGTTTATTTGGGAAAATCACTGCACCCTCAAGTACGCCGGTTTTAACTTGTGATCCTAGCAAGTTCACTTCCCTGGAATCCGTACCGACATCCAGGATCGGTGTAGCCCAGGTTTCGTGGGTAAAGGAGCGCATTTTGCCTTTCTTGATACCGTGACAATCGGCACAGCTTTCATTATGTTGGGCAAGGTCTTTCTTGTAGAACACTTTCTCCCCTTCGGCGGCAAGCGCCTTGTCCAGCTTCCAGGGCCATTTTGGCGGACCGATCTTCTTGATTAAGCTTTCCAGCTTATTCAATCCATGGAAGTTGGCCGAATTGTTTTTAACATAGTTGATTTTAAGTAATCTCGAATCATCCTTCTTGGGATGGAGAACTGCGAAAACGCCGAAGACTTCGCCAATATTCCTGGACAGTCCCAGTATGCGGTTGCCGTTTGGAGCAAAACCGGGCCATTGCGTAATGTCTTGAATCGGCGCGTTCCAGACAAACGGATAGCGAGCCGGTGCATCGGCACGTTTGATATTCTCCGGAATCATGTAGGTCGGAGCCGGTCCAATATCAAGTCCGGATACCCGGTTGAAAATCATCGATACGGCATCGAGTCGAGACGGCCCCCAAGGAGACTCTGTCGGCAGCGAACCTTTTACGATCGTGTCATAGGGCAGGAACCAAGCGGCAAGGTCGGCGCGCAATTTGTCTTCGTCCTGTTTCTTGGGCGATGCGCCGAGTACGGCACGGGCAAATTCCGTAAAAGCGGCAGGATCAGTAAGCACGGTGTTGACCGCCGTGTCGAGATCCCCCATAAAGCCTTGCATGTCGGTAATGGCCGGGCCGCCGTCGAGTCGGTAGGAGATGCCGGAAACATCGATCTGACGCGTGTGACAGGCGGAGCAGGTCATGCCGATGAATTTATCGCCATTCTCCTTGGCAGCGATGAAACCGACCGGCAGGCCTGGCTCCGGGCTTTTTGGGTTAGGCAGATAACCGTACCGGCCGAGACTGTCCGCCATGAAAGGGGCGCCGTTCGCTTGTTTCAACGCGTTGATCCATTTCAACGGCATGATTCGCGAACCCTGATCCTGGGTATAATATTTCTGCCGAGCGGAATTGGTCCACTTTTCCCCCTGATCGGTCAGTACGGGCGATGTAGCAGCTGTCGATGACAACGGCACAAGCATCGCCATGGTGAGAACGGTGCCCACAAGGCTCCTGATCCTCAATACAGATTCATTTTTTTTCATTTGTCCCCTCCTCAGAATTTACAACATCTTATTGATCGCCCGCCATCCGCCAGTTTTGCAGCATACGACTAAAAGACGATCACCCCAAAAGAAACACTACTCAGTAAGCCAAGCGATTTATTTTTATAGACTTAACAAATAGCGTTTATCCGCCGCACCCAAAACTTGAATTAACGCGCCCGCAAAAGGGGACGGCATTATTGCATCGTACGCAAAGCATCTTGAGTAAAACGCCATAGATATGCGCTACACGGACGACGCCACCAGTCGAAACCGATGCTGTTACGAGCCGGGGTAATGTAGCTCAAACAAAAACCGATGTATGCCAGCCAAAGATTATTTAGTTGTAAGCTTTTTGCTTACGTATAAAACTCAGTCAGATCGTGTTTGGGATATTAGATCGAGTGTTTGCATCAACTATAGAAAATGCGTCAATGTAAAAATCCGCCTCCAGCAAGACTTTTATATTGCCCGAATTTTATGCCCAACATCGGATTTGGCCTTCCCATCAATGAATCGCCACTGTTATAGTGAGTTACCGATTTTTCAAAGAACTGCCAAGTGTTAGTAAAATATGTGGTTTTAATCGATAATCAAGCGCCTAATTGAAGCCGTCACTTAAACGATTTATTGATTTTCACCCATGAAACCACAAGTAAAACTATCCGCCGTTATTGTCAGCTTGTTAACGGGGATTTCACCACTGCAAGCGCAAAACTTATCAGAAACCTATGAGCTTGCTTTACAAAATTCACCTGTTTTAAAACAGGTTCAGGCCAAACAATCTGCCATCGGCGAATCGAAAGATCAAAGCATTGCGCGATTTTTGCCTAACATCTCGGCCACCGGAGCCAGCAGCAAAAATCATCTGCATAACAAAAAAACCGGTAGTTTTCGAGGCCCTGACCCCAATCAGGAATTCTGGGACAATACCTTCAATGTCAACTTAACTCAGCCCCTGTTCCACTGGGATCACTGGATACAATTAAGCCAATCCGACAATCAAATCGCCCAGGCCGAAGCTGCATATCTGGCCGAACTGCAAAACCTGATGGTTAACACAACCGAAGCCTATTTCAATGTGCTTTATGCCCAGGATAATCTGCAATTTGCCTCGGCAGAAAAGCAGGCTATCGCCCGACAACTGGAGCAAGCCCAGCAACAATTTGAAGTGGGCGTTATTGCAATAACCGATGTTAACGAGGCGCAAGCCGGTTTCGACCAAGCCAACGCCAATGAAATAGAGGCGGCCAATAATCTGGATAATCAAAAAGAAGCGTTAAGGGAAATCATCGGCGAAAACGACGCCTCGCTTAACGGACTGGGCGACCAACTGCCCTTACTCAAGCCCGAACCGGCGGATATTTCTGCATGGAGCGATACCGCCGAACTCAATAACTTCAGCATCATTTCGGCATTTAACCAGACCGAAGTGTCGCGCAAAGCCATAGACCTGCAACGCAACGGCCACCTGCCCCGCCTGGATTTGGTCGCCTCCTACGGGGCATCCGACAACACCAGCAGCTTTGGTTTTCGGGGCGATACCCAAAGCGTCGGCGTACAACTGGAGGTGCCGCTGTTTGAAGGCGGCGCGGTAAATTCCCGAACCCGTCAAGCCAGCTATGAATACCAAGCCGCCAAAGAGGATTTAACCACGAAAAAGCGGGCGGTCAAACGTCAGGTGAAAGATGCCTATCGCGGCGTCATGTCCAACATCAGCCGTGTTACCGCCCTAAAAGCCACGGTGACATCCGCGACCAGCGCCTTGGAAGCGACCGAAGCAGGCTTTGGCGCAGGCACCCGAACCATGGTCGATGTGCTGAACGAACAAAGGAATCTATACAAGGCAAAACGGGATTTTGCACGCACCCGTTATGATTACCTGATCAACAGCATCAAGTTAAAACAAGCGGCCAGCAGCCTTAGCCAAGATGATCTTGAACAGGTTAACCGGTTGTTGGTGGCGAATGCCGGGAACAAACAGCCCGAGTAAAAATATTGTAGAAATAACTGGGGGGACGGGAGAGATTGCGATGATGCTTTTCATTTTCTCAACGTAAACAGTACAAAATAGCCATACAGCCCAAAAACCTCAAAAAGAAATGTGGCTTAAAAGCGATGCTTTAATCCAGCAAGAACCCGTTAGATTCATGGCATGCCAACTTGGTAACTGAAGTGGATGCGCTGACAGGACATACTCTAAAACAATCTGAAATTGGTTCATCCCCACGGGTGTGAGGAACACGTTCGCGCGCACCGCTTCGCGCAATTGTTCGGCGGTTCATCCCCACGGGTGTGGGGAACACGAATTGGGCAACTTGAGGCTGAAATTCACAGGCGGTTCATCCCCACGGGTGTGGGGAACACTCCATGCTGTAAGAATCATTGCTAACGCAAGACGGTTCATCCCCACGGGTGTGGGGAACACTTGATCTGATTCAACGGTCATGGTGTCAGTTCCGGTTCATCCCCACGGGTGTGGGGAACACCATGTAAGCACCGAAGGACACGATGCTTCGACCGGTTCATCCCCACGGGTGTGGGGAACACGGTCAGTTGCGCACCGTTGCGACCCTCGGTTTCGGTTCATCCCCACGGGTGTGGGGAACACATCAAACTGACCGACTCGCGGGTTTTTCCGGCCGGTTCATCCCCACGGGTGTGGGGAACACTGTATAGAGTCGTGCAGCGCTTGCATAGCCAGCGGTTCATCCCCACGGGTGTGGGGAACACTGACGAAGATCCCGCCGAGGATGAAGACGAACCGGTTCATCCCCACGGGTGTGGGGAACACATCTTGCGCAGCTGGTTGCGATTGCGTTGCGCCGGTTCATCCCCACGGGTGTGGGGAACACATTACAGCACGGGCGCTATCGATATAATCTAGCGGTTCATCCCCACGGGTGTGGGGAACACCCCAAGCCTCTATCGTCGCTTCTTTTGGGTTGCGGTTCATCCCCACGGGTGTGGGGAACACAAGTATTATGCGGTCGTCAGTACATGAATTCTCGGTTCATCCCCACGGGTGTGGGGAACACCGCTGATAAGGCAGATAATGATGCTAAGAATACGGTTCATCCCCACGGGTGTGGGGAACACTTGGCATGTATTATGCTAGCGTTGAAATAATGCGGTTCATCCCCACGGGTGTGGGGAACACTTTAGTATGTTTACTGATGATGTCGGGGTCCGCGGTTCATCCCCACGGGTGTGGGGAACACCCCGGGTTCTTCCCCAGGTTCTTCTCCAGTTTTTTCCCCGGGTTCGGTTCATCCCCACGGGTGTGGGGAACACGTACGATTTATGCTTACTCAATACGTCAAGTTCGGTTCATCCCCACGGGTGTGGGGAACACGCCCGAACATTAGAGGATCATAGCGAATGTCACGGTTCATCCCCACGGGTGTGGGGAACACGTGATCTGTACGCCGGTCGCCATCCAGGCCGACGGTTCATCCCCACGGGTGTGGGGAACACAGCAACAACGTCGCGGTGATTATTAAAAACATCGGTTCATCCCCACGGGTGTGGGGAACACCAGGCGCGCTGTATGTCGGCACGGAACGGATGCGGTTCATCCCCACGGGTGTGGGGAACACTCAATGAACTGATCATCGTCATCAAGCCCATACGGTTCATCCCCACGGGTGTGGGGAACACGTCTTTGTAAGTGGGCAGGCAGGTTTCGAATGCGGTTCATCCCCACGGGTGTGGGGAACACCAACCCTAAGAGGAAGGACGCTGGAACGAAGTCGGTTCATCCCCACGGGTGTGGGGAACACTCCTGTTTCCTCGGCCAGGTTTTCGGCGAAGGCGGTTCATCCCCACGGGTGTGGGGAACACACTAATCATAACATGTTGTTAATAAAACGAAATAACCACTCCGGTTTTTCCACCGAAAAAACAGCCGCTTTTTGTCATTAATTTATTAAAGAGCGAAGTAGTTCAGCATGACACTTTTCATCGCCGGGCGCGTTTTTCTTTCGGCAACACACCAAAATAATACACCGCAAGAAACACCACGCCGATGCTGAAAAACACTTTAGAAAAAGGCCTAAAGCTGTCGTTGAAAAAGAACTCCCCAATCATCCAAACCGCATTACCGCATATCCAGCTACTGACCGCTAAATTATGAAACAGGTTTGCGGTGTTTTTTCGTCCCAGCCAGGTAATGTGAAAAGCCGCAGCAATCGTCGGCACGATCATGAAAATGCCTTCAAGCCTCCATTCCATCAACCAACACGTATCCTTCAAAAGCCATAACACAATGTGAAAATTCTCATATTCGCGAAGTTTTGTCTCACTCATCCGGCAAACCTATTCAGCCCAATTTTTTGCTCTTTCTACGGCCTTAAGCCAATGTCGCTTCAACGATTTAACTTCCAGCGGCGGCATTTTTTCGTGAAACGACCTGTCTATCCGCCATTTCTGGTTGAGTTCGTCGATAGTCCACAATCCAATGGCGATACCGGCAAGATAAGCCGCACCCAAAGCCGTAGTTTCAAGATTCGTAGGACGGACAACTTCAACAGCCGAGATGTCGGCCTGAAATTGCGCCAGCATGTTATTGACCGCCGCACCGCCATCGATTCTTAGCTGGGCTATCGGTGTACCGCTTTCGGCTGAAAGCAACTGCAATACCTCATCGACCTGAAAACAAATGCTCTCCAGCGCCGCTCGGGTAAGATGCGCCGAGGTTGTGCCGCGCGTGATGCCGAAGATCGCGCCGCGCGCATGCGGGTCCCAATGCGGCGCGCCGAGGCCGGTGAGTGCGGGCACGAAATAAACTCCGCCATTATCGTCAACGCTACCGGCCAGCCGCTCGCTATCCGCTGCCTGCTCGAACAACCCCAAGCCATCGCGCAGCCATTGAATGACCGCGCCGCCGACAAACACGCCGCCTTCAAGCGCATAATGGATTTGATCGCCGATTTGCCAGGCAACCGTGGTTAACAGACCGTGACTCGATGCGACCCTTTGCGGCCCGGTATTCATCATTAAAAACGACCCGGTGCCATAAGTGCATTTAGCCATTCCGGCATTGATGCACAGTTGACCGAATAACCCCGCCTGCTGATCACCGGCAATAGCGGCAATTGGAATTCCCGCCCCTATTTCCTGGTTACGCGTTTGTCCATAAATCTCGCTGGACGATTTGACGGTGGGCAGCAACGATGCGGGTATATCGAATAACGTCAGCAATTCATCGTCCCACTGCATCGTATCGATGTTGAACAACAAGGTTCGGGCGGCATTGGACACATCGGTGATATGCAGCTCGCCGCAGGTCAGCTTCCAGACCAGCCATGAGTCTATCGTCCCGAACGCCAATTCCCCGCGCTCGGCTTGCCCACGTGCACCTTCAACATGATCCAGCAGCCAGCTGATCTTTGTCGCCGAAAAATAAGCATCCAGCAGCAGGCCGGTTTTGACCTTAACCATCGCTTCCGCTCCGGCTTGTTTCAGCCGGATACAGTCCTCAGCCGTGCGCCTGTCTTGCCAGACGATGGCGTTATAAATCGGCTTGCCGGTGCTGCGCTCCCAGATGACCGTTGTTTCCCGTTGGTTGGTGATGCCGATTCCCGCAATATCACCCGGCTGAAGCCGTGCGTCCTGCATCACTTTTTGGACAACCCCGGATTGCGATGCCCATATTTCTTCGGCATCGTGCTCCACCCAACCCGGATACGGAAAATGTTGTGTAAACGCCTGCTGTGCCATCGCAACCGGGTTAGCCTGCCGGTCATAAAGAATACACCGCGAACTGCTGGTGCCTTGATCTATCGCCAAAATATAACGCATCGCTTTCACCTTTAGTTACCTTACTCCAGCCATACCCGGTAAGTTTTCCTACCGTCTTCAACAACAAACAGTTGCTGGGGGATAATGCCGTTGGCGCGGATAGATTCGCCCAATTGTTTGAGGTCGATTGTTCCCGAACTTATGATGCGCGCCAAGACATCTTCGGGAATAAGATGCTCCAAATCCAGCACCGCTTCGGCGGGCATTTTAACCGAAACACGCTGTTCGCCGCCTTCGGTGACGCGCACGCAGAGCAGGGTTGCTTGCTGATCAAAACTCAAGGTCATGACTGTCGGCTCATGCTCAATTGCGGGCAGTTCATAGGCTATGGCCTGCCGGATGAGTTCCGGGCCGACCGCTTGTTGCAGCAGCGACCACCACGGCAACTTGACATCCAGCTGTTGCAATTGCTGGATTAGCCCCTGAAAAGCGCGCATCAGTAAAAACAGGTCGGAAGGCCCGGCCGAGCGAAACCACCAGCGATAATCGCCGAGCAGATCGTTAAACGCCTGGCCTAGCTGCCACTGCTCCGGATTAAACGCATGGTTTAATAAAAAAGGCCGGAATAATATCTGGCACAAGGCGGGCAAGGAACCGCTGATCGGCGCCAGTTTTTTGCTATCGAAACCCAGCGCCGCAAAGCAATCCAACGGTTTGACAGGGCTACGCTCGCGGCAACCGACGATCAACTTGAGCAGCGCCAGTCTGCGTGGTTCGGCAATGCTAAGGGTGCAGCCGTAATCAAGTAATGTGACTAGCGGTCGGCCGTTTTCGTCGTGGCTGTAAAAGACGTTGCCGGGATGCGGGTCGCCATGCACTTCGCCCGCCACAAATAAGCTTTTAAATAAGGTCATCATCAGCGTTTGTCCGATAGTCAGACGATCCTGCCCCGACCAGTCACCGGCCTTGTCGATCAACACGCCCTCCGCCCTGCTTTGCACCAACACCCGTTCGCTGCATAAATCCCGATACACTCCGGGAACTTTCAGCCCCGGAACCTGTACGGTGCGGCCGAAATAGTCCTGCCTTTGGGCTTCCGAGCGGTAATCAAGCTCGCGGTGCATATTGTCGCGCAGGCTTTTTTTATAGGCATCAAGATCGAAGCCCCAGCGGTTGACCGGCCCCACACCGGGCATCAGGCCGACCAGGCGCAATTCGGCATCGACCGCATCGCTAATATCGGGATAGCGGATTTTTACCGCGACCTTGTCGCCGTTTTTAAGCTCGGCGAGATGCACTTGTCCGAGAGAGGCCGCCGCGATGGCTTTATCAATGGAGCGGAAAACGGTTTTGGTTTTTTGCCCGAGTTCCTCTTCGAGCAGCGGGAGCATGATTTTGAGCGGCAAAGGCTCTATGCCTTCGACAAGTTCCTGGAACGGGGTCGTGCCGTCGGTGCCTGCAAACAGCTGACCGACTTTCATGGTGATGCCGCGCGCATCGGCAAACAACCCGGCAAGCGCCTGTTTGGCGAGCAGGCGTTCGGTCTCGTTCTGAGTGCGTTGGAGTTTTTTAGCCGCCAGCCCGATACGGAAAAATTGCAGGGCGCGTTTTGCTGTGTTGAGGATAGTCACGTTAATTAACTTACTCCATAAGCTTCCGCATGTAATTATTAAAGTGCGAAGTCAAACTCAAGATAAACGTTCGTTCAATAGATATGGCACAAATTGTATCATCGTCATCCCGGCAGGGATTGCCGGGATCCAGATCACAGGGATGTGATAGTGTGTCCGTATGGAAAAAGTACCTTAAAAGTGGTCTCCTGCAGCCAAAAAGCGGTTGATCGAGCAAGCAATTCGCTGATGGAGGCTTGCGGTCTAATTCAATATTGCCCCCATGGCTTCTCGGCAACTGCTCCTGCGTCCATGCAGGAATAAGGGCAAAGCCGGAAACGCCTGTTCTCGCTATCGCTCGAACAAGCTTATTCCGGCCTTGTATATTAAATACATCTCTAAAGCACAGGATTATGTGACACAAAA
>Ga0066480_100064_pt1 | contig 39905 bp, 37 predicted proteins | sample LakWasM118_HOW13_2_FD_59556 | JGI IMG/M metagenome (GOLD analysis project Ga0066480, IMG submission 59556) | Freshwater sediment methanotrophic microbial communities from Lake Washington under simulated oxygen tension - Sediment Metagenome 118_HOW13 | ecosystem: Environmental > Aquatic >... | reverse complement strand
TCGGCCACCAGGTGAAACTCCTTGACGCCCTGGTTCATGCGCCAGGGCAAGGTCCAACCGTTCAGGGTGACGACCGGGTTGTAGGGGCGACCGCTGTTCGGGACCAGCGGTGGCATCGTGTCCGGTTTGGACTGCATGACCGGTTCGGGCAGTGCAGCCATCGCCACCCGGCTGACAGCTGCGGCCGACACCGCCGCGGTCAGGGCGCCGGCACCTTGGAAGAAACTACGTCGAGAAACCATTTTTCTTGTTCCTAAATCAGTGAGCGGGGCCGGCGCCGCCGGTTGCTGTTGCGGGTGCTGTGCCGCCGGACAGGCGGGGCTTGCCAATCAGCGCCATGTCCAGATCCGCTTGTGCCATCCAGAAGTTGCGCAAGGCTTCGATGGATGCGTTGACCGCGCTGATCTGCGCGCGAGCGTCGGCCAGCAACTCGAACACGCTGATGAACATGCCGTTGTAGCGAAGCACGTTTTCGTCCGAAATGCGCTTGGCGGTGGGTACGACGTCGTCGCGATAGTGCTTAGCGATGTCGTAGGACGATCGATAGCCCAGATAGGCTTCGCGCACCTCGGAGCGCGCATCGACGGCAACTTGCGCTGCTCGCTGCACACTCTGCATATAGATGGCCTCGGCCTTGGCGATCCGGGCATCCCCCCAGTCGAACAGGGGGATTTCGAAGCTGATTTCGTAACCCGTCTGGCGTGGCAACTCGTTGGAGCCGTTGCGCCGATAGCTGAGATCCAGCACGTTCACGAACCGAGTGATCTTGCTGAGCCCGAGACTCTTGGCCATCGCCTCCGTCTGCTGCTTGGCCGCTTGAACGTCCAGGCGCTGGGCCATGGCTTGTTGCTCCACGTCGGGGCGATCCTGAGGCTCCGGCGGCAAATCGGGCAGCCGATCTGGCAAGGTGAACCGGGTTTGCTGGCCCCACAGACCCAGCAGCCGGGTCAGGCGCTCGCGCGTAGAGACACGCGTCGCTTCGGCTCGCGCGGCATTGAGCACAGCCTCGGAGAAAAAGCCATGTTCGCGCGCCTGCTGCAACTTGGTCCAGTTGCCCGCCTGCGCCAAACGCTTGGCAAGTTCGGCGCCCGCGTCTGCAGTTCCGCGAACATCACGCATATAGCGAGCCGTCTGTTCGGCAGCCACCGCGGCGTAATACTCTTTGCGAGACTCGGCAGCCAGAGACAGCATCTCCATGGAGACGCTGCGCTGAACGGCGGCAAAGCGCCGGCTCTCAATCTGCCGGGTCAGGGGCAGAGCGATCAGGTGCGCCAAGTCGAAGCTGAACGAGCGCTCGATTTCACGCTCGTCACCGCGCCGAAGCTTCGCGATCGAAAATCCCGGATTGGGCAGACGGCTGGCCTGCACCAGTTCGGCTTCGGCGATGCCGAGTTCCTGGAAGCTGGCTTGCAACCCACGGTTGTTCAGGAGCGCGATCTGCACGGCAGCGTCGGCGCTGAGCGGCTTTGCCAGCAACTCATCGACTCGGTCGCCCACGACGTCCTGGTCGGCCTCGGATTTCACCAACTGGACGGTCTTGCCCAGATGCTGTTCGGCCGCCTGTTGGACCGGCTTGAAGCCGCCGTCGCCGCCCAGGCTGGCGCAACCGGCGAGAACCAGCGGCAGGGTCGCCAAGCCTAAAGTGCGCAGCCGCAACGCGGCCGGTCGCCGGTGCTCAAATGTCTTTGTTGTCATGCGATGCCCTCAGTTCATCTTGTGACCGGCATGGCCCGCCGGCATCGTCTTGGCATCGGGGCTGGCTGGAGCCGAGGCGCCGGTGCCGGGCGCGGCGACATCGGGCTGACGGGCTTCCTTGGCGTAAACGCGCCAACCACCAATACGTCCGACGTTGTCGTTGGCGTCCTTCCAGGGGGCCACCTCGACTTCGACATTGGGGCGATAGCCTTGCAGCACCGAGCTGTAGACGAGCGGCGGCACAGCCACCTTGGGATCAGCTGCATCAGCACGCTTTGACGACGAGCCGGATGGCTGGGCAGCAGAGGGCTGGTTTTGGGCAAACACGGGCAACGCCAGGGCTGCGGACGCGGCCATGAGCGCCACACCATTGAGGACGAATTGCATAGATATCTCGCAAGCAGACAGGAAAGGCGGTCACCGAAGCTTCGTGCGTTCGTGCACGGGTTCGGAGAGCGGCTCTTGGCTGCGGCCGGACGCTGTGGGCGCGCCGCCGCAGGTCAGGCGAGGAGGGTTCGCGGCGGGCGCTCGAGGCCGCCGACGGTGTCAACGGCGTTGCCCACCGGAATCGTTGCCACTACAGGCACACGCTGCGGGATCACTTCAACGGCATGTACGGATGCCGTGATTGCCGCTACGCTGCAGCAAGAGGAACAAGCACTGCACTTGGTGGCGTGCCCCGGTTTGGCCATCTTGGCATGGTGTTTGAGCGAGGCATCCGGTGAACCTTTGACATCGCTGTGTGAGGGCACAGAAACGACCGGATCCTCAGCAAGATCGCCGTGATCATGAGATGCGTGATCGTGAATGGCCGCACTCTCGTGATGAGCAGGACCGCACATCAGCATGGCTTGCGCCGCATACCCTTGAACGGGCAGCGCAACGGCAAGCAGCCATGCCAACACGATCCGCAAAAACTTGCTCATCGTCAAAGTGTACGGCAATCGGCGTTCAGCAGTTGCGAGCTTGGTTGCTGTTCAAGCATTGCAGGCTGCCATCGTCACGCGCCTGCTGCAGATCGCTCAAGACTTGTTCACGGCTCAGGCTGCTGCGCGCTGTCGTCGAAGTGTCAGGCGTGTACGAATGGTTGCGGCTCATCTTGGCAAGCGAGCCGTCATCGCGAGCGCGCTTCAGTTCGCTCAGCACTTCCGCGCGGGTGAGCGGCGACGCCCTGCGCGCTTCGAGTTCGGGGGCGTACCCGGCTTCGCTGTTCATCTTGGCCAGCGAGCCATCCTTGATGGCTGCGGCCAGTTCTGCCTTGACCTCGTCACGGGTCTTGCCTCCGGGCATGGCGTGATAGCTGCCGCCAGAGTCGTTGTTGGCGGGCGTGAAGCCGTTGCCTGCAAAAGCGGGCGCTGCGAGGGTCGCAGCGAACAGAACAGAAGCAATGACATTGAAGCGGGGCATGAAGAACTCCTACGGTTGAATTGACAGCAAACTGACTGGACTGCTGAGGCGCAGTGGTTGCGCCATGAAAGTGACTGTAGGAATCTCGGCTGGACAAAAGACCGACCCCGACATTACGGTTTTGTCATCTGCCTGCGGCGATGAGATCGTCCTGTGCACGCTTGACGGTGCTGTTGCGTGTCAGTGTTTCCGTGGCTACCGATTTGCTGCCGATGGGCAGGTCAGTCGATGCCGTTCGCCAGCAAACCACGGGATGGCGCGATTGTTTGATGGGGATCAAGTCTCACGACACCCCGAAGTCTGAACATCGGCTCCTAGACTCGCGCAGCGGGCTGAGCATTGGAAGCTTCCATGACCATGATTCTTCGACCAACATCCAGGCGACGTTTTGCCGCTGTGATGTTGTTCGTCTGGATCTTCGCATTGGCTGCCGGCATCGCCAACGCCTGCGCCTCTGGTCAAGCTCATGGCGGGTCCGTGCTGCTGGCGGTGGCTGAGCATCGCCACGACGAGGCGACGAATGAGCAGTTCCATGCCGGTGCGCCCTCGGGTGACGTGGCGCCATCCCCTGGCGTGCCGAACGCCGCCTGTCAGAAATTTTGCGACGACGAGCGCTCGACGCTGAATCTGCCTCTCAAGGATTTGGGCAGCGCCGCCGATATGCTGCCGGTGTTGCTGTTGCAGCCGATCACCTTGGCATGGACGTCGGGAGACGACCATGGGGTGGAAGCGCCCAACGCTCAGGTTCCGGTTTGCGAGACCGGCCCACCCATCCCCATCCGCTTCCTGCGGCTGACGATCTAGCCGCCTGCGCCCGCGCCCCGGAGCCCCAAGTTCCGGATGGCGCTGCATCTGCACGCCAGACACAGCGCGTGCTGGATGGCGGGGCAGCACGTGCGCCTTCGACCGGTTCCCTGGTCGCAACTCCTCGCCGCAATCTATCGGAGAACTCCATGAACAAGATCGTCATGACCACCCTCGCATTGCTCGTTGCCACCGGTCTCGCCGCGGCTCAGCCCAAGGATCAGGACCACACGGCCCACCACCCCGAGGGCGCAGCCTCGGTGCCGCCGGCCAAGGCGCCCGCAAAGGCCGCCGCAGCGGCGCCAGCAAAGGACGCCGACATGGCCGTCAAGATGAAGGCTATGCAGGACATGCACCAGAAGATGATGGATGCGAAGACGCCCGAGGAGCGCCAGGCACTGATGGGCGAGCACATGAAGGCCATGCAGGGCGGCATGGGCATGATGAAGCAGATGTCTGGCAAGGGAGGCGGCGCTGCCGGCATGAAGGGCATGGCGGCCGATCCCAAGGCCCGCATGGAGGCCATGGAGCAGCGCATGGACATGATGCAGACCATGATGGAAATGATGATGGATCGGATGCCGGCAGCACCCGCACCGGGCAGCAAGTAATCCACTCACCCACATCGGGAGATCGTCATGGATCACGACTCGAATCGTCCATCAGCGCATCCGCCGCAACATCCGCCGTTCTGGCGCTCACGTTTCGGCATCGGCTGGATCGTCCTGGCCGCCGTGGCCGGCTGGTTCCTCTGGGAGGAGCACCGCGCCCATCTGCTGGGTTTCCTGCCCTATGCGTTCCTGCTGGCCTGCCCTTTGATGCATGTGTTCATGCATCGTGGGCACCACCATGGCGGGGAGCACCATCCCCATCGCGATGACCGCAATGAAGGAGACCGGCCATGACGCACGACGCACCGGCCTATGGCCTCTGGTCCCTGGTGGTTCTGAACTCGGCCGTATTCCTGATGTTTGCGTTCAGCTTCTTCAAACCGCAGTCGGCGCGGGATTGGCGCAGCTTCAGCGCCTTTGCCGCTTTCATCGTGGCGCTGTTCGTCGAGATGTACGGTTTTCCGCTGACCATCTACCTGATGTCCGGCTGGCTGCAGACACGCTATCCCGGGCTCGACCTGTTGACCCACAACTCCGGCCATCTGTGGTCGACGCTGCTGGGCGAGAAGGGCGATCCCCACTTCGGTGTGCTGCACATCGCCAGCTACATCCTGCTGGGCGGTGGCTTCTGGCTGCTGTCGAGCGCCTGGCATGTGCTGTATCACGCGCAGCGCCGCCACGGCCTGGCGACGGTCGGGCCCTATGCCCGCATCCGGCATCCGCAGTACGTGGCCTTCGTGCTAATACTGCTGGGCTTCCTCGTTCAATGGCCGACGCTGCTGACCCTGCTGATGTTCCCCATCCTGCTCGTGATGTATGGTCGCCTCTCGGTCAACGAGGAGCGCGACATGGAGCGTCAGTTCGGAGCCGAGTATCTGCGCTACGCCGAGCGGACGCCCCGCTTTCTGCCGCGCTTGTCGGCGAACGCCATCCCTCCCAGTCGGGAGGCTTGACCTTGTCACCGTGGCAAGGCTGATGCTGTGGTCAGCCTTGCCGGTGGCAAGTCACCGGACGCAAAGTGAGAGTCGCATGAAACAAGATGTCGAAGTGCCCGTCGCGGCGATGGTCTATGTCTGCCCTATGCATCCTCATATCCGGCAGACTCAGCCGGGCCGGTGCCCCGAGTGCGGGATGAATCTGGTACCTGAGGGCGAGGCGAAGCAGGGGGCTCGCGCGGGTCACGCGCACCATCAGGCGGGGGGCGCACCGCAGGAGCATGGGCACCATGCCCACGCGCCAATGCCAGACCTTGCCGCTTCTGCACCAGCACCCGCAGCCGGTGCGCCAACGATCTACACCTGCCCGATGCATCCGGAGATCAGGCAGGGCCACCCCGGCAACTGCCCCAAATGCGGCATGACATTGGAGCCCCTGCTGCCTGAGCTGGAGGCAGAAGAGAACCCCGAGTTGCGCGATTTTCAGCGGCGCTTCTGGTGGACCCTGCCGCTGACCGTGATCGTCACCCTGCTCGCCATGGTCGGCCACCGGCTGCAGTGGTTCGAGATGGGCACGCAGAGCTGGATCGAGCTGGTGCTGACGCTTCCGGTGGTCCTGTGGGCCGGCTGGCCGTTCTTTCAGCGCGGCTCGCAGTCGGTGTTGAACCGCAGCCCGAATATGTGGACGCTGATCGGGCTGGGCACCGGCGCGGCTTTCGTCTACAGCGTCGTTGCTACCGTCGCGCCGCAGGTGTTCCCGGCTTCGTTCCAGGCCATGGGCCGCGTGGGGGTCTATTTCGAGGCGGCGGCCGTCATCATCTCGCTGACCCTGCTGGGTCAGATCCTGGAGCTGAAGGCCCGCTCGCAGACCTCGGCGGCGATCAAGTCGCTGCTGGGCCTGGCGCCCAAGACGGCAAGGCGCATTGATGCACAAGGGCAGGAGAGCGATGTGCCGCTGTCCCATGTGCATGTCGGCGACCTGCTGCGCGTGCGGCCCGGCGAGAAGGTGCCGGTCGATGGCGTCGTCGTCGAGGGCCGCAGCGCGGTAGACGAGGCCATGCTGACCGGCGAGCCCTTGCCGGTCGTCAAGAGTCCGGGCGACAAGCTGATCGGTGCGACGCTGAATACCAATGGCGCCCTGGTCATGCGCTCCGAGCGCGTGGGGTCAGCCACGATGCTGGCCCAGATCGTCCAGATGGTCGCCCAGGCCCAGCGCTCCCGTGCGCCGATGCAACGCATGGCCGACCAGGTCGCGGGCTACTTCGTTGTTGCTGTCGTGGGCATCGCGCTGTTGACTCTGCTGGCCTGGGGCATCTTCGGTCCCGAGCCGAGCTGGGTCTATGGCCTGGTGAACGCCGTGGCCGTGCTCATCATTGCCTGCCCCTGTGCGCTGGGCCTGGCTACGCCGATGTCCATCATGGTGGCCACCGGCCGCGGTGCGACCAGCGGGGTGCTGTTCCGCGACGCGGCCGCGATCGAGAACCTGCGCAAGGTGGATGCGCTGATCGTCGACAAGACAGGCACCCTGACCGAAGGCCGCCCGGTGTTCGACCGCGTGGTCCCGGCACCCGGGGTCGAGGTCGACGAGGTGCTTCGCCTGGCCGCCAGCCTGGATCAGGGCAGCGAGCATCCCTTGGCCGAGGCCATCGTCAGGGCGGCCCGCAAGCGTGGCCTGCCGCTGACCAAGCCCGAGAGCTTCGAGTCCAGCACCGGCATCGGCGTGAACGGTGTCGTGGCCGGGCGCAAGCTTGCGCTGGGCAACACGGCGCTGATGCAGCAGGCAGGCGTCGCCGTGGATGCGCTGTTGCGCGAGGCCGAGTCGCTGCGCGTGGAGGGGGCCAGCGTGATGTACCTGGCCGCCGATGGCCAGCTGCTGGGACTGCTGGCGGTCTCGGACCCGGTCAAGGCCAGCACGCCGGAGGCCCTGGCATCGCTGCGAGCCTCCGGCATCCGCATCATCATGGCCACCGGCGACGGCCTCACAACGGCCAAGGCCGTCGGCGCCCGGCTGGGCATTGCCGAGGTGCATGGCGAGGTCAAGCCAGCGGACAAGCTGGCGCTGGTGTCGCGGCTGCAGGCCGAGGGGCGGATCGTGGCCATGGCGGGCGACGGCATCAATGATGCGCCTGCCCTGGCCAAGGCCGATGTCGGCGTGGCCATGGGCACGGGCACCGATGTGGCGATGAACAGCGCCCAGGTGACCCTGGTCAAGGGCGACCTGCGGGGCATCTCGACGGCGCGCGCCCTGTCCGAGGCGACGGTCGGCAATATGAAGCAGAACCTGATGTTCGCCTTCCTCTACAACGCCCTGGGCATCCCGATCGCGGCTGGCCTGCTGTACCCGGTCACCGGCTGGCTGCTGTCACCGATGATCGCGGCGCTGGCGATGAGCCTGAGCTCCGCCTCGGTCATCACCAATGCGCTTCGGCTGCGGCGTCATTGAGTTCGACACCTCAAGGCATCAGCGCCGGCCGCTGGTTCGCGGCGAATTCACGCCGTGGACTCCACCCAAGTGCTGCCTGATGCTTGTTGACCTGCCTGCATCGGGCGCCGCGGCTCCCGAGTTCAGTTCCTTCAGGATTTGACAGTCAGCGTCTGCGCTTGGCCCATCGCAACGCGAACGAAGTGCCATCAAGTCCTGCTTCAAGGCTGTCAGCTCGGCAACTCGTTGCGCCACATGCCCGATGTGCGCGTCCAGCAGGAGGTTCACATCGCCACACCCGTTCCGGGGCTCGTCCCTGAGTCGCAGCAGGTCTCGGACCTCGTCCAGCGCCATGTCCAGCGACCGGCATTTGCGGATAAAGGCGAGGCGTTCGACATGGGACTCGTCATAGCTGCGGTAGTTGGCCGCCGTGCGAGCTGGAGCGGGAATCAGGCCTTCACGTTCGTAGAAGCGGATCGTCTCCACCTGCGTGGCCGTAGCCGTGGCCAAGTCCCCAATCTTCATAAATGCGCTCGATTCATCGTTTGAAACGCTTGACTCTACACCTGCTACAGGGTTTCCAATTGCCACATGGACATTCAGAACGCCAGTACAGTGACTTCGGGCAATGCCTGCTGCGGCTCCGCCTGTGGGGCCACTGCACCGGCGAGTTCGCCGCAAGTCGCAAACCTGGGTGGTTCGGCCCAGCGGTTTCGCATCAGCACCATGGACTGCGCCTCCGAGGAGTCCGAGATTCGTCGGGCGCTGGAGCCGATTTCTGGCATTGATGCCTTGCGCTTCGACCTTGGGCAGCGCGTCATGTCCCTATCGGCAGGTCCCGCCGCGCTAGAGGCTGCGCTCGCCGCAGTCCGCAAGATCGGCTTTGACCCACTGCCGCTGGATCGGCCAAGCGCAGATGGGCAAGACGATTCGGACCATGCCGCACCCGAGCCGCTGAAGTCAGAATTGCCAAAACTCGTTCTCGCGCTGGCGCTCGCCATTGCAGCGGAAGGCGTGTTCTTCCTCGCGGCAGATGGCCTGCCCGCCCGGGTCGCCGAGATGGCCCTGGCCGGCCTCGCCATCGCCTTGGCTGGCTTCAGCACCTACAAGAAGGGCTTGATGGCGCTGAAAGCCGGGCGCCTCAACATCAATGGCCTGATGGCGGTTGCCGTCACAGGTGCCTTCCTGATCGGGCAATGGCCCGAAGCCGCAATGGTGATGGCGTTGTATGCCATTGCCGAGTTGATCGAGGCACGCGCCGTTGACCGAGCCCGCAACGCCATCAAGAGCTTGCTGGCGATGGCGCCGGAAGAGGCGGAGGTGCGCCAGGACGATGGCACATGGGTTCGACAGCTCACCGCCTCGGTGGCCGTCGGGGCCACGGTTCGGATTCGACCCGGCGAGCGAGTCCCGCTCGACGGCGTGATCCTGACGGGCACCAGTGCCATCGACCAGGCACCGGTCACCGGCGAAAGCATGCCGATCGACAAGGGGCCAGGTGACGAGGTCTATGCCGGCACCATCAACCAGGTGGCGGCGCTTGAATTCCGCGTCACGGCACCCGCCTCGGACAGCACGCTGGCCCGCATCATCCATGCGGTCGAGCAGGCTCAAGGCTCGCGAGCTCCGACCCAACGCTTTGTGGATCGCTTCGCTGCCATCTACACACCGGCGGTGTTCGTGCTGGCCCTGGCCGTCGCTCTGCTCACGCCCTGGTTGATGGGATGGACCTGGATGCAGGCGCTCTACAAGGCCCTGGTGCTACTAGTCATCGCCTGCCCCTGCGCGCTGGTCATCTCGACGCCGGTCACGGTGGTCAGCGGCCTGGCCGCTGCTGCACGTCGCGGCATTCTCATCAAGGGTGGTGTGTACCTGGAAGATGCGCGCAAGCTCAAGGCCGTGGCGCTGGACAAGACCGGCACGATCACCGAAGGCAAGCCACGGCTGATGGAATTTGAACCGGTAGATTCTGCTACGGACCGTGCGCAATTGGCCTCCCTGGCTCTGAGCCTTGCAAGCCGCTCGGACCATCCCGTCTCCTCCGCGATTGCGCAAGGTTTGCAAGCTGGCGACTCATCAGCGGTTCAGCGGGAAGTCGATGACTTTGCCGCTGAGCCTGGGCGCGGCGTGCAAGGTCGCATTGACGGCGCCGCCTATGTGCTGGCAAACCATCGCTGGATCGAGGAGCGCGGCCAATGCACGCCCGAAATTGAAACCCGGCTGCGTGCACATGAACGGGCCGGGCGCACCGTGACACTGCTGGCGAGCGAGCACGGCGTGCTGGCGCTCTGTGCCGTCGCCGACACCATCAAGGCTTCATCGCAGAAAGCGGTGGCAGAGCTGAAGGCGCTGGGTGTCACGCCGATCATGCTTACTGGTGACAACCAGGCCACTGCCGAGGCTATCGCGGCCCAGGCCGGCATCACCGAAGTGCGCGGCAATCTACTGCCCGAAGAGAAGCTGGCTGCCATCCAGGCCATGCAGGCCGCACATGGCCCAACGGCCATGACGGGCGATGGCATCAACGACGCACCGGCCCTGGCCCAGGCCGACATCGGCTTTGCCATGGGCGCGGCAGGTACGCACACCGCCATGGAGGCCGCTGACGTCGTCGTGATGAACGATGACTTGCGGCGCTTGCCCGAGACCATCCGCCTGTCTCAGCGTACGCATTCGGTCCTTTGGCAAAACATCAGCCTGGCTCTGGGCATCAAGTTCGTGTTCTTGATCGCCGCCGTGATCGGCGATGCGAGCATGTGGATGGCCGTGTTCGCTGACATGGGCGCCAGTCTCCTGGTGGTCTTCAACGGGTTGCGGCTGCTGCGCGTTCGCGCTCCGCGTTGAGTCTCCCGAACTGGGCCTCGATATACTTCCTGCCATGCGCCGTTGCATCGTCTTTTTCCTCGCCCTGTTGGTGCTGGCCCAGTTCTCCTGGGCAACAGCGGCCAGCTATTGCGGACATGAGGAAACGACACCCAAGCACCGTCCGCATTTCGGTCACCATGCGCATTCGCACGGGGCCGAAGAAACGGCAGGCAAGCCTGCGGTCAAGAGCGTCTTGCTCGCCGCTGACCTTGATCACGGCCATTGCCACCTGAGCCCTGCGGTGCTTGCGCCGAACGACCGCTTTGTCATCTCCGAACCGGGCAGCACCACGCCTTCTGCGGACCGGCCATGCCTGGTTGAGTCCTTCGTGCCTGATGGGCTCGAACGCCCCAATTGGCTGCGCGCCTGATTCGGCGCGTCGTTTCTTCCCTGACTGACTTGCTCGCTGACGCGAGCTGACGCCGCGCCGAACCGTCCCCCGTTGTTCCAACAACCCGGAGAGTTCGATGCGAAGCCATTCTCAAGGCTTTTTTGCGCCGCTGCTATTGGCGGCGCTGTGTTCCCATACCCTGGCTGCGGATGGCGTAGCCATGCCCGCCGCTGCCCCGCGTGCCGCCGATGCGGCCCCGGCCAGTGCGTCCATGACGCTGGCCGAGGCGCTTCGCCTGGCCCTGACCCACAACCCCGAGCTGGCCAGCGCACGGCTGGAACTGCAGGCGATGGAAGGTGCGGAGCAGCAAGCCGGTGCGCGGCCCAATCCTGAGCTGGGCCTGCTGGTGGAAGACACACGCAGCGCCACACGCACGACCACCGTGCAGTGGTCCCAGCCCATCGAATTGGGCGGCAAACGCTCGGCACGGCTGGCCGCTGCGGCCAGCGCCCGCGAGCAGGCTGGCGTGGCTCTGCAGTCCAAGCAGGCAGAGTTGCGCGCAGCTGTTTCCAGCGCCTTCTTCGAGGTGCTCAGCGCGCAGGAGCAGTCCCGTTTGGTACAGGCGTCGCTGGACCTCGCTCGCAACGCCACCAGCATCGCCGGCAAGCGTCTTCAGGCAGGCAAGGTGCCTCCGCTGGAGCATGCCAAGGCTCAGGTTGCCGAAGCCGGCGTTCGATCCGAGCTGGCGCAAGCGCATAGCGATCTGGTGCTGGCACGGCAGCGCCTGGCTTCCTTCTGGGGGGCCGGCAAGGGCGCCTTTGATCGCGCGGATGGCAATGCCGAAGTGCTGCCGGAGATGCCCTCCGACCAACGCCTGGGCGAGCAGATGACGCAGGCGCCGGCAATCCGCTTGGCGCAGTTGGACATCGCTAGGCGCCAGGCGCTGTCGAGAGGCGAACGCGCCAAGCGCGTCCCTGACCTGACGGTCACGCTGGGCGCCAAGCGCGATGCCGAGCAGGGCCGCACGCAAGCGGTGATGGGGCTGTCGATCCCGCTGCCCATCATGGACGGCAACCAGGGCAACCTGATGGAAGCGCTGCGCCGTGAAGACCAGGCGCGCGAAGCGCTCAGTGCCGCCACCTCGCGGCTGCAAACCGATGTGTCTCAGGCTGTGGAGAAGCTGCGTCTGACCCGCCAGCAGGTACAGATGCTGCGCAGCGAGGTGCTGCCCACCGCGCAATCGGCCTATGACGCTGCAGTGAAGGGCTACGAGCTGGGTAAGTTCGCCTTCCTCGATGTGCTCGATGCCCAGCGCACGCTGTTCCAACTGCGCCAGCAAATCCTGCGCAGCACGGCAGATGCTTACCGCGCTGCCGCCGAACTCGACCGCTTGCTGGGCCAAGACCTCAGCCAAGCTCGTCAATCTCAGGAGTAAGAACACATGTTGATGGAACCGAAGAACAAGAAGTCCGCCGTGGCCATTGCCGCGGTGTTGATCGTTGGACTGGTGCTTGGCGTGGCCATTCTGCGCAGCGAGACAGCCAAGCCGGCCGGCGATGGACACGGACATGCCGAGAGTGCCGCGCATGCCGATGACGAGCACCATGGCAAAAAAACCAAGGACGACGATGGACATGGTCATGACGACAAGCATGGCGACAAGGAACATCACGAGGAAGCCGCTGCACCAAGCAAAGGCCCGCACGGCGGCAAGCTGTTCACCAAGGAGAACTTCGGACTTGAGCTGACCATCTACGAGACCGATGTGGAACCCGAATTCCGCGTCTACCTGTACCGCGATGGCAAGCCGCTTGCGCCGAGCCAGGCCAAGGTCGGTGTGACCTTGGATCGCCTGGGCCGCCAGCCTGAGGTGTTTGCCTTTGCTGTCGAGAAGGACTATCTGAAGGGCTCTGCCGTCGTGGAGGAGCCGCATTCCTTCAACGGCACCATCCAAGCGCAGCTTGGTGGCCAAGCACTTGAGTTTAAGTTCGAGCAGGTGGAGGCGCGCGTGCTGGTCAGCGACGAGCAGCTCAAACGCAATGGCGTGGAGATTGCGGCGGCTGGGCCGGCACGCATTCGCAGCAGCGTGCAAATGCTCGGTGAGGTCAAGCTGAACCAGGATCGCAGCGTGTTCGTCACACCGCGGCTGGCCGGTGTCGTCGAAGCGGTGCGCGCCAATGCGGGTGATCGCGTGCGCCAGGGGCAGGTCTTGGCCGTCATCTCCAGCCAGGCCTTGGCCGACCAGCGCAGCGAGTTGCTTGCCGCGCAAAAGCGCATGGCCCTGGCCAAGACGACCTATGAGCGCGAGAAGAAGCTCTGGGAAGAGAAGATCACGGCCGAGCAGGACTATCTGAGCGCACGCCAGGCCTTCCAGGAAGCCGAGATCACCCTTGAGAGCGCACGCCAGAAGCTGGCCTCTCTGGGCGCTGGCGCCAGCACCTCTACGCAAGGCCTCACCCGCTACGAAATCCGCTCGCCCATTGACGGCGTGGTCACCGACAAGAAGATCAGCGTCGGTGAAGTGTTGAAAGAGGACGCCCCCATATTCCAGGTGGCCGACTTGTCCACTGTGTGGGTGGAGCTGACCGTGCCGGCCAAGGAGGTGAACCGACTCAAGGTGGGCGACGTGGGTACCGTCAAGGCGTCCAGCTTTGAAGCACAAGCCACTGCCAAGCTCAGCTACGTCGGCGCCCTGGTGGGCGAACAAAGCCGCAACGCAACGGCGCGATTGGTCCTGGCCAACCCCAAGGGCCTTTGGCGCCCCGGCCTGTCCGTCTCTGTGGACTTGACCTCGGACGAGGTCGAGGTGCCGGTGGCCGTTTCGGTGGATGCCGTCCAGACCCTGCGCGACCGGTCTGTCGTGTTCGGTCGCTATGGCCAGCAGTTCGAGGCCCGGCCGCTGGAACTCGGCCGCAGCGACGGCCGCCATGTGGAGGTGCTCAAAGGCCTGTCCGCTGGCGAGCGTTATGCCGCCAAGAACAGCTATCTCATCAAGGCAGACATCGGCAAGGCCGGTGCTAGCCACGACCACTGAGGAGCGAGCCATGAAGCAAATCACTGCCATCTTGCAGCCGCATCGCCTGGAGAAGGTCGAAGAGGCCTTGCATCGCCTGCCGCACCTGCCTGGTTTCACCGTGTTCAAGGCCCAGGGCCATCCTCGCGGTCACGGGGCCGGACACGCCTATGTCGCCGACGAGTTGGCCCCCGACAGCCATTCGCGCGTGGTCTTAATGATGTACTGCGCCGACGATCAGCTGGCCGCGCTGATGCAGACCATTGAGCAGGCGGCCCACACGGGCCAGGCGGGCGACGGCGTCATTGCCGTCACCGAGCTCGTGGACATCGTCCGCATCCGCACCGGCCAACGCGGCGATGCGGCGGTCTGACCAACGAGATCAGCACCCATGTTTGAAAAAATCATTCGCTTTGCCATTGCCCAGCGTTGGCTGGTTCTGCTGTGCGTGCTGGGCATGGCCATTCTGGGCGTGTTCAGCTATCAGCGCCTGCCGATTGACGCCGTGCCGGATATCACCAACGTCCAGGTCCAGGTCAATACCGAAGCGCCAGGCTTCTCGCCGCTGGAGTCGGAGCAGCGCGTTACCTTTCCGATCGAGACGGCCATGGCCGGCCTGCCGAACCTGGAGCAGACGCGCTCGCTCTCGCGCTACGGCCTGTCGCAGGCGACCGTGGTCTTCAAGGACGGCACCGACATCTACTTCGCGCGGCAACTGGTCAACGAACGCATCCAGGAGGCCAAGGCCAAGCTGCCTGGTGGCCTGGCGCCCACGCTGGGGCCGATCGCCACCGGCCTGGGCGAAATCTATATGTGGACAGTGGAAACCAAGGAGGGCGCGCTGAAACCCGACGGCACACCCTACACACCCACCGACCTGCGCGAAATCCAGGACTGGATCATCAAACCGCAGCTGCGTACCGTGCCGGGTGTGACTGAGATCAACACCATTGGCGGCTATGCCAAGGAGTACCAGGTCGCTCCCAGCCCCGAGAAACTGGTATCGCACGGGCTTACGCTGCAAGACGTCGTGCAGGCGCTGGAGCGCAACAACGGCAACGTCGGCGCCGGGTACATTGAGCGGCGCGGCGAACAGTATCTGATCCGTGCCCCGGGCCAGGTCAGCAGCATGGAGGACATTGCCAACGTCGTCATCCGCAGTGCCAACGGCAGCCCGGTACGCATCCGCGATGTGGCCGAGGTAGACATCGGGCGTGAGCTTCGCACCGGGGCTGCCACCGAGAACGGCCGCGAGGTGGTGCTGGGCACCGTCTTCATGCTGCTGGGCGAGAACAGCCGCGTGGTCTCGCAAGCGGTGGACAAGAAGCTGAAGGACATCAGCCGCAGCCTGCCCCAGGGCGTCATCGCGCAGACGGTGTATGACCGCACCATCCTGATCGACAAGGCCATTGCCACCGTCAAGAAGAACCTGCTTGAAGGCGCCGCCCTGGTCATTGCCATCCTGTTCCTGTTCCTCGGCAATATCCGCGCGGCACTCATCACGGCGGCGGTGATCCCGCTGGCCATGCTGTTCACCTTCACCGGCATGGTGAGCAACAAGGTCAGTGCCAACCTGATGAGCCTGGGCGCGCTGGACTTCGGCATCATCATCGACGGCGCGGTCGTGATCGTGGAGAACTGCGTTCGCCGGCTGGCCCATGCACAGGCCGCTGCGGGGCGACCGCTGACGCGCGACGAGCGCTTCCACGAGGTCTTTGCCGCTGCCCGCGAGGCCCGGCGTCCGCTGCTCTACGGGCAGCTCATCATCATGGTGGTCTATCTACCCATCTTCGCCCTTACCGGGGTGGAAGGAAAGATGTTCCATCCGATGGCCTTCACGGTGGTGGCGGCCCTGGTTGGCGCGATGATTCTTTCGATGACCTTCATCCCTGCCGCAGTTGCACTGCTGATTGGCAAGAATGTCGGCGAGAAGGAAAACCGTCTGATGGGCTGGGCCAAGCGCGGCTATGCGCCGATGCTGGACTGGGCGTTGCTGAACAAGCCGCTGGTGCTGACCATCACCGCCGTGTCGGTGATCCTGAGCGGCCTGCTCGCCACCCGCATGGGCAGCGAATTCATCCCCAGCCTCAGCGAGGGCGATATCGCCCTGCATGCACTGCGCATCCCGGGTACCAGCCTGACGCAAGCCATCGAGATGCAGATGGAGCTGGAGCGTGTCATCAAGGGCTTCCCCGAGGTCGAGCGCGTATTCGCCAAACTCGGCACCGCGGAGATCGCCACCGACCCGATGCCGCCCAACGTGGCGGACAACTTCGTGATGCTCAAGCCGCGCTCGGAATGGCCTGACCCGAAACGCAGCCAGGAGTCCCTCGTGGCTGCTCTTCAGGCGGCTGTGGCCAAGGTCCCGGGCAACAACTACGAGTTCACCCAGCCGATCCAGATGCGCTTCAATGAGCTGATCTCTGGCGTGCGCAGCGACGTGGCGGTGAAGGTCTTCGGCGATGACATGGCCGTCATGGACGAGACCGCCGAGGCGATCTCCAAGGTGCTCGAAGGGATTCCGGGGGCAGCTGACGTGAAGGTCGAGCAGACGACGGGATTGCCCATGCTCACCGTGCAGATCGACCGGGCCAAGCTCGCGCGCCTCGGATTGAGCATGGCGGACGTGCAGGAAACGGTGGCCATCGCCATTGGCGGCCAGGAGGCTGGCGCGCTGTTCCAGGGCGACCGCCGTTTTGACATCCTGGTGCGTCTGCCCGAGTCGGTGCGCAGCGACATCGAGGCGCTCAAGCGCCTGCCGATCAAGTTGCCCGTCAACGGTAACGGCGGTGGCCCGGCAGCCTATGCACAGCTCGGCGACGTGGCGAACTTCGAGATCGCCCCTGGGCCGAATCAGGTCAGCCGGGAGAACGGCAAGCGGCGCGTCGTCGTCACGGCCAACGTCCGGGGTCGGGACATCGGTTCCTTCGTGACCGAGGCGCAGGCCCAGTTGGACGCCAAGGTGAAGATTCCGAGCGGCTACTGGACGACCTGGGGTGGCACCTTCGAGCAACTGCAATCGGCGACGGCGCGGCTGCAGATCGTCGTGCCCGTGGCACTGGGCCTCGTGTTCGCGCTGCTGTTCGCAATGTTCGGCAATGTGAAAGATGGCCTGCTGGTATTCACCGGCGTGCCGTTCGCGCTGACGGGCGGCATCGTGGCACTGTGGCTGCGGGACATTCCGTTGTCCATCTCGGCAGGCGTGGGCTTCATCGCTCTGTCTGGTGTGGCGGTGCTCAACGGTCTGGTGATGATCGCCTACATCCGCTCGTTGCGGGAGGACGGCATGCCGCTGGACGCTTCGGTGAGGGAAGGTGCGCTGACCCGTCTGCGCCCGGTGCTGATGACGGCGCTGGTGGCCTCGCTGGGCTTTGTGCCGATGGCCATTGCGACCGGCACCGGCGCCGAGGTGCAGCGCCCGCTGGCCACCGTGGTGATAGGCGGCATCCTGTCGTCCACCGCGCTGACCTTGCTGGTGTTGCCGGTGCTGTACCGATGGGCCCATGCCCAGAGGAACAACCGGGCGTGGGGCATCTTCGGCCGCGGCTTGCCGCAAAGCACGGAGGCACCGCGCTGAATTGACGCAGCCGAGCGGTGCTTCGCCTGCCGGGCGAGCGCTGCATTTCATTCCATGTGAAGAGAGGCCCGCATGCAAGCCGACCGAGTTACTTCCTTTGCTCTTGCCACCACGATGACGCTGTTGGCTGGATGCGTAGCAACCCCAACGCCGCCGGTTCCGGACGACAACTATTGCCAGACTGTGATGAAACCACATAGGAAGGTCTGCATCTTGGGCGGCATTCCACCGGCGTCTCTGGCCAAAGATGCCGCCACCCTTGACGGCGCCGCGGATACATTCACCGTGTACATCGTGCGAAGCAGTTGGGCTGATCCTACCGAGATGGCTGAGCTGCGTTTGCCGGGCGGGCCTGCTGTCAAAACCTTGCCGAGAACCTTTGCAAGGTTCAGATTGCCTCCCGGCCAACATGAGCTCGGTCTTGGCTGGGGAACGGGCGCGACCCAAGCTGTTGTCGTTGGCGCAGCGGGCGAGGTTCAGTATCTGCAGTTGAAGGGATGGGCGTTTTGGAGCAAACGCGATTTCAGTCTCAACAAGATCGACAGGGCGACAGCCCTCCAGCTCACACGAGACTCCAAATTCGTGGGTGATGTCGCGAGCCGGTGAGCAAGGGCCTGACATTTGCGCCTCGCCCAATAATGCAGTCCATGAAATCAAAGTTTGAGCCTGGCGTGCTCGCCGCCTTGGCCGCCGCCGTCTTGTTCGGTGCCGGAACGCCGCTGGCCAAGCCTCTGCTGGGTCCAACCAGTCCATGGCTGTTGGCTGCGCTGCTCTATCTGGGCTCGGGCTTCGGGCTCTGGCTGGTGCGGCGTATTCGTCGCGTTCCTGCCGTACAGCTGGAAGCGGGCGATGGCAAGTGGCTGGCTGGCGCCATCGTCACGGGCGGCATGGTCGGGCCTGCCCTCCTGATGCTGGGCCTCTCCCGCATGCCCGCTGCGGGTGTGTCGTTGCTGCTCAATGCAGAAGGCGTGATGACAGCGCTATTGGCCTGGTTCGCCTTCAAGGAGAACTTCGACCGGCGCATCGCGTTGGGCATGCTGGCCATCGTGGCTGGAAGCGTGGTGCTGAGCTGGCCAGGGGCTGATGCAGCGGCCAACGGATTCGAAAGCTGGTGGCCGGCCCTGGCGGTGCTGGGGGCCTGCTTCGCCTGGGGCATCGACAACAACCTCACGCGCAAGGTCTCTCTGACGGACGCCAGCTATATCGCCGTGACGAAGGGCCTGGCAGCGGGCACGACCAATCTGGTGCTTGCCGTCATCGCAGGCGCGCATTGGCCTAGTGCTGGCACGGTGTTGGCTGCCGGCCTGCTGGGATTTGCCAGCTATGGCGCGAGCCTGGCACTTTTCGTGGTGGGGCTGCGCCACCTGGGCACGGCCCGCACGGGCGCCTACTTTTCCGTTGCCCCGTTCGTCGGCGCGATCTTGGCCTTCGTCCTACTTGGTGAATCACGGACCTGGCAGCTCTTGCTGGCGGGGCTGTTGATGGCCATCGGCGTCGGCCTGCACCTGAGCGAGCGGCATGAGCACGAGCATCTTCACGAAGCGATGGAACATGAGCACGAGCATGTCCATGGTGACGGCGACTTGCATCACGCCCATGAGCATGAGCCTCCCGTTCCCGCAGGTACCCACCATGCCCATCCCCATCGGCATGAACCCGTAGCGCATAGTCATGTGCACTTCCCCGACGCCCACCATCGACATGCCCACTGAGGATGCCTTGAAGACCCTGCTGCTTTTCATCGCCACGGCCCTGGCCGAGATCATCGGCTGCTACTTGCCGTACCTATGGATCAAGCAGGGGCGCTCGATTTGGTTGTTGATCCCAGCGGCCCTGAGCCTGGCGCTGTTCGCTTGGCTGCTGACCCTGCACGCGACGGCAGCGGGGCGGGTCTATGCCGCCTACGGCGGTGTCTACATCGGCGTGGCGCTGGCCTGGCTGTGGGCTGTCGATCAGATCAGGCCGACGCCCTGGGACTTCGCTGGCGTGGCTGTCGCGCTGTGCGGCATGGGCCTCATCATGTTCCAGCCGTCCGCGCGCTGAGGCTCAGCCGCAGCAGTTTGATGCGGCCGTCGGCTGGCCCTTGCCCAGATCCTGCAGGATGGTGCAGCGAGTGGCTGGCCCTCCGGCGCATTGCTCGGTGCAGGACTTGACGAAGCGTGTCAGACCGCGCTCCAGTTCGCGCAGTTCAGCCAGCTTGGCTCGCACCGCGCCAAGCTGAGCTTGCGCGATGTCACGGGTTTCAAAGCAGTCGCGATCTTCACTGGTCGACAGCGAAACCAGTTCGCGCACCTGTTCGATGCCGAAGCCGAAATCGCGGCAACGCCGGATGAACCGAAGCAGCTCGACGGTGTCATCACCGTAGCAACGGTGACCGCTGGCGCGCCGCCGCGCAGTGGGAATCAGGCCAATCTCTTCGTAGTAGCGGATGGTCGGGATTGAGGAGCCCGTCAGCTCCGCCAGCGCGCCAATTCCCAGGTCCGCCTCCACCGTTCGCTTTTCCATCATTGAGCCCTTGCATCTCAAGTAGCTTGAGGTTCTAGAGTTCAGTGTATCGGGGCAAGCCCCTCTGTTTGGAGAGGACGAACATGAAGAAGGTCTTGGCTGTTTTCGGTGTCGCTGCTGCTTGCGCTGCCTGCTGCGCCATACCCATCGCCATGCCGCTCATCGCGGGGCTTGCGGCATCCGGCATGGGCTGGGCGATGTCGGGATGGCAGGCCGCTGGTGCCTTGCTTCTCGCCACAGGCCTGCTCGGCTTGTGGATCGCCAGACGCAATCGTCAGCGCGTCCGGGCATCCTTGATTGCAACGCAAGGGCGCTGCGCTTGCCCGCCTCAGCCTGCCAATGCCCAGTCCATTGGAGACAGGCAATGAGCCCTCAGCCATCCGTCGACCCCAGCGCACCGATGGCCTGCACGCTGGGCCCGCAGGACCTCCGGCAGCGGTTCGCCGCGATTCGTGAACTGGCGCACCGTGCGCTGCTCAGCCACGAGCAAGTGGGACTCACGCTCAGACTGCGCTATGTGGCAACGGCCGCTGCGGACCTTGAGCGGCTGGTGGCCCTGGAGCAAGATTGCTGCGCGTTTCTTCGCTTCGACCTGCTGAGGCAAGCTGACGAGGTAGGTCTCGATATCACGGCACCCTCCGAGGCAGATGAGTTCGCGCCTCTGCTGTACGCGCACTTCGTTGGCGATGCAAGGGCTGCAGCTGCGTCACAAGCCGAGCGCTCAAGTCCATGTGCCTGCACGTCGGCGGCGAGCGCTTGCGAATCCCGGCCTGCTGAGGCAAAACGCTGATGAGTTCCTTGACCCGCGAGTCCACCTTGACTTGCCCCCAATGCGGCCATGCCAAGCTGGAAGTCATGCCGACCGATGCCTGCCAGTTCTTCTACGAATGCGAGAAATGCAAAACGCTGCTGCGCCCCAAGGCGGGCGATTGCTGCGTGTTCTGCTCGTTCGGATCGGTTAGATGCCCGCCCGTCCAATTGCAGCGGGGGTGCTGCGGCTGATACGCGCATCGGTGGCAGGAATCCATTCCGCTCCAGGCCCTTCGGCGCGTCGGAGCGCGGGCCGGCATGAGCGTTGAAATCGAAATTGCGCCGGCACGCGGCCAGACCGGGTCGGCGCAAGGGTATTGACAGCGGCGCTGAAAGGAACAGCATGCCAGCATGCGTGTCGGGCGCCGCCTGCTGCGTCACCGGCTCGTGCTTTTGCGCAAGCAAGGAGGTGCTGACATGGCAACCGTTCTCCCCTCGCGCGTCGATACCGACGCGCTTGAACAGAAGGTCAAGGCGATGTATCGCGATGTGGCTCTCAATCCTCGGGGCGAGTTTCACTTCGAGATGGGTCGGGCGCTGACCGAGCGCCTGGGCTACACATCCGCCGAGCTCGACGCGATTCCGAGCGAGGCGATCGACTCGTTTGCCGGTGTCGGCTATTACTTCGACCTGGCGGCGCTGCAAGCCGGCGAGGTGGTGGTCGACTTCGGCAGCGGCTCGGGGACCGACAGCTTTGTCGCCGCCGGCAAGGTCGGTGCCGGCGGTGCCGTGATCGGTGTCGATATGACCGACGAGCAGCTCGCCAAGGCCGAGCGCCTGCGCGCCGCGGCGGGCTTCGCCCAGGTTTCCTACCGCAAGGGCTATATCGACGCCACCGGCCTCGGGGATGCCTGCTGCGATGCGGTCATCAGCAACGGGGTGATCAATCTTGCGCCGGACAAGGCCAAAGTTTTCCTCGAGGCCGCGCGCCTGCTCCGGCCGGGTGGGCGGCTGGCCATCGCCGACATCGTCACCGACGTCCAACTGCCCGAAGGCATCAGCTGCGACGCGACGCTGTGGGCCGCCTGCATCGGCGGCGCCATGCAGGTCGACGATTACACGGCGGCGATCGAGACGGCCGGTCTTTCGGTGATGAAGCTGCGAGAAAACTCGGCCTACCGTTTCATCTCACAAAACGCGCAGGGTGCAGCGCGCAAGTTCGGCGTCAAGAGCGTCAGCATCCTGGCGGTCAAGACCTGAGTTACGGCGGCGTTGGTCGGCGGGCCTGAGCCGCGGGTGCATCTCCTCGCCCCGGATCCGCGGCACCGCACCCGACAGCAGCGTCGCCGCGGTGACCAACCAGAACGCCGTCACCCGACGCTCGGCTTGAGGAGCGGCAGCGTCGGCCTGGGCTTGCCCGTCCTGCACGATGCCGCTCGCCACTGCCGCCGCCTGGTCCTGAGCAGTTGCATCGAAGGCGGCCTGCTGGTCTGCCTGTGGTTACCTCGCTCGAAGGCCGGAGGCCGGCCTACTTGCCAGCGCGTGCATGGGCATTCATCCCGCCACGCGCTTTCCACTCGGCAAAGCCACCATGCAGGATGCGCACGTTCTCGAAGCCCGCCATACGCAGGGCCATCGCCGACTGCGCCGAGAAGGAGCCGGTGTTGCAGTAAAGAACAATGGTCTTGTCCTTGGGGAGCTTGGCGCGCTCAGCGAAGACCTTGCGCCATTCGATGTTCACGGCGCCCGGGATATGTTCCTTGGCGAACTGGCCGGCGTCACGCACGTCGACGACCTGCAGGCGCTTCCAATCATCGGCTGGAATCTGCTCGGCCGTGATGGAGCCGCTGTTGTAGTCCACGAAGTCGAAGTAGGTGTCCAGCGCCTCTGTGGTGGCCTTGTCGGTGTCGGCTCGCGAGCTCATCGGCAGGATGGCGAAGGTGGCGAGCAATGTCGCCGTGGTGCGTCGGGTCAGGTTCATGGAGCGTTCTTTGGAATGATCGGTACGGTCAGTTCGCCGGGTTCAGGCGCGGATGGGTTTCTTCGCCGAAGACATGGAGCACCAGGCCTGACAGCGCCATGGCCACGGCGACGAACCAGAAGGCCGATTCGATGCTGCCGCCCAGCGCGGCTGCAGCGCCGAGGCCCAGCGCACCCAGGCCGTAGCCCAGGTCACGCCAGAAGCGGTAGATGCCGATGGCCGAGGCCCGCCAGTTCGGATGCGCGATGTCCGCCACGGCGGCACTGAGATTCGGGTACAGCATCGCCATGCCCAGGCCGGCCAGGGCGGCCGCCATGCTCCACCACAGGTTGCCCGCGCCCAACGGCAGCAGCGCCACACCGGCGCCACACACCCACATGCCCCAGGTGTTCAGTACCTGCCGGCCCACTCGGTCCGACAGCTTGCCCGTGAAGAACTGCGCGATGCCCCAGGTAAAGCCATACACCCCGACGATCCAGCCGATGCCGGGCAAGCTGACGCCTTGCTGGTACAGGTAGACTGGCCAGAATACCCAGACCAGCGCGTCAACGAACTTCTCCACCAGGCCGGCCTGACACAGCGCCGCCATGCGGCGGTCACGCCAGCTCATCATGGCAAATACTTCGCCGGTGCCTGGCCGCGGGCTCAGGCCTGCCGGGTAACGAGGGCGCAGTGCCTGCATGCCTGGAGCCGCCGCCGATTGCCTCATCTCGGCGTGAGCCCAGGGCAGCGTTTCCAGCACCACCAGCCAGGCCAGCAAGGTCGCCAGGCCGATCACCGCTGCGCCAAACCACAGGAGGCCGGCGCGCGGGCCGAGCCATGCCGCGACATAGCCCGTGGCAATGGCGGCCAGGGCCACACCCACATAGCCCGCGAATTCGTTGAGCCCGATCACCAGTCCCCGCTGATCGGCTCGGGTGATATCCAGCTTGGCCGTCTGCGTCATCGACCAGGTCAGACCCTGGTTGATGCCCAGCAGTACCGTGGCCAGCACGATCCAGCCCCAGCTCGGTGCCCAGTAGACGAGTACCGGGATCGGCAGCGCCACGATCCAGCCCAGCAGCAGCACCTGGCGCCGACCGAGCCGCTCGGCCAGGCGACCCGCCACGAAGTTCATCACGCCCTTGACGAAACCGAAGGCCACGACGAAGGCCACCAGCAGCATGAAGGAGCCGCGCGGCACGCCAAACTCGGTTTCGGCCAAGGCGGGCACGACGTTGCGCATCATCCCGATGGTCATGCCCACCAGCAGCACCTGCAGCAGTTGCTGAGCAACCTGACCGAGGTTGGCGCGAACGCCGTAGCGTAAGTTCTGCATCAACTTGGCTCGGCAGATGTGACCCCGCCGCGGAGATTGGTCGCAACGATGTCGGCCATGTCTGCCGGCGGGGGCGGAATCGCAGCGGTCACGGCCGCGACGAAGTCCTCGCGCGTCATCGACAGCATCGGGTTGAATCGCTTCTCGAAGGCCAGCGTGGACGCCGGCTTGCCGGACAGGCCCGCCCCGCAGGCACTGCCCGCCTGATGGCCGGGATAGATTTCCAGCTCAGGGGCGAGCGTCAGCAGCTTCTGGTGCAGGCTGTCATGCAATAGCCCGGCCATTTCTTGCTCGCGGCCCGCCAGGTCAGGACGGCCAACCGCACCGACAAACAAGGTATCGCCGGTGATGACGAACCAGGGTTCGTCGCCGCGCCGCAGATCCCGCACCAGCAGGCAGATGCTGTCCGGGGTGTGCCCAGGCGTGTGAAGCACGTCGACCACGACGTTGCCGGCATTCAGCCGTTGACCATCGCGCAGCGCCATGAATTCGAAGCCGACGCGGCCCTGGTTGCTCTCGTGCAAGGCATAGGGTGCGCCAATCCTACGAGCCAGCTCTGGCCCACCGGAGTAGTGGTCCGCGTGGACGTGGGTATCAACCACGTAGGCGATCTTGACGCCGGTGCGCTCGGCTTCCTCGATGAACCAGCCCTCATCGCCGGCGACCACATCGACGGCGACGGCCTTGCGTTCGCCGATGCAGCCGAAGAGGTAGGAGAGCGTGGCATGTGGTGCTTGGCGTTGCCTGAAGAACATGGCGACCTCCGGTCTCAGGTATTGGTCTCAACAGGCAAGCCGCGCGCTCGCCATTCGGCCACGCCATCGCTCAGATGCAGGGCTCGGTGGCCCTTCTTGCGCAGCAGGGCCACGGCATCCCGCGCCATCAGGCAGAACGGACCACGGCAGTAGGCGACGATGGGCACATCCTTGGGCAACTCCGCCAGGCGTTTCTTCAGCTCGCTGACTGGCATTGAGCGCGCATGCGGCAGATGAGCAGCGTCGTATTCCTCCTGCGGGCGCACATCCAGAATCAGCACCTCGCCGGACGTCGCCTTCTTCAACAAGGTCGCCTGATCCATGCCTTGCAGCGCGTCCTGGTGTTCGACGATGCCATTCAGGGCAAGTTGCAGTTCCACCAGGCGCTCCTGCGCTTGCGTGCGCAGATTCACCCAGAGGTCCGCCACGCTCGGGCTGGCCAGCCGATACACCACGTACTTGCCGTCCCTGCTGGTATCGACCAGCCGGGCCTGGCGCAATTCCTTCAGATGGGCGCTGGCCAGCTTGACGCTGATTTCGGCCTGGGCCGCCAGCATCTCCACCGTCTTCTCGCATTGGCAAAGCAGCTCGATCAACTCCAGCCGCTTGGGGCTGGCGACGGCCTTCCCGATGCGGGCGACCTGCTCATACAGATGATTTTTGACTTCTCTCATGCCATCAATCTAACGATCATTGGAATGAAAGGCAAATGACCGCCAGAATCTCATGTCCAGCAGAATGGCTTTCTGATCGAAAGGCTGAGCATGTCAAGACTATCCAGAGCATTTGCAGCACTGGCGATGAGCGTCGCCGTGCTTGTTGGGCCGGCATGGGCTGCCGATCCGCAGCCCGATCCATGGGGCCCGCTGAAACGCTTCGTTGGCGAGTGGGTGGGCGTGGCCACGGGGCAGGCTGGCGAAGGAACGGTCACCCGCAAGTACGCGTTCGTCATGAACGGGCGCTTCATCCAGGAGCTGAACACGTCCCGCTATCCGGCCCAGGAGAAGAACAAGGCCGGCGAGGTGCACGAGCACATGGGCATGTTCAGTTACGACAAGGCGCGTAAGCTGATCGTGCTGAGGCAATTTCACATCGAGGGGTTCGTGAATACCTATCGACAAGCAGCGGCTATGGATGGGCGCGAGGGCACGCTGGTGTTCGACAGCGAAGGCTTCGAGAACTTCAGCAACGCCTGGAAGGCCCGCGAAAGCTACGAGTTCCTGTCCGACGACGAGTTTGTCGAGACGTTTGAGCTTGCACCGCCGGGCAAACCGTTTCAGATGTACAGCCGCAACCACCTCAAACGGGTCACCCAGTGAGCCTCGAGGTGGCCCGCAGGACCGGGCGACTGAATCGCCTTCGCGCCTGCTCCACCTGATCCCGTATCGCGCAGTCCGGCACATGGTCATTGACGAGTCCCATGGCCTGCATGAAGGCGTAGACGGTGGTGGGGCCGACGAATTTCCAGCCTGAACGCTTCAGGTCTTTGGCCAAGGCCTCGGAGGCGACCGGGGTTGACACGGACTGCGGCGCAGCCAGTTGCCGGGCATCGGGTTCGAAGCGCCAGAAGTAGGCTGCCAGCGAGCCTTCGCGCTCGACAATCAGTTCGGCCATACGGGCGTTGTGGATCACGGCCTCGACCTTTCCGCGGTGGCGCACGATGCCGCTGTCGCTCAGCAAGCGTTCAACGTCACCCGCGCCGAAACGCGCAATGCGGCGGAAGTCGAAGCCGTCAAATGCGGCTCGGAAATTCTCGCGCTTGGCAAGAATCGTTCGCCAGCTCAAACCCGATTGGAACGCCTCGAGACTGAGCTTTTCGAACAGGCGCTGGTCGTCCGCAACCGGAAAGCCCCATTCGGTGTCGTGATAGTGGAGAAACTCCGGGGCCGCCGCACACCAGGCGCAGCGAGGTCGACCATCGGGGCCAGCGATCGTCACGCCCATCTCAGGTGGGCTCCAGCAGGAATTGCAGCCGTACATCAGCCCTGGCCGGCAGGAATTCCGTGATCTCCGCGCTCACCACTCCTTCAATCACGAAGGGATCGCGCCGGACTCGCTCCTCCAGCGCTTCGCGCGACGTGTTGTGAGCCAACAGGGCGCCACCTTGACGGGCTTGCAGACTGCCAGAGAGCACAAAAACACCATCGTCGAAGCCCTGCTGCAGCCAGGTCTTGTGACCTTCCATGTGCGGCGCCGCCTGCGATTGCTTGCTGGAGAACCTGAGGAAAACAACGAACATGAGACCTCCACTCGATGAAATGCTCAGCGGGCCCGACGCCTGATGGCGGGCCCGTACGTTTTGACCCAGGCAATGATCTGGGCCACCTCCTGCTGTACGAACTGCTCGTCGCGCAGGGCCTGTGCCAGCGTGGCCACGCCCTGGCTGCGCACCAGCAGATGCAGGGCCAATGCGTCGGCGTCTTTGTTGTGCCCCATCTGCTCGAACTGCTGGCGCAGCCAAGTGCGGAACAGGTTCAGGATGGCATTGGCACCGTCCTGCGCGCCATGACCAAGCTTGGCCAACTCCATGCACAAGGTCCCCACCGGACAACCGTGCCGCATGATCTTGGCCTGGTTGCGAATCAGGATTTCGACGAACAGACGGATGCGCTCCTGCGGCCCGTCGCCATCAGCTTCCCATGCCTCCAGCATGGCCTGCGTGTGCTCAGTCCGCGCCGCAATGACGGCCTCCAGAATCTCGTCCTTGGTTCTGAAGTGATAGTAGAAATTGCCGCGCGAGATCTGGACAGCCTCGGCGATGTCCGCAAAGGAGGTGTGCTCGAAGCCGCGTTCGTAGAACAGGGCGTCGGCCGCTTGAATAATGCTTTCGCGAGTTGTCATGAACTGATTTGTTTAGGACATTTGTCCTAGGCATAGCAAAAATAGGGCAAACGTCCTAAATCGTCAACCGTTGCAGCAATAGCACGCCGAGCGGATAGATTCGCCGCTTGCGTAGTGACTTTGATCTGGGTTGCTACCGGCTTTTGGCTTTGGTGGCGTTGGTGGGCGGGAGACAGTTCGGAGCCTGCGGCAGAGGCATGGTCGTTGGAATGGCCTCCGACGCCCTGTGGCCGGTCATCGCAGGCCGACTCATTACGCGTGCAGCGTATTTGGTGACGGCAATTACCAATTCAAAATATATAATGCGAATCATTCGTATTTATGTTCTTGAAAAGAATGTCACACACTGTCGTTGGACCGCGCTTCAAATCCCACCCCGTCTCGATTGCGTCACTCGCCCTGCTGACGTCGATCACAGCCGCCGCCCAGAACGCTCCGTCTGCTGAGGACAAGGTACTCGAGCGTGTTGTCGTCACGGCGACGCGCGGCAACAAGGCGATCGAGAAGATCCCGGGCGCCGTCACGGTCATTTCAAGCCAGGAGATCCAGGCTCAGACCCTCGTTGCCGAAGACCTGAGCCAGGTCCTGTCAGTGCTCGCGCCTTCCTATGCGCCCTCGCGCCAGAAGCTGACGAGCTTCGGCGAATCGATGCGCGGCCGTACGGCACTGCTGCTGTTCGATGGGGTGCCGCAAAGCAATCCGCTGCGCAACGGTGCGCGCGAAGGCTATTTCGCCGACCCGTCGCTGATCGAGCGCATCGAGGTGATCAGCGGTGCCTCGGCCGTGCAGGGCCTGGGCGCCACTGGCGGCATCATCAACTTCATCTCGCGCACGCCGCGGGAGGCGGGCACGCACCACCGTGTCGAGCTCAAATACGGCAGCCAAGGCCATGGTGGTGACGCGCTGTGGAAGGCCGCCTACACGCTGGAGCACAAGGGCGATTTCGATGCCTTGCTGCATATGGGCGGCACCTTGCGCGGCGTCGGCGTTGATGGCAGCGGCCAGCGGCTGGGCCTGGAGGCGATCCAGGGCGATACGCAGGATTCGCGTGCCGGCGATCTCTTCCTCAAGCTAGGCCGAGATTTCGGCGCGCAGCGCCTGCAGTTCTCGTTGAATAAGTTCCGCATTGAGGGCGAGGGGGACTGGATGCCGGTCGCGGGCGACCGCAAGACGGGCCTGCCTACCGGGGCCGCACCGGGTTCGCCGCCGGGCCAGCCACCGCGCAACGAGGTGCGCACGCTCTCGCTCGAATGGACCCATGCCGATCTCGCTGGCGGCCAGGCGCGTGCCCAAGTCTATAAGCAGGACTTCAGTGCACTGTACGGGGCGACTGCCGCGACGACCTTCCAGGATGTCCGGCTGGCGCCGCAGGGCAAGCTGTTCGACCAATCCGAGGTCGTGGCGGACAAGGCGGGCGTCAAGCTGAGCTGGGTGCGGCCCGACCTGTTCACCGAGGGGCTGGAGTTGACGACCGGCCTGGACTGGCTCAGCGACACCTCGCAGCAGCGCCTCGCGCTGACCGACCGCAGCTGGGTGCCGCCCTTGAAGTTCCGCAGCGCGGCGCCGTTCGCGCAGCTCGAGTATGAAATTGGCGCCTTCACGGTGCGCGGCGGCGCCCGCTATGAAAGCGCCACCCTGGCCGTCGACAACTACCAGACCCTGGCCTTCTACAAGAACACGGCCGTGCAGGGTGGCCAGCGCAGCTTCGACCAATGGGTCAAGAGCCTGGGCGCGGTCTGGCGCTTGGGCGGTGGCTGGTCGAGCTTTGTGTCCTATAACGAGGGCTTCGGCCTGCCAGACGTCGGCCTGGTGCTGCGCGCGGTCAACACGCCCAATCAGTCGGTCGACAAGCTGATCTCGCTGGAGCCCGTCGTCACCGACAACCGCGAGATTGGCCTGGCCTGGCGCGGCACGCTCGGCAGCTTCTCGGCTTCTGTCTATCGCTCGCATTCCGATCTGGGCTCGCAGATCCGCGTCGATGCGGCGACCGGCGTCGGCTCGGTGCTGCGCGTGCCGGTCGATGTCGACGGCTTCGAGTTCAGCGGTGAGTTGAAGCCCGCGCGCGACTGGACGCTGTCGGCGAGCTATGCGCGCACGCGCGGCACAACGGCCGCGCAGGCCGGCGCGCCCCTCGACGTCACACTCGGCGCGCGTTCGCAGGGGCCCGACAAGGTCGTGCTCGCGGCCACCTGGCAGTTCGCCAGCACGGGCCAGGCCCGGCTGCAGGCAACGCGGCTGCAGTCGCGCGACATCAATGTGGGCCGCGCGGTCGGCACCGCCAGGCTCGAGGAACACTTCGAGGGCTATACGTTGGCCGACTTCACGGCGAGCTACGGCACGCGCTGGGGCGAATTCGGCGTTGGCGTCGAGAACCTGCTGAACCGCCAGTACATCGGCTACTACGCCCAGTCCAACCCGGCTGGCACCAATGACGACCTGTTCGCCGGCCGCGGCCGCACGCTGACCGTGAGCTGGCGCCGCAGTTTCTGAGGCCAGCATGGGAAGCAGACTTCGCCGCTGGTGGCTGCGGCTGCATCGCTGGCTGGCGCTGACGCTGGGCGTGCCGCTGGCCGTGGTGGCCTTGCTCGGTTCGGTGTTGGTGGTGCTGAAACCGGTCGATTACTGGCTCCATGCCGAGCTGTTCGTCGTTGCGCCGGGCCCGGCCGCACCCGACCTGCTTGAGCGGGTGCGGCAGCGGCTCGGCGCCGAGTTCGGTCCAGGCGCCGCGCTGACCTTCAGGCTGCCGCGTCTGGCCGACGAAAGCCTGCGCGTCGCGGTGCGTGGTCCCTGGGATGGCACCATCTATCTCGACCCTCGCGATGCGCGCGAACTCGGGCGGCGCGGTGAACACGAGGGCGCTTTCAACCTGCTGTTCGAGATCCATAGCGCCTTGCTGATGAACGAGACGGGCAAGCCGCTGCTGGCGCTGCTGGCACTCGCCTATCTCCTGCTGCTGATCGGCGGCCTGGTGCTTTGGTGGCCAAAACGCTGGCGCCAGGCCCTGGCGCTGACGCTTGATCGCGGCGCGCTGCGTGCGCTGTTCGACCTGCACCGCAGCGGCGGCGCCCTGCTCGGCCTGCTGATCGCCGTGCCGGTGCTGAGCGGCGCCTATATGGCCTGGCGCCCCTTGTCGCAGGCCGTCACCACGCTGTCGGGCCAGCCAAGCACGGCGCCGCCGCGGCTGCCAAGCCTGGCGAGGGATGTGCAGGGCCCGCCGATGGATCTGGACGCCATGGTCAAGGTCGCGCGCGCAGGTTTTGCGGGCGCGCCGGTCGGCTATGTGCAGCTGCCTGCCCGCCCGAGCAAGCCGATCCGTGTGCGTCTGCGCCTGGCCGACGACCCCCATCCGAACGGCCTGAGCTCGGTGTGGCTCCATCCGCACAGCGGCGCGGTACTGGCCACGCATCGCTGGGACGAACTCGATCCCGGCGCGCGCGCCTACAGCGTGATCTATCCCCTCCATACCGGCGAACTCGGCGGTCTCGGACATACCGTGCTGAACGGCCTGCTGGGGCTCGCGCTGGCAGGGCTGTGTGGAAGCGGGGTCTATCTGTGGTGGAAGCGCCGCGCCTGATCAGGTATGGGCTGCGGCCTTGGGCTGCGCGCGTCACGAGGATGCCTCGTGCTCGCTACACCAGGCTTGTCACAAAGCGGCGCGCATCAAGCCAAGCCTCCACTCAGCGCCGGAACGTCCCACTGCTGTTGGCGGCCTTCCTGAGGCGCACGGTAGTCAAGGGGAACCCCAGTGCTGCGAGTTGTGCGGTTGCCGAGGTCAACCGGCAATCGCGCAACACGCTTTCGGCCACCGTTTCGTGCCGGCGCTGTCCGCACCAACGGTCAATAGCCACGGTTGGTATTCATTCGACGTAGCGAACCGTCCTTGCGGGCCTGCTCCAATTCTTGCAATACCTCGGCGCGCGTCTTGCCACCAGCCGCTGGCGCTTCAAAGGTGATGGCCTCCTTGCCTGCCAGCTGCGTTTCCTTGGCCGAGGCTTGAGCGCTCGTGACCGGATGCGTGATCGCTTCATATCCCGGCACGTACGACTGATTGCGCCTCATCTTGGCCATGGATCCATCCTTGATGGCCGCGGCCAGTTCGGCCTTGACCTCCTCGCGGGTCTTGCCGCCGGGCATGGCGTGATAGGACCCGCCGCTGTCCGTGTTCGAGGCGGTGAAGCCGCTGTCGGCAAAGGCGGGCGTTGCAAGCGCGGTGACCAGCAGCGTGGCGGTGGCGAGTGAAGAGGTGCGAGACATGATGAACTCCTTGTGCGTTGAACCATGCCGCTAGGCGAGAGCCTTGCGGCAAGACGCAACCGATGCGTCATGACTGCACTGTAGAAATCGAGCCCCGACGCTGACCTGTCCAGCGGATTACGGTTTTGAAAGAAACCAAGGTCCTCCGACGTATGGCCATCAACCTTCATCAGGCTCCTGGCTTCGATCGCGGTAGATGTGAGCTTGGCACTACCAAGTGCGTAGCCCAGTGCATGACCAAGATTGGCGCGCGCGCACGGTTGATCGACGCCGACTTCGATGGCAATGAAGCCTGCACCGCCAACAGGACCGTCAGCGACCGCTCGCGAATGGTTCAAGGAGTTCTGAATCGCTGCAGGATTCAGTACAGCTCACTTCACGCCGGTGATGACGTAGTCGTTGCCGTCCTGCATGAACTCGAAAGCGACCTTCTTGCCCTCGCCGAGTTTGTCCATCAGCATCTTGTCCTTGACCTTGAAACCCATCGTCATCGCGGGCCAGTTCAGCGTCTTGACCGGCTCGTGCGCAAGGGTCACCACACCCGTCTTCGCGTCCACCTTTTTGACCAAGCCTGTGGTCATGTGCTTCGCTGACACACCGGCGGACGGCTTCTTGGCCGCGTCCATGCCCTTCATCTCGTCCATCTTGGCCTGAGCCATGGCCGACCCGGTGGAGAGCAGCATGGCCAGAAGCAGGGAGGTGCGTGCAGAGTTCTTCATGTCGATTTCCTTTGGTGAGCTTGAGTTGAGCGCAACCGGCGCTCTAGCGGTAAGACTGGTAAGGGCTGGCGCTGCCGTCGCGCTTCACCAGCAAGACGTCGAAAGGGTCGCGATGCCCGCGGTAGGCAGGTCCATCCATGCCGGGTGAGCCTCTGGGCATCGCGGGAACGGCCAGCCCGACGGCGTCGGGACGCTGTTGCAGCAGGCGCAACACCTCACGCGCGGGCACATGGCCCTCGAGCGCGTAGCCGGCCACCTGCGCCGTATGACATGAGCCATACCTGATCGGCATGCCAAGCCGGGCGCGGGCATCGGTGTTGCCGGTGTCATGCGTCCTGACCGTGAAGCCATTGGCCTCCAGATGCTTGACCCAGTCCTTGCAGCAGCCGCAGGTGGGCGATTTCCAGACCTCGACCAGCGGCGCCGCCGCCCTGGCCAGCAAGGGGCGGCCGACCAGGGCGACGAGCATCACCACGCTGAAATTTCGGCGATGCGGCTTCATTGCACGGCCTCCTTGGCGGCGGCTTCCTTGCAGGCCTTCAGTTCGGCCTCGAAACTCTCCCTGCGCTTCTCGTTCAGGTCGGGCGTCGATTGCGCGCGTGGCCCATGATCAAGCGGCAGCGCGAGCCGCTTGGCGGCGCACTTCTCATCAGCGCCGAGTTTTTCCATTCGTGCAACCTGGGCGCGGTGGTTCTTACGCGCCGACTCGATGGCCTGCCAGTCGGGGCCGGCGAACACCGGCAGCAAGGCCCCCAATGCAATGCTGCCGACCACGGTGATGTGCAGCTTCTTCATGACGGACTCCAAGGGTGTGGGTTGATCTCGCGGGACTCGAACGCGCGCGGGGCGCTGCTTCGATCGATCAATCCAGCCACCGGCAGAATGCGATGCACGCGCACAGGCGCGGAGGACCGGCTGCGAGGGCTGCGGAATCGAGGGATGACGGCGGCACTGCATCGTGTACGCAGAGGACGGGATTGCCCTGCCGCCCAGGCTCCTCGTATGGCCCCTGGTCGATGGGCAGGGGTGCGACGTAGCAACGGGCGCAAGGCATGGAGTCCAGGATCTGCTGGAGCGGAGTCGATGTTGCGGGTATCGGCGACACCAACCTCGTGGCCTGCCCATCCGGCAGCGGCGGAACCATCGCCCGGGCTCCGCCCGCCGCGAGCGTCAGACACAGCCAGACGCCAATGCACGCGAGCAGCCGCCAATGTTGCTCAGACCGGCGCACGACGCTTCCTCCAGAATGAAAGCCCTGGGGCCTGCCGCTCGCGCGCGCGGCGCATCAGCAAGTAAGCCGCCGGAATCACGAACATCGACAGCAGCGGCGCCGTGATCATGCCGCCGACCATGGGCGCGGCGATGCGCTGCATCACCTCCGAACCGGTGCCGGTGCCCCACATGATCGGGAACAGGCCGGCCAGGATCACCGCCACCGTCATCGCCTTGGGGCGAACCCGCAGCACGGCGCCTTCGCGAATGGCGTCGAGCAGATCGGCGTTGCTTGTCTTGCCTTGCGCGAGGCGCGCGTCCCAGGCCTGCTTCAGATACAGCAGCATGATCACGCCGAACTCGGCCGACACACCCGCCAGTGCGATGAATCCCACCGCCCCGGCGACCGACAGGTTGTAGCTCAGCAGGTAGAGCAGCCAGATGCCCCCCACCAACGCGAAGGGCAAGGTCGCCATGATCAGCAGCGCCTCGTCGAAGCGCTTGAAGGTCAGGTACAGCAGCACGAAGATGATCAGCAGCGTGAATGGCACCACCACCTTCAGCTTCGCGGTCGCGCGCTCCAGGAATTCGAACTGCCCCGACCACGAGATCGAGTAGCCCGGCGGCAGCTGCACCTTCTCGCCGACGACGCGCTGCATGTCCTGCACCGCAGACCTCAGGTCGCGGCCGCGAATGTCCACATACACCCAGCCCGACAGGCGCGCGTTCTCGCTGCGCAGCATCGGCGGACCGTCGGTGATGCGGATGTCGGCCACGTCGGACAGCACGAGCCGCGCACCGCGCTCGCTGACGATGGGCAGCTTGCGCAGCTTGTCGAGCGAGTCGCGCGTCTCCCTGGGGTAGCGGACATTGATCGGGAAGCGCTGAAGACCTTCGACTGTCTCGCCGACGTTGTCGCCGCCCACCGCCGAGCTGATGACGGACTGCACATCGGCGATGTTCATGCCGAAGCGCGCCGCGGCATCCCGGTTGATGGTCACGTCCACGTAGCGCCCGCCGGTCAGGCGTTCGGCGAGTGCGCTGCTGACGCCGGGCACGTCCTTCAACGCTTTCTCGATCTCGCCAGCCACGCGGTCGATCGTCGCCAGATCGGTCCCCGCGACCTTGACGCCCACCGGGCTCTTGATGCCGGTGGCAAGCATGTCAATGCGGTTGCGGATCGGTGGCACCCAGATGTTGGCCAGGCCAGGCACCTTGACGATGCGGTCAAGCTCATCGACCAGCTTGTCCTGCGTCATGCCGGCTCGCCACTGGCTCTTGGGCTTGAACTGGATCGTGGTCTCGAACATTTCCAGAGGCGCCGGGTCGGTGGCCGTCTCGGCCCGACCGGCCTTGCCGTAGACGCTGGCGACCTCGGGCACGGTCTTTATCAGGCGGTCCGTCTGCTGCAGCAGCTCGGCCGCCTTGCCCGCACTCAGCCCCGGCAGCGCCGACGGCATGTACAGCAGGTCGCCTTCGTCGAGACGTGGCATGAACTCGCCGCCGATGTGCTGCAGCGGCCAAAGGCTTGCCAGCAAGACGAGCGCGGCAGCGGCCAGCGTGAGTTTGGGCGTCCGCAGCACGGCGTTCAGCAGCGGGCGGTAGACCGCGATCAGGAAGCGATTCAGCGGGTTGGTTTTCTCGTCCGGGATGCGCCCCCGGATCAGGTAGCCCATCAGCACCGGGATCAGCGTGGCCGACAGTCCTGCGGCTGCCGCCATCGCATAGGTCTTGGTGAAGGCCAGCGGGGAGAACAAACGGCCCTCCTGCGCCTCCAGCGTGAAGACCGGGATGAAGGACAGCGTGATGATCAGCAGCGAGAAGAACAGCGCAGGCCCAACCTCGGCCGCCGAATCGCCGATCACTTTCCAGCGCTCTTCGCCTTCGAGTTTCTGGCCCGGATGATCGTGGCTCCAATGTTCGAGATGCTTGTGGGCGTTCTCGATCATCACGACCGCCGCATCCACCATCGCACCGATCGCGATCGCGATACCGCCCAGCGACATGATGTTGGCATTCACCCCTTGGTAGTGCATCACGATAAAGGCCATCAGAATGCCCAGCGGCAGCGAGACGATGGCGACGAAGGCAGAGCGCAGGTGGAACAGGAAGACAAAGCACACCACCGCGACGACGATGAATTCTTCGAGCAGCTTGAAGCCGAGGTTCTCCACCGCGCGCTCGATCAGGCCGGAGCGGTCGTAGGTCGGCACGATCTCGACCCCCTTGGGCAGGCTGCCTTGCAGTTGCTGCAGCTTGGCCTTCACGGCGGCGATCGTCTCCAGCGCGTTCTTGCCCGAGCGCATCACGATCACGCCGCCGGCGGCTTCGCCCTCGCCGTCGAGCTCACCGATGCCACGACGCATCTCGGGGCCGACCTGGATGCGCGCCACATCGCCCAGCCGCACCGACACGCCGGCATCGGTGCTCACCAGAGGGATCTTCCGGAAATCGTCGAGCGACTGGAGATAGCCGGAGGCGCGCACCATGTATTCGGCCTCGCCGAGCTCGAGCACCGAGCCACCGCTCTCCTGATTGGACCTGCGGATCGCCTCGACGACCTTGGTGTGCGGTATCGCGTAGGCCGCGAGCCTGTCCGGGTCGAGCAAGACTTGGTACTGGCGCACCATGCCGCCCACAGTGGCCACCTCGGCGACGTTGGCCACGGTCTTCAGCTCGTACTTGAGGAACCAGTCCTGCAGCGCACGCAGCTGGCCCGCATCCATCTTGCCGCTGCGATCGATCAGCGCATACTGATAAATCCAGCCCACGCCGGTGGCGTCCGGTCCCAGCGAAGCCGTCGCGCCGGGCGGCAGCCGCGCCTGCACCTGGTTCAGGTATTCCAGCACCCGCGAGCGCGCCCAGTACAGGTCGGTCCCGTCCTCGAACAGCACGTAGACGAAGCTGTCGCCGAAGAAGGAGTAGCCGCGCACCGTCTTCGCCCCCGGCACCGACAGCATCGTCGTCGTCAGCGGGTAGGTGATCTGGTTCTCGACGATGCGCGGTGCCTGGCCCGGATAGGTGGTGCGGATGATGACCTGCACGTCCGACAGATCGGGCAGCGCATCCAGCGGCGTGCGCAGCAGGGCGTAGACGCCCCAGGCGCTGATCATCAGCGTGGCCAGCAACACCAGGAAGCGATTGACGATCGCCCAGCGGATCAGCTTGGCAATCATGGCTTGCTCCCTGAGGCGACGGGTGCCGAGGCCTTGGGCACCGGGTTCAGCAGCGTCATGCGGGTGAGCTGCGGCTGGTTTTCGGCGTCCATGTAGAACTCGAAATCCACCCGGTCACCGACGTCGATGCCGCGCGGCAGACCGGAAGGGCTGTTCTTGGGCAGCTTGAAGTCCATCGTCATCGCGCCCCACTTGAGGGATGCGATCGGGCCGTGCGACAGCGTGACCCCGTCGCGCCCGACCGCTTCGATCTTGGCTTCGCCGGTATGCCGCTGGGCTGTGCTGGCCGCGTCCGGTTTGGGCTCCACATTCAGGCGCGCTTCAACGCCCTTCAGGCTGGCCTCGGAATCGATCAGGAACTGCGAGGACACCACCACGCGCTGCCCGGCCTGGAGGCCACGCTTGACCTCGGTCTGGCCGCCTGTCTCGATGCCGATTTCGACCTCGACCGGGCGGAAGCGCCCGCTCGTGCCATCCCCCTCGGCCAGCATCACGACCGTGCGCTTGCCGGTCTGGATCACCGCCTCCGTCGGGATCAGCAGCGCCTTGTCGGCGCGCATGTCCATGAATTGCATCTGCACGAACATGCCAGGGGCCAGCATGCCTTGCGGGTTCGCGATTTCGAGCCGTGCCTTCAGCGTCCGCGTGGTCGCGTTGACCTCGGGCAGGATGGCCTGAACCTTGCCATCGAAGAGGGCTCCCGGTGCGGCGGGGCTGCGTGCCTGGACCTTGGCGCCGACCCGCAGCAGCGCGGATTGGCTTTCCGGCACTTCGGCATTGGCCCAGACGGTGGCGAGGCCATTGATGCGGAACAGCGTTGCGCCGGACATCATCGACATGCCCTCACGCGCCGTCAGTTCCGTGATGACCCCGCCGATCGGCGCAAGCAGGGTGATGCGCGGCTGCGTGCGGCCCGTGCTTTCCACGAGCGTTATCTGCGCTTCGCTCATGCCGACCTGGCGCATGCGCTGGCGGGCGCCGTCAACAAGTACCGCGAGCCCGACGAGCTCGGTGCCCTGCATCCGCCGCACCGACAGGAACTCCTCCTGCGCCGCAATCCAGTCCGGCACGTACAACTCGGCCAGCGCCTGCCCCTTGGCGACCCGGTCCAGCGTGGCGCGCACGTGAAGGCGTTCGACATAGCCGGTTGCGCGCGCCTGCACGATGACTTGGTCGCGTTCGTTGAAGGCGATGCTGCCTACCGCCGCCACCTGCGGCGCCAGCGCTCCCTCGACCACCGGCGCGGTGCGGATGCCCAGGTTCTGCTGAATGCGCGGGCTGACCGTGACCTTGCTGCCGTCGCCGTCGCCATCGGCGTAGACCGGCGACATCATCATGTCCATGAACGGCGACTTGGCCGGCTTGTCGAACTTGTTCGCCGGCACCATGGGGTCGTGGTAGTAGAGGATCTTCCTGCCCGTGGCCGGGTCGGTGTCCCCGGCCTTCAGGCCCGCTGCGATGTGCCGGCGCGTGGCGTCCTCGCCCGATTCATTGGAGGGAGCTCCGGCGGGCGCGGCCACCGACGCAGCGCCGCCTTGCTCGGGCGCGGTCCCCGAGGCCATGCCCATGCCGCGATGCATGCCCATGGTGTAGAGACCGTAGCCAGCGGCGCCGAGTACAGCCGCGGCGACCAGCCCGGCCAGGAGGGGTATGAGTTTCATCGTTGTTGCTCCTTGGCCGCAGTCGGGCGGTCCGACGTGGACGCCTGGTGTTCGGTCGGAATCAGATATTCAAGCTGTGCCCACAGTCCCGCGGTCTCCATCTCCAGACGCAGGCGCTCCATGCGGGTATCGATCTCCATGCGCCGCGCTTCCAGAACGGAGGTGAGCGGAGCGCCTCCGCCCCGATAGCCGGCGATCGCCGCACGGGTGCGGTCGGAGGCGAGCGGGATCAGCGCGCTGTCGTACTGCGCCATGCGATCCCGGTTGCTCTGCCACTGCTGCAGCCAACTGCGGGTTTCAGCAAGGTGCTCACGCGTGACTTCCTCGCGCTGGGCGCGCATCTGCTCCGCGGTCGCCAGCTTGGCTGCCAGTTCGCGATCCTGGCGGTTCTTCTGGTCCCATTGCAGTGGGATCGAAACGTTCACCGACACCATGTTCGAATAGGCTGAACCGCGCTGGCTGAGCATCAACTCGACGCTCCAGTCCGAGCGCTTGTTGCTCCGTGCGATGTCGGCATCTGCAAGCGCCATGGCCTCCTGCCTGGACATGAGCGCGATCTGGGGGTGGTGGTCGAGCTGGGTCTCCAGGCTGGCGGCATCCAGGCGCATCGAGGCCAGATCGGGCGGCAGCCCGAGCGCTTGCTCGGCAGCGTCCCCGACCCAGCGCGCGAGCCGGGTCTTCGCGGTGGCGATCTGGCGCTCGACCTGGCGGATGCGATCATCGACCTGCGCCACGGCCGAACGCGCGGCGAACACATCGGCCTGCGAGCCTCGCCCGCCGCGATAGGCGGCCTCGGCCGCCTCGATCTGCAGTGTGGTCTCGGCGCGTTGCGTGTGCAGCAGCTCACGCATGCGCTCCTGATAGTGACGGTCGAACCAGGCCAGGGCGGTGTCGCGGCGCAGGTTGGCCAGCGCCAGCGCCCGGCTGGCTTCGGCCGTTTCTGCCTCACGGGTGAAACGAGCCGATCGGGCCTTGCGCTTGTCATCGCGTGTGAGCTCCTGCATCACGCCGATCGAGCGCATGGTCATGAAGTCGCGCGTCAGGCTGAAACGGTCAGCCCCATTGATCGGCAG